>ERZ791922.31-NODE-31-length-138666-cov-7.159627_pt1 | contig 138666 bp, 126 predicted proteins | sample MGYA00510134_ERZ791922 | MGnify/ENA primary metagenome ERZ791922 (study PRJEB30046, sample SAMN00792101) | human gut metagenome | study: EMG produced TPA metagenomics assembly of the A metagenome-wide association study of gut microbiota in type 2... | reverse complement strand
TCTTTTACATTTTTTTCATTCAAAATACCTTGTCAAGTGGCAAACTCGGGTTATACCATAAACAACTGCCGGAAAAGACAGAAACTAGCAAAATAGCAAAAAAAATGTAAAATTTATTCTGTTGAGGCACCTCCCAGGCAGAACAACGTCTCCCAAAAAGACAACAGATGCAGAAATACCCATAACGTGGTACACTATAAGAGATATTGTACGATACATATCCATGGGAGGTTCTTTTGTATGGCGAATTTAGCAAATATCCGGCTGAACCGGAAAAAACCTATTATCTGTGTTCCCTGCACTGGCGAAACCGTCGGCGACATCTGTTACTGCTGCCAGCAGATACGGGAAAAACCGCACGACATCATCGAGTACAATGCCGGCACCTTTAATGGCCTGCCCAATTTATCCCAGTTGTGGAATGCCCTGCTCATGATAACCCAGGCTACTAACGAAGGGACATTTATTTTTAAATGTGAAAAGAAAGATTTGCCTGAATACTGCCGGACTGAACGGGACTACAAGGATATCATGACCTTTGCCCTGCGCAGCGGCCTGCCCGATGCACTGGAAATCGCCGCCGATACAGATCCGGACCTCATCGCCGATCTCTCGGAGCAATGTATGGATACGGGCCTGATTCCCATCATTTCCCTGTCCCTTGACGCCGCATCGGATGCCGCGTCCCTGGAACAACGCCTGACAGACCTGTCCGATCTGGAAGCCCGCACCTTTCACATTACCTTCCCGGCACAGACGACGGACGATATCGATGCTGTCCTGCAGGCTGTGCGCGACTTTCTGCAGGAAAATTATGAATTCAAAGTCATCATCCAGCCGACCGGCCCTGTTGCTAAGGCGGAACTCCTGAAGGGAAATACCTTTGATTCGCCTATCCTGTATGCGGCCGTCAACGAAGAAACAGAATCACTGCCGTCATGTACGGACCTGCGTCGCGTGCTCGATGAAGAAGGACTTTGACAGACATCAGATATACAGAAATAATAGGAACGGGCCTGCCGTGTATGGACAGGCCCGTTCTTCATATTCACGATATCAGCCATGCAGTTCATGGTCCAATTCTTTCAGACGTTCAATCCGCTTTTCTGTCGGCGGATGGGTACTGAACAGATTAGCTAGTCCCGACCGGACGCCGGAGAAGGGATTGATGATACACATGTGTGCCGTCGTCTTGGAGGCTCCCGGCAATACCTGGTAGTGTGCGTAATTGTCTATCTTGGCCAGCGCCCGGGCCAGAGCCAGGGGATCGTCGATCATACGGCCGCCTTCTTCATCGGCCATATATTCCCGTGTCCGGCTGATGCCGAGCTGGATGATCGTAGCCGCAATGGGAGCAATGATGATCGTTACCAGGAGACCTACAATGCCGCCATTGTCGTCATCGTCGTTGCCCCGTCCGAATATAGCAGCCCACTGGGCGATGTTGGCAATCCATGAAATGACACTGGCAAAGGTAGCCACAATCGTGCTTAGGAGAATATCCCGGTGCAGGATATGAGACATTTCGTGAGCCAGGACACCGCGTATTTCTTCATCATCCAGCATGTCGAGAATACCTTCCGTCGCCGCGATGGCCGCATGGGACGGATTGCGCCCCGTAGCAAAGGCATTGGGGACTTCCGTCGGCATAATATATACTCTGGGCATGGGAAGTTCCGCACGCTGTGCCAGATCTTCCACGATGTGGTACAGACGGTGTTCCGGACCTACAGGCTGGCAGTGGTACATGCGCAGTACGATGGAATCACTGAACCAGTAGGAAAAGAAATTCATGCCCGTCGCGAGAATAAGCATGACGGTCATGCCATGAACACCACCAAAGGCTCTGCCAATGGCCATCATAATCACCGCCAGCAGAGTCATAAGAAAGACTGTCTTTAAACGGTTCATACTACTCTCCTCTATTCTGAAAAAATCAAAAGTCAAAAGGTAAAATCTGGATTTACTATATTATAACAGAAAAAGTCATTCTGTCAATATGTTCGATTCACGTTACCTATGACATATCAGGCCTGCAGGACATGATTGTTATACCGGCGGATGGTAACGGTATAATATCCGTCTGCATCTTTCTTGTCGTCGATCCAGGTCACGATCGTGACGTCATTCTGTATCCAGCGGATTTCCTTGCTGCTCTGGCTGGCAGGAAAATTTTCCATATTGGAATAAATCGTTGCCGACAGACGGGCATACATATCCCGGGCAGCTTTGCGGTTCGTCGTCTTGAAATAATTTTCAAATGCCAGGACTTTTCCGCGCGGAGAACCATCGGCCGTCGTAATAGACAGGCCCTCGATGACGGTGACGCCATTCTGGGTGACAGACCGTTCCGCCTTTTCTGTCGTACCATCACTTCCATAGAACGTCCAGTCGGGCAGGATAGAAAAATTAAGGGCAAAATCCTTCTTGGGCATCCCCAGATATACCGTATTATATGCCGTGAGGGGATGTTCGCTGATTTCATCAATAGACAGATTATAATCAAACGCCATGGAACCAGCGGGAATATACATGGCGGCTGCCAGTACAGCCAGACCTGTTTTCCATTTCATACAAGATTCCTCCTTTCACATGAGGCATGCATATATGACATAAACTAGTGGAAAATCCAGTATAATAACACCTGTACTATGGTATAGTCAAGCATATACACCAGGCGCTGCAGCGGAATCAGGATATAACTGAATACGGGCGTCGCCATGAGGACGATCAGCAAAAGAAAGCTGTACCGTTCTACACTGGCCAGGCGGATAGCCCATTCCGTCGGCAAAAATACCGTAATAAGGCGCGACCCGTCCAGGGGCGGCAGGGGAATGAGATTGAAGATGCCGAAGTTGATGTTATAGATGATGATCAGGTCCAGCACCAGGTCCAGGCTCCGCATGCGCACGCCACTCCAGAACAGGATCATCCGTATGGCAAACATGATGAGAGCCAGGATAAAATTGGCACAAGGGCCGGCCAGGGACACGCAGATTTCCCCTTTCCGCCAGTTTCGGAAATTATTGGCATTGATCATGACCGGCTTGGCCCATCCGAACTGGGCGACCAGCAGCATGATAAGGCCGATGGGATCAATGTGGGCTATGGGATTCAGTGTGAGCCTCCCGGTCATGCGCGGCGTAGAATCCCCCATTTTGTCTGCAATCAGAGCATGGGCGTATTCATGGATGACGAGAGCCATGAGCAGGCCCGGAATACCGGCAACGAGGGATAATATATCGAAATGAAACATGTTTTTCCTCCTCTTAGATGATGGCCGATGGATCGATGGCCGTATATTTATCATAACAGAAAGAAGCAGGCCGGTAAAGGTCTGCTTCTTTACAACAAATCATGGTATGGTTATTTTTATACGTCCCAGTCCGGTATATTACTTGGACAAGGGCAGATAATAGTGGGACGACGCATCGACAAGCTGATATTTCAGCAGGGAGTAAAATTCATTGCGGCTCATATTTTCAGTCTGGGCAGAAAAGAGATACCCGCCGACCTGCCAGTGTGCTGCATAGGCCCGGTCTTTGATTGTAGCTGTGTAGACGGTTACGCCGGACAGGTAATGGGTATTCCACTGTACGCTGTAGACGCCGCTGATATCTGTCATTCCTTTTTCAGCCGATGCCAGAGCCGTGCGGACACGGACCGTTGCACCGGTCGTACTATTATGGAAGCCCAGGTCAACTGTTGTATGGCCAATGACCGACATGGTACGCAGCGAATAGCCACTGCCTTTTGTCAGGTAAAGCGGCGTGAAGCCTGCTGCCTGGGCCGTATCAGCATAGGATGTATAGGAAACAATAGGATTAGGCAAACCTAGGAGCGGAGAATCTGCTTCTGCTGCCAGGGCCGTACTGCCGGTCAGACAGGCTGCCACAACCAATGCAATTAATGACCGTTTCATCAAATGGAGTTTCATAATCTATCACCTCATAAGGATTCTGCGTACCCCCGGCGCATCATGTCCCTCGTGTCCTTTATTGTATCATTCCCGTCGTATGGCAACAAGGCGTTTCAGGACATTTTGTTTGAATTATGACAGAATCACCGGATCACTTCAGCAGGGTACTTACCAGTCTGACACAATCAGCTGCGTCTTTCGAATAGCCGTCGGCACCGATTTCATCAGCAAAACTCGGCGTGACAGCGGCACCGCCAATGATGATTTTTCCGTGGTACTGACGTTTGACGGCTTCGGCAATGACATCTTTCATGTGCATCATCGTTGTCGTCATGAGGGCAGACAGACCGACGACTGCCGCTTTAGCAGACAAGGCTTTTTCAATGATTGTCGCAGCCGGAACGTTTTTGCCCAGGTCGATGACTTCATAGCCGTAATTGCGCAACATGAGAGCCACGAGGTTTTTCCCGATATCGTGGACATCCCCTTCGACGGTCGCAACGACGATGGTCGGCAGTTTCTCTTTTGCCGTATGCCGGATAAGCGGTTCCAGATGGTGGATAGCCGTTTCCATGGCGGCCGCGCTGGCGATGAGCTGTGGCAGGAAATAGTACTGGTCATTATACAGCTGGCCCACTTTATTGATAGCCGGGATGAGAAGCTGATTGATGATATCTTCCGGTTTCATTCCCTTTTTCAGTTCCTCTTCCGTAAAGGAAACAATCGTATCTTTCTCCCCGTTGAGGACGGCCTGGTATACGGCATTGCCACTTAAGAGAGAATCTACCTGTTCCTTGATGGTTCCCGTACTGCCAGAGCCTGCAGGGGCTGCTGGTGGCTGGTTCTGCTGCCGCTGTTCTTCTTTTTTTTCAAAATACCGGATACGCTGAATATAGGCCAGGTCACTGCCAGGACGGTTCATGAACATATTGGCAGCGGCAGCGGCATTCATGAGCAGGTCCTGGCCGGGATTGGCAATGGCCATGGTAAGGCCGCTGGCAATGGCCATGGAGAGGAAGGTCATATTGGCATAGATCCGCCCGGGAAGACCAAAGGAAATATTGGACAGGCCGCAGACCGTCGGCAGCTGCAGTTCGTCATGGCAGTAGCAGAACGTCGTAAGGCAGTCGAGAGCCGCCGTTGGCAGGGCGCCGACGGCACCGACGAGGCCATCGACAACGATGTCCTCACGGGCAAGGCCGGCTTCCTCTGCCTGTTTGATGATGGCCCGGAGAACATCGTGCTTTTCTTCCACCGATTTGGGAAGTCCCGCATCGGATACGGGCAGGGCAATGAACATGGCCCCGTATTTTTTAGCTGCCTTCATCAGACGCTGGCACTTTTTCCCCTCAAGAGAAATAGAATTGATGAGGGCACGTCCGGGATAAATGCGCAGCGCCGCTTCGATGACTTCGGGAAAACTGGAATCGATGCATAGCGGCAATCCCGTAACGGCGGTTACTTCATAAATAGCCCGTATCATCATATCCTTTTCGTCGATGCCATTGGTTCCCATATTGATGTCGAGCACAGCGGCACCGTCTTTTTCCTGCTGACGGGCAAAGGAACGGACCATAGCCATACGACCGGCGCGCAGTTCGGCCTGCAGTTTTTTCTTTCCTGTCGGGTTGATACGTTCGCCAATGACCTGGAACGGGCCATCCAGGGTGATTTCAACGACGCTCCGTTCCGACGCCAGGACACGCTTTTTCACCGTAGATACAGGCTGGGGCTGCATACCTTTTACGGCATCATGGAGGGCACGGATATGATCCACCGTCGTGCCACAGCACCCGCCGATGATACGAGCGCCGGCTTCGACGAGCATGCGGGCATCGCGGACAAACTCTTCCGGTGTCGTCTGATAGACCGTTTTTCCATCAACGATTTCCGGAAGGCCGGCATTGGGCTTGGCGATAAGCGGTACTGTTGCGTAGCGGTACATAGCCCGGATCCGTTCTACCATATCCAGCGGTCCCGTGGAACAATTGGTACCGATAGCATCGACGCCCAGCTCCTGCAGGACTACGACGGCCACTTCCGGAGGCGTGCCATAGAGGGTACGGCCATCCGGTTCGAACGTAAGGGTAGCCATGATAGGAAGGTCACACACGTCGCGGATGGCCAGGACGGCGGCCCGCGTTTCCTGCAGACTCATCATAGTTTCGACGATGAATACATCACAGCCGGCTTCATACAGTGCCAGAGCCTGTTCTTTATATACATCTACCAGTTCTTCAAAAGTCAGCGTACCCATGGGATAGAGCTGCTGGCCGGTCATGGTCATATCGCCGGCGACCAGTGCCCTGTCACCCACGGCTTCTTTCGACAACTGTACCAGACGGGTATTGATTTCTTTCAGCCGGTCTTCGAGGCCGTATTCGGCAAGCTTGATGCGGTTGCCCGTAAAGGTAGGCGCATAGACCAGCTGAGAACCGGCATCTACGAACTGACGCTGCAGGTCCTGTATGGCCTGCGGGTGTTCCATGATCCACAATTCCGGGCAGACGCCGACGGGCATGCCTGCTTTCTGCAGATTAGTGCCGGTGGCACCGTCCAGGATACAAACGCCCTGTTCCAGTAACTGTCTGAATTCATTTCGTGTCATCATCTATCTCCTCATATCTGTCATGTAGTTTTATTCGTAAAATCCATATGCTGTATATATAGCGATTGAAAATCCGCCGTATTTCCCAGAACGACCTCCCTCCCCTTCTGAATGAACGAGGTCATCCGTTTCATGGCGCCGGGATCAGTCAGAGCCTGTACGGCTCCCATAAGGGACGTATTGCCAGCAGCACGGGTCCGTTTCGTCCACGATGGCGGAATCAGGCCGATGGCAGCGGCAGCATCCGGTTTCAGGTAATAGCCGAATCCACCAGCCAGCCAGATTGTCTTCACATCGTCTTCGCGCAGGCCGGCAGTCCTGAGAAGGACCGATACGCCGGCCCGGATTGCACTTTTTGCCATCTGTATCTGCCGGATGTCGGCCTGGGTCAGTACAACCGGTGCACCATCTGCTCCCTGTGCCAGAGGAAATCCCCGGGTAAACCACGGCTCCCGGAGCGTTCCGTGCCGGTCCACGATTCCCTGCTCTACCAGGCCTGCCATGGCCTCTATCACCCCGGTCCCGCATAGTCCCCGTGGAGGAGAATCACTAATGGTGCGGACCGACGGCACAGAGCCATTCCAGGTCACACTGCAGATGGCTCCGGGAACGCTGCTCATACCGCAGCGGAGCTGCCCTCCTTCGAGGGCCGGCCCGGCCGCCGTCGATGCAACTAAAATGCCCTGACCGGTTCCCAGAGCCATCTCTCCATTGGTCCCCAGATCGAGGAACAGGCTCTCCGTATCGGTCTGGTCCATGGCACAGGCTATGAGTCCCGACGCAATATCGGCTCCGACGTAGGTACTAAACCCGGGAAGTACCGTAAGAGTACAGGAAGCTGGGAGAGCATCGCCAAAAAGGTCCGATGCCACAAGCGTATTTCCTCCCAGCGATACAGGATGGAACGGCCAGCTCCCCAGTCCGTTACAGGGCCATCCCATGAGAAGGTGTTCCATAGTCGTATTCCCGGCCAGGGTCATGCGCCGCAGCTGCTGCCTCATACCCGGGAAAGGAGCCAGCAGACGGTCCATTGCTTCTTCTATACTTTCTATGGCCAGCTTCTGCAGCTCTTTGGCATGGCCGTCACAGGAGGCAGCAATGCGGCTGACGACATCGGCACCAAAGGTGCGCTGCCGGTTTACACTGCTCACCGATTCCAGCACCGTACCATCAGAGAGCGATACGAGCGATGCGGCGACCGTCGTCGAACCCAGGTCTACTGCAAGGCCATAGTCCCCGCTGGTCCGGACGGCAGCGGCTGCCTTTTCCTGATGAAGGCCGGCCATCTGTCCTTCGTGATACAGGGGCAGGCGTACCCGTACGGGCTCAGCGGGCACAGCCTGACAGGCCAGACGCCAGCCGTCTTTCAGTTCCCGGTCCGTATAAAAATCCCGGTCTGCCTTCGTAACAGGCAGGGTTCCTTCTACGAGCCGGATGCCACAGCGGCCGCACGTGCCTTTTCCACCGCACAGGGCCGGAAGCTCTCCCAGCCCACGCAGGGAATCAGCCAGATTCTGGCCAGAAGGACAGGTATATTCCTGAAAGGCCGGACTGGCAGGACTTTTTTGAGATTCCCCGTACGGCTGCTGGCGGAGACAGCAATTCGTATGATGGCACATCCGGCAGTCATGGCCGGCATGAAATACGGCAGGATCCGTACTCACCAAAAAAGCCAGGCTCATCGACTTTTCTGGTACGAGCATATAGTCCGCCGTCATCTTCAGCCCCAGAGTCCGGCCGGCAGCCAGACCGTCATAGGCCCGCTGCTGCCACAGGAGCGGAAGATCCGTCCCGATTTCATACCGCCGGGAGATGCCGCAGCCTTTTTCACGGCAAAAAGAACGCAGTGCCTGCTGCAGCTCTTCTTCAAAAGAGAAAAGACTGCTGTCTGCCATGGCATTAAGGATCAGAGCCGATGGCGTATCCCCGTCTTCGCGGAGGCGGTCTGTGTACTCCGTAACGGCCCGTCCCAGAGTCATCATAGCATATATCCAGGTTTTGCCTTCATCCTCTTCTATGACGAAGGCCCCCTTAGGCCGGATCAGGCGTCGCAGGACCGGCATCCGTTCTACTATATCATTCCGGGTCTGTTCCCAGACATCACTGCCTGGCCGGCATCCCAGGAGCCGCACGGTCCGGTCCAAATCCAGCCTGGCAGTGCGTCCGGTAATAATACGGATATCCTTCATGGTCCCTTTTCCCCCTCGTTAGTATCACATTCTACAACATGCGTTCTTTATATCATATACTGAATACGGTGCTTAGACAAGACATTTCTATGATAGGACAGGAAAAAGCCGTACAGGCAGGAGTCGTCTGTACGGCCTTTCCATTGGGATATGGGAGATAAAGGTATATGAAACTGAAAGCGTCATGCCTTGGGCTGCAAGACCCTTTCAGCGCGGGTATCATGAGTTTTTCCTCTCTATGCCATTAAAAAAGCCTTCTCTTCTGGTTTGGAAGAGAAGGCCTCATTGCCCCGGATATGTATTTCAGAGGATGAACTCATGATTATATAATATCACCGTATATAAGGTTTGTCAATCGTTTTATTAAATTATTTAAATAAATCCTACAGAACAGAAAAAGTATTGTGATTCTCGTCCCATCGCGCCATCTATTTCAGGCAGAAAAGCCTGTCCTGCCGAAGGAGATAGCAGTCAGGCTTTTCCCGTGATATAGGGATAGATGGGCATCAAATATCAAGAAGACGATCGACGGGATGCAGCTTCCTCTTCTTTCGCTGACGTATCGGCTGATTCATCGGACTTCGTCTGTGGAGTTTCTGTCCGTTGTGTTTCCGTCTGTGGTGTTTCCGATTGTCCCGACGAAGGTTCATCGTCTTTGCGGACTTCTGCCCGGAACTCCCGCAGGCTCGTACCCAGCGCTTTTCCCAGGCCGGCAACTTTTTTGCCTCCGAAGAGAACGATGACAATGAGTAAAATCAGGATCAGTTCCTGTGTTCCCAGATGCATAACAGTCTCCTTTCTTAAACAGGCAGTACGCCCATGAGGCCCAGGACGAGACCCAGGACACCCGACCCGATGAGGACCTTGATGACACCGATTTTACGGCGGATAGCCACCAGTGCCAGGATGAGGACGAGAATGGCTGCCGGACTGAAAGTCCCGAAGTCTTCCGGAACCGATTCGGTACTCCACACGGCGAGCCAGACAAAACTGAGGCTGGCTGCGCAGATCAGTCCGACAACAGCCGGGCGCAGTCCGTTCAATACGCCGCGGATTGGGCCGATGTTGCCGTATTTGAAGAATACCCGGGCCAGGATGATTCCCAGAAACAGGGAAGGCGTGACAAACCCGACAGTCGCGCAGATGGCACCACCGAAGCCGGCGATTTTCGTCCCGGCAAAGGTCGCCGCATTGATGCCAATCGGACCGGGCGTCATTTGCGAAATCGTAAATATATCGACAAATTCACTCATGGAAAGCCAGTGGAACGTATCGACCACCGAAGCCTGAATGAGCGGCATAGAAGCATATCCGCCGCCAACGCAGAAAATGCCGACTTTGCAGAATTCCCAGAATAATTGCCAGTAAATCATGATATGTCTCCCCCTTTCTAATCATACTTCGCATCGCGCATGCACAACAGTCCGACGATACCATCAATGAGGACCAGGTACATGAGGTTGACGTTGAATACGACATTAGCGATGAAGGTGGCGGCAATGATGACCAGTGGCAGGATGAGCTTTTTTTTGCACTGCTTCATCAGCAGATTGATACCTACATTGACCATGAGGGCCGTGGCACCGCACTGCATACCCCGCAGAATCATCTTGACTATCTGGCTCTGGATAAAGAAATCATAGCAGTAAGAAATAATGGTCAAGGTAATGAGCGGTGGCAGCACCGTCGCAATGAGGGCCGTCAATGTACCGGCAATACCGGCCATGCGGTATCCCAGGATAATAGCACTATTACAGGCGATGACGCCGGGCATGGACTGGGCAATGGCGACCATATCCAGCGTTTCCTTGTCGCTGATCCAGTGGTATTCATCGACGTATTTGGCCTTGAGAAGCGGCACGATGACATATCCGCCGCCAATGGTAAAAGCACTGATAATAAAAGTTGATTTAAATAAGACCCAGAAAAAATGGGCATCCCGTTTGGGACGTTCCAACGTGGTTTCTTGTTCCATCAGTAGTTCCTCCTTTAAAAATTAGTGACTCATTTCTTCCCCGTTTCTATATGGAATTATACCAGTATCTGTGATATATTAAAAATATAATTTTAATTTAGTTAGCATATTTTTTTCATATAATAAGAAGGGGGATATGATGGATTTACGACAACTCCGGTATTTCGTCACCGTCGTCGAAGAAGGCCAGATTACGGCAGCGGCCCGGCAGCTCCATATGGCACAACCGCCACTGTCCCAACAGATCCAGTTACTGGAAAAAGAACTGGGCGTAGACCTGTTCATACGGGAACACCGCCACATGGAACTGACCGAAGCAGGAAAACTGCTCTATGAACGGGCCCGGCAGATCTTAAATCTCAGTGATTCGGCCAGACGGGAAATCAGTGACTTCAAACAGGGCCTCAAGGGAACGCTGCACATCGGCACAGTATCCAGTTCAGGCAGTGTCATCCTCAGTTCGGCCATGCGCGATTTTCATCAGGAGCATGAAAGCGTCCATTTCGAAATCTATGATGGCAATACTTTCGAAGTCATCGACATGCTTCACAAGGGACTGGTAGAAATCGGCATTGTCCGCACACCGTTCAAAGCCGGTTCCTTCCATTGTAAAATACTCAACGAGGAACCTATGGTAGCGGCTCTGCCCCGTGAACTGGACTGGTGTCCCGGGCGGACGCATATTACCCTGCGGGAGCTGGATCAGAAGCCGCTCATCATTTACCGCCGCTTCGATCAGCTCCTCCATGATACGTGCATCAGCCAGGATATGACGCCCATCCTGTTCTGCCGCAACGACGATGCCCGTACGACCATCCTCTGGGCCAACGCCGGGCTGGGCATCGCCGTCACCCCCGCCTCAGCCGTGAATCTGGCAGCTCATGACAACCTGAGCGTAAAGATTATCGACGAACCGACCCTGCGCACGCGTATCGCTGCCATCTGGCCCAAAGGACGGTATCTTTCCAGTCTGGGAGAAATTTTTATCCAGACTTTACAATTATAGCTTGCCTTATGTGGATATTTTTGGTATACTTTATATGTAATAAATAATCGTTATTTGTTATATATCTATAATGAGGTGATATGATGGAAAAAACAGTACAGCAGATGTTTGCCAAACGTCGTACGAATTATACATTGGGAAAGGATGTCACCCTCTCCCAGGAAGAAATCACAGCACGTATCGAAGCCGTCGTCCGGGAAGTTCCGTCAGCTTTTAATATGCAGTCGGGACGGATTATCATTGCCTATGGCAGTGCCCATGATACAATCTGGCAGATAACAAAAGACACTCTCCGGGCGGTCGTACCGGCCGAAGCATTTGCCAATACGGAAAAGAAAATCGATTCCTTTGCTGCCGCCTACGGCACCATTCTGTATTATGACGATACAGATGTCGTGAAAAAGCTGCAGGAACAGTTCCCTCTGTATGCAGACAACTTCCCTACATGGGCCCAGCAGGCCAACGGCATGATGCAGTATGCCCTGTGGACACTCTTTGCCAACATGGGCCTGGCTGCCAATCTGCAACATTACAATCCGCTCATCGACGAAGCCCTGGCCAGTGAATTTGATGTGCCGTCTTCGTGGCAGCTCATTGCCCAGATGCCCTTCGGCCAGCCCCTGAGCCAGCCGGGACCGATTGAAAAGCTGCCTATTGACGAACGGGTCAAAATCGTATTTTAGATATAGTCATATACCAGCAGGATACGTGAAAGAGACTGTCTGTACCGTACCCTGAAACGTCAAGCAGGAACGTTTCAGGGCGGATACACAGACAGTCTCTTTTTTTGTATTCCCTGTGCTGTTTTCAGAACCATACCGGTTTTGGGTCCCGGTTATGGTACGTGTGATAAAGCCAGAAACTGGCTGCCAGCAGGATAACCGACATGACGAAGAAGATAGATTTCATGCCCCACCAGGTAGCCAGAATCCCTCCCAGGAGGGGCCCCGCCATGGAACCGAGCTGCTGTGCCGTAAAAAGCAGGCCGTAAATACGTCCCTTGAAATCCGGCGGCGTATGCTGAGCCATGATGGCATTGAGGGCCGGATTGATGCCGGAAAAACAGAGGCCGATGGTAAACTGGGTAAGGGAAAACGCTGCCAGTGTGCTGGGGAGTCCCTGCAGAGCTTCCCCGATACCGGTGACAAAAATCGATATAGTGAGAATGCGGATGAATCCCTTTTTCTGTCCCGCTTTCCCCCATAAAGGCGCTGCAATGGCACCGGAAACGCCGGACAGAGAAATGACGAATCCCGTTGTAACTGTCAGATTGGGAATGTCTCCGGCCAGGCTGGTAATATACGTAGACAGGACAGGCTGGAGAATGAAGATGACCATCTGGATCAGCGCCCCGCACAGCAGCATATTGCGCAGAAGAGGCTGGCGCAATACATCCATCTGGGTCAAATGGCACTCTTTTCTGGCATCGTCTTTTCCCGGATCAGGCGGCTCTTTGATAAAGAAAATGAACATGAGGCCGTTGAGGAACAGGAAAAAAGCGGCGATAAAAAAGGAAAAGCGCATGCCGAACAAATCGGACAGGATGCCGCCAAACAGAGGGCCCAGGACACTGCCGGCCGTCATGACCCCCTGCATGGTCCCCAGGCAGAATCCGAGCTTTTCTTCGGGAGCATAGAGTGTCATAATGGCCAGATCCATAGGCCACAGCCCGTAGGCAAAGCCCTGTAGGAGCCGCATGAGTGTCAGCTGCTCCGGCGAGGTGACCAGACCGCCACAGAAATAGCTGAGCGACAGGAACAGGCACGACCGGATAGCCATGGGCTTTTTCCCATGGACATCAGCCAGTTTCCCCCATATGGGTGCCATGATGGTACTGACCAGAAAGGTAGACGAAAACACGATGCCCGACCAGAGATGGACATCTCCCGGCAGGACTCCCAGTTCGTCCGTCAGATAGAGTGGCAGGAAGGGAATGAGCATCGTATAGCTGAAGGACATAAAGAGGATGTTGCAGGTCAGAATAGCCAGAACGACTTTCCAATTCATCATATCCCCTCTTTTCTTCCAGGTAGTCAGGCCTGGCGCGTCAATTTATAAATCAGGGCATTGCAGATAGCCGCCGCGACATTGCTGCCGCCCTTGCGCCCTATAGCAGTGATGTAGGGAACGCCGGCTTCCATGATTTCTTCCTTGGCATAGACGACGTTTACGAATCCCACCGGTACGGCAATGACCAGATCCGGATTGATCCGCCCGTTCTCTATGAGTTCTTTCAGCCGCAATAAAGCCGTAGGCGCATTGCCGACGGCTATGATCAGTGGCCCTGTAAGACCGGCTGCTTTGTCCATAGATGCCTGCGCCCGCGTCGTCCCCTGTGCCCTGGCCGCCTGTGCCACATCACTATCGGCCATATAGCACACTTTGCTGGCCCCAAGTCGTTTAAGTCCTGGCGCGCTGATACCCATACAGGCCATATTCGTATCGGTGACAATCGTGCAGCCATGCTTCAGCGCTTCCAGGCCGCGCCGGATAGCATTGGGACCGAAACGCAGGTTCCGTACGTAATCAAAATCAGCCGTCGTATGGACAACACGCTTGATAATATCTTTTTCCTCCGTAGGAAGGATAATATCCCCCAGTTCTTCTTCGATGATTTCCATACTGCGCCGTTCAATATCAGCAGGCAGGATATGTTCTATTTTCATGGTTGCACTTCCTTTCTGAAATGGCGGCAGGCATCGATAAACCGGGATGCACAGTCCGGATAGCCGCAGAGATGGATATGAGGATACCCGGCAAAGAGGCGGCCTCTGGCAACGATGGATGTCCATTGGCGGCTGCTCCCGGCCTTATAGGCCATACAGGCATCATCAGAGGCAGTACTGCCGGAATAGTGGAATTCATGGGCTGTCATGGTCTCACCACGGGATAGCAGAAGCGTATCCTGTTGTGCCTCCAGCGTCACGTAGCCAAAGTGGCGCAGACTGCCGGTCATATACGTTTCGCCGGAAATGACGCCGGCCCAGGGGAGCAATTGCCCGTTCTGACAGCGGTAATAATCATGGAGATACATGAATCCCCCGCATTCAGCCAGACAGGGCATGCCCTGCCGGATGGCCTGCCGGATGGATGTGAGCATGCTCCCGTTCCGGCTCAGATCCTGTGCATGCAGTTCCGGATAGCCGCCGCCCAGATAGAGGCCGTCACAATCAGGCAGGCTACCGTCGTGAAGGGGACTGAAGAAAATCAGCTCCGCCCCACAGGACCGCAAGGTATCCAGACTGTCTTCATAGTAGAAGCAGAATGCCTCATCCCGGGCGACAGCCAGACGAACCGTATCTGCCGGAGCCAGCATTTCCGGTTCATCCCAGGCAAGAGGCGGAGCCGTGCGGGCCAGCTTCATTATCGCATCCCAGTCCAGGCTTTTTGCCCCTGCATCGGCTAACTTTCCCAGTATATCCTGCAGGTTTTCGATTTCTGAAGCCGTCACCAGTCCCAGATGACGGCTGGAAAAGGAACAATCCGGCATGTCCGGCAGATATCCCAGTGCAGTAAGTCCCGATTCTTTTTCCCAGACGCGATAGTAACGGTCATATACCATGGGTTTCATCCGGTTGACAATGAAACCGGCAATATGACTGTCTTTGCGAAACACAGCCAGCCCTTTTAGAACGGCCGCCAGTGTCAGGGCACTGCCGCGGCCATCGACGACGATCACGACCGGTGTTTCCGTTGCGGCGGCCAGTTCATAGGCACTGGCTTCACTGCCCGTACCGATGCCGTCGTAATAGCCCATGGCTCCTTCCAGTACGGCAATCTTCTTCTGTCTGCCATGCCGTCCCAACAGGCGGCAGGCTTCCTGCCTTCCCTTTCCGCCCCGCCCCAGGAGGAACAGATCCAGATTATACGACGGCGTATCCAACACCCGCGTATGGAACATAGGATCAATATAATCGGGCCCACTCTTAAAAGCAGCTGCCTTGTAGTTCCGCTGGCGCAGCAGTTCCAGGAGTGTGCAGACGACGGTCGTCTTGCCGCTGCGACTGCTAGCCGCAGCCATCATGAGGCGTGGCAGATTCACTGTGGGCATGAAGTTCTCCTCTCTCCGTCTGGGGCGGTTTTGCAGACGGCAGTCATGATATACACGGGATTCTGGGCCATCATCATATGGCTGCTGCCTATATGACGTGACCGGGCTGTCATGACCTGGGTGATATCCAGTATATAATCGTGACGGGCTGCATAATACGCCGTAACCGCTGCCAGTGTCTCGATGGTGATGGCCGTCATGACGATGCGGCAGGCAGTGTTCTTGCGGTATATCTCATCCAGTATGGCCGATATGTTCCCTTTCGTCCCGCCGATAAACACAGCGTCCGGAACGGCAGTCACATCAGGCAATGTCCGAGCGGCGTTCCCGGCGACGACGGTCACGTTGGTCAGGGAAAAATGATCGATATTGGCGTCAAGGACTGTCCGGGCCTCGTCATCGATTTCGAAGGCAAAAACTTCTCCCATCGGGACCAGAAGAGCCAGTTCCACCGTACAGGAACCGGTACCGGCCCCGATATCATAGACAACGGCATCCGGGGATGGTGCCAGACGGGACAGGGCGATACTGCGGATTTCCTGCTTGGTCATGGGGGCATTGCCACGGATGAAAGACTCATCAGGAAGACCGTGGACTGGCCGCTGCCATGGACGGGCCCCGTCATTCCAGATCATCATGACAGCCAGAGAATCGTCTTCCTGACGGCCTGCCAGTTCTTCTGCCGTACCTTCGGTTACCTGTTCATCTTCATAGGAAAGGCGGCATCCCACAGCCACCCGGACTTGCCCCAGCCCGGCATGACAGAGCGTCTGGCATAAGGCGGCCGGCGTGTCACTGCCGCCAGTGAGGCAGAATACCTTCCCGTGATGGCATACAGCCTCTGTCAGGGAATCGCATCGCCCATGGCGGCTGACGATGTACGCATCGTGCCAGTTCGTCTGCAAAAGAGAGGCAAAATATACGAGGCTGCTGATGCCGGGGATGCGATGAATACGGCATCCCGGCAGGTCCTTTACGAGCGCTGCCAGGCTATAGAATCCGACATCGCCCGACACCAGTATGGCCAGTGGGCCGCCATCAGGAAGCAGGGACGCTGCCAGCTGGCGCAGTTCCTCCATCTTGTACGTCGCGACGAGCTGTTTCCCTTCCATTTCAAAGGGAGCCAGCATACGCCGGTCTCCGGCAAGGACCGGGCAGGCCGTGATGACAGACCGGGCACGTTCTGTCAGATAAGCCGGATTTCCCGGCCCGATACCGATGACATAGACATCCATCATTTCTTCTCCTCTCCATCTGTCCTTATAGGTTGTGGCAAAGAGCATCGAGCCGCGCCTTTACGGACTGCAGCGAATCGCCTGTTTCCGGCGGCCGTCCGACGACAATCAGCCGGGCACCAGCCATGCGGGCTGCCTCCTGTTTTTCTGTAAATCCGCCCGGTTTTCCCGAATCTTTGGTGACGACAAAGCGGGCTTTGTACTGACGGAACATGGCCACATTCAGCTCCGCCGAAAAAGGTCCCTGCATACAGATGATATGTCCTGGCGCATATCCCAGAGATAAAGCCCGTTCCAGTGAATCCCTGAGAGGCAGGATGCGTACGTAAAACCGCTTTTCATAGGACGGGACATGAGTGAACACATCCAGATTCTTACTGCCCGTCGTGAGAAAGACATTTCCCTCTGTATGACTGAGGACCATTGCCGCCTCTTCCATGGAATAGACGGCAAGAACGTCCCTGTGCGGGGAGACAGGCCGGGCCACACGGATATACAGGATATGGCGGCGCATACAGGCCGCACGGCAGTTATCGGTCACGACTGACGCATAGGGATGGCTGGCATCGACCACCAGGGAAATGGCATGCTCTGTCAGGAATCGTTCCATAGCCTCCTCGGTCAGCCGTCCCGTACAGACCACAAGGGACGGCCATGACTGGATCAGGGACGCGCCGTATGCTGTAGCCACCGTGACATACGTCCCGATTCCCTTTCTGCCGGCGTAATCAGCCAGCTCCCGGCCTTCAGTCGTACCGCCGATAATCCAAAGCGCCCCCATCACAGCAGCTTGTATCCGCGGGGCGTCACCATGTGGCCATCGATGACTTCCGTCTGGCTGTTTCCGATGAATACGGTCGTGAACATATCAGCCTCAACATCCTGCAGTTCTTCCAGTGTCATGAGCTTCGTTTCTTCTCCCTGCCGGCCGATATGGTGGACCAGGCCAGCCGGAACGGTTCTCTTCTGATGGCGTAAGATAATCGCGCAAGCTTTCCTGAGGTAATCAGCCCGCTTATGGCTTCCCGGATTGTACAGGCAGATGACAAAATCAGCCGCTGCGGCACAGTCGAGACGCTTTTCAATCGTTTCCCACGGCGTCATGAGGTCGCTCAGGGAAATGAGACAGAAATCATTCATGAGCGGGGCTCCCAGACGGGCTGCTCCGGAACAGGCCGCCGTAATCCCCGGTATGACCGTAATATCCACATCGGGACAGGCGGTGCCCAGCTGATACACCAGGCCGGCCATGCCGTAGACGCCAGCATCGCCACTGGATATGAGAGCGACACAGGCGCCATCCTGTGCCCGTTCCAGAGCCATGCGGCAGCGGTCCGTCTCTTTCGTCATGCCCGTAATGATATAGTCTTTATCGGGATAATCGGCCCGGATAAGGTCCGTATAAGTCTTATAACCAGCAATGACATCACATTCTTCCAGTGCGTGAGCAGCCCGGAAAGTCATTTCCTCACGAGAACCGGGCCCGATACCGATGACATATAATTTTTTATTCATAGGGTTACTCCATCATTTCAAAATTGACGCAGAATTCTTCACAGGCAATGGCCAGCGTCACGCCATCGCGGACGGTTTTATGCAGCAGCAGACGGCCTCCCCGGCTGGCCAGTACGGCAGCCCGTTCACAGACATTGTCGGTCCCCGTCGTTTTCTGTACGAACCGGGACGAGGCAAATCCCAGACCCGGCGCCGCATTTAGCTGCTCTGCCGAATAAAAATGAATGGGGATGGCATTATTCCTGGCGAAATGCAGCAGGCCCGTTTCCTGTTTCTTTATATCGATGGTCGCAATATCGGCGACGAGATTCAGACTAATGCGCAGGCGGCGCAATTCCCGCAGCACGAGGCGGCTGATAGCTTCCTCCGGCGTATCCTTGCGGCAGCCGATGCCCAGGTGGATGATGCGCGGCCGGAGCACGACCGTTTCGGCAAAGGGATAACAATCCTGACTAAGAGTGACCGCCATGCCAAGAGGTCCTGACGGCTGCATTTCCAGACCTTCCGGCAGTGCGCCTTCTACTGGGAAATCACTGTATACCCCGACAGGGCCGCCGTCCAAAAGGCCTGCCGAGAATGCCTTGGCTTCCCGCATGGACGAAATGACCATGTGATTCCGTGCCGCCCATTCATCGACGGCAAAGAGATGATTGACATCGGTCGCCGTCGTAATGACCGGCTGGCCATGGAGATAACCTGCCAGTTTCCGGGACATCTGGTTGGCACCGCCTATGTGTCCCGAAAGGAGGGGAATGACATACTGCCCTTTTTCATCGATGACCAGGACGGCCGGATCAGTCGTCTTGCTTTTGATATACGGGGCAATACTGCGCACGGCAATGCCCGATGCCCCGATAAAGACTAGAAGTTCTGCTTCAGAAAAAGCCTGGCCGGTACAACTGCCCAGATCCGGTTCGATTTCTTCCAGCTTGGAATCGAGGGAAATAAATTTCTTTCCTGTCAATGCCCGGACCTGCCAGCCACACAGTTTCAGATACGATTGTACGGAAATACTGAGTCTGGCACCGCGCCGGGTAAAGGAAAACAAGACTGCCTTCATCGTTTCATCTCCTCTCACACGAGCTATTGGAACGCTTTGCGGTATCCATGGGTAAAGGCCGGGTCATATAACTTACTCCGGTCATAGGAGCCATCGAGGAAATCACCGACCAGGATGAGTGCCGTCCGGGTAATCCCGGCAGCTGCTGCCGTTTCTGCCAGAGTCGAGACGGTGCAGTAAAAGACCCGTTCATCCGGCCAGGATGCCTTGTATACGATAGCTGCCGGCGTATCCTCTGCGTATCCGCCACGGATGAGTTCAGTCTGCAGTTTGTCCAGAAGGCCCGTGCTGAGGAAAATGACCATGGTCGCATGATGAACCGCATAGTCGGCAATGCGCTGCCCGTCCGGTACAGGAGTCCGTCCCTCCATGCGGGTGATAATGACCGACTGGCTGATGCCGGGCAGGGTGTATTCTTTGCGGACGGCAGCGGCTGCGGCGGAAAAAGAACTAACGCCTGGCACATACGTATAGGCAATATGCCGCTGGTCCAAGGCGTCCATCTGCTCGCGGATAGCGCCATACAGGCAGGGGTCGCCCGTATGCAGGCGGACCGTCATCCAGCTTTTTTTCTCAGCCTGCTCCATTTCACGGAGGACATCTTCCAGTGTCATGGAGGCGCTGTTGCAGATGTGGCATCCTTCTTTTGCAAACTGGAGCAGCTGCGGATTGACCAGCGATCCAGCATAAATAATGAGGTCTGCTTCTTCAAGCAGTTTCTGGCCCCGTACGGTTATGAGATCGACGGCTCCCGGGCCGGCTCCGACAAAATATATCATAGGTCATCCTCCTGTCTTACGAGAATCACAGAAAAATATCCTGTATCGTCTACATCGCGTATATCCGTACATACCCGTTCTCCGGGAAGGCCGCAGCGTTCTACCAGAGACGCATGGGACAACAGGCCTTTTTCCTGCAGCTGTTCTTTTAACGCACCCATATGGCGGGGCACCTTCATGAGGACTTTGCTTCCCTGTACGTCCAGGAGGTCCGGTATATCGTCCCGTCCGGCCGGTACGATGAGAAGGGGTTCGTCTTTTTCACACAGGGACTGCCCCAGACGGGCCGCGGCCGCCGAAAAACTGGTAATACCGGGAATGACGACTGTATTATAGCCCCTGCGGCGGATTTCTTTCTGAATATATATGCACGATGCATAGACCGTCGGGCAGCCCAGGGTAATGAGTGCTATATCTAGTCCCTGGTCGAGGACAGCAGCGGCCTTCTGCGATGCGTCTTCATGGGCTTTTTGCAATACCGCCGCATCACGGGTCATGGGAAAGGTCAGGGACAGCATGGTCTTTTCATCCATATACAGTCCGTCCTGCCTGGCTGCCGCTTCTTTCAGGATAGTGGCGGCAGTCTGACGGCCGCTCTGGTCTTCCGGCAGTGCCAGCACGGGGCAGTGGCATAAAGCATGCCAGGCCTTGAAAGTCAGAAGCTCCGGGTCACCCGGACCCATGCCGACGCAATATAACGTTCCTTTTTTCATTCACCCATCTCCTTCTGGTGAACGGCCAGGAGTTCATCTGCGTGAGGAGTTTTGGCCAGCACACCGTAACTATTGGAAAACATCATGGCACCACAGCGGATATCGTGGTGGACCCGCTGGTCCATGTAGTATTGTATTTTCTCTGCCGCAGCCGTCATGACCGGTTCCAGCAGCTGCGTTTCTATCAGTATCTCTACGGCCTTATCGGTGGTCGTACACTCATAAATCCGGCGGCCCGTATCCCGGCCGGCACCACAGAGCATAGCCTGGAGAGCCATGAATTCCATGCGCCCGTCAGCATAGCGGGAATGGGTATTCATGATGCCCATAGCCAGTTTGATGAGTTTCCCCGTATGGCCGATGAGCAGGACATCTTCAAATCCTTCATAGGCGGCATAATCGAGAAGTTCGCCGACGTAATTGCTGCAGGTAACGCGCTTCGATACGTCGAGGTGCAGCCTGTCACGGCTGAAATCGACACCGTAATTGCCAAAAAAAGCAAGGAGGTGGCGCACGCCGCCAGCCTTGCGGGAATTCATTTCCGTATGAATCGTATCGATCAGAGCCTGTTCACTCATGGGATCGACAATGCCGGACGTGCCGAGAATGGACAGTCCCCCTTCGATGCCCAGGCGGGGATTGAACGTACGGGCCGCCAGCTCTTCTCCGCCGGGAATGGAAATAGTGATGACCAGCCCTTTCGTATACCCGGCCTTTTGCGCTTCTGTACGCACGGCTTCTTCTATCATGCGCCGTGGCGTCGGATTGATGGCAGGACCTCCCCTGGGGCAGGAAAGGCCGTCACGGGTCACACGGCCCACACCGGGACCACCGCGGAGGCAGATGCCCTGCTTTGTTTTTTCTGCCGAGGCGTAGACGAGAATGCCGTCGGTAATATCGGGGTCATCACCGCTATCCTTGCGGATGGCACAGGTCACCCGGTCCGGCCGGATAATCACATCTTCCGGCTCCAGATCCAGCATAATGCCGCGGGGCGTCATGAGGCGCACGTTGGCAACCGGCTTCTGGGTAAAAAGCATGCGGGTCGCTGCCTTGGCGGCGGCAGCGGCACAACTTCCTGTCGTATAGCCGCAGCGCAATTTTTTTCCTTGTACGATTTCGTAAGTATCCATAGGTTATCCTGCTATATAGTATATACTACTTTTTTCTCAATTATAACACGAACTATGCCGGCCTGCCAGCCCTTAAAAAACGAGGACGCGGCGGCCTGAAGACGTGACGACGGACTCCCCGCATATGCCGAATACATCTTGCAGCAGTGCCGGTGTAATGACTTCCTGCGGCGGGCCTCCGGCAATGATACGCCCCTCTTTCATAACCATCGTGCGGTGGCTGTACCGTAGAGCCTGATTCATATCATGGAGCACGACGATTATCGTAAGATGGAGCGTTTCATTCAGATGCTTTAAGAGCTCCAATATATCCAGCTGATGGCGGATATCGAGGTACGTCGTCGGTTCATCGAGGAGCAGAATCTGCGGTTCCTGGGCCAGCGTCATAGCCAGAAACGCCCGCTGCTGCTCTCCTCCGGACAGCGTATGGACCAGACGGTCCCGGCAGGACTGGATGCCGGCGTCTGCCATGGCCTTGTCGATGATTTCCCTTTCCCCCGTGGAAGAACGGCGGTAAAAGGTCCGGTAGGGAAACCGTCCCAGGCTGACCAGTTCGTATACGGTCATGTCCTCGGGAATGTCGTGTTTCTGCGTCAGTATAGCCATATGGCGGGCCAGCTGGCGACGGCTGTACGACGAAAGGGGCCTGCTGTACAGACATGCCTGTCCCGACTGTGGCCGGATCATATGGCAGACGACCTTGAGGAGCGTGCTTTTGCCACACCCGTTAGGCCCGATGATGGAGAGAAATTCTCCCGGTGCCACGCTCAGGCTGATATCATGCAGGACCGGGGTATCTCCCAGCGTCACCGATATATGATTCAGTGATACGGCTTGCGGTGTATCCATCACAGTTCCCTCCTCAGCAGGTACAGAAAAAACGGTGCTCCCAGAAAGGCCATGATGATGCCGACGGGCAGTTCCACCGGCGCCAGAATGACCCGGGCAACCGTATCGCACCAGGTCACGACTGCCATCCCCAGAAGAGCCGACCCCGGTATAATATAGCGGTAATCCGTCCCTCCCAGGAGGCGCACCATGTGGGGCACGATAAGCCCGACAAATCCTAAGAGTCCGGCCACACTGACGGCACTGGCCGCCAGGAGCGACGCAATAGCCGTCAGCCCCAGCCGGGCCCGTTCGACTGATAATCCCAGGCCGCGGGCCATGTCATCGCCGAGCTGCAGCAGATTGAGATAATAGGCTCCTGCCAGCGACAGGGTCAGCCCGGCCAGCGTATAGGGCACGATGAGGGTCACATCGTGCCAGCTGCGGGCAGCCAATCCCCCTACCATCCACAGCAGGGCGCCGTGGACGCGGTCGCTGTAGAAAATGAGCAGACTGGAAATGGCAGCGCCAAGAAAGGCCGATACGGCTACGCCGGCCAGAATGATGCGCACGGGCTTGATGCCATTTTTCCAGGCCAGAATATAAATCATGATAGCTGCCACCATGGCACCCGTAAAGGCAGCGGCCGGCATGAGATACGTATAGGCCGGGAACAAGATCAGGATGGCGATGCCCGTGAGACCCGCCCCGGATGAAATGCCGATAATATGAGGGTCCGCCAGAGGATTGCGCATGACCGCCTGGAGTATGGCCCCGGAAAGAGCCAGATTCATGCCGACCAGTGCGCCGGTCACAGCCCGCGGCAGACGGATATTCCAGATAATCTGGCACAAGGTGCTATCATCGGGGACAAAGAGAAACTGCAGGGCTTCTGTCGATGTGACAGAAGCCGCCCCCTGGGTGACCGACAGGACGATACCGCTCAGAGCCAGCACGGCAAAGGTCCCGAGCAGTATGAGCCGTTTCAGCCAGCGCCGCCCCATCAGTGAACGACCTCGGGATACACGACTTTTGCCATATAGGCGACGGCCTCAGGATAGTTCAGGCCTGGATTGAGGAGAAACAGATTTTCCGGCAGTACATACACCCGCTTCTGCCGCACCGCCGAAAGGGTCTGCCAGGCCGGGCTGCTTTCCACATCCTGTCGGAGCCTGCTTTCGATTTTATCACTTCTGCCCATGGACGTAATAAAAATGACATGGGGGTCCTTTTCTACGAGCGCTTCCATGCTGTACGGTACCTTTTCGGCACTGCCGTCGAGTGTATCGGCTGCATCCTGGGCTACATTAGTAAATCCAAGGATATGCGCCACATCACCGGCGATGCTCTTGTCCAGTTCCAGGCTGACATTGCTGGGCGTCGCATGGAGGATGGCGATGGTCAGATGGTCGTTGGGGATGGCTTCTTTGACAGCCTGTATCTCTTTGTCCATGGCAGAGATTTTTTCCTGTGCCAGGTCTTCTTTGACGTAGAGTGTTCCTACGAGCGCCAGATTCCGCTTCACATCGTCGTACGTCTTGGTTGTCAAGGCCAGGACGGGCACGCCGTTTTGTTCCAGCAGGGGGATGAGTTTTTCGTGCTGGTTTTTATTGGCCAGTACCAGGTCGGGCTGGCAGGCCATGATTTTTTCTACGCTTACATTGTAGACAGGCCCGACTTCAGGGACATCAGCATATCGTTCCGGCAGTTCCGCCGCGTCCGACCTGACCGACGCCCGTCCGGCAAGATCACCATCGACGGCATCAGCAAAATTGAGCAGCGACGTGGAAAGGACGACAATGCGCTTCGGCTTTTCTTTAATCGTCACCGTACGGCCCGCATCATCGGTCACCTGGGTAAATACGGCAGACGAAGCCGATGACGGCTGTTTTTCCGGACCGCATCCTGCAAGGCCCAGACAGGCCAGCAGACCCATGAGGACAAAGACAGGCCATATGTATTTCTTCATTCCGGACACCTCCTAGAATTTCTTTTGGATACCTATCTGCCAGTTCCGGCCACTGGCAGGATAATTGTGATACAAATCATAGCTTTCGTCATTGAAATTATTGATTTTCCCATAGATGGTCGTATCCTTGTTGGCGGCATAACTGACGCTGCCGTTCCATACGACGTAGGAATTGTTGCTGTAATACGTATCATTCCGGCCCGTACCTGCCGTCATATCGACAGAAGCCTGCCATTTCTTACTGTGATAGGTCACACCGGCATGATAGCCGTTGGGCTGATTATACGTCTCGTCAAAGACCAGTCCCTGTCCGCTGTCTGTCCGCGTACGGATATAGGAATAGCCGGCAGTCCAGTCCCAATGATCATTGACTTTCTGCTTCCACGTCACTTCCAGGCCCCGTTTATCCTCTTCATCGAGATTTTCTGCTTCATGGGGTGTGACGCTGCGGTTCCAGCGGATGACATTGCGCAGATGGCTATGGAAAATACTGGCTTCGAGGTACGATTTGGGATGAATTTGATATTGGAATCCCAGCGTCTGCGTATAGCCTTCTTCCGGCTGCAGGTCTTCTTTTCCCCGCGAAGAGCTCGTCACATAGAACTGGTCGTTGAGCCGCGGCGGCGAAAAGACGCGGCCCCAGGAAGCGTAGACGTTGAAGGCGTCATTGGCCTTAAAATTCATGGCCAGGCGCGGTGTCTGGTGCACGCCGAAGGTACTGTTATCGTCGATCCGCAATCCCGGCGTCACGGTCCACTTGCCGAATGTCAGGGCATCTTCTGCGTATATAGCTTTGTTATGCCGTTTCTTGTCTATGTAATGGGCCTCGTAATTGGTCCCCATGTCCTCTGTCCACTCGGCGCCGGCCGTCACATGCTGATGAGGTCCGAGCTGCCAGTTATTCTGCCATTCCAGGCCCTGCGTCCGGGTCAGGAAATGATTGGTCCAGAACGTGCGCTGATAATCGTTGAAATAACGGAAAAAACCCGGCTGGGACGAACGGGTATGAAAATTATATGTCAGGCTGTAATTGTTGATCAGTCGTTCAATCACCTTATTGTCGCTGAGATACCAGCCCGGCAGGCGCTCTTTCCGCAGGTTCCGGGGCAGGGAACGGGAATACGATGACAGGAACGTCGAGCCATGGCCACGGTAATCCTGATGATAGGCCTTGACCGTAAGGGAACTATCTTTGGTCAGGTCCTGATCCAGTCTCAGGTTAAAGGACTGGCGGAAAATATCACCGCGGGAATGATCCGTATTGATGCCATGGGGAAAGGCATAATACTGGCGCCGTTCCATGCTGCCGCTTACCAGCCAGGACGTATTCCCCTGCCTGCCACTGTTCGTGAGGGTGTAGCCATGCATGCCCCAGGAACCGGTATAAGCCGAAAGAGACGATTCGTTGTGATCTGCTTTTTTCGTAACGATATTGATGACACCGCCGACGGCACCGCTGCCATAGCGGACAGATCCGCTGCCTTTCGTCACTTCGATATGGTCGATAGATGCTGCGCCGGGCAGACTGGTTAGATCTACACTGCCCCTTCCGTAGCCGCTTCCCTGAGCGTTGGCCAGGCTCTGTCCATCGACGAGGATGAGCACCCGGTCATCGCCGTTAAGTTTCACAAAGGAAGAAATGCCCGGTACCTGTTCGTTGACGGTGACACCGGTCACGCGCTGCAGCGCTTCCTGTACCGTCTGATCCCGGTGGGTCTGGATTTCCTTTTGGGTGATAATCGTCGTATTGGACTGACGGGGCGGGACGGACGGCGAAGGCGGTTCCGTCTCTGCCTGTTCGGGGATATCTGGCAGCATCTCACGTACCGTATCAAGAAAATCCGCTACGGCACCGGCGACGTGGATGGAACCGGACGGTGCAGCGCCCTGGGACGTACCCGGTCCGGCAGCCCGTCCGCTCCCGCCGCCATGGCCGGCAGCAGAAAAAACCTCACGCACGGCTCCGGACCGGACAGACTGGCCGGCTGCCGCGACGATCTGTACCGCTTTCCGATAATACGTATTCCCGGCAGGAGCTGTAAGAGCCGGTTCCTTTGCCACAGTCTCATCACGGCTTCCTGCACCAGTTAAAAGCGACGGATTGCCGGAAGACCCGGCATCATAGTCTGTCCCAGCAGCATCCTGGCCACCGGAACCAGCCAGGTCATTGGCATTATAAACTGTAATGGCACCGGGCTCCTGGCGGGTGTAGTTGTAGGCAATGGTAAAAAAGCCGCCTGCCGCCAGGGCCAGATAGGCCGCCGCATGGAGGGAAACAGACAAGCCGGCTGCGACGCGTCCTTTCTTCTTTTCCCATTTCACGGCTCTGCCCCACTTTCTGCAGCCAGTCCGAGCTGGACGACTCCCACGCGCTTGAAGTCATCAAGGAGGGCCATGACATCGCCATAATCCATGCCCTTATCGGCACGGACGACGACGTTGAACCGGCTGTCTTTCTGCTGCTGTTCCCGGGCCGACGCCAGCAGCGTTTCCTTATCGATGGGCGCATCATCCAGCCAGAGCGAGCCGTCCCTGCGCAGGGTGACGACGTACTGTGCCGCTGGCTGCTGCTCTGCCTGGGAAGCAAAGGGAAGCTGGACGCCCATGGTACGCAGATCGACCATGGACAGGGAAGTCATCATGAAAAAGACCAGGAGAAAGAACATGACATCGATCATGGGGATAATCATAAACGACGGCTGTTTGAAGTACCGCGGATCCCGTAAACGCATGGCTCAGTCCTCCTTTTCCCGGGGCACCGTTTCGAGAGCCGAAAAGCACAGTTCCATATCGGTGATGATCCGGTCCAGACGCTGGGTAAAATAGGAGTGGATCAAAAGTGCCAGAATAGCAACGCAGAGGCCGAAAGCCGTTGCAATAAGTGCTTCCCCGACGCCGCCGGTGATAGCGGCCGACTGGCCAGTTTGTACGTTAAATATGCTGAATGCCCGGATCATGCCGCTGATGGTGCCAAGGAGGCCCAGAATCGGCCCAAGAGTTACGACGACGCTGAGATAGTACAGGCGGCTGCGCAGCTTTGCCATGAGAATGCCCGACTGCAGTTCTATATAAGCGCGCACATCCCGTCCGGTACGGCCGGCGAACACATCGCGCAGGATATAGGCCAGTCCGCCCCGGCTTTCTTCTGCCAGTTCGCGGGCTTTGTCGTACTGTCCCAGTTTCATATACGTATAAAAATTCTGGGCAAAGGCGGCTCCTGCGTCCATGTGAGTATAAAAAATAGCCCGTTCCATGCCGATATAGACGACAAACAAAGAACATAACAGGAGGATGTACATGACAATCCCGCCCTTATGAAACAATAAAAATCCATTCGTAATCGCTTCCATGGTGCTACCACTCCTATATACCAAGACATAAAAAAACCGCAGGGATACGTCATCCTTACGGTTTATACAGAACAGAGTCCTAATCCCCCTCCCCATCGCTCGCAGGTCTGCCGGTGATTCTTTGTCAGGCAGTTCTTCTGGCTCGGATTCATGACCCTGCTGCGCCTTCCCATACGGATGTACAGTGACGTTTCTGCAGCAGCGCTCCTCCTTACAGCGGCGGGACCGCGCCGGCTTATACCGGCTTTTCTATTGAGTCTTGCGACACCTGACAGCTCATATGCAGTTATAAATAATGGTAGCATGGCCCCTGTGGACTGTCAAGGACGGGGCGCAATGCCACGAATGGTAATTTTCATAACATCCACGGACATTCCCGTAGTGTATTCCACAGACTGCTGTACCTCGTCTTTGACCTTGTGCAGGAGCTGGCGGATATTTTCCCCGTAATAAATGGTCAGCGTCAGGATGATGGCCAGGCCATTGGCATGGGACAAGTAGTTCTTGGCCACCTTGACCCGGTTGACCCGGGCGATACCGGTCATGCCGTTCAGTGTATGGCGGACGAGAGCAAAGAGGACGTCATCGGAAAAGACGAGTTTGCCGTAATAGCTGAACACAGGGCGCACGACGGATTGCTCCACACCGGCTTTCCTGCCGCCACGGCCAGACAGGAAGGAGCGGATGGGATCGAGGAGATACCCATGGAAATGAGATTTCAGCTCCATCGTCGGAACGGGGATGATATGTTTGCCCTCCTTCAGGCGGATATCCCGGGCTTTGGCGATTTCTGCTGCCGACGACACATCTTCGATACGGATATAGTCACTGGCATAAGGAAGGCGCAGGGCCTCGCAGATACGGCATATCATGTGCTTCGACGTGCCCAGGATGAGCAGCCGTGGCGGCTGGATTGTCCCGAGGGCCTTGCGGACGGCCTCTGCATGGGCCGGATCAAGGAAAATAGCCCGGCGCACGGCCTGCATGCGGTTCGATTCCTCTTTGGCAGACTGGCCGGCGATGATGCGGTTCTGATAGATGAGCAGGCCGTCATCGATGATACAGTCGATATTCCTTTCGTGGGCTACGACCAGGGCATGATAACTCTTCCCTGTCCCGCTGGCACCGATAAAACCGGTAATATGCATCGTTCATCATCCTTTCTTTCCTGCCTGCACCGCATCCGCACCGGTCATACGTTTCCGGCCTGCGCCTGCGGATACGTCAGTATATCCTGTACCCATTCTCCCTCTACGGCATAGGTTCCGACCGTTTCCGGGAAGCGGCCCGGCACGCCGTGGAAATCGGAACCGCCGCTGACCAGCCAGTGATGATCCCGGGCAATGCGCAGGAATTCGTCACAGCGGCCGCGGTTATTGGGGTGATAGACTTCCAGCCCATCGAAGGAAAACTGCAGGACCTGGGGCAAGGTTCGCTTCACCAGGCCCGGATGAGCCAGGAAAGCCAGCCCTCCCGCCTTATGGATCAGGTCGATACAGGCATCGACGGTCAGACGGTGATACGGCACATAAGCCGGACCGCCACGATACAATATGGTATCGAAGACCGCCTTTACATCGGGGAAATACCCTCTGGCTACGAGCATGCGGGCAATATGCGGCCGGCCTACGGTACCGCCCTTGGCGAGCATATCCTCTATCTGCCGGCGGTCGATATCATAACCGAGAGATACGCATTTATCTGCGATTTCCAGAGCCCGGTCCAGCCGCCGCTGTTTGAACCGCGCGCAGTAGTCCATCAGGTCTTTCTGGCCGGGATGGATATAATAGCCCAGGACATGGACATCTTCTCCATCGTAATCACTGCTCATTTCAATAGCCGGAATGACCCGTACCCCCGGAGCAAAGGTATGCCCCGAATAAGCAGCGACCGTATCATGGTCGGAAATGGCCATGACAGACAGCCCCGCCTCTACAGCCATCTGTGTCAGCTGTTCCGGCGTATACAAACCATCGGAACAAGTCGTATGCATATGCAGATCTACTTTCATACAGCCCCGCCTCCTTTGAGCCATTCCAGGACCGTCTTGATTCCCGTCCCCGTCGCGCCTATATAGCCCGTGTCATCTTTCTTTTCCAGAAAAGCCGTCCCGGCAATATCAAAATGAATCCACGGCGTCCCTTCCTTGATGAACTGGCGGATGAAGAGGCCGGCCGTAATCGCCCCGGCTTCGGGACCGCCGACATTTTTCAAATCGGCAATATCGCTCTGGATCTGCTTTTCATACTCCCGGTCCGCCGGGAACTGCCATACCTTTTCATGGACCCGTTCTGCCAGTGTAAAAATGCGGTTCATCCATTCCTGATCATTGCCGACCATGCCGCTGCGCACCGTCCCGAGAGCCGTCACACAGGCTCCGGTCAGAGTAGCGAAATCGATGATCCGCGTTGCGCCCTTATCCTGGGCATAGGCTACGGCATCGGCAAGGACCAGGCGACCTTCGGCATCGGTATTTTTGATTTCTACGGTCTTGCCGTTGTACATGGTGATGACATCATCAACGCGGTAAGACATGCCCGACGGGATATTTTCCGCCAGTGGCATGACAGCCATCACATTGACGGGATACTTGAGGAGCATGAGCGCCCGGATGACACCCAGGACTACAGCGGCTCCTGCCATATCGTCTTTCATGAATTCCAGATTGGCATGGGATTTGAGGGACAGACCGCCGCTGTCATAGAGAATCCCCTTGCCGACCAGCCCTAGCACTTCCTTACTGTCCGGGTCGCCCTGATACAATACCGACACGAGCTGCGGCGGATTCATACTGCCCTTGCCGACGGCTACAATGCCGCCCATATGGCGTTTTTCCAGATTCCATTTGTTGAGCGATTCGACGTGGATATTTTCTCCCTTGCACAACTCCTGTACCCAGTCGGCGAATTTCCGTGGCGTCAGCTCATTGGATGGCATATTCGTCAGATCCCGTGCCAGATAAATTCCTTCGTAGACCGACGAATACACGTAGCAGAGCGTATTCAGCTCTTTGATCTGCAGACTCGCCGTTATCAGATTGATATTCTTGACCAGATTGGGCGACGCCTGGGTCTTATACTGGATAAATTCATAATTCTGATACAACAGGCCGTCGATGAGCGATGGAATATCCATTTCCAACGTATCGATCAAAAGAGCCAGCTCCCGGACCTTCTCCTTCCGTGCAGCTTGCAGGATTTTACGGCCGACGCGGAAATCCTCATACGTCGCATACTGTACCGGCTTATTATCCAGCCCTACCAGGAGATACGTGTGCACCTTGCTGCCACTGGCACAATGAAATACACAGAGCGATGTATAATCTACGATATCAGGCCGCTCCTCAACAAATACCTTCAGGGCCTTTACATCCTCCTTGGGTACCCGCTGCAGGGCTTTCATCCTCTTATCGACGCCAATAACCAGCATGTCAAAGCTGCCGTTGCCGTTGCAAGTAATCATGTGTGTCCCCTCACTTCCAAACTCTTTTCATACAGTTCCAGTATATCAGAAAAGACTAAAAATGTCTCTTATTTTCTATATTGCCACCATCGGCACCCCGTACTACTGGCCGCCCTATCCAACATCCCCAATCCAGACGGCCGCCGGGCCCCTGGCTGGTAATTGATTCAGAGTATAGGTAATTCCCCAATTATCATTTACATTTCGCAGAAAGTTACGTACCAATATTAGAACCAGTTATTGATGTCATTGGCCCAAGATATCCCGTTTCTATTGAAGCGCTCTTTTGGAGGTACGGTCAATAACTATTTGTTTTTATTGTCACATCCTAAATTCTGGTAAGTTTTCCTGATTCATAGTAACGTAAGATACGAACCAATACAGAAACATCTGGCTCAACAAAAAATGCATCAACTTTGTTCCCTATTTATGCCTTTTAGAATATAATTAAGTTAGAAAGAACATTTGATTTTGCAGATGCTGGCATACTGTCTTGTCCGTCCCCAACATTATTGTCGGACAAGACCGAAACTGAGCTGCCGTTGGGAGCAACTGTAGACTGATTGGCTTGGTCACTATAAATCAAATGTTCTTTTTTATTTCTAATTTAAAAAACGTGTTTCTTTATGAATGACCGTAATTAGTATGCTTCCAGCTATTAATAAAAACAAAAGTATTTAATAGAAGTTTACGTAATCAAAATTATGAGTTATATTAAAGATATCTAGTTTATGGGATTTCACCTAAAAGATGGTGTTTATATGAGTACATTGGGAAGCAGAATAAAAAATTTGAGAATAGAAAAACGAATAACAGGCGATGAACTGGGAAAAGTTTTAGGGATATCAAAATCCACCATTTCTCTTTATGAGCATAATAAAAGTACTCCAGATGATGACATCAAGAAGAAAATATGCGCGTATTTTAATGTTTCTTTTGATTGGCTAATGGGGATTTCTCTAATAAGAAATATAGGAATAAATCAAACCCATGGGAAAGGCGTAAAGATACCAGTTTTAGGTCGTGTTGTTGCGGGGATTCCCATTGAAGTCGTAGAAGAAATTCTTGATTATGAAGAAATAACTCCAGAACTTGCGGCAACTGGCGAATTTTTTGCATTAAAAATCCGCGATCACTCAATGGAACCGCGGATATTAGACGGAGACGTTGTAATTGTTAAACGCCAGGACGATGTAGAATCCGGAGACATTGCAATAATACTTGTAAATGGAAACGAAGCTACAGTAAAAAGAGTAAAGAAACAAACTGATGGAATTACACTTATTGCAACCAATACCAGCGTATATGAACCGCACTTTTATTCTAATAAGGAGATAAAAAAATTGCCCGTACAAATACTGGGCAAGACAGTTGAACTTAGGGGTAAATTGTAGATTTATAATTATTGCTGTGCAAATGTATCACTGGAGGAGCATTATGGAAAAACATACAGAAGCGATAATCGTTGGAATTATCTTTATCTTCATTCTCAGTTGTTACCATTTCATCTATGTACCACAACTTATCTCACAAGCCAAACAAGAACAATTGCATATTGACGAAAAAAAAATAAAAGATTTGACTAACAATATATCACAATTAGAGTCGGAAATAGAAACGCTTAGAAATGATGTCGAAAGTATTGGTAAAGACTCTTCAAACAATAAAACAACTACAAAAGTTGAATCAAAGACTCTTGATGATATCATACGCGATGCAAACGGAGGGACGTTAGCATCCGATAAAAAATACAAGTAGTTGTTTAAATGTTTATGTAGATTTTTAGAAGGGTGGTAGTAATATGAAAAAGTTGCTCGTTATGCTATGCGTTATGTTATCCATCACTTTCACATCTTTTGCTTCTGATTGGTACTGGGTTGGTACAGATGCTGTCGGCGACCAATGGTACATAGATAATAGTAGTGTGTATAATCATGAACTAACTACTAGTGAAATTCAAGGAAATGCTGTACTAGCTCAAAATGGATTGCAAGCATTATATTATCCATACAAAGTCGTATGGGTGAAAATTAATAAACCGGACGGCTCGTCAATTAATCAAAGGCTTAAAGTAATTAAAAACCAAAAAATGGCTCTTTTAAGTTATGTCGAATATGATAGAAATGGCTTTGTCGAAAATTCTGACACTTTCCAATATCCGCAAGAATCAGAAATTGTACCAGACACCGTAAGTGAAGCTATTTATAACTTAGTTTACTAGTATTATTTTAAAAGAACTGATATTTAGTAATAGCTGGTTAGACCCTTGCTCTTTCGAGGAAAAATTTCCAGAGGTACTGCTAAATATTGGTTCTTTTTATTCTCAAAAACTTTATAATGCTACTGATAATGCAAGAAAATTTAGATTAACAAAAAATGTACTCATCGAAGTCCTTTGCAAAAACCCTTAGTGCCAGCTTTATCGCTGTTCTCCGTTTTTTGCGTACAACCTACATTTTCCTTGTGGTCAATACTTTTTCATATCTTTATCCACCAGCACAAATCCAGACGGCCGCCGGGCCCCTGGCTGGTGACATCGCGGGAACGGCCCCGTTCCGGTGCGGTCATCATGGACCGTGACGGATAGCGGGCGTGCCAGTTGCGTCCGGCGTGCTGTTTTGTCTGAGCAAAGCGAGTTTCAGCGCGCCAGCAACGGGCATGCCTGCCAAGAGCCGTGGAGCTTCCGAACCAGACAGGGGCCCGGCGGCTGGCCCTTTATCTAGCAGCCATAATCCGCGCGGCCCGTATGGCCGTTGTATCCAACATTATTTTAAATTCTATTGACAAGGTCTTTTTCTGTCTTTATAATCAAATTAAATAAAGTGCGGATTACTGCGGATCCCACAGGGGAAGACGCCTCTGATGGCCCGTGGGCCGCGCTTTTTTGAGTATCTACATGTAGAAGATTTCCTTCGTTACAGCCTTTCCATGTCAGGCGGGAACATATGATCCAATTCATAGATGAAAAAGGCTGGACACAACGTTAAATAATTGGATGAATCCAGTAACTGAGTCATAGGTGGTAGTTCTAAGTGACATCAGGATTGACGCAGACTTTGTTCTGATTATCGTTTATATTTCGCAAGAATTTACATATACTTAAATTAAAATCAGTTATTGATGTCATTGACCCAAGATATCCCGGTTCTATTGAAGCGCTCTTTTGGAGGTACGGTCAATAGCTGGTTCTTGTTTTATTGTTGAGTCTAAATTCTGATAAGTCTTCAAATTTCATACTAACGTAAGATACGAACCAATATAGAAGTATCTGGCTCAACAGAAAATACATCAACTTTATTCCCTATTTTTGCCTTTTATGGTAAACTTATTAAAATTGAAAAACTCCCCTCTGACGGAGAAATCGTACCGTCAGCAGTAGGTGCGGAACGTACGAAAGCATTCGCATCGCGGGAGTTTTTTTATTTCTTCATCTGACATTGTGATAACCAATTATCCTATACCAGTCACCAGCCCGGCGGCAGAGTCCTCATTCAGCAGAACAAATCCGGCCGCCGGCCCCTTATCCAGCAGCTCCAATCTGGCGGCCAGCAACATCCTCAATCCAGCAGGACCCGTCTGCATTTGTACTGGCAGGGCCTGATAGAACATGATAGAATAGAGAGAAACGAAAAGAAACGATAGGAGCATAACCATGAATCTAGACGGTATTACCCTGCATAGCATCACAAACGAACTCGTCTCCCTCCTGCAGGGAGGCGCCATTTCCAAAATATATCAACTCGACGCCCGGTCCCTGTACTTCCGCGTATTCAATGACATGGGCATCCACCACCTGGTCATTACCCTCGACGACGCGCCGCGCCTCTATATTTCCCAGACCATGCCACCGACGCCGGACACCCCGACAGGACTATGCATGTTCCTGCGCAAATACTACGAAAACGGCCGCATCGCCTCCATCAGCCAGCTCCATCTGGATCGCCTCATCGATATCGATGTCGATGTCCTGGACGTGTCGGGCCGCCTCGTGACCCGCAAGATTCACGTCGAACTTATGGGCAAATACAGCAACGTCATCTTCACGGAAAACGGCATCATCATCGAAGCCCTCATCAAGACGGGAAAAGGCAAAAACGCCGTCCGCACCATTGCACCGAAAGAACCGTATGAATTCCCGCCCAATTTCCAGCGCATGGACCCCTTTGCCTTCACACCGGCCGAACTCCGGGAAATGCTCGATATGGAAAGCAGCGAACCTTTGTACCAGTGGATGCTCAAACGCTTCAACGGCATGAGCACCATCGTCCTCGACGAACTGGCCTTCCGCACGGAAATCGATAAGAATATGCCCGTATCGGACCTGACGGGGACGCAGAAAGACGCCTGGTGCAACGCCATTGTCTCCTTTGGAAATGAACTTCAGGGCGTACGCGGTGCCTACGTCTATACCGTCCGGGGCAAGGAAATCCTCTTCCCCACCGAACTCCGCAGCCTGGCCCAGTATCCACGCCGCCATTTCGACCTCATAGAAGAATACCTGAGCGACTATCAGGCGGCCCACCGCAGTCTGAGCGGGGAACAGGAACAGCTCCAGAAAAAAGTAGGCAAGCTCATCGAAAAACAGAAGCGGAAAATTAAGCGTATCGCCGCCGAAATGAAAGAAACATCCAAGATGGACACGTACAAACATTATGGCGACCTGCTTATGATCTATGCCTATGAAAAACATGACCACGAAAAATCCGTGACCGTCCCGGACCTCCTGACACCGGAACAGGCACCGGTCACGATTCCCCTCGATCCGGCCTATTCCATGACGGATAACGCCAACCGCTACTACAAGCGCTATACCAAGATGCGCAACCGCATCCAGAAATCGGGGGAACTGCACGAAGAAAACGCCCGCTATCTCAATTATCTCTATTCCCTGGAATATGCCTTGGAAAATGCCAGTACAAAATCGGAAATTACCGATATCAAAGTGGAAATGCGCCAGATGGGACTCATCAAATCTACGTCCAAAGACAAACTGCGCCGCGAATTTTCCCAGGATATCCTCACTGTCCGCGTAGACGGCCTCGACATCTGGATTGGCCGCAACAACCGGCAGAACGATTTCCTGACTCTAAAAAAAGCCCATCCCTATGACCTGTGGTTCCACGTAAAGAACCGCCCCGGCTCCCACGTTATCCTGGCCTGCCACCACGCAAAGCCGACAAATAAGCAGCTGACGGCAGCGGCAGAACTGGCTGCCTGGTACAGCAAGGCCCGTCAGGACAGCAAAGTCGAAGTAGACTCTACCCTCGTTCGCAACGTAAAGAAGCCGGCTCATGCCGTGCCGGGCTACGTCATATTCGAAGGGCAGACGACCTATAACGTCCAGCCGAAAAAATGGGAATAATACCCGTATATCCGTACCATGCAAAAAGGCGCTGTCCATGAGGCAGCGCCCTTTCTTTACGACTCTTTACGATTCTTTCAAATCTTCCAGTTCACACCAGCGTTCCGTCAGCTCATCGACCTTGGTCTTTGTCTCTTCCTGTTCCTTCAAGAGGCTTTCTACCGTTTCGTAATCGCTGCCGGCAGCGGCAATGGCGGCGTTGAGCCCTTTGAGCAGCCCTTCATAGCGGGGCAGGTCCTGGGTGATCTGCTCCAGTTCCTTTTCCTGCCGTGACGACAGGCCTTTCCGGGCCGTTGCCGGTTCCTGCGATGGTTCCTTGCTTTTTCCCTCTTCCTTGTCACGGGACGGCATTTCTTTTTTCGGCTCTTTCTGTCGGAGCATTTCCTCCAGATATTCGCTATAATCGCCGTAATAGCGGCTCCACGTGCCGTCTTTGAGGACGAACAGCTTGTCTGCTACGCGATCCAAGAAATAGCGGTCATGGGATACAACGAGGACGACGCCCTGATACGTATCGAGATACTGTTCCAGTACGGTCAGGGTGGGGATATCCAGATCATTGGTCGGTTCGTCCAGAAGGAGTACATTGGGCTGGTCCATGAGCAGGCGCAACAGATAGAGCCGGCGCCGTTCACCGCCGCTGAGCTTATAGATATAGGTATACTGCATATCTTCCGTGAACAGGAATTGTTCCAGCAGGCGCGATGCCGAAATGTGGTCGCCAAACTGGTTGACTACGTAATGGCCGTGTTCCTGGACGTAATCGATGACCCGCTGGGATTCGTCGAATTCCGGGAGCTGTTGCGTAAAAAATCCGAAGCGGACGGTCTGACCGATGGTTATGGTTCCCGAAACGGGCGGCAGCTGGCCGGCAATGACCCGGAGCAGCGTTGATTTGCCGACGCCGTTTTCCCCGATGATGCCAATACGGTCGTGCTTTACGACGTGATAGGTCACATGGGAAAAGAGGGGCGTCTTTCCCGGATAGGCAAAGGCTACGTCATCCATATCAATGATGGTCTTGCCAAGCCGGACCGATGTATCGAAGATTTCCACATTATCTACAGGCTTGCCGCTTTCCATGGCGCACAAGGCTTCATAGCGGTCGCGCCGTGCCTTCTGCTTAGTCGAACGGGCCTGGGCGCCGCGGCGGATCCAGGCCGTTTCCCGGCGGATCAGATTGCGCCGTTTGGCTGCTTCCGCTTCTTCCCGTTCCAGCCGGGCCTGACGCTGTTCGAGATACGCTGCGTAATTTCCACTATACGTATAGACCTTTCCCCGGTCCAGTTCCAGCATGTCCCCGGCGACGCGGTCGAGGAAATACCGGTCGTGAGTGCTCAGAATCAGGGCAGACTTGCTGTCGTGGAGATACTCTTCCAGCCAGCATATGGTACGGTCGTCGAGGTGGTTCGTCGGTTCATCCATGATGAGCAGATCACAAGGCAGGATCAGCGCCCGTGCCAGCCCCAGCCGTTTCCGCTGGCCGCCGGACAAGGTATCGACGGACTGGGACAAATCGGCAATCCCCAACTTCTGGAGCACCACTTTGGCATGCTGCTCCAGTTCCCAGGCCTGCTTTTCATCCATTTCCCCGGTCAGCTTCAGCACGGCTTCATCGTCGTCTGCTTCGACAGCGGCTTCATAGCGGCGCAAGACATCCATGACCGGCAGATCACCATCGAGGACACTTTCGAGAACACTGCGTCCAGGATCGAACTGCGGTTCCTGGGGAAGATAATGGATACGGGCCTTGGGATTGCGCCAGATTTCCCCCTTATCAGCCTCGGCCATGCCGGCGATGATTTTGAGCAGTGTCGTCTTGCCTGCCCCGTTCAGACCGATGAGGCCCAGCTTCTGCCCACCATCGACAGCAAAGGTCACATCATCAAACAACACACGCGTGCCATACGATTTGGCCACGCCTTCTACAGTTAATATATTCATCATCAGTCATCCTTTTGTTTCAGTTTCTCCTCCATTATATAGGGCTGGAAAAGAAAAAGCCAGACTTCTTCAAACATCAAACTGTCTTTTCTATCTCTTCCCACTCGCCACTACCTACTACCCACCATCCTTTCCCTTCCTGAAAAGTATTGCCATATGTTGACAAATACGATAAAATAGAATAATCTATTGTATTGTATTTTTTTACAAAGGAGTTTTCATTCATGTTTCAGACAAATATTGTCGTTTTGAGCGCCTTTGCCCTCTATCTCCTGGCCATGCTGTCTATCGGTGTCTATTACTCCCGGTCCCAGCAGCGCCTCAGTGACTATATTCTGGGCGGACGCAGTCTTGGGCCGTGGATTACTTCTATGAGTGCCGAAGCTTCGGATATGAGTGGCTGGATGCTCATGGGCCTGCCCGGTTTTGCCTATGCCATCGGCATTTCTGCCTTCTGGACCGCCTTTGGCCTCTGTCTGGGGACCTTCCTCAACTGGCACTTCGTATCACGCAGATTGCGTAATTATACAGAAGTCGCCAATAACAGCCTCACTATGCCGGACTATCTGAAAAACCGGTTCCATGACGAACAGAATATCATCCGCCTCATTTCGGCCATCTTCATCCTCATCTTCTTCCTGATTTATACGTCATCGGGATTTGTCGCCGGTGGCAAGCTCTTTCAGACGGTCTTCGGCATGGATTACTTCCATGCCCTGCTCCTCGGTGCCGGTGTCGTTGTCATCTATACCTTCCTCGGCGGCTTCATGGCCGTCTGCTGGACCGATTTCATCCAGGGATGCATGATGTTCCTGGCCATCGTCCTGGTCCCCATTGTAGGCGTCGTCTCCTACGGCGGCCTCAGCCCCGTACTGGAACGGGTCGCTACCGATTCGCCGCAGCTGCTCCAGCTCGTACCGGACACCAGCATGACCGGCATCATCGCTATCATCTCAGCCATTGGCTGGGGCGTCGGCTACTTCGGCCAGCCCCACATCCTGGTACGCTTCATGGCCATCGGCGATCCCATGGAACTAAAAAAAGCCAAACACATCGCCATGACCTGGGTCATCATTTCCCTGGCAGCGGCCGTATTCGTCGGCCTCGTCGGTAAAGTCGTGCTCCAGACGCCCCTTTCGGGAGCCGATTCGGAAAAAGTCTTCCTCATCATGAGTGAAGAACTCTTCCCGCCTTTCCTGTCCGGCCTCATTTGGTCTGCCGTATTAGCTGCTATCATGAGCACGGCATCGTCCCAGCTCCTGGTTACAGCATCGGCCATTTCCAAGGATATTTACCATACCTTCGTTAATACGAAAGCCAGCGACAGGGAACTGATCTACGTCAGCCGCTTCACCGTCCTCATCGTAGCAGCCGTGGCCATCTATCTGGCTCTCGATCCCAATAACTACATCCTGACCATGGTAGCCTACGCCTGGGCCGGATTCGGGGCAGCCTTTGGTCCCTGCATCCTCCTGTCGCTATTCTGGAAACGGATGACCAAAAACGGGGCTCTGGCCGGCATCGTCGTCGGCGGTCTTACGGTCCTCATCTGGAAGCAGTTCGCCTGGTTCGGCCTCTACGAAATCGTACCGGGCTTTATCTTCTCTCTCCTGGCCATCTATCTGGTCAGCAAATGGGATGCGCCGCCCAGCGCCGAAATCCAGGCAGAATTCGACCGGGCTGTCAGCCTGAAGCAGAAAATCACTGTACTAAAAAATGAAGACGAATAGATAGCAAAAGGGACTGTCGCATGAAGACAGTCCCTTTTTTTATGGTCAGTGGTCGGTGGTTAGTTGATCGTAGGCCGTTCGTCGTTCGTCGTATACTGTACCCATAAGTGTGGACAGTACTTAAAAACAAGCATCCTATAAATTAGACAAATCTACAAATTGTACCCTTGTTGTTGAACAGTCTGCTCTTAGAATCCCACAGAATTAGACATGTTCATGTTTATGCCTTATTTGTTGGACACTGTCAAATCTATGTGGTATCCTCAACTTCATTAAAGACAAGGAGAATCTACATGAGCAGAAAACTTTTTACTGAAGAACAGATGGCTTCCCTCCGCCAGAATCCCTATGTTTACAGCGTTAGTTCAACCGTTTTGGTCTTACGTAAGTCTTTCAAGGAGATTTTTTACAAGGAGTACATGGAGGGCGCATATCCCAAGGCCATCCTGAAAAAATATGGATTTGATACGACTATGTTAGGGAAGAATCGTATTGACAGCATCGTCTATCATATCAAAAAAGAATACGCTAAATATGGCGGTTTCTATGAAGGGCGGCGGCCTGCAAATCGTCACGAAACGGCCTGTGCAACAGAGCAGACAACGGAAGAAGAGCTCAAAAGTCTCCGACATGAGGTGGAATACCTGCGGCAGGAAGTAGATTTTCTAAAAAAAATTTCTGTAATCAGGAAGCCCCGAAAGTAGGTGATCTGCTCATGGACAAAGCTTCCTGTATATTCGAAATCATCACGCAAACACTGGAAAACAGCCACAATCGGCTTTCTGTCAGTGAATTATGCAAGACAGCCGGCGTCTCCCGCAGTGGGTATTATACCTGGTTGAAAGCAGAAGGAACCAGGCAAGCCCGGGAAGCACAGGACCGACGGGACTTTGACCTGATTCTTACCGCCTTCAAGCGGCGTGGCTATAAGAAGGGTGCCAGGAGCATCTATATGGAACTGATTCACCTGGATCCACCCGTCATCATGAACGTTAAGAAGATACGGCGGCTGATGAAAAAATTCCATTTAATCTGCCCCATCAGAAAAGGAAACCCGTACCGGCAGCTGGCCAGAATCTTGAGAACTAGTCATACAGCAGATAATCTCCTGCAGCGTCAGTTCGAAGAATATGGGCCTCGTATGGTGTTGCTGACTGACATAACGTATCTTCCTTATAACGGAACCTTTGCGTACCCGTCCACCATTCTGGATGCCTATACCAAGCAGATTCTGGCTTACGTGGTCAGCGATTCTTTAGAAGTGGAATTTGTTCTTCAGACAGTCAATAACCTGGTCAGGGATCATGGAATCTCCCTCCAGGCTGAAACCATTGTACATTCGGATCAGGGCTGCCATTATACAAGCCATAGATTCATTGAAATCCTGCATGACAAGGCCTTGCGGCAGTCCATGTCCCGGCGTGGCAACTGCTGGGACAATGCCCCGCAGGAGAGTTTCTTTGGTCATATGAAAGACTCTGTAAAGAAGAAAATAGCAGCCGCCACGAGCTTTGAGGAGGTAAAAGCCATCATTGACGATTACATAGATTATTACAACAATGAGCGTTACCAGTGGAAGCTGGCAAAACTGTCACCCAACGAATTCTATGAATATGTGACCACCGGCGTATATCCACTGGATGTACCTAATGTTCCAGCTGTCCCTAAGATTCAGAGACAGGCTTCGGAATTGGGAACGACGATTGTATCAGCCAAACTATAATGCGTATCATTTACTACAAGGTAACCACCGGTAAACGACAGTATCCGGCCCCAAGAATAGGCATTACTATTTACAAAAACAAGTTGTCTATTTTGAAGGGTTCAACAGTAATGAATTGTCTAAAATTTGGGGGCTTGTTTTTAAAAAGTGTACTTGACAAGGGGTACAGTTCATCGAAGGCAGGCTGGCAGCTGGCTGCTATCGGCTAGCTGCTAGCGGCTGACCGCTCATTTAAGCCTTTACGCGTATGACAGCCTCGTTCTGGCGGGTGATTTCCTGCAGCTTCTGTACCAGCTGCTGCAGGTCCTCTACGCTCCGTCCGGCGAAATTCTTTTCTACGAAATCCTTTTTGGCTTCACTCTGGGTCGCTTCACAGAGCTGCTGCAGATAGGTTTTCAGAGCCGGCAGCAGTGTCGCCGCCGTTTTTTCCCGTACCAGTCCCAGCACATCCTGTACCTGCTGGCGCTGCTGGGTCTTTACCTTTTTGCTCTTGGCATAGCCCGTGACCAGACCGACGGCAGCCCCGGCCAGGAGGACCGGCGGCATGATAGTGCTCACGGCTGCTCCCAGGGTGACGTGGGCCGCAGCCGGTGCGACGACGGCCGAGTAGATGGACAGGGCACCCCCGGCAGCCCCGGCGGCCAGGACAGAGCTTTTCACCGATTCCAGTCCCGTATTTTCTACCGTCCCATGAGGGAGCTGCACCATTTCCAGACGGTTCTTTTCCTGTTCCTGCTCATACATGTGGGATAGTTCCGCATCAATGCCGGAAAGCCGGCCCTGCCAGTCTGTCCGGATGGTCGCAGACAACTGCTGCAGATGGTCTTCGATTTCCCCGCGGATGGCATCCTGGGACAGGACTTTCTGCAGCAGCCGCTGGAACTCTTCCTGGGACGAACTGCTGAAGGCATTGCCGGCACTGATCTGACTATACAGCGTACGTTCCGCCCGGCTCAGGAAATGGCGTTGCAGCCATTCCCGGGTATCGCTGAGGACCTTTTCGGACAACATCCGCCCGTTATACTGAATCTGGTCATCCAGTTCCATATATGTCCGCAGCTTCCGTTCAATCTGCTCCAGCGTCTGCCGGTGCAGGAGATTCATCTTGTCTTCTAGTACCTGTGCCGACGCCAGGATACTGTCCATCTGGACATCGCCGGCATGGCGTTCGATGTGTTCGTCCAGATACGTATAGAGCGCCGTGAACCCCGATTCATCCCGGAGCTGCTGGTCGGCCTGCATAACACCCTCATAGGCTTTCTGCGCCGACAGGGGGAAAATCTCTTCCAGATAAATCCCCATGGAATCGTCGAGATAATCGACCAGATCCTGAGGATCGCCGTCTACCTGATCGATGCGGTTGATGACGGCGACGATGGGTTTGCCCATCTGGGCCACCTGGCGCACCCGGTCGTTGACATCGCACTGGCCAAGATAATTGCCATTGAACACCCAGATGACCACATCGACAGACTGGAAATAATCGGTCGTACGCGATTCATTGGCCGTCGTAATCGTTTCCAGTCCCGGCGTATCGATGAGGCAGATATGGCGCAGACCCTGGAGATTTCTCCCTATTTCCACATCCTGACATCGGCTGAAGAACGCCTGATCGCCATGGTGTGCTTCCAGCAGCTCATAGATTTCTGCCACTGTGCCTTCCTGCGCCGTTCCATCAGAGAAGTGCAGTACGGCTTTTTCTTCCGGCGAATAGGCAATCTTCATGATGCATGCCGTCGTTTCCGTCGCGTTCGTCGGTGAAATCTCCCCGCCGGCAAAGGCATTGATCAGCGTCGATTTCCCGGCTTTGACTTCTCCGATGACAGCGGCATGGAGGGGTTGCTCCAATTTGGCCCGCAGTACCTGCAGGTCGTTATACAGTGGATAGAGACCAGGGAAAGCGGCATCACCAAATAAGGGCGACCGCTCAGCCCGTGCCAGCAGTCCGTCTATATAGGCTGTAACGTCCATAACTACCTCCTAATGGGAAAAAATAATATCCTTCACATGAAGCGGCGTGACCGGCATATGGCCCAGTCCGTCCAGCGTCTGAAGATGACCAACGATGGCCTGCGTCTGGTCGGACGGCCCATAGAGTTCGGTATACGTCGATTCCCGCAGAGACGAAATGGCCTCTCCGGCTTTTTGTATATATTCCTTATACTCTTCTTCAAGCTTTGTATTGACATCGCACATCTGGTCGGTAAACCGCCGTTCTACCTTGCTGGCCATACTGGAACCAAAGGTACGGGACAGGAATTTCGCCACGCTCTTACCAAAATCTGTCGCTGCCAGCCCGGCAAAAATAAGCCCTACGGGCCCGAGGAGCGCCGCCGCCCCGATGGCCAGTGCCCCGCCCAGAGCCAGCTGGGCCTCACCTTGTCCGCTCAGGTCATCGGACAGATTGGCATTGCCGATGACGCCACGCTGGGACAGGGACACGGTCATATCGTCGTCCGAAAGAAACGGGAATTCCCGGAAGGGAGCCTCCTTCAGATGACGGCGGTACATATCCATGAGATGGTGGCTGTGTGTTTCCACCATCTCATGGAGGCGCCGTTCCAGCGATTCGGGACAGATGATTTCTTCCAGGATGAACTCATTGCGGGTATCTGCATCCATATCCCAAAGCCGGTCTTCCACGTAGCCCGTTTCCCGCTGGATGCGCTTGGCTTCTGTTTCTTTGAACGTCTCCAGATCCTGTTTCAGCCGTTCCAGGAGCTCCGACGAGTCCTTGTCCCAGGCGGCGATTTTTGCCTCCCGCTGCTTCCCGACACCGGCCAGCAGACGGGATGCCTCCCCGGCCTCGTGGCGGATATGATCCAGGAGATCCCGGCAGCCCCGGATTTTGCTCCGGATCTGTATATCCAGGGCATCGGCAAAAAGCGTGCGGTTCAGCAGACGCAGGAGGGCCGGCAGATTACTCTGCTCCAGCAAGGCTTCCGCTTTCCGGCGCTGTTCATCACTGATTCCGTCCTGATGGAGCATATCTTCGGCCTGCCGTGCCTCTTTTGCCGAAATGGGGACGATTTCCGTAAACATATCCCCATAGAACCGACGCGCTTCGGCCAGCACCTCGTCAGAATCCTGGCCGCTTTGGCGGACGATATCCATGCGGTTGACGACGGCAATGATGTTATCGGGATGCTTTTCGTATTTCTGGCAGAGACGGCGCAATTCCATGTGATCGCCGGCACTGGCGATCTTATCACCCGGCAGGATCCATATGACCCCGTCGGCCTTGGAAAAATATTCTTCCGCACTGGCGACAACCATATCATCCAGTTCCTGCCTGAGGCCCGGCGTATCGACGAGACGGTAATGGCGCAGGATATCACTGTGCCCCGCCGGCCAGGACGCTTCGATGACCGGCGACTGGTAGAGCTTGTATTTGCGCAGCTCCCGTTGCTTTTCTTCCAGTACCTCGAGAGACACTTTTTTCTTCTTGAACTCCCGCAGCTCCTGACGGATGGCCCGTTCCGAATCCTTCCTCTTCTGCTCTTCCTTTTCAATGAACGCCCGGGCTTCGTCCCCGGTCATCCTCTTTTGGGACCCGTCCTTGAACGTAAGCGTACACGACGCATCGGATTCGTCATGGAATACATCGATTTTCCACGTCTTCGGCAGGGAATCCTCTGCCGCCGCCTTCTGTCCCAGCAGGGCATTGATCAGCGTCGATTTCCCGTTCTTGCCGCTTCCCATGACGAAGAGCATGAAATCCTGGTCCAGCCGTTCCGCCAGCTGACGGATAGCCGTACACGTTTCCTCTATTGTCTGGATATAATCGTGAAGGCGCACCGTCCCAGTCCCGCAAGATTCATGGATGGCCTCCAGTTCCGTTGTGATTTCGTCGAGATGGGCCAGCATCTGACGCTGGACGTGCTGACGGATGCGCTGATTGTACCCGTCTTCCACATCATCGTAGAGCGACTGCACCGCGGCGAGTGTTTCGTCTGAAATCATCGCTTATCCCCCTATGAGGCCTTTCAGCGTATACCCGGCCAGAGCTGCCAGGACGAGGAAATTGATACCAGCCAGCACCTTGATTGTCGTAAGACCGGACGAAAGAGAGGCGTGCCGGTCTCCCAGCGATTTCATCAACTCCTGATGGTCTGACTGGATTTGCTTTTCTATAGAAAGAGTCTTCTGCATTTCCAGCTTCAGACCTTGCAGGATCTGATCAAGTTCTGCTTTCTGCTGAGCCAGTGAACGGTCCATCGATTGCTGCAGGGCCTTGATTTCTTCTATGCGCCTCTTATCGGACTGCTGGAGCCACGTAGAGACGACATCATTGCGATGGGAAATCTCCTTCAGCAACTCCAACTGCTGCTCCTGCCAGGAACTGATAAAATCAGCAAAACGCTGCATATTATCCAAAGCATGCTGGGACACGTCCGCATACATCGTCTCCGCTTTTTCTATATCCGTCACCAGCTTGGGCGAATCCTTCTTCAGCGCCTGCAGCGACTCATTCAGCTCCTTCACCGAAGCCAGAGCCGAATCGCGCACCACCGACTCCGTTACCTCCTTGGTCACCGCTGAGATGACCTTCGTAAACTCCTGTTCCAACTCTTTTGACACGGTTATCACCTTTCCTCACACCAGCCCGTAGCGGCCGGGTAATGTATACCCATATTATACATCAGATTGCTGTAGGGATGAAGTCTGTATGTACGATTACTTGGAGAAAACTCCATCCAAATTTGTTCCAATATCAGGAACCATATAGCATTTTCAATCGCCATTCTGCTTAACAACCGGCAATGACTCTAGTACAAGTATCATATCATTCCTATTAGCCTTTCTTGGTTCTACTGGTATGTACTGCTAATACAAATCCAGCATTTCCAATTCAGATATTACAATAAACTGAATGATATCATGTGATGTACGGTATAATTTATTCAAACCACGGGCCAGAATGTAACAAACATGCTGTTCATCAATAGAGTTCCGTTTCTTCCATTGGAGTGTTACTAATTTCCTGTCATACCAAAACCAGCATTCATCATCGTATGGAAACTCTAGCTTGTTATTTACTTCCTGATAGAAACGGCTTATGTTTCCCATATGGTCCATAATAACAGAAATACGGCTATTATTTACTAGTGATGATAAGCACATCCTAATAGATTCATATTCTGATTCTTATGAATCTAAATTTACATTATACCGATACATGTATTGCCAATTATCATGGGAACATAAGACAAAAGGATACACTCTGGCCTGATGCATTACAAGTAGCATCTGTATATACTTTAAATTGCTGTACCGGCTCTTGTAAATTTTGCACGGGTCTGGCAAACATACGAAAGTAGATTCCTTCTTGATGAACCCGCAAACAGTGTAAATCTGATCGTAAAACCCGGAATCTTCTGCGCCCCCGGTGGCCTCCTCTATCCCCTTTGTGGAGATAATGGGCTGCATTTTTATTTTTCTCCCCATTTGTATCTCTCTCTTCACCTCAATTCATCTTCCCTTCAAGTATATATAAAAACAATACCGTATACCTGGCAAAAAACAGAGAAATTAAAGTAAAGAAAAAGCATTGTCCCCCACCTACATTCATTGCATCTGTATTTACGAAGCAGTAAGAATATTAATCAGCACAATACTGTTGATTTTTGCTTTTAGAAAAACTCCCCTCAGAAACGATGATCCTGAAGGGAGTATGTATTCTTATTCATTAAACAAACTAGTTTCTTCGAACGAAGTGTCTGGTACTTTCTGATGCAGGGTTTCGCTTCTCGTAATCATGGCATCGGGTGGGATCTGCCCGGTCAAAAGAGGCGCCGCATCATCATGGGCAGCACAGCGCGCCCGTACCTGCCGGGCATTGCTGTTGGCATAGCAATAGCAGCACAGGTGGCGGCACGTATTGTACTGGCCCATATCGACACTTTGTATGCAGCCGCAGGCTCCGCGCTGGTTCGTATCTTTGGGGATGGCAAGGAATTTCCCTGTCACCTGCTCGATACGCCGCCTGTCGATACAGGCTCCGTGGGAAATCCCCAGATCCTGCAGGTCTATCTCTTCAGCACAAGTCTGCAAGGTAAGGCCGCAGGCCCGGCAGGTACTGGCCATGGCAGCTGACAGTTCCCGCATTTCCGGCACTGTCAGTTCCCGGATAGATAGCCGCCGTGTATTTTGTTCCGTGTTTTTATACATATCCATAAAACTGATGACACAGCAGTCCGTATAGTGAGCCAGCCGGGACGCCATGATGCGGAATTGCCGTATATGCCAGTCCAGCGTATACGCCGGCGTCAGGAGAATGGGATCATAGCGCCAGACGACACGGTGCCGGCCCAAGTAACGGGACAATTCCTGGAACGTGCGGATTATCTCCTCTTTGGGAGGCAGGAACGGCTCGGCATCTCTGCCGTAGGGCGTGACGGTGAACTGGAAATAACAAGGCAATCTCTTCAGTTCCTCTATATACGTCATCATAGGTGCCGCGTTCTTGGTCCAGAAGACGAAGCAGTCTACCTCTTCGGGTAAGAGGGAAACGCGGCTGATCTGCTTTGCATTAAAGAGATTGGGCACGAGGACGAATCCTTCGCGGAGGCGGCGGAAGAACCACGTACTATAAAATGCCGGTATATCGGTCCGGCGGCTGGCACTAATGATCATACCCGAATCATTCCCTTCTTTGCCTGACAACCAGCCAGTTTAACCAGAGCACGCTTTCACAGGAAACTAATTCATCAAGGGAGCTGAAATAAGCGTCCCGGTCATTTCGATTCATAATGTCTCCTTTCGGGTACAGAAAAGGCGCTGCCTGGAGACAGCGTCTTTTCAAGTGTGAAGTGGCATGTTTGAAACATCAGACGCCAAACATCACCCTTTATAATTTTCCGGATAGATGGTGATATCGTAGTGGTTCTTATCCCATTCGTGCGTAATCTGATGTTTGTATGGCGCCAACGCATCGATGAGGACTTCATAGGCTTTGCTCCCCTGGTAGATACCTTCATCGGAAATATCGACTTTATAGCCATTTTCATGGGAATAGATGCCACCGGCATGATAGCCACTTTCAGCACCGCCAGTGATAACGAAGGAAATGCCAGCCTGATGGGCTTCTGTATTCAGTCGATCCAGGAAGGCAATGGTCGAACTCTGGAAATGAGCCGTATCGGTCGTCCAGTTGCTGTCCCACGGTGTATCCATGCCTTCGGTGCTGCTCCACTTACGCAGGTTGCTCTTGCCAAAATCACGGCGGTACGCATAGGCATCGGCAATCGCCGCATCATAGGAATCATGTTGATACTGGTATTGGTACTGGTCTTCATATTTCTGGCGGTTCCAAGCCGAGACCGGTGTAGCCATGTGCTGCGATCCGGCATAGTGATACTTGACCGTATCCGGCGTAATCGTCCCAGGATTGTCAATATTGGCAAAGGCTGATGCCGGAATCAGGGCATGAACGCGTGCCTTGAGGCGGTCACCAATCTTGTCGGATTCGTTATGATTGGTTGCTGTTTTCGCTTTTCCCCTGGCTTCGTCCAGCTGCCGGGCCTGTGCCAAAGCGGCAACGGCCGGAGATACCGTTTCCGATTCTCTGACCTGTGCTGCCGATGCAGTGACAGCCCCCATAAAACAGCAAAAAAACAGGATTGCGACGACAGTCTTCTTCATTGAATTCCCCCTTAAAATGCTGAAAGTATGTGTATGACATTGGGTTACTTTTTTACGAATAACATTTTAATTATACCATACTTAGGGGAATTTGAAAAATCGGGAATATTTAGTTTCGCGTCATTCTCCCCGGTGAGTGATGTAGGTGCGGTAGGCAATCTTGAACAGATTCATCAATATCCCCCATTTCAGCGGTGATACGTATGGCAGAGGCGGGAGAGCCAGCGGGCCAGGTCGAGTCGCATCTGGCCGTCTTTCAGCTGCCAGTGCCAGTTGCCTTCTACCGTTCCCGGCGTGTTCATCCGGGCCGACGATGGCAGGAGAAGCAGGTCCTGGAATGGTACGACGACCGTTTCGGCCCGGCGGCTGTAGACGTATGCGATGAGGGCCGCCGTCACTTCGCCAGCCGTGGCGTCATCGGAAAGGTGCAGCATGAGGCACAGGCGCTGCTGTTGTTCTTCTGGCAACGATTCGTACCAGCCCCGGGTAGTGTCATTGTCGTGGGTCCCCGTATAAGCTATGGAGCACGGTTCCGTATCAAAGGAGAGGCATCCGTCAGACCGTTCTTTCAGATGGAACGGCAGGACCCGCATCCCCGGCAGGAAAAAGCGGCTGCGCAGCTGGCACACGTCGTCGGTGATGACGCCCAGGTCCTCGGCGATGAGCCGCACCGGTCCCAGTGTCTGATAGACCCGGCGCAGGATGTCTTCTCCCGGTGCCGGTTTCCACTGCCCTTCTTTGGCCGTCTTTGCCCCGGCCGGAATGGACCAGTAGGCAGAAAAACCACGGAAATGGTCAATCCGCACTTCATCGACGAGGGAAAGGGTGTGTCGGAATCGCTGGATCCACCAGTCATATCCGTCTTTGGCCATGGCTTCATAATCATAGAGGGGATTGCCCCAGAGCTGGCCTTCGGCGCTGAAGTAGTCGGGCGGCACACCAGCCACGCTCTTGGGATTTCCTGTTTCATCGAGGTCGAACAGGTTCTGATGGGACCAGCAGTCAGCACTGTTATGGGCGACGAACATAGGGATGTCCCCCAGGATGGAGACGCCGTTGTCATGGGCATAGGCGCGCACATCCTGCCACTGGCGGTATACGATGTACTGGAGGAAGCGGTAGTGATCGACGGCACCGGCCAGTTCCTTGCGGTAGCGGGCACAGGCTGCCCTTTCATGACGGGCAATGTCTTCAGGCCACCCGGTCCACGACCGGCCTTTGAAAAAGTCGCTGACGGCACAAAACAGGGCGTAGTCATCGAGCCAGCTCTTGTTTTCACTGCAGAAGCGGTCAAAGGGCTGCCAGGGAATGACCAGACCTGAGTCATGGGACATATCCCAGAGGGCCCGTTTCTTGCACTGCCAGGCGTCGTCCCACGATGAGGAAGCGGCGGCTTCTTTGCAGTATTGGTCATAGCGCTCCTGCCTGAGCCAGCCGGCCCGGTACAGGAAATCAAGGGAAATGAGCCGTTCATTCATGGCAAAGGCCGACCGCGAGTAATAGGGTGAATCGCCGTCGAGAGGCGGCGTCAGTGGCAGGACCTGCCACAGGCTCTGGCCGGCGGTCTTGAGAAAATCGACGAAATGATAGGCCTGTTCTCCCAGGTCGCCACAGCCCCACTGCGACGGCAGGGATGTGGGATGCAGGAGAATGCCGGCCCGCCGTTTCCCCCCTTCCTGTCCGGCCAGGACGACGACGCTGAGCGGTGCCAGGGTCAGATCGAGGCGGCTGCCCGTCGTTTCGACCGGTTCCATGTTGGGAATGAGGGCGTTGTACAATTTCCCGTACACCAGCCCGTCCGTATAGAGGCTGATGGAATGGACAGCTGTCGTGCTACGGTTGATGGCGATGATGAAGAGTCCGTCCCGGGCCGGCTTATCGAAGACGTCGCGGCCGCCTTCAATGGTGCGGCAGTATACGTAGACGTCGCCTTTGCTGTACAGGGGGATGAACCGCCCCGTCTGCAGGGCATCGTGTTTGCGGCGCAGGGCCGTCAGCCGTTTCACCCAGCGCAGAAGGCTCATGTTTTCGTGACCCCAGGGATAGGTACGGCGGTTGTCCGGGTCCTTTCCGCCGGTGAGGCCGGCTTCGTCGCCATAGTAGATACAGGGCGCTCCCGGCATGGTCATCTGCCAGGCCATGAGCAGTTTCACCCGGCCCATGGCAACGGATTCGCCGCGTACGTCGGCATCGTCGCTCTGGCAGACCGTGAGGATCCGTTCGATGTCGTGGCTGCTGATGAGGTTGAGCATGGCATACCAGTTTTCCGGCGGGTAGTTCTCTACGAGCTGCATGAGTTCCCGTCCCAGACGGCCACCGTCTTTCTGACCCAGCACGAAGGCCACGGCCATGGCGCGGAGGACATAATTCATGGCACTGTCTATATCGTAGCCGCAGAGGTATTCCCGCTGCTCGCTGTAGGCAATCTTATTGGAAGCATCTTCCCAAACTTCGCCGATGAGGACGGCATCGGGATTTTCTTCCTTCAGCGTATGATAGAAGCTGCGCAGGAACGGCACGGGCAGTTCATCGATGACGTCGAGGCGCCAGCCGCTGATGCCCTGGCGCAGCCAGTATTTGAGGACGCTGTTTTCACTACGGATGATGAAATCCATGTAGGACGGCGTCGTTTCTTCTACGTCGGGCAGGTCTTTGACACCCCACCACGATTCATAGTCGTCGGGATAGTCCGTGAACCGGTACCATTCATAGTACGGCGATTCTTTGGACTGATAGGCGCCCAGAGAGGGATAATGGCCGAAGCGGTTGAAATAGATGCTGTCGGCGCCGGTATGGCTGAATACGCCGTCGAGGATGATGCGGATGCCCCGTTTGCGCGCCTTTTCGCACAGGGCGGCAAATTCGTCATTGGTCCCCAGGAAGGGGTCGATGCGGTGGTAGTCTCCAGTGCCATAGCGGTGGTTGCTGCAGCTTTCAAAAACCGGGTTGAGATAGATGGCCGTGACGCCCAGGTCGGCGAGGTAATCGAGCTTTTCCCCGATACCGGCCAGGTCACCGCCAAAGAAATCATACTGGACCACATCTCCTGTTTCCATATCCTTGCAATAGTACGGGCGATCGTCCCAGGAGCTGTGGATAACGGCGCCGGGTTTTCCAGACAGGTGCTGCCAGTCCATGCGGCCGCGGCAGAAGCGGTCGGGAAAAATCTGGTAGACGATGGCGTGTTTGAACCAGTCCGGCGTGTGGGCGTTTTTGTCATAGACGGTAATCTGGAATGCCGGCGGTACCGTGTCATAGAGGGCTCCCACGCCGCCGAGGTGGTCCTGGTTGTTGCCGTAATACAGGCGTTTCCCGTCCCATTCGACGATGAAATAATACCACAGCAGACAGCCCGTTTGGGGCAACTGCCACGCCGCGTCGAAGGTATCCCCTGTGGCGGTCATGGGGATGAAGGATTCCCCGGCATTGCTCTGCCAGAGCCGCACCGTGGTCTTGCAGGATTCTGCCGGCCGGCCGCTGATTGAAAGACGCAGCGTCAGCTTTGTCCCGGATGGTATGGCGCCGAAGCGGGACCGGTAGTGGCTGTCGTGGGAATCATGATAGAGACGTATTTCCATAATCGTTCCTTTCTCTATGGACAAGACCCCTGCCACAGCATGCCGGGCAGGGGTCCTTCGTGTCATTATCTGTCTAATACGGTGTGATACAGATCAGCGTAGGCCTGGGCCGAACGGTCCCATCCGTAATCGCTTTCCATGGCATTGCGGACGAGATGTTCCCAGACAGCCGAATCGGCATAGTAGCTGAGGGCTCTCTTGACGGTAAACAGCAGTTCATGGGCGTTGAAATTCATGAACGTCAGGCCATTGCCCTGATTCGTATATTTATCGAAGGGGATGACCGTATCCTTGAGCCCCCCTGTTTCCCGGACGACCGGTACGGCCCCGTATTTGAGGGCGATGAGCTGGCTCAGGCCGCACGGTTCATAGCGGGACGGCATCATAAAGATGTCGGCGGCAGCGTATACCTGATGGGCCAGCCCTTCATTGAAGAGGATATTGGCCGATACCTTCGTGGGATAGCGCCGGGCCAGGTTGCGGAATGCATCTTCATAGGCCCAGTCACCGGTGCCGACGATGACCAGCTGGATATCTTCTTCGATGAGCTCATCCATGATGCAGGTTACCAGGTCCAGACCCTTATCCGCTACCAAGCGGGATACCATGGCTACGACGGGGATATTGCGGTTGACGGGAAGGCCCAGTTCCCGCTGCAGAGCTTCTTTATTGATATGCTTCCTGGCCGGGAAGGTATCGGCCGTATAGGTCGCGGCGATGTGCGTATCCGTCGCCGGGTTGTATGCGTCTTCATCGAGGCCGTTGATAATGCCCGTGATGCGGTCCCGGGCGGTACGGATATAGCCGTCCAGATGTTCCCCGAAATAGGGATAGGTGATTTCCTGGGCATAGGTCTTGCTCACCGTCGTGATATAGTCGGCGTAGACCATACCTGATTTCATGTAATTGACGCAGCCATCACATTCCAGATTGCCGTTGTCAAAGAGTTCCTGCGGCAGGCCGATGATGTCGCGCATGATCGACGGCGGATAAATCCCCTGGTATTTGAGATTGTGGATGGTATAGATAATCTTCATATGCTGGTAGAACGGGTCATGATAGAAGTCTTCTTTCAAAAACACGCCCATAAGGCCCGTATGCCAGTCGTTACAATGGATGATATCCGGCTGAAACCCAATTTTTGGGAGCATGGTCAGAACAGCGCGGCAGAAATAGGCGAACCGTTCGTCGTCGTCGTCAAATCCATAAAGGCGGTCCCGTTTGAAATACCATTCGTTATCGATAAAATAGACCTTGACGCCATTCCAGTCGATTTCTTCCACGCCATAATAGAGCTGGCGCCAAGCCAGGTTGACGATGCCGTGGGTGACGGGCTTCATCTGCGCCCGGAACGAGTCGGCAATCTGGCTGTATTTGGGAATGACCAGCCGCACGTCCATCCCTTTGGATGCCAATGCTTTCGGCAGGGCCCCCATGACATCAGCCAGGCCCCCGGTCTTGATAAAAGGAACGGCCTCAGAAGCCGCAAACAATACTTTTACCATCTGTATCACCTTCTTAGTACACGATAAAACTATGACCGTATTATAATGACGATTCTGTATGATTCTGGTTTTTCCGTTTTTTCGTAGAAGACGTCCGTTTCCGGCTTTTTCCCTTTGCCGGAGCGCGCCGTTTCTTCACGGTCCCACTCATAGCGGCCGGTACGGTGCGGTGCGCTTCCGCTGACGATGTCAGTTCGATGTAGATTGCCGCCAGCGGTGGCAGCGTCAGGGACAAGGACTGGTCCATGCCGTGCATGGGGATGTCTTCTGCCGTAAACTCTCCTTCATTGACGACGCCGGACCCGCCAAAGCGGGTGTCGTCGCTATTTAAGACTTCGACGTAGGTGCCGGGCTGGGGCACGCCGAAGCGGTAATCATGGCGCACGACAGGCGTAAAATTACAGACGACGATAGTCATGTCTTCTTTGTGGAGTCCCTTGCGGAAGAAGGCAATGACGCTGTTGTCCCGGTCGTCGCAACTAATCCAGGAGAATCCGGACCAGTCGCAATCTTCCTGCCAGAATTCGGGATGGGATGTGTAGAACCCGTTCAATTCCTGTACGTAGTCGTGCAATTTATGATGCATGTCATAATCGAGGAGATGCCAGTCCAGGCTGTCATCGTATTTCCATTCGATGAACTGGCCGAATTCGCCGCCCATAAACAGGAGTTTTTTACCCGGATGAGACATCCAGTAGCCATAAAAGGCCCGGAGGCCGGCAAATTTCTTCCAGTAATCGCCAGGCATCTTGTCCAGGAGCGACCGTTTGCCGTGGACGACTTCATCATGGGACAGGGGCAGGACGAAGTTTTCCGAAAAGGCATAACACAGGGAAAACGTGATGAGGTTCTGGTGATCCTTGCGGAACAGCGGGTCCATGGACATGTAGCGGAGCATGTCATTCATCCACCCCATGTTCCATTTATAATTGAATCCCAGTCCGCCTACTTCGATAGGTTTGGTCACCAGCGGCCAGGCCGACGATTCTTCGGCGATCATCAGGGCCTGGGGGACTTCGGCAAAGACGGCCTTATTGAGGCGGCAGATGAAATCGATAGCTTCCAGATTTTCCCGGCCGCCGTATTTATTTGGCTGCCACTGACCGTCGCTGTGCCCGTAGTCGAGGTACAGCATGTTGGCCACAGCATCGATGCGCAGGCCATCGACGTGGAATTCTTTCAGAAAAAAGAGGGCGCTGGAAATGAGGAAGGACTGCACTTCCGTGCGGCCGTAGTCGAAATTCATGGTGTCCCATTCTTTGTTTTCCGCCAGGATGGGATTGCCTGATTCGTAGCACGGTTCGCCGTCGAAATAGCGCAGGCCGTGGGCATCGCGGCAGAAATGGCCCGGTACCCAGTCTACGATGACGCCGATGCCATTCTGATGGCAGTGATCGACGAAATACATGAAGTCTTCCGGCCGGCCGTAGCGGCTGGTCACGGAAAAATAGCCCGTCCCCTGATAGCCCCAGGAGCCGTCAAAGGGATATTCGCACAGCGGCATGAGCTCGATATGGGTATAATGCATTCCCTTTACGTACTCTACCAGCTGATCTGCCAGTTCCCGGTAGGTCAGCATGTCCCCGTTTTCCTTGCGGCGCCACGAACCCGGATGGACTTCGTAAGTCAACATGGGTTGGGCGTACGAATCGTAATCCTTGCGGCTGGCCATCCATTTCTTGTCCTTCCACGTGTAATGGAGTTTGGTCAGCTTCGATGCCGTATCGGGCCGGACTTCCGACCAGAAGGCATAAGGGTCACTTTTCAGGATGACCTCGCCGGAAGCCGTCGTGATGGCGTATTTGTAGATATCCCCTTCACAAAGGCCTTCGATATAGCAAATCCAGATGCCATTTCCCTTATCGCTGCGCGTCATGGGATTGGCCGTTTCGTCCCAGTGATTGAAATCACCGACAACACTGACAGCCTGTGCATGAGGTGCCCACACGGCAAAGCGCACGCAGGCCTTGCGCCGGTACGCCGTAAAATGCGCACCAAAGAGGCGGTAGCTGCTGTCATTGGTTCCCTGATGATACAGGTACGTACTATAATCATCGATGGCACTGAGTTTCATCCGTGCACACCTCCTTTATTTCAACACTTGACCGGTTTCAGGTGCCAGATTTCCGATGCATACTGGCGGATGGTCCGGTCGCTGGAAAAATATCCCGAATGGGCAATATTGACGGCGCTGGAATGGAGCCACTGAAGGCGTTTGTTATAGCGCCGTTCGATTTCCTGCTGTGCCTGACAGTAGGGTTTGAAATCCTTGAGGACAAAGAATTCATCGTTGCGGTCCAGCAGCGAGTCATAGAGCATGCCGAAGGATTCGCCGTTGCCAAGAGAGCCATCGACGAGGCTGTTCATGATTTTGCGGATATCCGCATCTTCACTGTACATATTCCACGAGGAATAGCCGCCGTGGATATAGTAATCCATGACCTCGTTGGCCCGGAGGCCGAAAATGACACAGTTGTCATCTCCCACTTCACGGTGGATTTCCACGTTGGCCCCGTCCATGGTGCCCAGGGTGATGGCGCCATTCATCATGAATTTCATATTTCCCGTACCAGATGCTTCTTTTCCTGCCGTGGAAATCTGTTCGCTCACGTCGGCGGCCGGGAACAGGAGCTGTCCCAGAGAGACATTGTAGTTTTCCAGGAACAGGACCCGCATCTGCTTGCTGATCCGGCGGTCGTTATTGACCAGGCGGGCCACGACGTTGATGAGCTTGATGGTCTGCTTGGCTTCCCCATAGCCGGCGGCCGCCTTGCCGCCAAAGAGGAAGGTGCGTGGCGTAATGTGCATCTTGGGATTGGCCTTCAGGACATAGTACAGATGCAGGATATGGAGAATATTGAGGAGCTGGCGCTTGTAGAGATGAATCCGCTTGATCTGGATATCAAAGATGGAGGACGGGTCTATCTTCACTTCGTATTTCTGCTGGATATAATCGGCCAGGATGTACTTGCGTGTCTGTTTCACCTGGGCCAGCCGTTCGAGGAAGGCCGTGTCCTTGGAAAATTTTTCCAAGTCTATGAGGCGTTTCGGTTCCAGCCGCCAGTCCGGCCCGATGGTGTCATCGAGCAGTCCTGCCAGTTGCGGATTGGACTGGATGAGCCAGCGCCGGTGGGAGACGCCGTTGGTCTTATTGGAAAAACGCGACGGGAAACACGTATAGAACTGGTGCAGCGTCGAGTCTTTCAATATCTGGGAGTGTATTTCCGCTACGCCGTTAACACTATGGCTGCCCAGGACTGCCAGATGGGCCATATGGACCTGCCCGTCCCAGAGAACGGCCACGTCACGGGCCTTGTCTTCGTCGCCGGGGAAGCGCTTGCGGACCTCAGCCAGCCAGCGCCGGTTCAGTTCCTCTACAATGAGGTAAATCCGCGGCAGCAGGGATTTGAACATGGGGATGGACCAGCGTTCCATCGCTTCCGGCAGGATGGTGTGGTTCGTATAGGCCACGGTACGGACGGTCACATTCCATGCCGCATCCCACGAGAGGCCTTCTTCGTCCATGAGGATACGCATGAGTTCGGGGATGACCAGTGCCGGATGGGTATCGTTGATATGGATGGCAATATACTGGTCGAATTTATACAGGCTTTCTTTGATCTTTTTCTTGTAATAGCGCACGATGGACTGCAGGCCCGCCGATACCATGAAGTATTCCTGCATGAGCCGCAGCTTGCGCCCTTCTTCTGTGCTGTCTTCAGGATAGAGGAAGCGGGAAATAAGCTGGACGCTGTTCTTATAGTGGAAGGCCCGATGCCGGTCGCCCAGAGACAATTCGCGGTACATGTCTTCCCGGGAGTATTCGGCCCGCCACAGGCGCAGGGTGTTCACTGTATGGTTGTGATAGCCCACAATGGGAACATCGTAGGGCACGGCACGGACAGAAGAATACTTTTCGTAGACACATTCCAGGCTGCCGTCTTCAGCGGGGCGCATGTAGGCATTGCCACCGAAACGCACGTTGACGGCCTTATCGACTTTCTTCACTTCCCATGGGAATCCGTCGGCCAGCCAGCTGTCAGGCAGTTCGACCTGCTGATCGTCGATGATGCGCTGATTGAAGAGTCCGTACTGATAGCGGATACTGCAGCCGTGGCCGGGAAGCTGGAGTGCTGCCAGGGAATCGATGAAGCAGGCAGCCAGTCTTCCCAGGCCCCCGTTCCCCAGGCCCGGGTCACGTTCTTCCGGGATAATCCGGTCCAGGTCCCAGCCCAGGTCCTTGAGCCCGGCCCGGCAGACATCTTCCATGCCCAGGCCGATGAGGTTGGAATCGAGCAGTCTCCCCAGGAGAAATTCGATAGAAAAATAGTAGACCTGTTTCGCCTTTTCTTCGGCATAGGTTTCATTCGTGCGGATCCAGTCTTCACTTACCAAATCACGGACCATGAAGGCTACGGTCTGATATACTTCGTTTGGTGTCAGATCGGGCAGATCCTTTTCCCACAAGATGTGTGCTTTTTTGGTAAATTCACTTTTGAATTCTTCTTTATCCTGCCACGTATTCACTATTTCAGGACTCCTTTTTTAGATGACGGAACATTTGCCGATGCAAAGCGGTGCTTCTCGTGTTCCCGAAAGTTCAGCCTCCGGCTGGATGACAGCGTTTTTATCGCACACGACATAATCCAGATTGGCATCGGCACCAACAACGGAGTGCTGCATGATAATACTATTGCGGATAACGGCATTCTTCCCTACCCGCACTTTGCGGAAGAGAATCGAATTTTCGACTTTGCCTTCGATGATGCAGCCGTTGGCCACAAGAGAATTGGTGACGTGCGATTCTTCCATGTATTTTGCCGGCGCTTCGTCCTTGATTTTCGTATAGATGTGGCGCTGGTCCTGGAGGAATATATCCCGCCAGGTATGGGCGTCGAGGAAGTCCATATTGGTTTCAAAATAAGACTGGATGGAATCGACGCGTTTCACGTACCCTTTATAATTATAGCCAAAAATCCGCAGGCGGTCTACATTGCGCTTGAGGACGTCGGTGATAAAATCTTTATAGCCTTTGGCATAGGCCCGGCGGACACAGTGCTGGTAAATTTCCGTATCGATGAGGATCTGGCGCTGGTACAGGTTGTCCCCGGTCTGGATTTCTGCCTTGGAATTAATGCCCATGATCCGGTCCTTGTCGTTGATTTCCAGGACGTATCCTTCTTTTTCCTTGTCCTTCGGGGCCCGCGTATAGATCATGGTCACGTCGGCATTATGACGGCGGTGAAAATGGAGGACTTCTTCGTAATCGATGTTCTGCACCAGATCGCAGCTCGTCGCCAGGATGTATGGGCTGTGGCCGCGCTTGACGAAGAGAAGATTCTTATAAAAAGAATGGATATCCCCTTCTACGGGATGGATGATATCTTCCACATCGGCCGGCAGATAGAACAGGCCGTCCCGTTTACGGGCCAGTCCCCATTCCTTCCCCGACCGGATATGGTCCAGTACGGAGCGGGATTGGGATGACAGGAGGATACCTACGTTGCCGATCCCGGCGTTTACCATATTGGAAAGAGTGAAATCAATGAGGCGGAATTTGCCGCCCATGGGCACCGTCGCCAGCGGGCGGTGTTCATTGAGTTCAGGGAGAGTCTGGCTGTCCTGTAAGTTGATAAGACCCATCATTTCGCTGCCCATACTTATGCATCTCCTTTACTGGTTGCTGCGGCGGTCACTTCGCCATGACGGCCCAGTACGGCGACGGACCCGTCTTTTTTATGTACGACCGCACCGCTGTGGATGGTGCAGTCTTCGCCGATGATGGCCTTGTCTACGACAGCGCCGGCTTCGACGACGGTCCCGGGCATGATAACTGAATTGGTGACCCGGGCGCCTTCTTCAATAGTGACATTATAAAAAATGACCGAATCCGATACCTGCCCCAGGATGGCCGCTCCTTCTGCGATGAGGGCGCTCTTGACGCTGCCTTTGGGACCGATGAAATGTGGCGGCATGGACTGGTTGCCGGCGTAGATGCGCCAGTCGGGATCGCTCAGATCCAATGGCGGTTCATCAGCCAGAAGGTCCATATTGGCCTGCCACAGGCTGTCTATAGTACCCACATCTTTCCAGTACCCTTCGAAGGGATAGGCATAGAGGGCAATCTGATCTTTCAGCATGGCTGGGATGACGTTCTTGCCGAAATCGTGTTCCGACGTTTCATCCTTGGCATCAGCCCGGAGATACCGTTCCAGCACAGGCCGGTCAAAAATATAGATGCCCATGGAAGCCAGATTGCTTTCGGGCTGCTTCGGTTTTTCCTGGAATTTCGTGATGCGCATGTTGTCATCGGCGACCATGATGCCAAAGCGGCTCGCTTCATCCCAGGGCACACGGATGGTGCCGATGGTGACCTTTGCCTGATGTTTCTTATGGAAATCCAGCATTTTGGAATAATCCATGGAATAAATGTGGTCACCAGACAGGATGAGCACGTAGTCATCGCCAATCATATCGACGAAATTCAGATTCTGATAGATGGCATCGGCTGTCCCGCGGTACCAGTTCGTGCCATTGCCATTGGTATACGGCGGCAGCACAAAGGTTCCTCCCGTGTCGTTATCGAGGTCCCAGGAACTGCCATTGCCAACGTACCAGTTCAGTTCCAGCGGCTGGTACTGGGTCAGGATACCAACTGTCCCGATGCCGGAATGACGGCAGTTGCTCAGGGTAAAATCAATGATGCGGTACTTACCGCCAAAGAGCAGCCCAGGCTTGGCTTGATCTTTCGTCAGGACACCGAGGCGGCTGCCTTTGCCGCCTGCCAGAATCATGGCCAGACAATTCGATTTTCTCATACGATTTCCTCCTCGCGCAGGAAACAGCTGCTCCGATACCGGTCTGCTCCCATCGTATCCGGGCAGTCTTTCCCCTATTTGTCTTCCTATCTAGACTTTGGCAGATTAACAAAATCCTTGTATGCAAATATTATACACTACTTAAAATATTTTTTTAAGGGTTTGTTATCCCTATTTACGGAAAATTCACGAAAAATGTACTAAATGTAGGAAACCACACAAAAACACACCTCCATCTGGTAGTTGACAAAGATGAAAGGTGTGTCCGCCATGGCAGCCCCCATGGGACAGGCTGCCTATTTATTCTGTTTTTCTGTTTCTTTCAGGGCTTCTTCCCTCGTCAGAAGAGTCACCATAAAGGGCAGGGCCAGAAGGATGCGCCGTGCCGCGTCGGCCGTATCGGCCGTAGTGCGTACGAAGCCGATGCCCTTTTTCCCATCGAGGGCCGTGACGACGCCGACATATTCAAAGCCTTCCATGATACGGGTGACGAAGGTCATATTGCCTGGGTCGATCTTGAAATACACCCAGTCGGCATCAAGCATCATGATGAATCACCTCGCGGCGCATCATGCTGTACTCTTCCAGGGGCGTATCGCATGGAATACCTATGAGCTGCTGGGCATGTGGAGCCGCAGTAATGGGATTGCCATCGCCATCGGTCATAGGAGGAAGCGTAAGGGTGACCAGCTTTCCTTTAGGCTGAAGGAATTCCACGGTCTGGCCGGTCTTGAAATGGTTCCGCTGTTCAATCCAGGCGATGTGCTTTTCCCAGTCATAGGAACGGACAAGGCCGATGAATTCGTGGGTCTGGGTATTGCTGGAATGGCTGTATACCTGGTCGGCTTCAGTCGGGCGGGACACGGAGAAGCCCCTCGTATAGGGCCGGTGGGAAATCTTTTCCAGTTCCTGCAGCCATTCGGGCCGTACGTGGAAATGTTCCGGATCCCGTTCGTAGGCATCAATAGCTTCCCGATATACTTTGACGACAGTGGCCACGTAATGGACGCTCTTCATGCGCCCTTCTATTTTGAGACTGCACAGACCGGCATCGTACAGATCCGGCAGGTACGGCAGCAGGCACAGGTCCTTGGAATTGAAGATATACGTCCCCCGTTCATCTTCTACGACAGGGAAATACTGTCCCGGCCGCTTTTCTTCCACGATGTTGTATTTGAAGCGGCAGCATTGGACGCACTGCCCCCGGTTGGAATCGCGGTTCTGGGTGAAGTAATTGCTCAACAGGCAGCGTCCGGAATAGGAAATGCACATGGCGCCGTGGACGAATCCTTCCAGTTCGATGGGGACGCGGCGATGGATTTCTTTGACATCGGCAAGGCTCACTTCCCGGGCCATGACGACGCGGCTGGCGCCGAGGTCATGCCAGAACTGGACACTGGCCCAGTTCGTCGTATTGGCCTGGGTCGAAACGTGGATGGGCAGCTCCGGCACAAGCTTGCGGGCCAGACTGAAAATCCCCGGGTCGGCAATGAGCAGGGCGTCTACGCCAATATCCCGCAAAAAGCGTAGATACTCCGGCAATGCCGTCAGGTCGTCGTTATGTGGAAAAATATTGACTGTCACGTGGATTTTCTTTCCCCGTTCATGAGCATAGGCAACGGCTTCTTTCAGCTCGTCTTCAGAGAAGTTATCACTGAAGGCACGGAGGCCAAATAATTTTCCGCCGAGATATACCGCATCGGCACCATAGAGAAATGCCATCTTCATTTTATCCATATTGCCAGCCGGGGCCAGCAATTCCATCTTTTGCATACTTATCCTTTCTTATCCTTTCCAACGGGACACGGTCAGGCCGTCCCCATTTTCAAAAAACACGGAGTCAAAATATCGGGTATCGTCGATGAGCGAGAGAAACTGACGCAGCCGCGTCACAGCCGTCCGGTGCTTGTGAGGTAGCTTCCCCTGTATATAAATCATATCGTGATAGCGAAGATTATCTGCTACGATGAGTGCACCCGGCGAAAGACGTGGCATCAACAGCTGCAGATAGTGCACATACTGTCCTTTGGGACCGTCGAGGAATACGAAATCCCAGGGCCCTTGCAGGCGGGACAGCCACTGTGCCGCATCGCCCTGAAGGGAGGTAATGGCTCTGCCGTAAGGAGACCGGACAAAATACCCATGGGCTGCCCGGTACCTTCCTTCATCCAGTTCGATTGTCGTCAGTGTCCCCTCCTCTTTCAGAAAGGGCGCCATAATCAGGGCGGAATAGCCAATGCAGGTACCGACTTCCAGCAGCCGTTCCGGTCGTGCCTGCCTGAGGATCCGCGTCATCACCGGCAGTTCTGCATCTCGCAGGATGGGCAGCTGCTCCCGCGCGGCCTGGCTGCGTATCTCTTCCAGAAGGTCCGTCATGGCATATATTCCTTTACATTCTTCATATGATTTTCATAGGTCGTGGCAAAATAGTTATGGCCGTCTTTGTCGGCAACAAAATAGAGATATGATGTATTGGGCGCATCAATGATGGCTTTCATGCAGTCCATGCCCGGATTGGCAATGGGTCCCGGTGGCAGGCCTTCATAGCGGTACGTGTTATAGGGAGAGTCATATTCCGTTTCACTGATACTGTATGCTGCTTTATGGGTACCCATGGCATAGGAAATGCTGGCATCAGACTGAAGCTTCATGTGCCGCGACAGGCGGTTCAGGAACACCGACGCGATAAGCGGCCGGTCCGCTGCATATTTCGCTTCCTTTTCAATGAGCGATGCAAGGGTGACGAACTGGTAGATAGACATATTGCGTTCCCCTATCTGCTGGCGTATGCCGTCTGTCAGGTGACGGTCAAAATTTTTCAGCATCATGGTGACCACATCCTCTGCCGTTGCATCCTTTCCTATAAGGTACGTATCAGGAAAAAGGAAGCCTTCCGTCACAAAGGTCACTTTCCGGTTTCCTTTCATATACGGATACAATAGGCTCGTGTCGTTAGCTGCTCGGAGGAAATCCTCTTCCTTTACGATACCCAGCTTATCCAGAGCCTGGGCCGTCTGACGCACCGTATAGCCTTCGGGAACGACCAGTCGGGCCGCTTCCGATTTGCCGCTTTTTAATTTTGCCAGGATCTGCTGGAGGCTCATGTCGGAGCGGATGGTATACTCGCCCTGCTTGAGCTCATCGGCCTGACCGGTGACGCGGGCTACGAGGCGGAACCAGCCGGGATTGATGATGAGACCGTCATCATAGAGCTGGTCGGCTATATCGGTTGCCGTCATCTGTTCCCGGACATGGACGTACGCTTCCGTTTCCGAAAGGAAATAATTCGGAAGGTAATACGACGCTACGCCGGCGGCACCAGCTATAAGCAGCCCTAAAGCGGCAGCTATGCCCCAGAACCGTCTGCAGTTCCGGCCTGCCGGCTGGCGAAGGTCCCGGGCATCGCGTACAACTTCCTGTTTCATATGTTCAATTGTTTCTTCTATTTTTTTCTTGTCCATCCGTATATTATACGGCAACTACCAGCTCCAGCGCAATAGGCCACGACAGCCTGATAGGCTTCAGATCTGTTTTCCCAGCTCGAAGGCTCTGGGCAGCCATTCGCTGTGCTCCTTTATGGCGTTGGCATCGTTGAGGCCTCCTGCGTTGAAGCCGCCGGCAAACCGTGCCTTATCGAAACAGTCAATCCACCCTCCCAGCGTCACGATGGCCCGTTTCGCCGTATCCTCCGCCGTATCGGCAGAAACGGTAATGAGATAGATATCCCGAAACAAATAAGGCCGCCCGTAAAATGGTAGCGTCCTATCCAGAAGGGTCTTCAGCTGTCCGCTTATAGAATAGTAATAGATAGGCGATACGAAAATGATAGCATCGGCTTCTTTCATGTCGGTCAGGATTGGTGCCACGTCGTCTTTCTGCACGCATTGTTCCGATTTGATACAGTTCATGCACCCCAGACAGTAGCGGATTTCCTTATCCTTCAAACTGACGTATTTGACTTCATTGCCTGCGGCCTTGACGCCCCGTGCTGCTTCCCGTGCCAGAATTTCGGAATTACTGCGATTGCGCAGGCTCGATGAAATAATAAGGACTTTTTTTCTCATGACAGAGCTCCTCCTTTTTCCTATGGAATCTATAGTTTGCCTCTGTTTTTATTGTACCCTATTCGGGAGGCTGAGCCTAGTCCATAAAGGAGGCGTTTTCCCGTGTATTCAGGCAGAATGATACAAATGTTTGGTATTTATCTTTTTATATGATACAATAAGATACATAGGGTATATTCCCATAACATGTACATCATTCCAGGAGGGTTGTCATGGCTTCTGAACCGGTAGACCATTTTTATCTCGGCAATGCCGACGTACTGGCAAATAACGAAAAATTAACCGACAAAGCCCGGCGGAGTATCTATGTTTCACGGGCCGACAACACGATTGACGCCTACCGGGCCGATTGGAAGGATTTCTGTGACTGGTGCAAGTATCATGAGGAAACGGCCTTTCCGGCATCACCGGAAACGATTGTCAATTATATCAACGACCTGGCAGACAACGCCAAGGCCAATACGATTGCCCGCCGCATCTCTGCCCTGACGGAAAACTTCGCCGCTGCCGGCATCAAAGATAACCCCTGCCGCTTCCCTATCGTAAAAGACGCCGTCCGTGGCATCAAGCGCATGAAAGGAACCCAGCAGCACGGAAAAGCTCCCATCCTGTTCGATGACATCCGGGAAATGCTCCGCTATCTCGACGGCGATGAGCTCCGGCAGGCCCGGGATAAGGCCGTGCTCCTCGTCGGTTTTTATGGCGCCATGCGCCGTTCCGAAATCGCCGGGCTGGATGTTGAGGACCTGAACTTCAACCGCCTTGGCCTTCTCATCACGCTGCGCAAATCCAAGACAGACCAGTTCGACCAGGGGCAGACCGTCGCCATCCCCTATATCGAGGATAAAGACCTCTGTGCCGTCCGCGCACTGCAGCACTGGCTGGACCTCAGTGGAATTACGACAGGACCGGTCTTCCGCAGTTTCACAAAAGGCCATCACATCCGTAAGGCCCGTATCTCCGACAAGACCATCGCCCTCATCGTCAAACGATACGTGGGTCTCATGGGAATGGACCCGGCTGAATTCGGTGCCCACAGCCTGCGCCACGGATTTGCCACATCCGCTGCGATGGAACACGTGGAAGAACGGGAAATCATGCGTCAGACACGGCACCGGTCTACGGCAGTCGTCCGGAAATATATCGACGAAGCTGACCGCCTCATCGATAACCCCATCCTGAAAATAGCCCGGAAAAAGTAACGTTACTCCCCTTATTGTCCATGGAGGACTTCTTTTACCGTATCGGCCCGGCTGCTTTCGACGGGCACCTGCAGGACCTGGCCTGGATAAATATCATCAGAATGGCGGATATGATTGATGTCCATGATTTCATCGACGACATCGCGGACGTCCGTTCCGGGAGAGGCTGCGGCGGACGCAATCTGCCACACCGTATCCCCACTGTGTATCTTGACAGATATATACGTTTCGTCTGTATGATATACCATCCCCATCTGGGTACATGCGGCGATGACTACGGCCAGTGCCGCTATCAGCCGGATAATCCATGTATAGTTGCTTCTTCTTTTCATAGCCATCGTGCGTTTCATACTCTGTCACCTCGTAATCCGATTGGAACGAATGTTTTGAGAACACATGTTTGTCTGATGGCTTTATTATATCGGCGAACGTCCGTTCTGTCAATAGGTAGAGAGAACAAAATTTCGTTGAACAAATGTTTGAATTTTTTTCTATATTACAGTATAATGAAATTGTATATTTACTTGGGAGTGATACCAAATGATGAACAGTGAAAAAATGCTTACGACCAGGCAGAAACAAATCCTTGAATATATCCGTGACTGTGTGCATAAATATGGGTATCCCCCTTCGGTCAGGGAAATCTGCCAGTCCGTCGGGCTCAGTTCCACCTCAACGGTGCACGGTTATCTGCACCGGCTGGAAGAACTGGGATTCATACGCCGCGACCCGGCGAAGAATCGTACCATCGAACTTCTGGACGAAGGATCCTGGCGGTCCAAAAAGATCGTTCCCCTGCCGCTCATCGGACAGGTCCGGGCCGGGCAGCCTGTTTTTGCTGAAGAATGCATTGAAGATGTGTACCCGTTTTCCGCTGATTTCATCGGAAATGACGACTGCTTTATGCTGACCGTACGGGGAGACAGCATGATCCAGGCCGGTATCTTCGACGGGGATTATCTCATCGTCCGCCGCCAGGATACGGCCGAAAACGGAGATATCGTCGTCGCCCTGATTGATGATGAAGCGACTGTCAAACGGTATTTCCTGGAAAAGGACCGGGTCCGCCTCCAGCCGGAAAATCCCGATTACGAACCGATTTACACGCGGAATTGCAAGATTCTGGGAAAAGTCACGAATCTGTTCCGCCGCTACTGATGCCCGTCATATGTACATCAGAAAAAGGAAGCCCCATGAAAGAATACTTTCATGGGGCTTCCTCTTTTTGCTGTTATAACGAAAAGGATATATGAAAAACGCAGGGAGATGCGTTTTCATCAGATGTGGGACAGGATTTCCTGTGTCATTGTTTCTGTATCGGCTTTCTTAAAACCGTCTTTGTAAAGATCGGGCGTGCGCCAGCCATCGGCCAGTGTCTGATTGACCGCATCCTCTATCGCATGGGCAGACTCCTCTTCTCCAAAGGAATAGCGCAGCATCATGGCCGCTGAAAGAATCGTTGCCGACGGATTGGCAATCCCCTTTCCGGCAATATCCGGCGCCGAGCCGTGGATAGGTTCGTAGAAGCTGGTCTGTTCACCGATACTGGCCGACGGCATCATGCCGATGGATCCGCCGAGAACGGCTGCTTCGTCGCTGAGGATATCGCCGAAGAGATTTCCTGTGACGATGACGTCGAACTGTTTGGGATTGATAGCGAGCTGCATGGCACAGTTATCGACGTAATAGTGATTGAGTGCTACATCGGGATACGCGGCAGCCGTATCGATGACCGTACGCCGCCAGAGGCGGGATGTAGCCAGGACATTGGCCTTATCGACGGACGTCACTTTGTGACGCCGTTTCTGTGCCGCTTCCATGGCAAAGCGGGTAATGCGCCTGACTTCGGGGACGCTATAGTTTTCCAGATCCCAGGCCCGTTCTGCCCCATCGTGGATTTCCGACTCACATTTATCACCGAAATAAATACCGCCGATGAGTTCCCGGACGATGAGGATATCCGTACCGGTCACAATATCCGGTTTGAGCGGCGAATACTCTGCAAGAACGTCGGGCACCGTGACCGGCCGCAGGTTGGCATACAGCCCCAGAGCCTTGCGCAGTCCCAGGAGTGCCCGTTCCGGCCGCAGGGACGGTTCAATCTGATCCCATTTGTCCCCGCCGACAGCACCGAACAAAATAGCATCGGCATGGCGGGCGGCATCAACGGTCTTCTCTGGAAGCGGCGTACCCGTATGATCGTAGGCCGTCCCGCCGGCTTCCTGTTTTTCATAGGTCATGCCGATGTGGAACTTTTCATCTATTTTTTGGAGTACCCGTACGGCAGCAGCTGTAATTTCTTCGCCGATTCCGTCTCCGGGAATGACTACTATGTGTTTTGACATGTTCATTTCCCCTTTACGTATTCGATTAATCCGCCCGCTCTGGCAATATCCTGGATAAATCCCGGCAGGGGCGGTGCCTGAAACGTATCACCTGTCGTTTCATCTATAATGGTACCGCTGGCAATATCGACGCGCAGACGGTCGCCGGCATGTATGCGTTCGACATCATCGCCGATTTCCAGTACGGGCAGGCCGACGTTGATGGCGTTGCGATAGAAAATACGGGCAAAACTGGCGGCGATGACGACGGGAACGCCCGATGCCTTGATAGCGACCGGGGCATGTTCCCGGGACGAGCCGCAGCCGAAATTCCGGCCGCCGACCATGATATCGCCATCCTGTACATTGGGAGCAAAGGATTCGTCGATATCGGCCATACAATGAGATGCCAGTTCTTTTGGATCAAAGCTGTTGAGATACCGCGCGGGGATGATGACATCTGTATCAATATTGTCGCCGTAACGCCATACGTTTCCTTCTAATATCATGATTACCGGACCTCCTTGGGTGCTGCAATTTTACCGAGAATGGCACTGGCCGCCGCCACCTGGGGGCCAGCCAGATATACTTCACTATCTACGTGGCCCATGCGGCCGCGGAAATTGCGGTTCGTCGTCGAGACACACCGTTCGCCTGCTGCCAGGATTCCCATATAGCCTCCCAGGCAGGGGCCGCAGGTCGGCGTCGATACGGCAGCACCGGCTTCGATGAACGTATCGATATACCCGGCATGCATGGCGTCCTGATAGACCTGCTGGCTTCCGGGAATGACGATACAGCGCACATCGGGATGTACTTTATGGCCTTTCAATATGGAAGCGGCGATGCGCAGGTCTTCGAGGCGTCCATTGGTACAAGAACCGATGACGACCTGATCGATTTTGATATCGCCAAAGGTCCCGACAGCTTTGGTATTGCCCGGCAGATGCGGAAAGGCGACGACAGGCTGTATCTGGGACAAATCGATGGTGACGACACGGCTGTAAGATGCATCGGGATCGGCTTCGTAGACCGTATAGGGATGGGAAATCCGTCCCTTTTCGTAGGCTGCGGTCTGTTCATCGACGGGGAAAATCCCATTTTTGGCACCAGCTTCGATAGCCATATTGGCAATGGTGAAGCGGTCTGTCATGGAAAGAGAGGCTACACCGGGACCGGTAAATTCCAGGGACTGATACAATGCGCCATCGACGCCAATCATGCCGATCAGGGTCAGCATGACGTCTTTGCCTGTAATGTCTTCTCCTTTTTCACCGGTAAGTTCCACTTTGATGGCATCAGGGACTTTGAACCAGGCCTCGCCAGTGGCCATGGCCGCACCGAGATCGGTAGACCCTACGCCTGTCGAAAATCCCCCAAGTGCCCCGTAGGTACAAGTGTGGGAATCGGCGCCGATCGTGAGCATTCCCGGTGCGACGATTCCCTGCTCCGGCAAGAGGACGTGTTCGATGCCGACGCGGCCTACTTCAAAATAATGAGTGATGTGGTGCTTTCTGGCAAAATCCCGGACGATTTTTGCCAGCCCTGCCGATTTAATATCTTTATTCGGCGTGAAATGATCCGGAACCAGGGCGATCCGGTTTGTATCGAATACGGGCTTTCCGATTTTTTCAAAGGCGGCAATGGCCGGTGGTGCCGTAATATCATTGGCCAGTACCATATCGAGACGGCAGTTGATGAGGTCGCCCGCCTTGACGGATGCGACGCCGGCGTGGGCTGCCAGAATTTTTTGTGACATTGTCATTCCCATAATATATGTCCTCCGGTTTTATAATATATCTTAAAGTTATTAGTGATGACTAGCTGAGCGACAGAAATCGTGGATCTGGTCATAACTGCTGCTCAGATTGCGGAAGGTAATCCGTTCGGCCATGCCCGGCATGCGGTTGATGGCTGAAACAAAGGCCCGGATAGATGCCGTCATCGTATCGGTGTCAATGCCGGCTCCCCATGTAGTCTGGCCGTTTTCGTCGGTGAGTCCGAAATAGGCAATACCCCGGGAACTGGGATCGCGGTCCAGATCGTGTTCACTGTATTCCAGATGGCTGACTGTAATACCATAGGCATCACAGATAGCGTGAGCCGCTGCTGCCAGCTGGCCATTGCCTTCTCCCTGGAATACGACATCTTTGCCATTGGCCTTCATGAGGATCTGGCCTTTCCAGTGTCCGTTCTGTTTCTGTATCGTAAAGTTTTCCATCTGCAATGGCGTCACGACATCAAGATAATTGTCCATAAAGAGACGATGTATTTCATCAGGCTTTAATTCCTGATGGCGGTGATCCGATACGTCTTTGACAAAATAGCTGAAATTTTCCCGCATTTTCTTTGGCATGCGGATACCGTAATTGTGTTCCATGATGAAACCTACGCCACCTTTGCCGGACTGGCTGTTGATGCGGATGACGTCAGCCTCGTACTCACGGCCCACATCTTTAGGATCAACGAGCAGGTACGGCACGGTCCAGTACTGTTCGCGATGATCTTCACGGAACTTCATGCCTTTGGCAATGGCATCCTGATGGGAACCGGAAAATGCTGCAAATACCAATTTTCCTGCATAAGGCTGCCGTTCATAGACATGCATCCGCGTCACCCGTTCATACATTTCGACAACTTCTGGTAAATAAGAAAAATCAATGCCCGGATCAACACCCATGGCGTACATATTCATGCCGATGGTAACGATATCGACGTTGCCCGTCCGTTCCCCATTGCCAAAGAGCGTACCTTCGATACGGTCTGCACCGGCCAACAATCCCATTTCGGCATCAGCTACGCCCGTCCCGCGGTCGTTATGCGGATGGAGGGACAAGACGACGTTATCACGGTACTTGAGGTTCTGGGACATGTAGGCAATCTGGGCAGCGTACACGTGGGGCATGGACATCTGCACCGTCGAAGGAAGATTGATGATGGCTTTGCGGTCTGCTTCCGGCTGCCATACATCGAGGACGGCATTGCAAACATCGAGGGCAAATTCTGGTTCCGTCCCGGTAAAGCTTTCCGGTGAATATTCAAAGCGGTAATTGGCACCAGCTTCTTCGGTCAGACGCTTCAATAATTTCGCGCCATCAACGGCCATCTGTTTGATTTCTTCTTTCGACTTTCGGAACACCTGCTGCCGCTGTGCGTACGATGTAGAATTGTACAAATGGACAATAGCATGTTTGACTCCTTTCAACGCTTTGAAAGTCTTGCGGATAATGTGTTCCCGTGCCTGTGTCAGGACCTGTACAGTCACATCGTCAGGAATCATATTCCGTTCTACCAGTGTGCGGAGGAATTCGAATTCCGTTTCCGATGCCGCTGGAAAACCTACTTCAATTTCTTTGAATCCTATGCGGATCAGCATCTTGTAGAACTCCAGTTTTTCTTCGAGGCTCATGGGAATGACCAGTGCCTGATTGCCATCACGCAAATCTACACTGCACCAGACCGGTGCCTTGTCAGGGTATTCTTTGCTTGTCCAGCTCATATCCACCTGAGGCGGCATAAAATAACCTTTTTTGTACTTTTCAACGTTTTTCATCCAAATCACTCCTGATTATGTATTTTTAACACAATCAAAATAAAAAAATCTTCCGCCTCAGAAGAGACGAAAGATTTACTCGCGCGTTACCACTCTTATTCATATCCAAAGGATATGCTCTTTACAGGTACGGACTCGTGTCGATACCCTCCTGTCTGTTAACGGCCAGGCCCCGGCCCCGCCTACTCTGCCCATGGCATTTCAGCTGGCTGCTTAGAGACGAGTTCACTTCCATTCCGCTGCTGCCTCGCACCTGCCGGCAGCTCTCTGAAAGCTTTCTGGAACCTACTGTTTCCCTTCAACGCATTTTTATTTTGACTTGTTGATTGAGATAGTACCATACTCATCTCAGGAATGCAAGGGAAATTTTAAAAGAATATGAAAAAACATAAAGTTAAACCTTTTACTTTCTAAAGTATATACATTCTGTTCTTTATAAGTTAAACGTTTATGCCTTTATCCCAGTTCTGATAAACGCCTTCCTGGCGTTTCTTTTCGGCACCTTTCGACAGATAGGATCCGAGGACAACGGGAAATCCCTTTCGCTCGACGATAGACTTGATGTAATTGCGGAAGGGACAGGGCGGACGGTGATAATTATCCGAACAGATGCAGGAAGCCAGATGGATGACCACATCATCTTTGTTTTCTCCATAGCGCTTCAGCTTGTGATTCAGGTCTTCCAATTTCGCCGCAATGCCGGCACCACAACAGCCACCGCAGGTCAGTGTCATGTAACGCGTCTGATCATCATAGGCGGCAAATGGACCTGTCCTGTCATAAAAAGACTTCATACAGCCGTATCCGGCACAACGTTTCGAAACGATGTCACATTGAATAATAACCACTAAACGAGACATAGAGTCACTCCCCCTTTTTACTACTCGCATCGACGATGCTCTATCTTTACTATACCACAGGGGAGATAGGAAATGCCAGCCAAAACCGGTGTATGCCGCACATATTTTATCCGGTCTGCGCTTTCCCGTAATCCCGGTGCCGGTTCAGGGACTGCAGGATCTTCTCAAAATACACTTTTTCCCATTTCGCGTAGCGGTTGCATAGCTTGTTTGTATGACCGGAACACAGGACTTCCGTAATATCCCGAAGAACTTTCACTTTTTTTTCTGTCATAAAGGAATCATACTGACGGGATTGCATTACTTCCTTTAGCTGGCTGGCTGCATCGTCATACTGGCCATTTTGGATACACTGACGGATCCGGACCAGTATCTCCAGTCCCGGTGGGAAGGTCAGCTTGCGCAGATAGGCAAGCCACGGCGGAACATCTTTGCGTCCCTTTGATGAGTAGTGAAACAGGCGGAATAAGGATGCATACATATGCATATAACCGGAAACGGACAGACGCAGCTGGCGACGCCGGTAATCAATATCACAGGCATAGGTATAGTACTGCTTTGCCCGGTGGAGCGCTTCTTCCGGCCAGGGATACAGCTGCTGTTCATAGGCACATTCATACAGCTGCCCCATCATATAATATATATCGCCGGCATAGGGAAATTCCGACCTCGGCCGCCGTGCCAGCTCCTCTATGCCGGGAACGTCCCCATCGAGACCACAGTACCGGCAGAGGCGGCTTGCCATGCGCAGCAGGGTATGGAATCGTCCCAGCCGCTCCACCCGCTGGGACTGGGGCAGCGTCACGCCGAACAGGAGAAACGCTTCCCTCCCCAGATGGGAATGGGACTTAAGCAGTGAAAGGCCGGCCCGGCAGAAGTAATACCCGGCCTTCACGCGTATCAGTCTTTTGTCTTCAGACAGCTCGCCACGGTCTGTACATTTCAGGATTTTCTTGTACAGTGTACAGGCTTTTTTCAGATGCATCTGACGACGGCCTCTGGTGACAGGGAGATAGATATCTTCTGCTGATTTAAATAACATTGTCGCATAATGATACATATCCGGACTGGTGTAGTTTTCCTGCATCAGCATTTCATAATAATAAACAGCCTGATTGACCAGGCTCAGTTTGTCCGGCCGGTGGCAGGCATAGCCTTTCTTTCCAACCGGGCCGTATACGATGTATTCCATGTGTACTTTAAACGCCTGGCTGCGCAGGATGGTCACATCATCCGTATGATTCCCTGACACCTGTTGTGCCATATGAAGAGCGCAGTCAGCCAGGTACATATACCAATCATAACAAGGGCCCTGTATGGCTGCCATGACGTAAATCTCTGCCAGCTGGCAGAGATGCTCCGGGGAATCGCCCAGGATATCCGGTATGCCATTCCGTGCCTCCATCGCCGCCAGACTCAATTCCCATTGTTTATGTAATCTGGCTGTTTCGAGCTGATGGATGAGTTCCTTTTTTGCTTTCACATCACAATCCTCCCTTTACTACAGGTCATGTATGGTATACCTCATAGTATGAAGGAGATAGATTAAAATAACATTAAAATTGTCTTAAAATTTAATAAGAATATGATTAAAAATATATGAGAATTGCACATATAATCAATAATATTTATCGAGTGCGCAAAAAAAGCACTGGCAAACGAATATATTCTGTCTGTCAGTGCTTTTCTTCATTTACTACATTTACTACATTTACTACGATATGTATTTTTGTATTTCTTCCAGCAGTGAGTCCACCAGCTTATCTTCTGTCACGGTCCGCAGTACCTGTCCGTGAGAAAAGATGATTCCCTTGCCATTGCCGCCGGCAATGCCAAAATCAGCCTCACGGGCTTCACCCGGGCCATTGACGACGCAGCCCATGACGGCAATCTTTAGTGGAGCCGTAATCCCCTGCAGAGCCGCTTCGACTTCTTTTGCCAGCTCGATGAGATGAACCTGTGTCCGTCCGCACGTAGGACAGGAAATAAGGACCGGCCCGAACTGGCGCAGACCGAGAGCACTCAGGATATCCTGACCAGCCTTGATTTCTTTGGCCGGATCATCGGTAAGGGATACACGGATTGTATCTCCGATTCCTTCATAGAGAAGCGTCCCGATGCCGATAGCTGATTTTATCGTTCCCGTACTGGCCAGCCCTGCCTCGGTGACGCCCAGATGAAGGGCATAAGGTACCTTGGCTGCCAATTTTTCATAGGCTTCGATCATGAGCGGAACCTGGGACGATTTGAGTGAAATCACCATGTTCCGGTAATCCATGTTTTCCAGAATGCGTATATGGCGCAATGCCCCTTCTACCATGCCGTCAGCAGTAGGATGCCCTCCATACTCTTTCAGGATGTCTTCCGGAAGAGAGCCGCTATTGATGCCGATGCGGATAGGAATCCCCGATGGTCGTACTTTTTCTACGACTCTGACTACGTGCTCATCAGAACCGATATTGCCCGGGTTGATCCGCAGGGCCTGTACTCCGCTGTCTACCGACAAAAGTGCCAGTTGATAGTCAAAGTGGATGTCGGCTACCAGGGGCACAGGAGATGCCGCAACGACATCTTTCAAAGCCAGCGCCGCCGCTTTATCCGGTACGGCAAAACGGATGATTTCTGCTCCCAGATGAGAAAGACGCTGTACGTCTGCAATAGCCCGGCTGGTATCGGCGGGATTGATAGTAGACATGGTCTGCACCGAAACAGGCGCCGCACCGCCGACCGTCACTGCTCCCAGCGTCACGGGCCGTGATGTTCTTCGTGTAATCATTGTATACTACCCCTATATACTAAAACGACTAATATCCTGTATCATGGCAAACAAAAACAACGATCCCAGTATGATGATACCGGCAATCTGGATATAGTACAAGGCCCGCTTGGGAAGCCGGTGTCCTGTGATTCCTTCAATGATCAGCATGATGATATAGCCCCCGTCCAGAAGCGGAATGGGGAGCAGATTGAGGATACCCAGATTAATGCTGAGGAATGCCGTAAACATGAGCAGATTGACAAATCCGACAGACGCTACCTGCCCTGCCAGCTGGGCTACACCCAGAGGACCGGCCAGGTCCGCCTTTTCCGTGCCGCGGATCATGCCATACATGCCCGCCACCATAGCATAGCAGATCTGCCCTGTCCGCTCCACTGCCATGTATGACGACTCAAAAAAGCCGTGCTGCTTGCGCGTAACGACAGGAACGACTCCGATAAGCGCCCGCTTGGACTGGGTATCATACGTAGGAACCATAGTCAGATCCACATCCTCACCATTCCGGCTGACGACGACAGAAAGGACGTCCCTGCTGTGATCATTGACAGCCTTCGAAATGTCTTTCCACTCCCGGATTGGCACGCCACTGATGGTGACGATGCGGTCCCCTGTTTCCATACCGCTCTGGGCAGCTGCCGAATTTTCCATGACAGAGCCGACGACTGGTTCGGTCGAAACTTCATGGGTGCCCACGGTAAACATGACGCCCCATATGATGACAATGGCCAGGACAAAATTCATGAATGCCCCGGCAGCGATGACAATCAGACGATAGCGGACTTTCTTATTGAGGAAGGATTTCTCATTTAATTCTTCCTGTTCTGTCATTCCCTGAATCCGGTTGAACCCGCCCAGAGGAACGGCCCGCAGAGAATACAGGGTGGAACCGTATTGATAGCTATAGATTTTAGGGCCGAATCCGATAGCAAATTCATCTACCTGCATGCCCGATAATTTAGCCGTGATAAAATGGCCGAATTCATGGACAAACACGATGAGGCTGAAAACAAAAATCGTTGCTGCGATAGTAATACCCAAACTTCAAACACCTTTCGTTCACGGCAGGAACTCTGTCCTGACGCTTATGCTACAAGCATAAGATACGCATACACAGCCGGTGCGGCAAAAAGCAGGCTGTCAAAACGGTCGAGAATACCGCCATGACCGGGGATGATATTCCCCGAGTCTTTGATGCCGCATGTCCGTTTGAGAACCGATTCTACCAGATCTCCCAGAGGAGCCATGATGGCAATGATCAATCCGATAGCCAGGCCGTGAAGAAGTGAAAATTTAAAAATCAAAGAGAAAATCAATGCCACGACGATGGTGCCGATAAATCCGCCCAATGCGCCTTCTCTGGTCTTTCCCGGGCTGATAGTGGGGCAGAGCTTGTTCTTCCCCATGGTCTTCCCTGCCGCAAAGGCAAAGGTATCACTCGCCCAGGTGGAAAAGACGAGGAGAAATACAAAGAAACGGGCCGGCTCGAGCATGACATTCTGGAACGCACCGGTCAGATACGATGCCAGCATGCCGTTCCGGAGGGCCAGCATGGCAAGAAATCCTCCGCCAATATATAATAGTCCGTACAGCGAATAGGCACTGTCCGAAAGAGTTACGCTTTTATGGCGGACCACCGTACGCAGAAGGATCCAGCTCATCATGATGACGCAGAGCAAAAACAACAGCTTGATCCCGGCAAACCACCAGGAACCAAATACGGCAACGAGCCATACGTAGCCGGCATATTCGGTCAGATTGGCCTTGACGGCATGAAGCATGCGCACGTATTCACGCCAGCCCAGGAGGGCCAGCAGAGTCATCATGATAAAAAAGAGCCAGTTCCCTTCGTAAATGATGAATATCGTCAGGCCTCCGCCTACGATACCTGTAATGATTCGTTTAGCCAACATTGTCTGTTTACCTTCCTTATTTCAAGCCGCCAAACCGGCGTTCCCGGCCCTGGAAAGATAAGATGGCTTCTATGAGAGTGTCCTTCGTAAAGTCAGGCCAGCACAGGTCTGTATACCAGAACTCGGCATAGGCCATCTGCCAGAGCAGAAAATTGCTGACCCGCTTGTCCGAACCGGGACGAATCAGGAGATCCACATCATTTTCCGGAGCCGTATACAAGTAGCCGGCCAGCGTGTCCTCGGTAATATCCGACGGACTGATACGGCCTTTCTGTACGTCTTCTGCCAAAAGGCGCGCTGCCCGTGCCAGTTCCATGCGTCCGCCATAATTGACGGCTACATTGAGCGTAAGGCCCGTATTATCCTTCATTTCTTCTTCGGCCTTGCGGAAGGAATCCTGGAGTACCGGATGAAGACGGCTCATATCGCCGAGGAAATGAAGGCGCACATTATGTTCGTCCAGTTCCAGGAGATTTTTGCTCAGATATTCATTCATGAGCTTCATGATATAGGAAACTTCTGTCTCCGGACGCTTCCAGTTTTCCGTTGAAAAAGCATATACGGTCAGGACCTGGATTCCCAGTTCACCGGCAGCAACGACGATGCGCTTGAGCGTATCGGCACCGGCATGATGACCGTACGTACGGGGTTTCCCCTGCCGTTTCGCCCAGCGGCCGTTGCCATCCATGATGATGGCTACATGGTGGGGAATATTCTGGCGGTCCAGCTGTTCTTCCAGGGAAGATGTTTCTTCAGAAGCAGGCTGGCGGCCTGTATTTTTAAAAAGTGTATCAAACATATCCTATTCTCCATTATGAAGAGCCTGCTGCACGCTGTCGCTTGCTTTCAGGCTGTAATTGTACAACAGATGGACAACGCCATCTGTTTCCACGGCCCGGATGACATAGATTTCCTGATCGTCACACGTAAAGAAACGACTCCGCGAAACCGTCTGTTCCAGGACATAGGGAATGTTTTTACCCTCTAATACAGATTTGGCATACCATAAAGGCATGCCAATGAGAATCCGTATATCCATCATACTTCCATGACTTCTTTAGTCTTTTTATCCTTCAGAGCGTCAATATCTTTGATTTTCTGATCTGTCATTTTCTGGATTTTGGTCTGTGCTTCTTTACTTTCATCTTCGGTTATTTCTTTTTTCTTTTCCGCTTTTTTGAACAGATCATTGCAGTCCCGGCGCAGGTTACGGATAGCGACTTTGGCTTCTTCGGCGTGCTTGCTTACCTTTTTGCCGAATTCCTTACGCCGTTCTTCTGTCAGCTGCGGGATTTCCAGGCGGATCATAGTACCATCATTGTTCGGGTTGAGGCCCAGATCGGACTTGAGGATGGCTTTTTCGATTTCTTTCAGCATGCTCCGTTCCCAGGGAACAATGGTGATCAGCCGCGGTTCCGGTGCCGATACGTTGGCCACCTGTTTGACCGGTGTCTGGGAACCGTAATAATCGACCATGACCCGGTCCAGGAGAGACGTACTGGCACGGCCGGTGCGGATAGAAGCCAGGTCACGCTTCAGGGCTTCTATGCATTTGTTCATCTTTTCTTCGTGTTGTGTCAATGTATTCTGTACATCCATGAAAATCACTTCCTCATCATATTTTTCGTTAACTATATCATACAGCTTTTATGCCTTTTTGTCTACGCAGGAACGATTATCCTTCTTTATCGACGAGCGTACCGATTTCTTCCCCGCTGCAGGCAGCGACGATATTTCCTTTCGTATCGATATTGAACACAACAATAGGTATATTGTTGTTCATGCACAGCGTCGTAGCCGTCGCATCCATGACACCCAGCTGTTTCTGGATGACGTCGAGGAAGGAAAGGTGCGTATACATCCTGGCATCGGGATTGACCTTGGGATCGCTGTCATATACGCCATCTACGCCATTTTTGGCCATGAGGATGGCGTCCGCATCGATTTCTGCCGCGCGCAGGGCAGCTGTCGTGTCCGTCGAAAAATAGGGATTCCCCGTACCAGCCCCGAATATGACGACCCGGCCTTTTTCCATATGACGGATAGCCCGGCGGCGGATATACGGTTCTGCTACCTGCTGCATAGTAATGGCTGTCTGTACGCGCGTAACGACGCCGTTCTTTTCGATGGCATCCTGCAGAGCCAGGGCATTCATGACCGTTGCCAGCATGCCCATATAGTCGGCCGATACGCGGTCCATGCCCTTGGCTTTGCCTGACAGGCCGCGCCAGATATTGCCGCCGCCTACGACGATGGCTACCTGGATTCCCTTCTTGGCTACTTCGACGACCTGTTTGGAAATGACATCTACCGTAACCGGATCAATGCCGTATCCCTGTGATCCGGCAAGAGCTTCCCCGCTCAATTTAAGAACTACACGCTTATATTTTCTGTCCATAATGGCTCCTCCTGTTAGAAAATAAGAGAACACTGAAAACCGGTGTTCTCTTATAGGAATCGTATTAAACTTATTTTACCTGTGCCATTACTTCAGAAACGAAATCATCGCTACGCTTCTGGAGGCCTTCACCGAGTTCATAGCGGGCATAGCGGCGGATATCAATTTTTTCACCGATTTTTGCGATGGCTTCGTTGACGACCTGCTGGACCGTCTTATCGGAATCTTTAATGAATTCCTGATCGAGGAGGCAGTTTTCTTTATAGAATTTTTCAATCCGGCCGACAATCATCTTTTCGACGATCTTTTCCGGTTTGCCTTCGTTCAGAGCCTGCTGGCGGAGAACTTCTTTTTCATGTTCGAGGACATCTGCCGGTACTTCTTCTCTCTTGAGATAAGCCGGTTTGGCTGCGGCAATCTGCATAGCGATATCTTTGCAGAGAGCTTTGAAGTTGTCTGTCTGGGCAACGAAGTCCGTTTCGCAGTTTACTTCGACGAGAACGCCGATACGGCCATTGCCATGGATATAAGAATAAACCAACCCTTCAGCAGCGATACGGCTTGCTTTTTTAGCTGCTGCAGCCAGGCCATGTTCACGAAGCAGGTCGATTGCCTTGTCCATATCACCGTTGCTTTCGGTCAGTGCCTTTTTGCAGTCCATCATGCCTGCACCCGTTTTTGTTCTTAATTCTTTTACCATTGCTGCTGTAATAGCCATGAGTATTCCTCCTAAACCTGAAATATAATGAGAATATAGTTTTCGATATAGTACCGTGTACTATCCCGGGCATTCTGCGATACGGTCTAAAAAAGGAGCTGCCTTGTGCGACAGCTCCTTTCAGCATACCACGCAGGACTGTCCTGGGTATTAGTTTTCTTCAGCTGTTTCTTCTGCTTCTTCTGCCGGAGCTTCGGCTTCAGCGCCTTCTTCGGTCTGTTCGCCCTGGTTGCCTTCGAGAACAGCATCAGCGACTTTGCCTGTCAGGAGTTTGACGGCACGGATTGCATCATCGTTAGCCGGAATCGGATAATCGATGACATCGGGATCGCAGTTCGTGTCTACCGTTGCGATAATGGGGATATTCAGTTTACGTGCTTCTTTTACAGCGATTTCTTCTTTCTTCGGATCGATGATGAAAAGAGCATCAGGCAGCTTCTTCATATCTTTAATACCGCCGAGGTATTTCTGAAGTTTATCCATTTCGTGTTTGAGCAGGGTAACTTCTTTTTTCGGCAGTACTTCGAATGTACCGTCTTCTGCCATTTTTTCCAGTGCTTTCAGGCGTTTTACCCGTTTTTCGATAGTCTGGAAGTTGGTGAGCATACCTCCGAGCCAACGTTCGTTGACATAGAACTGGTTGCAACGTTCTGCTTCGTTCTTAATGGATTCCTGAGCCTGTTTTTTCGTGCCTACGAAAAGGACTTTACCGCCTTCGGCTGCCAGGTCACGGACGAAATTGTAAGCTTCATCCATTTTCTTGACGGTCTTCTGCAGGTCGATGATATAAATGCCATTGCGTTCCGTGAAAATGAAGCGTGCCATCTTCGGGTTCCAGCGGCGGGTCTGATGACCAAAATGTACGCCTGCTTCTAATAATTGTTTCATTGATACTACTGCCATAATTGTGATTCCTCCTGTTTTTTCCTCCGCCCGGTCATCGCCTGTGAAAACCGCGCAAACGGCACAGTTACAAGCTCGACGGTGCGTGTGTATTTTGAACCTTTCATATTATATCACAAGACGTATAGGGTCACAAGCCTTTTTTTCACGACTTCTCCTATCAGTTTGGGTGGATAAAAAAATTATAATATGGTAAGATAATATTATATTGTCTTCTGGGTACAAACGTCACATACGGAGCTATACCCTTGCCGTGAAGACATAGTAGTGAGGCCACATAATGAACTAATTTAAGGAGGTACGGCTCATGTTTGAACAAATGGATACCCTGCAACCTGTCATCCTTGCCGGCGGCGACGACTCCCGTATGGGATATAACAAAGCGCTGGCTTCGTTTGAAGGGACGACACTAATTGAAACGATTTACACCCTGCTCGATTTTATTTTCGACAAATCCCCGATGGTCGTAACCAACGACAAGGCTATTTTTAAGGATATCGACTGTCTCAAAGACGCCCTGCTCGTAGAAGATGTCTATAGAGGCGCAAAAACGCTGGGAGCCGTGGCGACGGCATTCCAGTACACGGACGCGGAAAATATCTTCGTCATTGGCGTCAACATGCCGTTCATTTCCGTTCCCATGATTGAAAAGATGTCCTTCCACATCCAGGCGGCCGATGCCGTCGTTCCTGTCCAGGATGGAACCGACATCTGTCTCCATGCCGTGTATAACCGCCGGCTCATGCCTCTCATGCGGAAGAAAATCGCCGAAGGGAATAACCTGCTCCATTCCTTCTTCCCCCAGATTGATCTGGTGCAGATACCGGTCCGCAAGGATAAGCAGGAAGATGCTATCTTCTTCGACGTCCACACGCCGATAGACCTGAAGATGGCAGAAGAACAATACGAATCCATCAAAGAAACAGAACCAGAAGCATTCCAGCCCCTGCTAGGAACGGATCCGGCCGCTTCCCGGAAAGACTGACAGAAAACCACATAAAGAGACGCAAAAATGGCGCTGCATGATTTCCATATAAAATCATGCAGCGCCTCTTTTACGTTACAAGGACTCCTCCGGTTATTCCAATATGTAGACCAGCACGGTCCGGCGTCCGAACTGCATGCACTGGTTATAGTCGAGCATACACAGATCTACCCGGTTGCCGAGGATATCACTGCCCGTATCTTCTGCCCGGGCAACGCCATAGCCTGGAATATAGACGGTCGTACCCAGAGGGATGACGTTAGGATCGACGGCAATTTCACCATACCGGGCCCGCGTCCCCATCTTTGTAATGCCTTCGCCATTGCCATCAGTAGGCAGATAGGCCGTGGCGACCATGGTATATACGGCTTTATACTTGGATATGGTACCCGTATTGATTTCTACCGTTTCCTTTGTACCAACATGGCGGATGAGAGGCTGCATTTCCGCAACCAGCGTCGTAGAAATGTGCTCCTTTCCAATAACCTGCCCATCGAGGCTGACAAGATAATTGCGGACCGTCTTGCGGCCGTTGACGCCCTGCTGCAGGACCTGTTCTTCGCCCTGCCCCAGCGTTTCATCAGGGATACTTTCGATGGCGTACGGAACCACTTCATCTTCCGTAATTTCCTTGCGGGACAACACGCCCACTTTTATGGTCATATTCTCCTTTACAGGGGCCGATACGTCGCCATAGGCCCGGTAGTTTTCCACATCATATCCGGCCTGTTCGACCGCTTCCTGCACGGTCTTTTTCGCAGTCCGGATGGTCTTCTTCTGGTTCTTATACTCTATTGTCACCGGCACGGCCCGGCGTACTGTCGCCGTCGTACCTTCTTTCAGTGTGTCTGTCGAAAGTTCTACTTCATCGTGATGGCCCAGGGAAATATTATTTTCACGCAGGAGCGCTTCCGCATTGATTGCATGGGTATAGACCGTATGGGTTCTGCCATCTGCTTCTATGGTCACAGCCCTGCCCCGGTCCACAAAACCCGTCAGGGAGACCAGTACCAGCAAAGCGATCAGAGTCACATACATACGCGTAAAGCCCTGGGAAATACGTTTTCTCATCCATATCCTCCTTATTTCAAATACACCACTATCCTATAGATTTTAGCAGAAAGTGGGGGTATCTGTCAAAATAAGGCCGGATTTGTAACTAAAATGTGTCATTCATCCCCAGAAGTCCGGGTCAGCACCCTGGTTTTGATGTCCTTTTTCTTCAGCTGCCGCGTATGGTCTTCTGCCTCTTTCTGCAGCATCGCCTGGGCGTGAATGGGTTCGCCCCTGCGCGTGTCAGCCAGATAGCGGTATGTCCCGTCGCTGTTCATGGCATAGGCTTTGACGTTATCATGGAAATACAGGTTCAGGATGCCTTTGACCCGTTCCTTATGAGGCGGATATTCGACGGGAATCATGAGTTCGACCCGTTCGTTCAGATTGCGCGGCATCCAGTCTGCCGAGGAAATAAAGACATCTTCTTTGCCATTATTATAGAAATAGAAGAGACGGCTGTGTTCCAGATACCGGCCTACGATGCTGTGGACTTCGATATGTTCGCTAAGTCCGGGAACACCAGGCCGCAGCACACAGATACCGCGGACGATGAGCTGGATCCGGACGCCGGCCTGGGAAGCTTCATACAGGCGGGCAATGACTTTTTTATCGAGGAGGGAATTCATCTTGGCAATGATCAGAGCCTTCTTCCCTTTCCGGGCCCAATCGATTTCCTGGTCGATTTCTTCATAAATACGCTGCCGCAGATTGAGTGGTGCTACGGCCAGTTTATTCCACTGGGGAGGATCGGAATATCCCGACAGAAGATTGAAAAAGGCCGAGGCGTCGATACCGATGAGCGTGTTGGACGTCAGTATACCCACATCTGTATAGATACGAGCCGTCTTGCCGTTATAATTTCCCGTCGCTACATGGACATAGCGCTGGATGCCTTCTTCTTCGCGGCGCACGACGAGGGTAATCTTAGAATGTGTCTTCAGGCCCATGATCCCATAAATGACGTGACAGCCGGCCTTTTCCAGCTTGGCCGCCATGTGGATATTATTTTCTTCATCAAACCGGGCCTTGACTTCCATGAGTACCGTGACCTGTTTGCCATTTTCGGCAGCCTGGGCCAGAGCAGCAATAATTGGCGATTTGCTGCTCACGCGGTACAAGGTCTGCTTGATGGCCAGCACATCCGGGTCCGTTGCGGCAAGGCGGACGAATTTTTCAACGGTTTCAAAGGTTTCATAGGGATGATGGACCATGATATCCTGCTGGGAAATGGCCTGCCACATGTCGGGGGCATGAAGCTTTTCCAGTTCCCACGACGGCTGGGGGAACGCTGGCGCATAGCGCAGGTGGTCGTACCCTTCGATGCCGGTAAAGGAGAAAAATACCTTGCAGTCCAGTGGTCCGGGAATCATATACACATCGCGTTCTTCCAGAGCCAGCTCCGTCATGAGCAGGGTCTTCACCATGCGGCTGGCAGAAACGGCCAGTTCCAGCCGGACAGCGGCACCTTTTTTCCTTTTTTTCAGTGATTTAACGACCTCTGCCAGAAGGTCTTCGGCATCATCGTCAATATCGAGGTCGGCATCGCGGGTCACGCGGAATGGCGTAGCTTCCAGGATTTCACAACCCAGGAAAAACCGTTCGGCAAACGTACTGAGTACATCTTCCAGAAACAGGAACTGTTTTTCGTCCCCCGTTCCCGGCACTTTGATTATCCGGTCCAGTACAGAAGACGGGACAGGGAGGATGGCAGTCTTGACGCTGCTGTCCCCTTCCCGGCGCCGTAGGAGAACGGCCAGGTTGAGGCTCAGACTGCTCAGGAACGGGAAAGGATGGCTGGGGTCTACAGCCATGGGCGTGACGACCGGATAGATTTCCCGTTCAAAATACTGTTCCAGCCAGATATGCTGTTCTTCCGTCAGCTCCGACGGTTTGACAAACCGCAGCCCTTCCCCGCGCAGGCGGTCCCGGATATCATTGAGATAAGCGTACTGCTGGCCCACCTGTTTATGGACCATCGTTTCAATGGCAGAAAACTGTTCCTGCGGCGTCATGCCGGCGATATCATGGTGCGGCACGCCGCTTTCGATGAGATGCTTGACACCAGCTACGCGGATCATAAAGAATTCATCGAGATTGGAAGCACTGATAGCTACAAAATTAAGCTGTTCCAGAAGCGGGTTGGATGGTACCACCGATTCGCGCAACACCCGTTCATTGAATTTAATCCATGTGCATTCCCGGTTCAAATAGTATTGGGGGTCTAAAAAGTCCACTCGTTACACCTTCTCTTTCAATAATCTGGGAGTGATACCAAAAATTTCTTCAAAATTTTTGCCAGCCTGTATAAAAGACCAGCGTTCCAGTGATATATCTACTTCTGTCCGGCAGTACAGACGGAGTTCTTTATCGCCCAGGACCGCCCGGATGGACGGAATTTTGCCACGGTGGCTCTTGTCGATCGCATCAGCCAGCGAGAAAATAGCCTGTAATTTAGCTACCAGCACTTCCAGTCCCGGCCGCAGCGCCCGGTTGATCCAGTCGGCATGGTCCGACGGCATATCGGGATTGATGTATGACGCGACACTGGCTACGATTTCTTTTTCTTCATCAGACAGGCTGAATAAATCGGTCTGTCTGATCAGTTCATAGGAACAGACGCGGTGCTTGCGCATGTTGATGAACTTCCCTGTCTCATGGAGGATCGCCGCCAGCTGCAACAGATATCCCGTCCGGTATTCCAGGCCGCAGCGGGCATAGAGAGCACGGAATATTTCGACAGAATACGATTCCACCCGGGACGAATGGTCGGGATTGTACAGATACCGTCCGGCTATGGTCCGGGCCAGCCCCAGGAGGAGACGGCGCTGGTGTTCCATATAGGAATCGTTGGTCTTTTCCGCAACATAATGCATAGAATAGCCTTCGGTAAATGTCGTGCCCATGAGGACGACCATATCCACATCAATGGTGCTGAACAATTCGTAATACAGCATGATCGTCGGCATGAGGACATTGGCAACGCCTTCGGAAAGGCCGAACCGCTGCATCAGTTTAAACGGGGTTAGACCGTGGAACGAATGGACGAAATCGCGGAACCGCTGCGGTTCAATGAGCGTGACACCCTGCTGCGGCGCAATCTGCATCAGACGGCCCAGCAGTGTGGCACTTTTGCCCGAGAGGACGACATAGCGGATATCGTGCTCATGGACACTGGCCCAGAGCGGCGACAGGCTGCCGTGGATAAATTCCCGGGCTGCCGTAGGGAAAGATATGTCTTCCCGCTGTTTGCGGGTGAAATTTTCCAGAATCCGCAATGACCCAAGATACACATTCTGCTGGAACAGGAGCTGGTCGTTCTGCCAGCATGTCAGCCCCATGCCGCCGGACGTGATATCGACGAGCAGGACAGCATGACCGGCAAAATTAAAGGTCCCTTTCAGGACGTGATAGTACAGTCCAAAGAATTTATAATAGATTTCCTTGGCCATATGAATGACATCGACATCAAAGCCGGTGCGCACCCGTATCTGATCCAGTGCATTGAGCATATTATCGGCTTCGCGGATTGCCGTCGTCGTAATGACCCGTACATCGTGGATATCATAATCGCGCAGCAATTGTTTAAACCCATTGAGGATACGGCAGATTTCATTCAGAGACCGGAAACTGACATGATGGGTCTTGAATACTTCTTCCCCGTACATGACCTCCTGGGATACATTTTCAATGACTTCCATATCGGCCATTGACGTATATGAGATGATTTTCATGGCCATATTCACCGTACCAATATGGATGATACCGGCATAGTGCCGCATAGAATTTTCCATAATCCACCCTCGCTTGTCCAAGATTCGATATCTTTATTATACATGATTTTCCCGGACCATACTTTCTTTTTATGTATAATTCGTGTAAAAATTTTTCTTCTATTTCCATAATCTGTCCCCCACCGGGCCATTTTTCTGGTATAATTATGGTTTAAAGGGATTATTGTTGAAATACCATCGTCAACACAGTAGAGAGAGGTAAGATATGGAAAAATTAGCCATCATCGATATGGGCTCCAATTCGATCCGTTTTGTTGCCCTGCAGATAGCCGATAACGGTGCCTATTCATTTATGTATCAGGAAAAAGAACCCATCCGCCTGGGCAGAGGCCTCAGCCAGACCAGCCTGCTCCGCGATAAAGGCATGGAACGGGCCATGACCTGCCTGAAAGTCTATAAACACATGATGGATGTCGGCCACATTGAAAACTGCATCGCCGTCGCTACAGCAGCCGTCCGCAATGCGTCGAACGGCGATGAATTCCTGCGCCGGATCAATAAGGAAACAGGCATTACCATGAATGTCATCACCGGCGAACGGGAAGCATACCTTGGGTATCTCGGAGTCATTAATACGATCAACGAACGCGATTTTGTTCTCTTCGATCTGGGCGGGGCCAGCGTGGAATTATCCCTTGTCCGCAACGGGGAAATTGAAAAGTCCGTCTCCGTACCCATCGGTGCCGTGACACTGACAGAAAAATTTGCAACCCAGGGCAATCCCGATACTGCTTCCCTTACTGCCTGTCAGGAATATATCGCTGAAAAGCTGAAAGACGTACCGTTTATTGCCAATACAGGGCTTCCCCTTATCGGGGTCGGCGGTACGGCCCGTACCTTTGCCAAGATGGATCAGCGGGCCACAGGGTATGATTTTTCCAAAATTCATAACTATATCCTGCCTTACGACAATTTTCTCAATCTCTATACGGAAATCATCAGCCGCACGGCGGCAAACCGGAAAAAATTGTCTGGCCTGTCTGCCGACCGGGCCGATCTCATCGTTGCCGGTGCCGAAGTCATTGATACGTTATTCCGCGTGACCGGCAGCCAGGAAATGATCATCAGTGGCTGCGGGCTTCGTGACGGACTGTTTTTCGAATATTATGCGGCATATACGGGTATGGAAAAACCCCGCTTCGACGATATCCTCGACCAAAGTATCAGTAATTTTCTCAAGACCCTGCCTAACACGAATTATCAGCATATCAACCAGGTCGTACGTGTCGCGTCCATGCTCTTCGACCAGCTGCAGCCACTCCATGGCTATGGGCCGAGAGAACGCCGTCTTCTCATGACGGCGGCACGTCTTCACGATGTAGGTAAAATCATCAATTATTATGATCATGCCCGGCACTCAGCATTTATGATCGGTCATGCCTCTCTGTACGGCCTGACCCAGATGGAACAAATCATCGCCTCGTTCATTGCCGGGTTCCATCACGGTATCAGCCGGAAAATCCTGCGTTCCTACCGCTATGCCCACATGCCTTCTGAAAAGGACTGGATCATGATCCGCCGCCTGTCCATATTGCTGGCACTGGCAGAAGCATCGGACCTGACGTACGAACAGCTCGTAGAAAGCATCGAAGTGGCCCACGCCGAAAACGTCGTCGTCCTCATTCTCACGGTGACGCCAGGGGCCACTTATAATGCCGCCGATTACGAAATGAAACAGCTTCTGAGCCAGTTCAAGAAAGAATTTGGCGCAACGCTGCTCCTGGTCTGGAAATAGACAGAATCCGCTACAGATATGCCAAAAGCGCCTGTCCCACAACTACGTGGGAGAGACGCTTTCTGGCATATCTATGAGAAAGAATTATGTTGCTGCCACTATCAGCAGTTTTCAAGAAGGGATACGTCTTCACCGGCGAGGATTTTCTTCATCGTCCGGGCCGGGCACATACGGCCGCACATGGAGCAGGTCCCTTCACATTCCGGTTTGCTCGATTCATAATAAGCTCTGGCCTTGACGGGATCGATTGCAAGGGAAATCATCTTTTCAAAATCTACATCGACGCGGGCTTTACTCATGGCGTCGTCCCATTCCTGTGCTCCCGGGATACCTTTTGCAAGGTCAGCGGCATGGGCTGCCAGGCGTGTAGCGATGATGCCTTCTTTGACGTCTTCCACGGACGGCAGGCGCAGATGTTCGGCCGGTGTGACATAGCAGAGGAAATCGGCACCGCACGAACCGGCGATGGCACCGCCGATTGCGCTGGTGATGTGGTCATAGCCCGGTGCAATATCGGTAACCAGAGGTCCCAGTACATAGAACGGGGCTTCGTGGCAGAGACGCTTTTCAATCTTCATATTGGCAGCGATTTCCGTGAGGACCATATGGCCCGGGCCTTCTATCATGACCTGTACGTTGTGGTCCCAGGCCCGTTTCGTCAATTCGCCGAGAGTAATCAGTTCTTCAATCTGGGCTGCATCGGTCGAGTCATGGGTACAACCGGGACGGCAGGCATCGCCCAGGCTCAGAGTGACGTCGTATTTTTCGCAGATGTCGAGGAGGCGGTCATAGTATTCATAGAACGGATTTTCCTGCTTGTTCATTTCCATCCAGGCAAAGAGCAGGGAGCCGCCACGGGATACGACATTGGTCAGCCGGGGATTGCGTTTGATTCGTTCTGCCGTTTTCTGATTCATGCCACAATGGATAGTCATGAAGTCTACGCCATCTTCAGCATGCTGTTCGACGACGGAGAAAAATTCTTCTACCGTAATATCCTTTAGATCTTTATCCAGCATACCGACGGCATCATACATTGGAACAGTACCAATCATGGCGGTAGACATGCCGACGAGTTTGCGGCGGAAATCCCGTGTCTTTCCGAAGTTGGAAAGGTCCATGATGGCTTCGGCTTTCATGTCGATAGCACTCTGGACTTTCTGCAGTTCTTCTTCATGATTGTTGTGTTCCGGTGAGACGCCGAGATTGACATTGATTTTCGTACGGCAGTTTTTGCCAATGCCTTCCGGGCTGAGTGCCGTATGAAGCTTGTTGGCAGGAATAGCGACTTTACCGCTGGCAACGAGTTCCATCAGTTTTTCTACGGGCATCTGTTCCTTTTTGGCAACGATTTCCATCTGCGGCGTAACGATACCTTTACGGGCGGCATCCATCTGTGTGGTGTAGTTCATGACACATCCTCCTAAACATATCCCAAAAAAATTCAAATAAACACAATAAAAAAAGCTCAACCCGCAGGGTGAGCTATCATATCCGGTAACAGCTTCCCTACGTCGGTATTACCCGAATCAGGTTCAAGGGTCATTCTCAGCCTTGCGGCGCCCCTAGCTTTTTATCCTTCGCTTATTATAGTACACTCTGTTAACAAATACAAGTCATAATTTACATTGGGAGATAAAAAAGATGATTGAAGTAAATATCACAGTTTATTTACAATTTAGCACTGACGGCGGTTCAAACGCTCTGTAGCATTTTCAGGAGAGACATTTTGCTGTATAATACTCGTATCGGAATCCAATAAGAAGGATATAGTAAATAAGTCATAAGGAGGTATTTTACCCATGAAACATCGTTTCTTAAAAGCTCTGACACTTACAGTACTGCTGGCCACGGCAAGCGTCACGGTTCCTACTGTCGCAGATGCAGCGGAACAAACGCCGTCCGTCATCAATGTAACGGGATATGCTGAACAGGAGGTCGCACCAGACACGGCCTATATCACGATTGGCATGGAAAGCACTGCCAATGATGTCCAGAAGGCCCGCAGCGAAAATAACCTGGTCATGAATCAGGTCACCAATGCCGTTAAAGCGCTGGGAGTTACCAAGGATGATCTTCGGACGACAGACTTCAATATGACGCCGAATTATGATACCAATGGCAGAAAGATTGTCTCTTATACCGTGACAAATAACCTGCGCATCCGCGTTTCTGATTTTGATCTCATTCCGCGGATTGTCGAAAAAGCAGGACAGGCCGGTGCCAACCGCGTCATGGGAATGACGTTTACCAATGAACACGCCGATACCATCAAAAACAATCTGATAAAAGAAGCCGTCCATAACGGACGCAGTGCCGCTGAAGCTGCCGCAATGGCTGCAGGCGGACAACTCGGCAAAGTAAAAGAAATCAACATCAGCAGCCGCACGCCTTCCTATAGCAGGGCATATGCCGGTGCTATGAATGCCCGTCTGATGAAAGTAGAAGCTGCCGATATGGCACCCGTAGAAGCCGGTACCAACACGTTGAGCGAAACGGTCAGCATGACATTCTACATCCAGTAAGAACAGCGCAGCACATACAAAACGGGGCGGCAACAAAATGATTTTCATCGTTCATTTTGTTGCCGCCCCGTTTTTTTGCTGTACATGCCATCTCTATTTCCTATCAATTGGTATAATGCAGCGATTTTTTTAACTGTTATAAAGAGTAAATAACAGTTATTAGCTCTTTATAACTCTATATTTTTATCTGTTTCTGACAATATAGCACTGCCAGGATGGGCGTAAACAGGCTTGTATCGGTCGTATACTCCTCTGCCGACAGGAACCGGCCCTGCTGATCATATATGTGTCTGGCTACGCTGATACGATAGACATGCTCCTCTTCTTTCAGTTTCTGCCCGGTAATATACTCCTGCATGATATACGGCTTATGGAGACGCGCAGCAGCCTGACACGATTCAGCCATAGTTTCCTCATAGGACGGCGAAAAAGCTGCCCCATCGATGGAACGATACAACGTGTGATGAATGACAGCCCGCATATACGGCGTATCATCGCTGAGGTCCTCATCGAGACGGAATACAGGAGGTGCTACATATATATCGGAATGTACCACGGGATGACGGTCTCTAAAGACGGTCTGTCCGGTCTTTTGCTCATAGGCCCACAAGTTATCATAGTACTGGCGCAGTGCCGCATCGGCATAGACAATCATGTGGTGACGAAAATGATACGAATCGGGACTGTCCTTCCAGACAATTTTCGTTCCAAATTGATTGTACGGCATACGAAACGTCTGCAGGACATGCTGGACCGGATCTCCTTCGATGACGACCCGTTCCAGATTCATAGCCTGTCCATAGGCATCGGCGAAGGCCTGGTTTCCCACGGCGGGCGCACCAAAGGTGATAATCCGTATATCCCCAGGAGAAAATCCCTGGTCTGCCATGCGGGCACCGATAAGTGATGCCGCCGCGCCGCCCAGACTGTGACCCGTCACAAGCAGATCTGCTTCCCTGTTGGAAATGATGGAAGACATTGTATCTGCAACGGTTCCCTTCCCCATTCTCGTATTGAGGATCGTCCGGGCATAGTCATCGAACCCTTTGTGTACAGAAGGCACTTCCCGTCCCGGTTCCTTTCTATCCTCCTGGTGGAAAGGGACGGACCGGGTCCTCAGGTCGCTCTTAATATCTTTTTTATCCACCGTTCCCGAAATAGCCAGGATGTAGCGGGCCGGATGTTCTTCGACAGCTTGTTTGTGCAACAAGATAAATTCGGCCTGTGAAGACTTGCTGATTCCCGTAAGGTTTTCGATCTGCCAGCCTTCTTCCCTGTATTCCTGCCGGGCCAGTCTGCCCGGTTTGTCGTCATATGATGCCAGCGATGCCATGGCCGCTTCATACCGGACTTTGGACTGCAGATACCCGCTTTGGACATCCGCTGCCAGCACGCTGGAACACATACCTGCAAAAAAAAGGCAGCTCATCACTGCCTTTACCATTTGATTCATATGAGACGCCTCCTTTTATGGATGCCACGACAAGATAGAAAAAACTTCCCGGTTCGGATGGTCCGATACTTCAAAGTGAAGAGTCCGCGATAATTCCCGTTCCAGCCGTTCCCGCCGCTTGCGTTCCTTGAGGAAATCGACTACGTCCTGATGGGCACAAATCAGAAGATCTCCTTTCACGTGGCGTACCTGCACCATATGGCGCAGTCGGCGGATGATCTGGATAGCCACCGTTTCAGGAGAATAGAGATATCCCGAACCGCCACAGACATTACAGGGACTGAACTGGACCTGATGCAGTCCCTGCCGCGATTTCTTACGGGTAATTTCTACCAGATTCAGGGCCGTCATACCCATAACATGGGTCTTGGTGCAGTCCTGGGCCGTTTCCTTCTCCAGTATGTCCAGGATTTCCTTCCGCCGGTTCGGCTGGGCCATATCGATGAAATCAATAATGATGATGCCACCAATGTCGCGGAGGCGCAGCTGGCGGGCAATTTCTACAGCCGCCTCTTTATTGACGTGGAAAATCGTATCCTGAAGAGTGCTGCTGCCCGTATACCGGCTGCTATTAACGTCGATGACGGTCAATGCCTCGGTCCGGTCGAATATGAGGTTGCCTCCCGATGGAAGGGGGACTTCCCGCGCTACCAGACTGCGCAGCTGCTCTTCCAGATGATATAATTCAAATACAGGTTCATCACCCTGATACAGGCTGACCCGTTGTCTCCAGCTGTCATCCGGCAGAACCTGACAAATCCGCTCATACGTTTCTTTATCATCGACGACGATTTTTTTGACATCGTCTGTACAATAATCACGGATAGTCCGCATGACCAGGTCTGCTTCCCGATACAGCAATTTGGGTTTACGGGCCAGTTCATACCGACGCAGTACACTTTGCCACGTATGGAGCAGATAGGTAATATCCGCTATAAGCTCTGCTTCTGCTATACCATTGGCAACGGTCCGGATAATGATTCCCATGCCCTCCGGTTTCAGCCGGCTTGCGATGGCACGCAGACGGTCCCGTTCCTGTTCATCCCGGATTTTCTTGGAAACGCCTATATAATCTACTGTCGGCATCAGCACGGCATACCGGCCGGGCAGACTGATATTGGCCGTTACTTTAGGGCCTTTGCTCCCCTGTTCTTCCTTTACGACCTGGACGAGTACGCTCTGGCCGATAGAAATGCGGGTCTGTTGGATTTGTTCCTTCGTCGCTGCCCGGGGAAAGAGATCGCCAAGGAACAAAAAGGCATTCTTTCTGCGTCCTATATTGACAAAGGCAGCCTGCATGGCCGGCAGAATATTTTGTATGGTCCCCTTGTATATATGATTGACAATATGATTCTCGTCATTCCGTTCTACAGAAAAATCACGCAGTATCCCCTCATCTAGGATAGCTATCCGCGTTTCTTCGGGCATGATATTGCCAATAATTGTCTTCATAGGTCTTCACCTGCCTTTATAGCGACGCTGCCTTCCGTAGTTCCTATACGCCGTCAAACAGCGAATAATTCATCCCATCGCGGCGGACATAAATGCCCCGCCGCCAGGCCAGCACGAGATCTGCCTGCACAGGGAGCCCGAACTGTGTCCTGAGGATGTCCCACACCTGTTGCGGTTTGATGGCCCCGTCCTCCGTTTCCAGAATCCCTGCGTGAAGACATACCGTATCTTTTTTTACTATACCGGACACGGGTTCGATGACATGATTTTTTACGGCGATGAGACGTACTTTATGGCCCTTTTTGACCGATACCTTTTCATAGGCCACATCGGGCTTTTCATTGAATGCCTTCAGGATGCCGTCCAGTTCGTCCTGGCTTATAGGCCGGGTAACAGGGCCTTTGATGTCATACACTGCGTAGTTTGCGACGGCCATGAGTTTGGGAGCTTTAGCATCGACATATTTACCATCTTGGACAGAAAAGCCATCAGGCGATACAGCGTTCATCCGTTCTATCACGTCTGCGACAGGTACCAGCTCTGCCAGTTCCATGTCGAGATATTCCACGTCAGCACCGACACCGACGCCGAGGGCTGAAGCAAAACTCAGCTTCATATGGGGATTGAACCCTTCGGAATACAAAATGGGCAGTCTGGCACGGATAATAACATACCGGACACAACGGGCAAAATCCAGATGGGAAAGGAATTGCAGCGCTCCCTCTTTTTTAACAGCTAAACGTAATCTTTCCATGGCTGTCTCCTTCCTTATAGTCTTTGACATGAACGCCCAGCGAAGGACAGACGCCACAGCCGGTACAGCTCAGATGACGGCAGTCGTGGGTCAGGCTGCCATCCAGTGCTTTCTGCCACTCTCTCTTGAGGAAGGCCTTGGACGCCCCGTTGGAAAGATGGTCCCACGGGAGCACTTCTTCCGTAGACCGCGTACGGGCAGCATAATAATCGGGATTGACGCCGGCATTCCGGAAGGCCTGCATCCACTTTTCGTAATCGAAGAGTTCTGTCCAGCCATCAAATTTACAACCCAGTTTCCACGCTTCATACAGCACCCGGCCCATACGGCGGTCTCCCCGGGCAAAAGCTGCTTCCATGCGGCCCGTTTTGGCATCATGATAGTGATACGATATATGCTTATCCCGGATCAGACTCTTGAGATACTGCTGTTTGCGCTGGATTTCCTCGATAGGCAGCTGGCCGAACCACTGGAATGCCGTATGGGATTTGGGAACAAAACTGGACACGGACACAGTTACTTTTCCGTTATTTTTGTGGGTAATCTGGCGGTACAGGTTCAATACTTTGTAGGCCAGGTCGGCAATTCCGGCCAGATCTTCATCGGTCTCCGTAGGAAGGCCCATCATGAAATACAATTTGACCGTAGACCATCCATTTTTAAAGGCATTTTCGCAGGCCTGCATGAGATTTTCTTCAGTGACGCCTTTGTTGATGACGTCGCGCAACCGCTGCGTACCCGCTTCCGGGGCCAGTGTCAGGCCGCTTTTGCGGACCTGCTGTACTTTTTTGGCAATATCGATGGAAAAACTGTCGATGCGCAGAGACGGCAGACTGACGCTGACTTTCTGGTCCTTAAAGGCATCGAGCAGCTGATCGACCAGTTCGGGAAGACAGGAATAATCGGCAGAACTCAGGCTCATGAGCGATATTTCATTATAGCCGGAATTTTTTATGATATCCTTAGCCAGCTGCACCAGCCGCTGCGGCGATTTTTCCCGTACCGGGCGATAGAGCATCCCGGCCTGACAGAACCGGCATCCCCGGCTGCAGCCACGGAACAGTTCCAGTACAGCCCGGTTATGGACGATATCAATATTGGGTACGATGGGCTTCGTTGGGAAATACACGTGCTCTACGTCGGATACGACACACTTCTCAATCCGGGCCGGTGCGCCTTCTTCAAGGACCGTGAGGCCCTGATACTGCCCATCTCCATCATACCGGGGCTTATAAAATGCGGGGACGTAGTTTCCCTGCTGGCCGGCCAATTGCTTTAACAGGCCCTTCTTGCCACCCGGTTTTCCTGCTTCTTTCCAGGCAATGATTGTGTCAGCCAGGAGCTGTACCGATTCTTCCGATTCGCCCAGGCAGAACAGGTCAATATAATCGGCCAGCGGTTCTGCATTATAGGCGCAGGGGCCACCGGCTACGACGAGAGGCATATCTTCTCCCCGGTCCCGGGAAAACAAAGGGATTCCTGCCAAATCCAGCATATTCAGGATATTGGTAAAGCTCATTTCATACTGCAGCGTAAATCCGACAAAGTCGAAATCGATGACCGGCGTCTTCGTTTCCAGAGAAAAGAGCGGGTATCCTTTACTGCGCATGAGTTCTTCCATATCCGGCCAGGGCGCATAGACCCGTTCCGCTGCCACGTCCTGCCGTTCATTGAGCAGAGCATAGAGAATGCGCAGGCCCAGATGGCTCATAGCCACTTCATATACGTCGGGAAAACAATAGGCAACGGTAAGTTTGACATCTTCATGATTTTTTACGACACTATTCCATTCTCCCCCCACGTAGCGGGCGGGCTTACTGACTTTGCTCAGCAGGACAGGATCGATTACAACAGTTCGTGACAAAGAGAAACCTCCTATCAGATTGCAGACCGGCATCAGAAAATCATCGTCTGCTGCCGCATATAAATACTCATCAACAGGCCCATAGCCAGCATATTCGTCGTCAGGGCACTGACACCATAACTCATAAATGGCAGCGGAATACCCGTAACCGGCATGATACCGCAGGTCATGCCGACATTTACCAGAATCTGGAACGCCCACATAGATACGATACCTGTTGCCAGGAGCATGCCAAAGGGATCCTTGCATTCTTTCGCCGTGACAAGACCCCGGTAGATGAGCAGAAAATACAAGAATAAAATAACGATACAGCCCATAAAGCCCAGTTCTTCCCCAATGACCGAGAAAATAAAGTCCGTATGGTTTTCCGGCAGGAAATTCAGCTGGCTCTGGGTCCCCTGGAAGAGGCCCTTGCCAAAGAGTTCACCGGAACCGATGGCGATTTTGGACTGGATGATATGGTACCCGGCACCGAAAGGATCGGCGTTCGGGTCGAGGAACACGAGAATACGGGACTTCTGATAGTCTTTCATGAAATGCCATCCAATAGGCGCCAGGACAACACCAGCTGCAAAGATATTGCGCAGCAGGGACAGCTTGATATTGGCTACAAAGAGCATGCCAAAGGTTATTGCCAGAAATACGAGACTGGTCCCCAGGTCCGGCTGTTTCAGTACGAGCAGGAAGGGAATCCCTACGAACAGACCGATAGGTAGCAGGCTCTTAAACGAATTCAGCTTGTCTACTTTATCAGATAAGAGGGCCGCCGTGCAGATAATCATGATCAGCTTGGAAAATTCCGACGGCTGGATCGTAATCGGGCCGACCTGGATCCAGCGCTGCGCCCCCAGAGCGGACGTACCGACGAACATGACCGCCAGCAGGATGAGCAGATTCATCACATAGAGAGGCTTGGCAAAGTGCTTCAGCCTTGTATAATCGAAGCGGCTGAAAAACAGGACAATCAAGAGATTCAGCACGAAGGCCCCGCCCTGCTTGGCTACGAAATCGTAGTTGATGACCCCTTTGTTGATGTGAGTCGCACTGCCAATGATGCAAAGACTGCAGCAGACAATCAGAATCGTCGAAAACAACATGACTTTATCTAAATTTTTCCATTCTCTTTTAAACATTCTTACTGACTCCTATCGGCGGTACTGACGCCACATGCGGGACTGGCTGCGCCGCTGCTTCAAAGATACACGCATTACGGCAGGAACAGACAGACTGTCTCTGCCCGGTTCTGTAGAAGAGCCACCAGCTTCAGCCGTTGCATCTGCTGGTTCCGGTACGATGATTTCCGGTTCATCCGTAGTTTCCATGCATCCGGGAATCACGTGAGCTGCTGCTTTTGCCAGCTCTTCCACTGCGCCAGCAGGAACTGTTTCACCTGCAGCGGCATTCGTTTCGCAAGCATGTTCCTCTTTCAAATCCCTGTCTGCTGAAACATGGCCCGGCCGTCCTTCCAGGGGCAGGCATTTCATGAGATCCGGGATAGAAACCGGAACATGCTCAGTAAGATACGCGACGGTCTGTACCATTGCCTGATAAAAAGGATTTCCTTCATCCAGATGGACGATATCCCCTTCCTGGGCCAGACGGTTTACTGTACTATCATGGGGAAGCACGCCGGCCACATGCTCTGACGGCAGCGATTCCAATGCTTCATTCACCGGGACAAACCCATCAGCATATCCATAAAAATTATTGAGCAATGCCGCATAATGGAACTGTTTATGCTTGTTACAGAACTGCATGACCCGCGATGCGTCACGGATAGAAGACCAGGACGGTTCGACGACAAAGAGGATTTCATCGGCAATGGCTACGGCATCCTTATACGCTCTCCCCCGTCCGGGCGGACAATCGATGAGGATATAGTCATAGTCCGGAGCCAGGGACTCCAGTGTATACTGAAAGGTCGGAGCATCTACTTTTTCCCATGTATGTTTCTGACTGGCCGCCAGAAAGTCAAGCTGCGGCATGACCGGTATAATCGCTTCTCCGGCTGTACAGCGCTGCTTCATGACATCGACGGCATCATACAAGACCTCATCCTGTACGCCAAACAGCAGATCGAGATCACGCAGCCCCATGTCCGCGTCGGCTGCCAGGACGGAATATCCTTTTTTTGCTAATGCGACAGCCAGCGCAGCTGTGACCAGGGTCTTGCCAACGCCGCCTTTTCCTGAGGCGACAGCTATAATATGAGACATGGGAAGAAATCTCCTTTCTCTATCAATTCTTTTTATCTTTTGCATCATGAGCCGGGCTTTTGCCATCAGCATACGCCCCGACCTGGAAGAATTCTTCCAGCATGCTCTTGGCAACCGGGCCGGAAGCCAGGGCACCAAAACCACCTTGTTCCGTCAGGACAGCGATGACAATGCGGGGATGATCAAAAGGAGCATAGGCCACGAACCAGGCATGATCAGCGCCGCCAAAGTTTTCTGCCGTCCCGGTCTTGCCGGCTACCTGGATGGGGAATCCGGCAAAGAGCGAACCGGCTGTACCAGATTCTTCGGCAACGTTACGCATCCCTTCCCGGACCAAATCCAGTGTGGACTTGGAAACAGGCAGAGTCCCTACCTGTTCGGGAGCAAAAATCTTATACGGTGTACCATCGAGATTATCAATACGGCTGACCAGGAATGGCTTATACTGGATGCCTCCGTTGGCAACTTCGCTGACAATCATGGCAGCTTGCAGCGGCGTGACCAGCTGGAACCCCTGTCCGATAGCCGAGTTGAACGTATCGCCCAGGTACCAGTCCTGATTGAAATTCTTCTTCTTATACTCTTCACTGGCAACCAGTCCGGTTGCTTCACCGCGCAGGGCGATGCCCGTCTTTTTGCCCATACCGAACATGCGGGCATATTCAGCCAGTTTATCGATACCGACACGACGGCCTAATTCATAGAAATAGACGTTATCCGATTTGGCCAGCGCTTCTGTAAAATTCAGCCAGCCCAGTGCTTCGCCGCCGGCGTTACGCATATCGACCAGCCAGTGACGGCCACTATCGAAAATCATTTCATCAGGCGTAACCTTCTTCAATTCCAGAGCTGCCGTACCGGTAATCAGTTTAAATGTTGATCCGGGAGGATACTCGCCGGCAATGACACGGTTTTCCATGGGATGGGCGGGATTATTGTTGATCTGGGCCCATTCTTTTTCCGTAATCCCCCGGGTAAACCAGTTGGGGTTATACGAAGGCCGGCTGGCCATTGCCAGGACAGCACCAGTATTGGGGTCGATAGCCACAGCGGCGATTCCATGGGTACCGATGCCGTTGGCAATCTGGCGGTCCAGGGCATCTTCTGTCGCTTTCTGCAGATTGAGATCGATAGTCAGATGGAAATTATGTCCCGGTACGGGATTTTTGCGTTCCATTTCCTTGACGGGAGTACCGCTGGCATCGACTTCAACCTGACGGCCACCGTCTTTACCGCGCAGCAGATCATCATAATAGGCTTCCAGCCCAGCCCGGCCAATCTGGGTGATACTGGAAACACCTTCCTGCCCCTGCAGTCGTTTCATATCTTCTTCGTCGATCTGCCCGACATAGCCGAATACCTGTGCAGCCATAGAATTATACGGGTAATAGCGGATTGGCTGGACATCGACAGATACACCGGGCAGGTCATTGCGCCGTTCTTCTACCCGTGTGACGATATCCTGGGTCAGATCCTGGGCCAGGATGGTCGGTTCAAAGGAATTTTTTCCCTTGTCGATTTTTTCCTGCAGCTTCTCTTTCGGTACATTGAGCAGTTTTGCCAGGGAATCCAGTTCGGCATCGGATATGCCCTTTTTCGTCGGGACATAAGTAACCATAAAGCTGGGACGGGAACCGACGAGAATCTGGCCATTGCGGTCGTACATGACGCCACGCATAGCCGCTATGGGAATAGCACGCAGGCGGTTTCCTTCTGCCAGCCCGTGGTAATAGCTGCCTTCAAACAGCTGCAGATAGACCAGGCGGCAAATCAGGGCAGCAAAGATAAAAATGACAATCCAGTACAGATAGCGGAACCGTCCGTCCTGGTTCTTTTTTTTCATTAAAGCTTCTAGCATGTATTACACTCCTTGTGCTTCAGGCCTGTCAGCGGAAATCGGCAAAATTATAATACATTTCCTTACGGCGCAGTTTCCACACCAGATGGTCAACCGGCAGCGCCAGAATCCCGTGATAAATAAGCATGGGCACACTGAATTCAACAAGATAGGCGATGATATTGATGTACTGCCCGGAAACGAACAGGACAAGGCAGGTCAGGACCAGGTCCAGGAAGGTTGCAGCCAGCACGATGAGCAGCGTCAGCAGCCATTGTTCTTCTTCAATGTACTGGCCGATATAACTGGCAATGCAGGCAATGATCAGATACGGCAGCAGGTGGATGCCAAAGAAATTGCCAAGGACGACATCCTGGGCAAAACCGCCCAGGAGTGCCGTATAAATAGCTACCTTTTTCCCATGGTGGAGCGACATGAGAGCGACGAACAGAAAAATCAGATTCGGCTGGGTCACGCCGCTAAAAAGAAAAGGAAGCACCGATCCCTGCAGTATGAATACGACAAAAGCCGTAACCAGGCAGGCTAACTTTCTCATAATGCAGCAGCTCCTTTGACGCCTTCTACTTTGTCACGCTGGGTCTGTGGCACGAGCTTCGGTGAAACATCCGGTTTTTCATACGACGTCGTATCCGTCGAATGAGTGATGACAAACACTTCTTCCAGTTTCGAAAAATCGACGCCGGGACGGATGACGGCATACTTGACGAAATCATTGTCGTCCTGGTGGATAGACACGATGGTTCCGATGTACAATCCCTTCGGATAAATGGATCCAAATCCCGATGTTACCAGCGTATCGCCTTCCAGAATATCGGCATCCTTGGCAATATTGACAAACTGCGGTTCTGTCGGGACATTGCCATTTCCACGGACGACGGAAGATACGCGCGATTCAGGACGCTGTACGATAGCCCCGATACTCGTCCGGGGATCGGTCAGGAGCTGGACCCGTGAGGAATGAGGGTATACATCGCTGATAAATCCTACGACACCGGCCGGAGTCACAACAGCCATATTTTCTTCGATGCCATCTTCGCTGCCAATATCGATGACCATGGTATTGCTCCACGTGCCATAATCCCGCGAAATAACAGAGCCGGCCCGCACATTGAACTGACGATGGGCAGCTTTAAAATCGAGAAGTTCGCGGTACCGTTTATTTTCAGCCAGGATTTCATCATAATCGACGCTGCGTTCTTTCAATTCAGCATTTTCTTTTTCCAGAGATTCCCATTCAATGCGGTTTTTCAGGCTTATATCTACGATATGGAATGTGGAAGACAATGTGTCCATAATACGGCTGGCACCATATTCAAACGGTGCTGCCACAATCTGCAGCGGTTTTGTGATAAAAGGCAGGGAATCCCGCTGGCGCCAGGCCCAGCCGACAACAGCTATAATAATGAATAATACGAGTACGACAAGGATACTCTTTTTACCGAACGAATACAATGTTAAAATCTCCTTCTGTAAATACGTTCTGCCCCTTCGATGAGGGCACCTAATTTTTCTCTATCATGGAGAGCCTTGCCTGTCCCGCGGGCAACGGCCAGTTCCGGTTCTGCAGCCACTACGACAGGCACGCCCAGTTCCTGGGAAAAGAGCTGGTCCATGCCATGAAGCATAGAACCTCCCCCGGTCAGGACAATACCGTGTTCCATGATATCTGCCGACAGTTCCGGAGGTGTTTCTCTCAGGACATCCTGGGCCAGGTCCAGAATCTTGACCAGCGGCTTACCGATGACCCGGTAGATTTCGCTGGATTTGACGCCCACTTCCTGCTGCAGGCCATCGTCAATGCCACGGCCCGTGAAATAATATCCCCGGTCTTCCAGCGGCAGTACAGCTGATCCATTATGTATTTTCATTTCTTCCAGTGTCGTATCTTCTGTGACAATGGCATATTGCTGGCGGATATACTCTTTAATGGCATCATCAAAATCGAGACTTCCCAGATGGATAGAACGGGAAATGACAATGCCCCCTAATGAAATGATGGCAATATTAGTCGTACCACCGCCGATGTCGATGACCATATTCCCCACAGGATCATAGACAGGCAGTCCGGCACCGATAGCTGCGGCAGCGGCCGTTTCAATAAGATAGGCTTCTTTGGCCCCGGCCTGGAAAATAGCTTCCATGACAGCCCTTTTTTCGACGTTGGAAGCAGCTGCCGGTACACCGACCATAATACGAAGCCTCTGTACACTGCGGACGCATTTGCTCAGGAGATATCCCAGCATCGTACGCGTTACATTATAATCGGCGATGACGCCGTTTAAAAGGGGCCTGTGGATTTTGACCGTCTCCGGCGACTTGGCAAGCAGCTGTTCTGCTGCATGACCGACGGCAATCGTTTTGCGGTTGCGTTCGTCTGTCGCTAAAATGGACGGCTCCGACATGACAATGCCCCGTCCTTCTACGAATACCTGTGTCGTACAGGTTCCCAAATCTATCCCAATATTTTTCGTTAATGGTGAAAACATCGACCCCATGTCATTTCCTTTCGCTGCACACCCTATGGGTATGTGTTATATTTCATTGCTACAGTCATCCATATATTTTATCACAAACCCTGTCTATGAACCAGTGTCATACAGAAAAAAGCGGCCAGGAATTTTCCGGGCCGCTTACCTGCCTCTGTCTCCGATAATATGTTATAACGAAGCAAATAATTTATTTTTTGTCCGTTCCGCTTCGGATTTGATTTTTTCAATATCGAGAGTCGTAAATTCTTTATGGCGCAACAAGATATTACCGTTGACCAGGACAGTATCGACATCCATGCTATTAGCAGCATAGGCCAGAAGGGACAGCGTATCATGATGAGGATACCAGTGAAGGCCGCTGCGGTCTATGAGGGTGATATCGGCTTTATACCCCGTTTCCAGCCGTCCTATGTCACTATATCCCAGTGCTCTGGCGCCGCCTTCGGTCAGCATATTGACCGCCGTTTCCGCGGGAATGACCAGCGGGTCCAGCGTATTAGCTTTATGGACCAGCACAGCCAGTCGCATTTCTTCCATAATATCCAGATTGTTGTTGCTCGATGCACCATCTGTCCCGAGACCGACGACAATGCCTTTATCCAGCATCTTGTGAATAGGGGCAAAGCCGCTGGCCAGTTTCAGATTGCTTCCCGGATTATGGGCCACGCGTACATGTTTTCTGGCCATGATATCCAGATCATCATCGTCAACCCAGACGCAATGGGCAGCCAGGCATCCCGTATCAAACAATCCCAGTTCATCGAACCAGGCAATGGGCGATTTGCCATACTGTTTTTTGATATTTTCCACTTCCCCTTTCGTTTCCGAAAGATGGGTATGGATTTCCGCACCCAGTTCATGAGCCAGATCGACTACCCGGTGCAGATATTCCGGCGTGTTGGTATAAGGGGCATGAGGCCCGAGCATGACCGTAATGCGGCCATCCCCTTTCTTGTGCCAGTCCAGGAATAACTGTTTACTTTCTTTAAGTGCCGTTTCTGCGCTGGGAGTGATGCCCGTCATACCCCGGGACAGGCATGCCCGGATACCCGATTCTTCTACGGCCCGGGCCGTATCGTCCATAAAGAAATACATATCGGCAAAACTCGTCGTACCACAACGGATCATTTCTGCAATTCCCAGCATGGTCTGGGCATAGACGACATCGCCGTCGAGGTGATCTTCGGCAGGCCATATTTTATTCTGCAGCCAGTCCATAAGATCCATATCGTCGGCATAACTGCGGAATACCGTCATGGCAATATGATTGTGGGCATTGACAAACCCGGGCAGAGCCAGCATGTTGTGACCGTCGAGCACTTCATCATAGGCACAGAATAATACGTCCTTATCTTTGGGAAATCCCGTGATTTTATCATCGGTGATTTCAATGTTCTGATGTTCCGTCACCGTATGGTTTTGATATATACCGACATTTTTAATCAGCGTCTTTTTCATCCCTGTCACGGCCCCCTTAGTCCAGATTGAGGTATTTGCGCTGTTCTTCTGACAACGTATCGATGGCATATCCCATAGAGGCTAATTTGATCTTAGCGATTTCCGTGTCGATTTCATGAGGCAGGACGTATACGTGATTCCCCAGTTCGGCGTGATGTTCCAGAATGTATTTGGCAGCCAGTGCCTGCACGGCAAAGGACAAATCCATGATTTCTGCAGGATGACCATCGCCAGCAGCCAGATTGACCAGGCGCCCTTCAGCCAGAAGATTGATAATATGGCCGTTGGGAAGTTCATACCCTTCGATATTGTGACGGGCTTCAAAATGGCGTACTGCCAGGGCTTCCAGTTCCGGTTTATTGATTTCGACATCAAAGTGACCGGCATTGGCCAGGACGACGCCATCTTTCATGTTCTTCATATGTTCCCCACGGATGACATCTTTATCACCCGTCAGGGTAACAAAAATATCCCCTACTTTAGCCGCTTCTGCCATAGGCATGACTTCAAATCCATCAAAGACGGCTTCAATCGCTTTGATAGGGTCTACTTCGGTGACTATGACATGAGCTCCCAGGCCTTTGGCTCGCATGGCACAACCTTTGCCGCACCAGCCATAGCCGGCGACGACGACGCGCTTGCCCACGACAGTCAGATTGGTCGTACGCATGATTCCATCCCACGTAGACTGGCCTGTGCCATAGCGGTTGTCAAAGAGATATTTGCAGTACGAATCGTTCGCCGCAATCATGGGGAACTTCAATGCCCCAGCCTTATCCAGTCCATGGAGACGGTTGACCCCGGTCGTCGTTTCTTCCGTGCCGCCCAGGAGATTTTCCATGGCATCGGCCCGTGTCGTGTGCAGAAGATGGACCTGGTCTCCGCCATCATCAATGATGATATCAGGATGATGGTCCAGAGACTTATTGAGGAACCCAAAATATTCTTCGTCTGTCGCGCCGTACCAGGCATAGACGGTCAGGCCATCTTCTACCAGAGCCGCCGCTACATCGTCCTGTGTAGACAGGGGATTGCTGCCCGTAACGATGACGTTGGCCCCGGCCCGGTGCAGTACTTCGGCCAGGTACGCCGTCTTGGCTTCCAGATGGACGCTGACGCAAATGGTCTTTCCTTTAAAGGTCTGGTCTTTTTTCAGTTGGTCGCCAATAGCATTTAACGCCGGCATGTGCCGGTCTACCCAGCTGATTTTTTCATGACCGCTTTTAGCAAGTGAGATGTCCCGAATAATAGATTCCATAATCATTAACCCTCTTTTCTGAAAAATGCTGTAAGACTAGCGGCATCGGGATGATGGATGACGCCTTTTTCTGTAATAATGCCTGTAATATAGTCATGAGGCGTGACGTCAAAGGCGGGATTGAACACGTCCACATCGGGCCGGGTCGTCAGGATTCCGCCCAGACGGCGCACTTCATCATGATTTCGTTCCTCTATAGGGATAGCCGTCCCATCGGACAAGGTCAGATCAAAGGTAGAAGCCGGTGCTGCCACATAAAAAGGGATGCCGTGGGCACGGGCCAGAACTGCGACACCATAGGTGCCGATCTTATTGGCCGTATCACCGTTGGCCGCGATGCGGTCTGCTCCGACAATCACAGCGTCTATGTCTTTTGTCTTCATGACCCAGGCGGCCATATTATCGGTAATGAGTGTCACCGGAATCTGGTCTTCCATGAGTTCTGTTACCGTGAGGCGTGCCCCCTGGAGAAGCGGCCTCGTTTCATCGGCATAGACACGGCGAACGAGTCCCTGTTCATGAAGAGTCCGGATCACTCCCAGCGCTGTCCCGATACCGGCTGTAGCCAGCGCTCCTGCATTGCAATGGGTCAGGATGGTCAGAGGATGCCGGACCTTTCCCAGTTCTTCCGCTCCGCAGCGTCCCATACGGCGGTCCATTTCCGCATCATCCTTCTCGATAGCACAAGCCGCCTGTTCCAGTACATCTGCCGTTTCTACTACTGTATGAGAGACTAAGGCCTTTCTGGCCAGGTTCATCTGCCGCTGTACTGCCCAGTGAAGATTGACCGCCGTCGGCCTTGCCCCGTCCAGCCCCTGTCCTGCTTCTGCCAGCTGCACTTCAAACTGCCGTTTATCCAGACCGGCTGATGCGATGTCCCGGGCAGCCAGTACCATGGCATAGGCAGCGGCTACTCCGATAGCCGGAGCTCCCCGGACAGCCAGGACGCGGATGGCGTCGCGTACTTCCTGCCAGCGGGTACAGCAAAGATACCGTTCTTCTCCCGGCAGCCGTGTCTGGTCAAGAAGCTGCAGGGTATGGTTTTTCCAAGCTAACGTTTTCATCAGACTGAAAAACCTCCATAATCTTTCAGTGTATGGCGGCACGAACAATCGCGGTCGTCATACAAATCTACGGTGTGCATGACCAGTTTGCGCAGGCGCTTCGAATTCTTCACCATTTTTTCGACCACCTCGGCATGGGTCAACGGAACGGGGGAAATCCCGGCGGCATAATTGGTGACCATAGAAATAGTCGCATAGCACATTTCTGCTTCCCGCGCCAGACATACTTCGGGCACATTGGTCATACCTACGATATCACCGCCCAGTTTGTCAAACATCTTGATTTCAGCCGGCGTTTCAAACCGCGGACCTTCTGTACAAACATAGGTGCCTGCCGGATGAAGCGCATACGACAAGTCCTGGGCCGCCCGTACAACCGTCTCCCGCAGAGACGGACAGTACGGCTCGGTCATATCGACATGGACGACGCCATTGCTGCCGCCATCAAAGAACGAACCATGACGGGAATGGCTGGTAAAATCAATAAATTGGTCGGGAAGGACGAATTCATCAGGCTTGTAGTCCCGATTGATGGCACCTACGGCAGTTGTGGACAAAATAGCCGACACGCCCAGTTTCTTTAATCCCAGGATATTGGCCCTGTAATTGATGAGATGGGGAGGAATGGAATGGTATTTGCCATGGCGTGCCAGGAAGATGATTTCTTTTCCTTTGTACGTCCCCCGCGTATAGCGGATCGTGCCATAATAATTTTCCATCTGCCCCGACGTTACATGGTCCAGCATCGTCGGGTCACAAAGGCCGGTACCCCCGATAATAGCAATATGTCCCATAGAATATCACGTCTCTTTCTGTTTGAACATCGCCGCCAGCTCGTCATGACTGATGACATATCTGGCACCGCAGTACTGACAGGTCATCTCTACCTGCGGATCTTTCAGCAATTCTTCTTTATCGGCCGGACGCAGCGACATGAGTACATTTTTAATGCGGTCTCGCGAGCAGGTACAGCGCCACGCCAAGGGCTGACGGTACAATTCTTTATAATGCATGCCGCCCAGAATGATGCCGGCCAGTTCTTCTCCATCGGGATGATCGCTGAGATACGACGTAATCGGCCCTATACAGGTAATGTTGGCTTCTACCCGCGCCAGATCTTCATCTTTCGCTCCGGGAAGAGCCTGCACCAGGAATCCGCCCGACGCCGCAATGGAATAATCCCGCGCTACGAGCACGCCCAGGCTGATTGTCGAAGGGACCTGTTCCGATGTAAGGAGGTAATAGGCCAGGTCTTCGGCAATTTCTCCCGATACGAGTTCGGCCTGACTGGTATAGGTCATTTTTTCCGGTGTAAACCGTGTCACCGAAAGCTGCCCGTGTTGTCCCACGGCCCCGCTGACGTCGAGTTTTCCATTCGGTTTGAGGGGGATATCCAGCTGGGGATGGTCCACATATCCTCTGACATAATGGGAATCGAAGCAGTCGGCATGAACGGCACCCAGCGGGCCGTCTCCGTTAAATTTCAGCGATACGCCTTCATGGTTCTTATAATCCCCGGCGAGAAGGACCGACCCGGTCATGGCCCGGCCCAGAGCTGCTGCCGCCACAGGAGACAGATTGTGACAGGTCCGGGCTTTCTGTGTAATCGTGCGCGTCACCGCCACAGAAACACGGATCAGTTCATCTGATGTATAATGTATAATTTTATCTTCTATGTGCATAAATAACGTATCCTTTCTCCGTAATATGGTACTTTATATTATACTATTCCGGTACGGAAAATACTAGTCATCTCCTGAGGCAGGAATCGGCCTGTGTATTGTCGAAATAAGATATATAACCAAAATGCAGAGAGGAGGACTCTATATGACAGAAAAATCGAAAACAGCTACAGAACCTGTGGCAGCAGATCCGGTCCTGAAGAATACGGCAAAGGCGGAAGACGAAGATACCAAGCTGGTCCTGGTCAATCCCGCCGGGACGACCGATGAGGAGGAAGATCCGGAAACTCCTTATCTGGCTTCGGATATGTACAAACGGGTAGTCACATTAATCAATAAATTTGAAGAAGACCTGCCAGACGATCTGCAGGCCGGCGGCCGCCTCGTATCGGCCGGCAATATCACCTTTTCTATCCAGGATGTTGGCTATTGGGATCCGAATATGATCGTGTTTTACGGAGAACTGGAAGACGGTTCCCGCGTCGAACTGGTCCAGCACCTGTCCCAGCTGAACCTGCTGCTCGTCGCAGTCAAACGCAGCAATCCGGAAGAACCACGCCGGGTTATCGGTTTTACGACCAGTCCGGAGCCGGATATTGAAGACGATACGGACTGAACGGGGATACCACTCTATAGAAAAACTGCTACGTAAAACGCTGCACACCATCATCTGGCGTGCAGCGTTTCTGTGCTTATAATTCTTTAATGAGGTTGACCATTTCAATGGCGCTGGTTGCCACGTCAAAGCCTTTATTACCAGCCTTCGTACCAGCCCGTTCGATGGCCTGTTCGATATTTTCTGTCGTAATGACGCCAAACAGGACAGGAACGCCTGTCTTGAGGCTTGCCTGGGCAATCCCTTTGGCTGCTTCGTTGCATACCAGGTCATAATGGCTGGTTGCCCCGCGGATGACGGCTCCCAGGCAGATGACGGCATCGTATTTGCCCGATTCTGCCATCTTCTGGGCAATGAGGGGAATTTCAAAGGAACCGGGAACCCAGGCTGTCGTAATGTCATCATCAGCCACGCCGTGACGTTTCAGCGCATCATAGGCGCCGCCGAGAAGACGGCTGCAGATGAATTCATTGAAACGGGCAACGACAATCCCTACTTTAATACCAGAACCTATTAATTTACCTTCTTTTACTTGTACCATTCGTACCACTCTCCTAATGATTAATATAGTAAACTTTGGGATATGTTAAAATCCATTTTCCAACAGCATTTCCATAGTGACGCCTTTCCGGCTTTCTGCAGGACCTGTTTCCATGAAGCGATGAATGTATTTACCGACAATATCCGTCTCCAGATTCACGATGGCACCGGGATGCTTATCCATCAACGTCGTATGGCTCATCGTATGGGGAATGATGGATACGGAAAACTGGCTGCTGCCGGCAGAGACGACGGTCAGGCTGATTCCATCAATGGTAATAGAGCCTTTTTCTACGATAAAGGGGGCTATATCTCTGGGAATAGAAATGGTGATGACCCGGGCAATCCCGTCATTTTCTACACGCGATACATGACCCGTACCGTCAATATGGCCACTGACGATGTGCCCGCCCAAACGACCGCCGACCTGCATTGCCCGTTCCAGATTGACCGATGATCCTGTACGAAGCTCGCAGAATGACGTCCGGCGCATCGTTTCATGCATGACATCTGCCGTAAACGATGTATCAGTCAGGGATGTCACCGTCAGGCAGACGCCGTTGACGGCAATACTATCGCCGATGCGGGTACCTTCCAGCACCGTATGGGCTTCTATGGTGAGGACAATGGAGTCCGTACGCCGGTCCATAGCACGGATTGTCCCCAGTTCCTCAATGATGCCAGTGAACATAGGCACCCTCCCTTTCTGTATTATAGGCGGTAATCAGCAGATTATCGCCGACCATTTTAACACTGTCATAAGAAAGAGGCATACATTCGGCCAGATCATCAACGCCTTTTCCTCCAACAGATGGCAGCGATTGTGAACCGCCGATTACTTTATTGCCAACGAAAGCATATATCTTATCGACGAGCTTGTGATCAAAAAAGCTGCCCTGCACGGTACTGCCGCCTTCCACGAGGATACTGCGTATGCCTTCGTTCCATAACAGATCCAGTGCCTGTACCAGATCGATATGACCGTCCCCTGTCAGCGGGGCCAGAACAACGCGGACCCCTAGTTCTTTCAAACGGCGCATCTTATCTGTATGGCACAAAGTCGTCGTAACGACTATCGTGTCAGTCGTCTTATCAGTAATAACCAGTGCCGTTTCCGGTATGCGGCCATGGGTATCCAGGACAATGCGTACCGGCTGATGCGGTGCATCCTGCTCTTTCCGTTCTATCCGGCAGGTCAGGAGGGGATTATCCGTCAGAATCGTATTGATGCCTACGAGGATGCCATCATATATGGAGCGCAGATAATGACCTTCCTTCCGTGCTTCTTCATTAGTAATCCACTGGGATTTGCCAGTTCTTGACGCAATACGGCCGTCGAGACTCTGAGCCAGTTTAGCGGCAATAAATGGCTTTTCAACCATCATATTTTTGCTAAATACTTCATTGAGCCGGGCTGCTTCGCGGGAAAGAAGACCTACTTCCACGGGAATACCGGCCTGCCGCAAAATAGCAGCCCCTTTCCCGGCTACGAGGGGGTTGGGATCAAGCATGGCCATGACGACCTTTCCCACTTTCTTTTCTACCAGTGTCCGGGCGCAGGGTGGCGTCCGTCCATAATGGGCACACGGTTCTAATGTAACGTATACCGTCGCGCCTTCAGCCTGATCTCCCGCTTCCCGCAGTGCCCATACTTCTGCATGAGGTGTACCGGCCTTGCGGTGATAGCCCCGTCCTACGATCCGGCCATCTTTTACGATGACACACCCGACAGCCGGATTGGGTGACGTATATCCCAGTGCCAGTCTGGCCAGAGACAGGGCTTCCTGCATATATTCTATCGGTTCCAAGATTGTCCTTCCTTTCCTGCCAAAGAAATAAAAAAGGCCATCGGTACATACCCATACCAATAGCCTTTTTGAGCACACTAAACACACACGTCCGTGCCGTCTTTTCCCATCCAGACTATACTGTCGGTACCGAAATCCCATCGGTTCAGCTCCTGATAAGGAGTTAGCGGACTCTACCGCCGGTCAGGAATTGAAAGCCCTGCTTTCTCACCTTGCCCCAAAGACTATTTCTATTCAGTTCTTTCATACAAAAAGTATTTTACCATAAGAAAAAAAGAAATACAAGCGCCGCATATCCTCAGCGCAGAGCTGCAATAGCTGCGGTCCTGTCCGCCGCGCCAAAGACGGCACTGCCGGCTACGAGGAAATCCGCTCCCGCATCTTTCACAGCCTGGACGGTCTTGCCATTGACACCGCCATCGACTTCAATGACAGCCGTCGTATTGCCGCACTTCGTCAGGAGAGACCGGGCTGCACGGATTTTATCCAGCGCATAAGGGATGAATGTCTGACCGCCAAAGCCGGGGTTGACACTCATGATAAGGATCATATCGACGATTCCGGCCACACATTCCAGGGAAGAGACCGGGGTTGCCGGGTTGAGCGCGACACCTGCTTTCATACCGGCTTCGTGGATCTGCTGGATGACCCGGTCCAGATGAGTACAGGCTTCCTGATGGACCGTCACATAGGTGACGCCAGCCGCCTTCAGCCCGTCGATATACGTTTCCGGGTGTTCTACCATGAGATGGGCATCAAAAGGAACTGCCGTATACTTGCGCAGACTGGCAATCACGGGCACACCAAAGGTCAGATTGGGCACGAAATGTCCATCCATCAGATCGAGGTGAATATAATCAGCGCCGCCTTTTTCAACGTCTTTGACTTCATCGGCCAGGCGGGCAAAATCGGCTGATAAAATAGACGGACAGATAGTTACCATGCAAATCGTTTCCTTTCCAGAATAGACTCCAAAATTTTGCAATACGTCATATAGCGTTCTTCCTTTATCGCCCCTTCTGTGACAGCCTGTTTGACACTGCAGTCCGGTTCATGATAATGAAGACACGAATTAAACCGGCAGGTACCGGTATACGGCATCATGTCAGGGAACAATTGTATCAGTTCTCTCGGTTCCAGGTTTTCAAATTCCAGCGAACTGAATCCCGGCGTATCAACCACATAGGTGTGATCATCTACGCGGAGTATCTCTGAATGCCGTGTCGTATGACGGCCCCGTTTGATTTTCTCACTGACCTGGCCGACAGACAAATCCCGTCCCAGAATCCGCGACAACAGGCTGGACTTTCCTACGCCGGACGGACCGCCGAAGGCCGTCATCTTCTGCGGCAGAAGCCGCAGAAGCGCATCTATCCCTTCCCCTGTCCGGGCCGATACGAGATACACGTCATATCCGCAGTCCTGATAAAAAGCCCGGTACTGTTCTGCCGTATCCCGGTCCAGGTCACACTTATTAAAGCAGAGCTTTGGATGGATGCCGGCGTATTCACACGTCATGAGCATTTTATCCACCAGGAACTGGTTGGGGTCCGGTGACTGGGCGGCCATGATGATGAACATCTGGTCGATATTGGCCACCGCCGGGCGCCGGAGCGCATTCGTCCGTGGCAGGACGGCCTCGATAACGCCCTTGTGGTTATCCACCATCGTCAGGGATAACTGGTCCCCTACGAGAATCTTTGCTTTCAATTTACCTCTGCGCCGGCATTCCACCAGCTCCTGTTTTCCTGTATCGACGTAATAAAAACCATTGTAATTCTTGATGACCCGGCCTGTTGTCATAATCCTCCTCTGCCCTGGGGCGTATTAAATGTACTGGTCCTGAACCAGTGAATTATTGATATATACTTTGACTCTCGTACGGCCTGTCCCACTGACGCTCTTGCTGATACTGTCCCCGCCAGACTGATTCCGGTCATAGACGACACGGGACCCATTATCATCGCTGACGACAATCTGGACATGCTGGCTGGAAGCACCAGACGGAACGCTGATATTGACCATACCCGTATGAGTCGTACCGGCCTGTTCCTGATTATTGGCGTTGGGATCGGCTGCCGGCGCTGCTGCCGGGTATTCAACAGACAAATCGACGGAATCGCCCTGCTGGGACTGACCCGTAACTTTCGCCTGGCTCTGGTCTTTGGAGCTGTCGAGATTGGAAATATTTCCGACATTATAACCTGCATCCTGCAGGGCTTTAATTGCCGCGTCAAGGCTCATGCCCGATGTATCCGGCAGTGCCTTGGTCTGTTTCGTTTCATCGCTGCTCTTGCGGCAGACCACGAGGTTGATTTTCGTACCCTTTTCTACTTTATTAGGCGATTTGGGGCTCTGACTGATGATATGTCCATTTTCGACAGAATCACTGGCTTCATACTTGACCTTGCCAATGGAAAGGCCTATTTCTTTCAGGATTTTTTCTGCCTCATCCATCGTCAGCCCTTTCAGATCCGGGATCAGCACTTCTTCTCCCTTATTGCCCTTGCTGACTGTCAGATGGATCGTCCGCTGTGCTTTGACGACAGCACCACCTGACGGAGTCTGACTGATGACTTCACCAATTGGCACATCGGAGCTTTCCACTTCTTTGACAGACACATCGAGATTTTTCTTCTTCAATATACTCTTGGCGATTTCCACCTGTTTTCCCGTCACATCGGGTACGGTGATATTTTCTGTACTCCAGAAGTTACCGAAGGAGAAAAAGGCCCAGGCAAAAGTCGCTACAAATACCAGCATCATCCCGATAATAATAGATTTTTTGGAATGATTGCTGATTGAATCGACAAAACGGGCAATAATGCCCTTCTTTCTGGGTTCCTGCCGTTCTTTCAGCGGCTGCAGTTTCTGCGTATTAAAATTATTTTTGATAATCGGCGGTGCGCCCTTGGCCTTATTAGTATTGACAAATCCCTGGGCCATGCGCAGTTCCGACATCATTTCTGTAACAGACTGGAACCGGTCGTCCGGATTCTTGGCCATAGCCTTCAGGATGCATCGTTCTACCAGCTGCGGGATCCGGCGGTTATACTTGCTCGGCAGGGGGATATCATCCTGCACATGCTGCAGGGCCACACTGATAGCCGTATCTCCTTCAAAGGGGACGACGCCGGTCATCATTTCATACATGACGACGCCGAGGGAATAAATATCCGTCCGTTCATCGATTTTGCCACCGCTGGCCTGTTCCGGTGAAAAATAATGAACCGATCCAAGGACAGAGTTATCCCCTTTATTAGTCGCACTGGAATTAATGGCTCTGGCAATGCCAAAATCGGCCACTTTGATCCGCCCGGTTTCTGTCACCAGGATATTGTGCGGTTTGATATCACAATGGACAATCCCGTTCGCATGGGCGTGTTCCAATGCTTCGCCAATATCAAAAGTAATCTGGATAGACGTATTGATTGGCAGATGTCCATGTTTTTCAATATATTCCTTCAGTGTTTCGCCGCGCACATATTCCATAACGATATAATGCGCATTTTCGTCGTAACCGACGTCATATATATTTACAATATTGGGATGGGATAATTTGGCCGCAGCCTGGGCTTCCTGACGGAAGCGCACGACAAAATCGTGATCACTGGCATATTTGCTATGCAGGACCTTGACCGCGACAATACGGTCCAGGAGGATATCCTGTGCCTTGTACACGCTGGCCATGCCGCCGCTACCCACTTTTTCCAATATCTTATATCGATTGTCTAAGATATGACCAATCATTTCTGATTTCCACCACTTTCATAGCAGGTATCTGTTCACTCAACGGTTTTAAGTACAGCTGTCACATTATCTTTTGCACCATTTTCATACACACGGTCAAATAACGTATTAATGATTTCCCGTTCACTGAGTGCTGTATTCCCCAGTGCCTCACATAATTCTTCCTGGCTGACAAAAGAGGTTAATCCGTCAGAACAAAGGAGCAGCCGGTCACCATGATGTATCTGGAAAATTCCGCTGTCTACTAATAAATTGCGGTCAACGCCGACGGCACGGGTAAGAACATGCCGCTTCGGATGATCCTTGGCTTCTTCTTCTGTGATTTTTCCTTTTTCCATCAGGACCTGTACAATCGTATGGTCTTTCGAGATTTGCTGCAATTCATGATCATGATACAGATAAATCCGGCTGTCGCCGACATGTGCCCAGAAAGCCCGTTCGCCCGATAAGGTCACTAACGATACAGTCGTTCCCATCCCCTTCAGCGACGGATCAATCATCGTCTTGCTGAGAATGCAGGAATTGGCATATTGAACGGCTTTTTCCAATTGTACGGGAGCTGTAAATGTGTAATTATCAAAATAATAGGCAATCGCTTTAACAGCTGTCTTGCTGGCTATTTCGCCACCAACGTATCCGCCCATGCCATCGGCAACGGCCAATACATCCTGATCAGCACTGATATAGTATGAATCTTCATTGACTTTGCGCACCAGGCCTATTTTAGATTCACCATATGTTCCCAAATTCTCACGTCCTCTCGACGGTGCGTATACTCTATACTCCTATAATACATAGCATATCTGAAGAATGCTGTCAATTGCTTCTTACGGATTCAGATGCTTTATGCGCAACTGTCCGCAGGCAGCCTGGATTTTACTGCCCATTTCCCGGCGCAGTGTGACCGACAGACCATGGCGCTGCAGTGTTTCCACAAAATCCTGTATAGCTTTATGACCGGGCCGGTATAATCCTACATCATAGTTATCATTAATAGGGATGGCATTGACTAATACATTCTTGCCTCCCAGTAAATCAATGAGACCGCGGGCACAGGCAGAATTACAGTTCACATCTTTGATCAGGATATATTCAAAGGTGACCTTCCGCCCTGTTTCCTGGAAATAATGGTCTGCTGCTTCCAGTACCTTTTCCAGAGGATACTGCTGTGCAATAGGCATAATCTGCCTGCGCAGTTCATCTGTCGGCGCATGGAGGGAAACAGCCAGCGTAATGGGCATCTGTTCCGCTGCCAGATCGTACATGCGGGGAACAATACCTGACGTAGAAAGAGTCATATTGCGATATCCAAGATAAAAGGTATCCTTTTCGTGAATCAGCCGCATAAATTTGATGACAGCATCATAATTCAGCAGCGGTTCACCAGTTCCCATGAGCACGATGGAATGGAGATCTGCCGTCACATATTTCCGGAATGCCAGGAGCTGGGATATCATTTCTCCCGTTGTCAGATTGCGGACAAAACCATTTTTAGCTGATGCACAGAAAGCACAATTTACGGCACAGCCTACCTGGGATGACAGACAGATCGAATTGCCGTAGGGATGGCGCATGAGTACAGTTTCCACGGTGTTGCCATCAAAAAGCCTCAACAGCAACTTGACGGTCCCATCAGGCGCATCCAGCCGGGACACGACATCAGGAATATAGAGCGGTGCTTTCTCCTGGAGATACTCTCTGTCTTTTTGCGGAAGCAGGCGCATATCCTGCCATTGCCAGATATTATCCTTATACAAGTAATGAAAAATCTGACTGGCCCGGAACGGCTTCATGCCATTCGTTTCCAGAAAATGACGCAATTCCTTTTCTGTCATGCTCAAAATATCAGTCACAATGTTCTTCCTTTCTCAGACGTGCGATAAAGAAACCATCCATCCCATCATCCTGCGGCAGGAGCTGGATGAATGGACCGGACTTATTGAGTCCGCAGAGAGTACCGATGTTTTCTGCCTTGTATTCCTGATGATTCTGCAGGAAATTCTGGACAACCTGACTGTTTTCCCCATCATTCATCGTGCAGGTACTATAGACAAGAACACCACCTGGCCGGACGCAGGCAGCTGCGCTTTCCAGAATACGGCTCTGCAGTGCAGGTAGTTTCTGCAAGTCCTCTGCCCGTTTCCGCCAGCGCAGATCCAGTTTGCGCCTAAGGACACCAAGACCGGAGCAGGGTGCGTCTACCAGTACCCGGTCGGCCTTTCCTCTATACTTTTCGCCGATGGTACAGGCATCCTGCAACAAGGTCCGTACATTGGCAAGGTGCAACGTACGGGCATTGCTTTCAATGAGTTTCAGTTTATGTTCATAGATATCACAGCCATAGACGGTAGTATCCGGGCCGGCCAGGGCCGCTATATGGGTCGTCTTGCCTCCTGGGGCCGCGCAGACGTCAAAAATGAGTTCATGAGGCTGCGGATCCAGTGCATGGGCGACGAGCTGGGACGGTTCATCCTGTATCATGGCCAGTCCGTCATGGATTTCCTGCAAATCCTGAATGCCCGGATTATCCTTAAGATAAATTCCTTCCGGCGCAAAAGAGGCCGCCACAGCCTCTAGTCCCCGCTGGGAAAACCGCTGCAACAGTTCATCACGGCTGATACGCTGTGTGTTCGTCCTCAGACACAGGTCGGGAATAGAATCGAAGTACTGGCAAATACGTACCGAGTCATCTGTACCATACTCATGAATCCATTTTTTGACCAGCAACAGGGGCTGATGATACGTCAGAGACAGATGAAGCGGAGCATCTTCAGCAAGACCGGGAATCTGGAATTCCAAGCGGCGGCGGATACTATTCCGTAACAGGGCATTGACAAAGCCAGCCATACCGCGGTTGCCAAAACGCCGTGCCATCTTGACCGCTTCATTGCAAGCCGCCGATTCGGGTATTTTGGACATACCAAATATCTGATATAATCCCATGCGTAAAATGACCAGACACACAGGGTCAAGCTTTTTGATGGTACGGGAACTCAGCTTTTCAATGATCCAGTCCAGATAATTCAGATAGCGGATGGTTCCATAAACCAGTTCCGTATAAAAACGGCGGTCCCTGTCCGTCATATGGTCTTTCTGAATCGTCCTGGAGACGACGATATTGCTATATCCATCATCTTTACATATGGTGAGTAAACTGTGAAATGCTGTTTCGCGTACGTTCATAATCTTCTCCTGTCAGTCGTTCTAAAAGCCGGCACAGGACCGGTACATCTACTTGAGTATTAAAACATGGACCATAGGGTCTTTCATTTAAAAGGCCTAAGACGGGAAGCGGAAGGACGTCTTCCATGCCGCTGATGAGATCCCGCTCACAGGCAATAGCCACAATGGCCCTGGGGCGCAATGTGCCAACGAGCTGTCTGGCCTGGGTCCCGCCGGACGCAACGGCCAGATGGGCGCCCAGACTGCGGGAAACAGCCAGCAGACTGCCAATCGTACAATGACCGCACTGCCGGCAGTTATCTACACAGCGCGTTATTTTATGGGGACACTGATCCCATTGCAGGCAATGAGGTGCCAGAATCAGTACCTGTTCTGCAGGAATACGCAGATTCTGTTTCAGGACCAGTCCGTTTAAAAATTGTATATAAGAGCGGGCCAGCATCTCTTTCCGCGTATCCGTCCAGGCAAGCTTCCGCATCACCGGATAAAGAAATCCAATGTACTGCAGGAGAATCTGCCGGATCCGTACAGGCTGTTCCCACGACGTGAAACCAAGCATCAGAAGCAGCAGAAACAACAATCCCGTTCCGCATAGGAGGAGTCCAAAGAAGATATCCACTGCCAGTGCCATATCGGATATGTAATACGCCAGCCCCGGTTTCATCACAGCCCATACCAGCCATAAACAGACAGCCGTAACACCGGCGGCCAGTGCGGCATAGCCGAGGAAGAAATTCATCTCTTTGGCCATATGGCACATCTCTCCTTATAACATGCTGCCAACGGTCAGATGGCACCCCTGCAGGAATTGTGCCGTCGCCATACGTTTACGGCTTTCCGGCTGTACTTCCCGAATACGCAGGGCATCGCAGCCGGTCTGTACGGTAATATAGGTTTTCGTGACTTCAATAATCGTCCCCGGTTCGGCTTCCGTACCTGGAACGACATCGGCTGCCCATAGTTTCAGGCGGTGTCCTTCATGAAGGATATAGGCACCCGGATGAGGGTCCAGTGTGCGTATAAGCCGTTCAATGACGACAGCCGGCTGGGAAAAATCGATATGAGTCATTTCTTTTGTAATTTTTGCCGTATAGGTCGCTTTCGATTCGTCCTGGCTCTGTGCTGCCGCTTCATAGGCAGGCAGGTCTTTCAGTACTGGAATCAGCGTTTCAGCACCGACAATAGCCAGTTTATCAAATAACGTGCCCGTCGTTTCCTTGGCATCGAGGACGATTTCTGCCTTTTTCAGCATTTTCCCAGTGTCCATACCTTCGTCCAGCATCATAATCGTGACGCCGCTGGTCCGTACCCCATCCTTGATGGCATACTGTATAGGAGCTGCCCCCCTGTATGCCGGCAGGAGCGAGCCATGTACATTCAGGCATCCATACCGGGGAATATCGAGGATTGCCTTTGGAAGAATTTTGCCATACGCAATGACGACGATGACATCAGGTTTCAGGTCAGCCAGCCCTGCAATGATATCGGGGTCTTTCAGAGTTTGTGGCTGAAACACAGGGATTCCCAGCTTTTCCGCACATTCTTTGACAGGAGAAGCCGATACTTTTTTGCCCCGTCCCCGCTGCTTGTCCGGCTGCGTGTAAACAGCCCGGATCGTAAAACCGGCAGCATGAATCGCTTTCAGCGACGGGACAGAAAAATCAGGCGTACCCATAAAGACGATTTGTAATGGTTCCATTATTCTTCTACTTTCCGCAAGTTCGTTGCTTTTTCAATAAACAGGGTTCCCACGAGATGATCCATTTCATGCTGGAAAATCCGGGCCAGAAATCCTTCTGGTTCATATACGATAACTTTGCCATGACGGTTCAGGGCCCGTACCTTGATACGCTGGCTCCGCTTTACGTCGCCGTAATATCCGGGAACGCTGAGACAGCCTTCAGGACCATCCTGCAATTCTTCTGATGCTTCCAATAATTCCGGGTTGATCAGTTCGATGAGGCCATTACCGTCATCGAGGACAATCATCTGCAGAGATTTGCCAATCTGCGGAGCTGCCAGCCCGACGCCTTCTGCTTCATACATGGTTTCTGCCATATCATTCAGTAATCGTTTTGTATTTTTCGTAATAGTCTTGACCGGAGCAGCCGTTTCTTTTAAAATCGGCGCACCTGCTTTGACAATTTTTAAGAGTGCCATAATACCCACCTCAATACATAGTAATAATACAATTCTGTTGCTCATAAAAACTATTCATATTCATTATAACAGCTTTCTTTTGAAAGGAACAGGTCTTTCAGCCCATGCTGTCTACATCGAGGATAACACCGGGACGCCAGAATTCCCGTTTCGTGCGGATAAACTCTTTCACTGATGCCAGATCCGGTCCTTTCAATAAAATAACAATGCGGTATTTATTCCGCACTTTTTTGATGATATCGACAAAGGGACCGATGACGGCCGTGTCACTGCCACTTTCACTATGCCAGTTCTGCAGCAGGAGGGCCAGTGTATTTCCCGTATCCCACAAGGCTTTTTCATTCTCATCAGTAATGACGATTTTCAATATCTGATGAAATGGCGGATACAACAGTTCCTTCCGGTACTGTATTTCCTGTGCATAAAAGGCCGCATAGTCCTGCCGCTGTGCACATTGAATGACATAATGTTCCGGCGCATAGGTCTGCATGACGACCCGTCCGGGAATCGTGCCGCGCCCGGCACGGCCGGCAGCCTGGGTCAGCAGCTGGAATGTCCGTTCCCCCGCCCAGTAGGCCGGCAGATTGAGCAGACTGTCCGCAGCCAGTATCCCCACGGCACTGACATCGGCAAAATCATGCCCCTTGGCGACCATCTGGGTTCCCAGTAAAATATCATATTCATGACGCCGGAAGGCTTCAATAATATGGTCACCACTATTCTTACGGGCCGTCGTATCCTGATCGAGGCGGACAATCCGGGCACGGGGAAATTGTTCCCGAAGCTGTTCTTCTACTTTTTCCGTACCCGTTCCGAAAAATTTGATATATTTGCTACCACAGGCCGGACACCGCAGGGGAACCGGCTTTTCCGCATCACAGTAATGACAGCGCAGCCGGTCCTGCTGTTTATGGTAGACCATAGCGACATCACAGGTGTCACACTTGACAACGTAGCCGCATTTACGGCACATGACAAACGTAGAAAATCCACGACGATTCAACAAGATAATCGCCTGCTGCTTCTGCTGCAGCGTTTCCTGCAAGAGGTCTGTCATGGCATCTGATATGACGCGCCGGTTGCCGCGGGCTAGTTCTTCCCGCATATCAACGACCTGCACCGACGGCAGCGGCCGGTTGAGCACGCGCTGCGTCAATTCCAGGAGTACGTACTGACCGGTCTGTGTCCGGTAATAATCGGCAATAGACGGGGTAGCGCTTCCCAGCAGGACGGGGCAGCCATAATACGCAGCCCGCCTGCGCGCCACTTCGACAGCATGATACCGCGGTGACTCTTCCTGTTTATAGGAGCTGTCGTGTTCTTCATCGACGATGACCAGTCCCAGGGAGCGGACTGCCGTAAAGACGGCCGAACGGGCGCCGATACAGATATGGCTCTCCCCATTTGCCATACGCAGCCAGTTATTCCGCCGTTCCCCTTTAGACAACTGGCTGTGCATGACAACGACATCATTGCCAAAGCGGCGGATAAACCGGCGTACAATCTGCCCGGTCAGGGCGATTTCCGGAACGAGGACCAGGACCTGTTCCCTTTTTTGGAGTACATCTTCTGTCAGCTGCATATACACTTCCGTCTTGCCACTGCCCGTGACGCCGTGAAGGACATAGGTGCATCCGTCCCTGTCGTTCCGCACCGCATCAACAGCCCGCTGCTGTTCTTCCGTAAGCGTAAACGGAACATCTCCTTTGAGCGGATGTGTCAGGTCCCTGGTCTGACTCAGCTTTTCTTCCATCACAGCACATCCACTCTGGCACAGGTGCAGCAGAACATCCCGCGAATACCCCTTGCGGATCCAGTATGAGAAAGGAGCGGATCGGACACGTTTCAGTTCTTCCAGCAAAGCCGCCTGCCTGGGGCGCCGTTTCAGGATACCCGCCGTATCGTCGGACTGGAAGGCCAGCCATTTTTCCGTTTTATCGGCAATCTGATTCTGGAGATAATCCTCCTGGACCAGCTGGTTCTGCCGGATCATTTGCTCCACACAATCAGGAGCAAACCGGCGGCACACCTGCTTTTTTTCTGCCGGACTATGGTCCTTCACATAGGCTGCTATGCTCTTCTCTTCCTCTGTCACGGCCGGTTCAGGGCCTGGGCGGACATAAACCCGCCGGGTAATGCCCTTTTTTTCAATCATGAAAAGCCGCAGCGCATCTGCCAGCCCGCAAAGATAATACTGGCTGATCCACAAGGCGGTCTGAATCATTTCGTCCCGGAACCCGGCCTGTGATGATAACAGAGAAAGGACAGGCTTCAGCTGATACTGACGGTCACTATCCCGTTCTTCCCGTACAGCCAGTACAATCCCTTCTTCCCGGCGCGGACCGAAAGGGACGAGAACACGGGATCCGGTACGTACGGGAAGACCATCGGGAATGACGTAGGAAAACGTCTGTTGTACTTGTTTGGCCGTTATATTGATGATAATATCTGCTACCATATGGGTACACTCCCTTCCATATCTGCCGCTTCCCCCGGATCAGCGGATAAACTGGCTGAATACATAATTTCCATAGGCCAGTCCCAGGCTGGTGAGACGACAGCCACGCTCTGTCTGTTCCAGCAGCCCTTGTACCATCAGCCGTTCCACCACTTTGCCAAACTCTGATTCCACCGAGACGCCGAAACGGCGGGCAAAGTCATCATATAGGATGCCATCACGCATACGCAATGCGAGAAAACAATAATCTTCCTGTGCCCGTTTTGTATCAATAATGACGGATTCCGCCAGTACAGATTGTCTGCCGGCGTCACGGATATACTGAGGAATATTGGCAATGTGCGCTGTCCGTACACTGCCATCAAATGAATGAGCCGAAACGCCGAACCCCAGGTAGGGTACATAAGTCCAATACTTGACATTATGACGGGACCGCCGTCCCGGACGGGCATAGCTGGAAATCTCATAATGGTCAAAACCATGCTCATCAAAAGCCTGATGGACTAAAGACGCCATGGCATCTACCTGTTCATCCGGCGGCAACGATACTGCACCGGTTGTCACATCATGATGCAGGCAGGTGCCCTGTTCCAGAATCAGGCTGTATACGGAGGCATGACACAGGGGAAGCTGAAAAAGCTGCTCCAGATCATCGGATACCATCTGCAGAGTCTGTCCGGGCAGGCCATACATCAGATCGGCAGACAGATTGTCAAAACCAGCCCGCGCTGCATATTCCACTGCCTCTACAGCCTGACGGCGTGAATGAATCCGTCCCAGAGAGTGCAGAAGCTGCGGCTGGAAACTCTGTATACCCATGCTCAGCCGGTTGATCCCCAGCCTGCGCAGTTGTTTCAGATAGTCTCCGTCCAGACTGTCCGGATTGCCTTCCAGTGTGATCTCCGCATGGGAATCGACGACAAAATGCTGTGTCACCGCCTGCAGAACGGATGCAATCTGAGGAATGGTCAATAGCGACGGTGTGCCGCCGCCAAAATAAATCGTATCGACAGCGAGGCCCTCCCGGGGAGAAGTGCTGATTTCCCGGCAGAGGGCCTCCGTATAAGCCGGTATATACGATTCTACTCCGCCATAAGAGGGAAAATCGCAATATCGGCACTTATGACGGCAGAACGGAATATGAATATACAGACCTGTCATTATTTTTCATCTACCTGTAATACGGCCATAAAGGCTTCCTGAGGGATTTCAACACTGCCAACCTGCTTCATGCGTTTCTTCCCTTCCTTCTGTTTTTCCAGAAGTTTGCGCTTACGGGAAATATCACCGCCATAACATTTGGCCAGTACGTCTTTGCGCAAAGCCGCTACATTTTCCCGGGCAATGATTTTATTGCCGATAGCAGCCTGGATAGGAATCTGGAAAAGTTGCCGCGGGATGAGACTGCGGAGTTTTTCTACCAGAGCCCGGCCACGACGGGCTGCAAATTCTTTATGCACAATGACGCTCAGCGCATCGACCACTTCCCCGTTGATCAGGATATCCATCTTCACCATAGGTGATGTCTGATAGCCATTGAGTTCATAATCCAGCGAAGCATATCCCCGCGTCGAAGATTTCAACGTATCAAAATAATCATACAGTATTTCACACAAAGGCAGATTATACACGACGGAAACCCGGGTTTCATCGAGATAATCCATGGTCAGATACTGACCGCGCCGGTTCTGGGAAATTTCCATGACCGTCCCTACCATATCTTTCGGGATGATGATGGTCGTCTTGACAAAGGGTTCTTCGATATGATCAATTTTCGTCATATCCGGCATAAGAGACGGATTATCGACGGCGACCATCGTGCCATCTGTGCAATATACATGATAAATAACCGACGGAGCCGTCGTAATCAGAGACAGACCATACTCCCGTTCCAGCCGTTCCTTGACGACGTCCATATGGAGAAGTCCCAGGAAGCCGCAGCGGAACCCGAATCCCAGAGCCGTCGATGTTTCCGGTTCAAATAACAGGGCCGCATCATTGAGATGCAGTTTTTCCAGGGCATCCCGCAGATTATCATAATCATTGGTTTCTACAGGGTAAAGCCCGCAATATACCATAGGCGTCGCCTTGCGGTATCCCGGCAGTGGTTCTGCTGCCGGACGGTCCGCCAGCGTGACCGTATCACCGACGCGGCAGTCGCGGACATTTTTCATGCTCGCCGCCAGATAGCCGACACTGCCGCATTCAAGAGACGCGACGGGGTGCATCTGGGGAATGAAGACGCCTGTTTCTGTCACTTCAAATTCCATCCCGCTGGACATCATGCGGATCCGGTCCCCTGTTTTGAGACTACCTTCCATGATGCGGATATTGGCAATGGCTCCTTTGTACGAATCAAAATGTGAATCGAAAATCAGGGCCCGCAGCGGCTTATCCGGTGCATCTTCTGGTGCCGGGATCCGCTGTACGATGGCTTCGAGCACCTTATCGACACCAAGCCCTGTTTTGGCACTAACTTCAATAGCATCACTGGCATCGAGGCCGATGACATCTTCTATCTCTTTGCGCACCCGTTCGGGATCTGCACTGGGAAGGTCGATTTTATTGATGATCGGGATGATTTCCAGGTCATGTTCCAGAGCCAGGTATACGTTGGCCAGCGTCTGTGCTTCTACGCCCTGGGTCGCATCGACAATCAGGAGTGCCCCGTCACAGGCAGCCAGGCTGCGGGATACTTCATAATTAAAGTCAACATGCCCCGGCGTATCAATCAGATTCAGCGTATACTGATGACCGTCTTTGGCATCATAAATCAGGCGGGCCGACTGGGCTTTGATCGTTATGCCCCGTTCCCGTTCCAGATCCATCGTATCCAGGAGCTGGTCTTCCATTTCTCTTTTGGAAACGGTACCGGTCATTTCCAGAAGCCGGTCTGCCAGCGTCGATTTGCCATGGTCAATGTGTGCAATAATTGAAAAATTACGGATATATTTAGTTGCCACGTTCATTACTCCTCTAGCATTAAATAATGACACCACCGCCGAGAACCCGTTCTCCCGTTTCCCGGTCATACAATACCAGTGCCTGTCCGGCCGTCACAGCCCGCTGCGGCGTGTCAAATACGACGCGCATCGTATCCTTGCCGGGATACACCGTACAAGGAGATTCTTTGGCAGCATAACGTATCTTTCCCAATGCTGCAAACGTCCCCTGCGGCCGGCCTTCCACCCACGAGAGGTCCCGGGCCCGGACTTCTGTACGGAACAAATCCGTTTCTGAACCGACGATGACCTGGTTGCGTTTCACATCGAGTGCGACGACATAATACGGACCTCCGGGACCGCCGAGATGCAGGCCACGGCGCTGGCCGATAGTATAACAGGGAATGCCCTGATGACGTCCGACAACATGGCCGTGTACATCAACGAAATTCCCCGGTTTAAAGCATTGCGGGACCCGCTTCTTTAAAAAACCTTTATAATCATTATCGGGAATAAAGCATATATCCTGGCTTTCCGGCTTATTGAAAACAGGAAGCCCGAATTGTTTTGCCAGTTCCCGCGTCTGTACTTTTTCCAGTTCTGCCATGGGAAATACAATATGTGGCAGCAAATCCTGTGTCAACTGATACAAGACGTATGACTGATCTTTGCGCCGGTCCGTCCCCCGGAGCAGTTCATAAATGCCTCGCGCTTCATTATACACAATGCGGGCATAATGGCCCGTTGCCAGGTATTGGGCGCCAAATTGCTGCGCCTGCTGCCAGAGCAGGCCGAATTTAATACATTTATTGCAGGCGATGCATGGATTGGGGGTCTGTCCTTTTACATAGGACTGGACAAAATAATCGATGACATCGTTACGGAATAATTCTCTATAATCCAAGGTATAATGGGGAATGCCAATGACAGAAGCCACTGCCTTGGCATCATCAACGGCAGACAGAGAACAACAGGAATGAACATTTTCGACTGCCGGGCAGGATGGATCTTCTTCCCATAAACGCAGCGTAATGCCAATGACATCGTAGCCCTGTTCCTTCAGGAGCGCTGCCGTTACAGAACTATCGACACCGCCGCTCATAGCCACGGCGACACATTTCGTCATAATCTATACTCCTTTTCTAAGAGGTCTGGTAATATCCCGGATGGCCTGTATAGTCTTCCTGACCTCTTCGACTGTATTTTCCGGACCAAAGGACATGCGGATACTACTGCGGAGCCATTTGTCATCAGTTCCCATAGCCATCAGCACATGGGAAGGCTCAACAGCACCGGCTTCGCAGGCCGAGCCGGCCGACACGGCAATTCCCTGACGGTCCAGGGCAATCAAAAGGACCGGACTTTCCATACCGTCTACACTGAAATCAATGATGTTGGGCAAAGATCCGGATAACGTGCCATTGAGATGCAATATCCCGTTGCCTTCAATCAGCTCGTGATGCACCAGATTTTTTAACATACGGACTTTTTCGATTCGTTCCGATCGTTCCGCTTCAAGCAGGGCCGCAGCCATACCAAATCCGACGATGCCGGCTACATTTTCGGTTCCCGCACGCAGCCGGTGCTCCTGCGGTCCCCCATGGGCCTCTGAAGCCAGCTGTATTCCCTTGCGGATATACAAAGCGCCCATTCCTTTTGGTCCATATATTTTATGGCTGCACACAGTCAGCAGATCAATGCCGTCCTCTATAGGATGTACCGGCAGATAGCCAAAGGCCTGGACGGCATCGACGTGAAACACAATATCATGTTCCCTGGCTATAGCCCCTAGTTCCTGTACAGGCTGTACCGTGCCGGTCTCATTATTGGCATACATGATGGAAATGAGTACCGTATCGGGACGGATTGCCTGTCGTAACGTTTCCGGACAGACGCGGCCATCAGAATCAACGGGAAGCACGGTCAGGGAATATCCTTCTGCCTCCAATGCCCTGAACGTATTCAGCACAGCCTGATGCTCCACAGCAGACGTAATCAAGTGACCACCATGGGGATGATTGGCCCGCAGGTAACCTTGTATGGCCAGATTATCTGCTTCCGTGCCGCCGCTGGTAAATACCACATCACCGGCTGCAACGCCCAGGCAATGAGCAAGCTGTCGTCGTGCCAGCTGTACAGCCGCACGGGCCTGCTGCCCAAAATAATGCAGGCTGGACGGATTTCCATATTGACTTGTCAGATACGGCATCATGGCAGTCAGCACCCTCTGATCCAGAGGAGTTGCCGCTGCATGATCCAGATAGATACGTTCCATCATCGCGTCAACTCCATTTTTAGCCTATTGTATATAATACCATATATAGATACACGTTGCCAGTAAAAATATGACAAGAACCTGCCAGTCCGGGCTTGAAATAATTTTTAATTCGTGATATTATATGAAAGTACGTTATATGACATGCGCCTATAGCTCAGGGGATAGAGCACCGGTCTCCGGAACCGGGTGCGAAGGTTCGAATCCTTCTAGGCGCACCAAAAGAGACTAATGCAAACTCTTATGCTTTATATTTCTTTCCAGGTCACTTTTTCTGTAAGCTGGTTGTATAAGGTTGCATGCAAAAAGAACGTTCTCGAAAAATCGGGAGCGTTCTTTTTTTATTTCTCTATGAGCTCACCTAAATGTCAATATCTAGCGTCGCTTAAACTCGCTACTTAATTGGCTCAGGTCCATATAGTCGTTCCATGCCTGTTTTTGTAACGAGCCATATTCTTCCAGCCTTCCGTGCCTCTTTGTCCAAAAATCTAGGTTTCCCACCCTTATACCCAGTACAGGCTTGCTGTATGGATCTCGGATTCAGTCCCCATTTTTCTGCGGCTTCTGCCGCGGTCATTACTTCAAATAAAGCTTTCTCACTAAATGTTCCATCCATAATCCTACTGCACCTCCTTATGATTACATTATACACGTTTTAACGGATATCGATAGAGTGCAAGACAGGCTGTAAAAGATTGCAGATCTGCATCGGTCTGGCTTCCCGATTGCGTCATATCTGATACGGCAAATTGGAATTTTGTATCATTCTGCTCCAGGCTCTTCAATGCACCCTGACGCCCGCCATTCGCTTTGTCTTCCAGCCATTGGGATATATAATCCGTTGCTGTATAGATCAGCGTTTCAGGGAAATCTTCCCGGTTGCAATAATCCAGGACAAAACCGACAAATTTATTTGCATACATCGTAAGAGCTGCATCCTCTGCCGGCTCACCACGGATACTTTGCACATTGGCAATAATGCGCGTTACCGCTTCATCTGCCGTTACACACTGCATACCTTTCACCTCCATTTGGGCATGAAAAAAGCACCCACATCGTGAGTGCTAAAAAACATTAAGGTGCTTCATAATCAGTAATATCCGGAAGGATTTCCTGTAATGTCTTCCCATCAAAAAAAATAGTATTAAAAATCGCATTCCAATCTTTGGCTACTAAGTCTGGCTGCTGCCCGTACCCATACCACATGACATAGTGCCCATCGACAGGATCGATTCCACATCCCTTACCTTTGTAGGTCCAAGTAGCGCATGATTGGCTAGTGTCAATATCTCGCTCTATGTCATTGCGTGTAATCATAATTTATCTCCCATCTTTTCTCTAATGAAACTAGGAATTTCACCAGCTTTGCCATGAATAGGAATCCCATCCTCCGTGCGTTTATCATACCAATGGGCATGTTCACCATGTAATCCGTAATTTGCTTCACTTTTATGCCCATGGTCGCTATCGGCAACTTGAAGATACTGATTCCCTTTAGCATCATAAAAATTATATTCTACATTACCTTTTTTAGAAATCTTCTGAGTTATTGCATATGGAGTTTCATGCAATTCCGTACGATTTACCTTTATTATATTTGATAAATTATGATGAGTAAAGTTCCCTTTTCCTTGTTTCCAAGTTTTATACGATATTTGTTTATCAATATAGATAAGTTTCCAATCAACATATTGTAATTCAGCTGGCACATAGTACGTCTTGCCCTTGTCATTCCTGGCAATGCGTGTCCCGGTCTTCTTTTTATCCGGCCCGTACAGGCTGCCGGCGATTGTGGAACGGCAGTTCGGGTGAAGTGGTGGGGCCGTACTGCCTGGCTGATATTCGCCAATGGGATAAACATGGCCATCATGTTCCCGGCAGGTCGCTGACGTCCGGCGGTCCAGTGTCGCAGAAAAGCGGTAATACTTCATCCCTGCTTCTTTGATACCGTCCATGGCACTCTGATTTTCAACGTAATTCAGCTCTGTCCGGACCAGACGTCGTGCATTACTGATTCCGACATCCATCCGCTGGGATACCCTCTTAGAGATAGCATCTATGCTTTACCTTCGATGAACAGCTGTCATCATCTCAGACTTCAGTATACCATTCCATAAAATATACAGACTCAAGTTAAGGCAACTGACACACAAGATGGATAAACAAATGGCCGTTTCTTCCACCAGGAGTCGTAAAAGAAACGGCCAAACGTTGTCATATAGTCGGAGGCCGGCTGCTTTTTCAGCAACCACATATATTCAATATTGATACGGAATGGTTCGCTGATACGACGTAGGGAATACACGCCCTGAACTGCAGCTACGGTCATCACTTCGAACAAGAGAAGCGGTCCGTTTTTGTTGCAATTCCTGACATTTTTCCTTTACCGGTATAATAAAATTAGGGTTTCCTGCACCGTCCGAGGCTTAATTTTTAATATCCTGGCCATCTGCGGCACTGGGCTATTTCGTCACCGTAAGTCTTGAACGTGCCATTTTCATATAATTTTCTTTCCCGCCTGGCTCGATTTGATATAAGGTATGGCAGTCAACCTCTAGTTTGTGCACAAAAAGTTCTAACCATACAATGTAGTACAAATTAAGAGCAGAAGCTCAATTGCCCGATACTCACCCATTTCAGGCACCAAAAAACCGCTGTTCCGTCAGGCAACAGCGGTTCTTTTACTTTATGCAATCAGATAAGATTTGCAATGAAGCTGAACGACATCAATGCAGCTACTGCAATCAGAAGTTTTACGTTTGTGTTCATGTGATTCACCCTCCTGTGGAGTAATGTAATAATGTAATACTATATATTAAAGAAGATTAGCAATGAAGCTGAACGACATCAGTGCGCCAACGGCAATCAGTAATTTTACATTTGCGCTCATAGTACTCATCCTCCTGGATAATTTTGAATAAATCATCATAAAATATAAATAATAACGTATTTCGATAAAGTGTTTTGTTCCCTATCTGCTATTATAATACTGCTTTCATTTTTTAAAATCAAGGGGTATTTCCCCGCCTGACAATCCTGTTTTTTAAGTGCAAATTTGCCGTAAATCGCCGTATTCATCTTCTTTATCACCTATTTTTTATTTCCCTTTACATTTTTAAGCTTCTACCTTCCATGCAAAATATAACCGAAATTTTATAAAATAAGTATAAACTTATAAATATAACTTAATAGTATATTTCAACGCAAAAAAGTCTCCGCCATAAAAACGCAAAGAGATTTAGCAGTTGTAAAACAGCTGCAAAAAACGTAAAATAAAAGATATAGAAAAACGTTTATCGTAAAGGAGGTGCCTGAAACCATGTACAATACCAGCGTATCGGTTCCACCGCCAAATACAAAAAGCACAGAAGATTATATGCGGATGATCAAAATCAATCCTTTTTCTCTGCAGCATATTCCCAATCCTACGGAAGAAATGAAATTGACGGCCCTGCGCGAAAACGGGCTGGTCCTTGAATTTATCGATCATCCGACAAAAGAAATGAAACTGGTCGCTTTAAAAAATACAGCCAAAGCCATTCAGTTCATTCCCGATGCTCCCAAAGAGTTACTGGAACAGGCAGTGCACAAAAGCTGGACAAATCTGGCTTACATCAAACACCCACCGGAATGGCTCATTATGGAAGCCATCAGTCAATCGGGATGGGCCATCCAGTATGCAGAAAATCCCAGCGAAGAGCTGCAGATGGCTGCCATAGAGCAGAATTACGATGCCATCCGGTATATCAAACATCCGACGCCCCGCGTCCAGGCGGCCGCGGCGGCCATCAACTACACGGCCCTGCGCTATATAGACAAGCCTTCCTTTGAAGCCCAGTGTATTGCCATCGCCAATAACGAGCAGGCCATCCGTTTATTCGTCGATACGGATACAGAAACGCTGCTGACGTTTTTGAAAATCAATATTCTGGTCATCCGCTATCTGCCACGCAACCGGCTCGTCAGTAACGATGACCTGAAACGCGTCCTGAAAGAAACCTTATCGCGGGACGATGTCCCCGAAAAGTATGTACGGGACTTTATTGACTGCCGCCGTATCGAGACAGATTACGGCTGGAGTCCTGTAGACAAATTGTTATTTGTATATCGCTATGGAAGCCGGAAGGCCAAGCAGATTACCGTCGATGAGAAATTGAAGATCCAGTAAAAGTCACACCACATGCTTTAGGAGATACACCGTTTCTTCTTTACCATTTGCTGGTCATCGTTTATTATATTAGTATGTAGTAGGATATCATTTGTTACATCATATATTATTGTTTTATTAGATTTTATAAAGATAGGATGGAAATTTCATGAATTACAATGACACACTGCAAAGTGTAAAACTCGTTTTGGCCGCTCAGGCCGTTCCGCTTCTCATTGGTGAAACGGGGATTGGTAAAACCGCTCTGGCAACCGATCTGGCTGCAGAAAATGGATGGACACTCATCGATATCGATGGCAATATTTTAAAAGAAGGGGAAATCGGCGGCCTGCCTACCGTAGAAAACCGCACGACCGTCTACGCAATCCACCACAAACTGCGGGAAATCGATGAAGCTCTAGCTGCCGGTAAAACGGTCCTTCTCTTCATTGATGAAATCAACCGCTGTGAACATGCCGTACAGCAGGAATTGATGAACCTCATACTCAATCATGAAATCAACGGCTACCACCTGGATGAAAGCGTACGCATCATCGCTGCCATGAATCCGACCGATACCTACGATTATCAGACCGTAGAAATGGATGACGCCCAAAAGAACCGTTTCGTCTGGTTATATATGGAACCGGATTATATGCAATGGCTGGACTGGGCTGCCGCCAAAGGAATCGAACCACGGGTCATGGAATTTATTTCTACATTCCCAGACTATCTGTCCCAGCGCAATGAAGACGATATCAATGCCACACCGCGCAGTTACGAACGGATTTCCGATATTTACCGCATCTATGCCAAACATCCCGAATCCTATTCAAAAAACGTCTTTTTCAATGTAATCCGTGGTAATGTCGGAAAAGTCATTGCTGAAGAATTCGTCAATTTCATCCAGTCTGACGCACAGCCACTCGTATCCTATGCCGATGTATTTGCCGGCCCGTCTATGACAGCAGAAACAATCAGCAAAATCGAAAACGAATCCCATACCCGTCTGTATCTGGCTGCCAAAAATATCCTGCGTCAGCTCGACAGCAAACTCGCAGAAGGTGCCATCGATCCCGACCAGGCCATCGAACGGCTGGTGACATTCCTGCACTACTATCCGGTCGATCTCATGATAGGCGTAATGAAAGATATCCGCAACAATACGAAAGAAGTCGGAAAATACGCCCTCAAAAATGACCACTTTATTGATGCTTATTTTAAAACCTACGAAGCAATCGGGTGATTGTATTGGATAAACAACTCCGTACTGAGGCTATACTCCTCGACCAAAAACTCAATCTCTGGGCCGATAATGAAATGCGCCTTTCCGATAAAGCCTGTCGCGCAGAGGATCTGCCGGCAGACTTTGTCCGGGAATTCTTTGAATTTGTCAGCAAAATCAGCCTGAAACTCCTGGATGACAAAGATAATTTTTATGGATATTTCTTCTTTCAGATGGGAAAAGAAATCCGCCTTAACATCGGTTCTGCCACGGCGACGAATTTCAAGGGAGCAAAGTATGTCATGTATTTCAATCCCTTCATTTTCCTTCCCCTGACGATTGACCAGATGGGAAACTGCATCCGCCATGAAATCCTGCACATCGTCTTCCAGCACCTGCAGCGTGCCAAAGACCTGCAGGACCATTATAGCAAGCTGGCCCTGAACCTGGCCATGGATATCGTCGTCAACACCTATCTGCGTCCCATGCCCGATGACGCCGCTACGCTGGACTGGGTCAATCTGCAATACCACCTGTACCTGACACCTTTTGGTACATTGGAAGACTACGTACAGGAAATCCAGGAAGCCATCGACAAACGGGAAAAGACGACGACGGTTACCGATGAAGATAATACGGCTGATACGGACATCCTGACAAAATTCGATCCCCTGCGCACCCATGACGTCTGGAACGAATCGGATACGATAGACGCCCAGCTGCTGGGACGATTTACGGAAAAGTACGTCGATGCCGCAAGCCGGGGCAATCTTTCAGACCATATAGCTAATGCCATCGCCCAGATCAAGGACAGCAATCATACTCTTCCCTGGCACTTTTATCTAAAGAAACTGGCCGGTACCGTAGCCAGCGGCAACAAGAAAACGACGGCCCGCCGCAATCGCCGCCAGCCCGAACGGCTGGATCTGCGGGGGCAGCTGCGCAATTACAAGGCCAAAATCTATATTGCCCTCGATATCAGCGGCAGCATCAGTGACGACGAATTTAAACAAGCCATGGAAGAAGTCTTCCAGATTGTACGGGAATATAAGACAGAAATCACGATTATCCAATGTGATGATCACATCCGCAAAGTATACACCGTCCGGACAATCAAAGACCTGCAGGCACGTCCTGCCGGCCGGGGCGGCACCTGCTACGCACCGGTCATCGAATATGCCAATAAGCATAAAATAGACCTTCTTCTCTATTTTACCGATGGCAAAGGGGAAGACAAGCTGCGTACCGTTCCATCAGGCTACAAAATCCTCTGGCTCATTGGCGGCAACGGGGATGACCTGTCTCTCGACAACCCCTATGGCATTGTCAAACGGCTTCATCCGCTGGAAGAAGAAAACTCGGCTGCCGAATTCTTCTTTGTCGAAAAAGGCGGATATTCCATGAATAATCAGGAAGGAATCAGCCTGAATTTCTAGATGGAGATCTTTATACAGTTTGTGAAATTTATCCCAATTAGCACATTTTGACATATACCGTTTATTATGTGCTGTATTTTCGAACGCGTTCGTAAATGCATATTTTGAATATAAAAGGTAATTGTGTATTCTGTTTAGGAAATATTGGAGAATAAATATGAGTATTTGGTATAGAATTCCTTCAATTTTTACTTGCAAATCCATGTGAAAAAATGTACTATATACACATAGAGATTGTGAAATTTAGAACTCAACTTTTTCATCGGGAAAAGCGGCTCCCCTCACAATCCCCAAGCAACAGGATATAAATAGTGTTCATGTGGCAGATATTACATCTACTAACAGATATACTATTTTATTTGTATTCAGAAAGGGTGGTTTTTCAATGAAAAATGTAGTCATCGTAAGTGCAGCTCGTACTCCTATCGGCAGCTTCAACGGCCAGTTCAAAGACGTAACAGCTGTTCAGCTCGGTATCGTTGCTGTCAAAGCTGCTATCGAACGTGCTAAAGTTCCTGTAGATCAGATTGATGAAGTTATCATGGGTCATGTTCTGACAGCCGGCTGCGGCGAAAACACAGCCCGTCAGGTAGCTCTCCATTCCGGTATTCCTCAGGAAGTTCCTGCATTTACTATCAATAAACTGTGCGGGTCCGGCCTTCGTGCTGTATCCCTCGGCGCTCAGCAGATCGAACTCGGCGACGCTGACTGCGTAATCGTCGGTGGTATGGAATCCATGTCCAATGCTCCGTATGTTATCGCAAAAGCACGCCGCGGCTATCGTATGGGCAATGGCGTCCTCGAAGATACGATGCTCCGTGACGGCCTGGTTTGCACAGAAAATGGCTACCACATGGGCGTAACGGCAGAAAACATTGCATCCCGCTTTGGCGTAACCCGTCAGCAGCAGGATGAATGCGCTTACAATTCCCAGATGCGTGCTGCCAAAGCTCAGGCTGAAGGCAAATTCGACGCTCAGATCGTTCCTGTAACGATTCACAACCGCAAAAAAGGCGATATCGTCATCACGAAAGATGAACATATCCGTCCGGAAACCACAATGGAAGGCCTTGCTAAATTAAAACCGGCTTTCACAAAAGACGGCACAGTTACAGCTGGTAACGCTTCCGGTATCAACGATGCTGCCTGCGCACTGGTTCTCATGAGCAAGAAAAAAGCCGAAGAACTCGGTATCAAACCGATTGCTGAAATCCTTGACTGGGCTTCCGCAGGTGTTGAACCGGCTATCATGGGTACTGGTCCTATCCCGGCCTGCCATAAACTGTTCAAGAAGACCGGCCTCAAAATGGAAGACTTCGAACTGGTTGAACTGAACGAAGCTTTCGCAGCTCAGGCTGTATATTGCTGCCAGCAGCTCGGCGCTGACATGAGCAAAACAAACATCTATGGTTCCGGTATCTCCCTCGGTCATCCCGTAGGCTGCTCCGGTGCCCGTATCCTCACGACTCTGCTCTATGCATTGGCAGAACCGGGCCGCAATGGTTCCCGTTATGGCCTCGCTTCCCTGTGCATCGGCGGTGGCCAGGGTACAGCCGTAGCAATCAAAATGTGCGACTAATTCCGACTAGATGGTCTTAAAAAAGACAGTCACTGTATAGTGGCTGTCTTTTTTTTGGTGCGCCCGGCATGGGCGCACTCTAATGGGTGAAAGTCCCTAG
>ERZ791922.23-NODE-23-length-171398-cov-18.714917_pt1 | contig 171398 bp, 140 predicted proteins | sample MGYA00510134_ERZ791922 | MGnify/ENA primary metagenome ERZ791922 (study PRJEB30046, sample SAMN00792101) | human gut metagenome | study: EMG produced TPA metagenomics assembly of the A metagenome-wide association study of gut microbiota in type 2... | reverse complement strand
CGCGGCCAGGAGCGGCTCCGCGAGGCCGCGAAGCTCGGGTTCTCACGCGCCATCATCCCGCGCGCCAATAAGCCGAAAGAACCGATTGAGGGGCTTGAGGTGATCCCGGTGGATAAGCTCTCGGAAGCGGTCGCTGCGGTGCAGGGGATGGAGTAAAGAACGCCTCACCGGCCCCGGACTGAATCGGTATACTTTCCCGCATCAAATAACCCATATTGCCTGGAAATTACACAATGACCACGCTCACCAAAATCCTTCCGGCGGGATCGAAGCCCGCTCCTGTTCTCCTCGCGAGAATGAAGCAAATCCCCCTGATTAGCGCCTTCCGCGCTGAGCTTCCCTCCACCTTTGAGGCGGGCGGCGAAGCGTACGAAGTGACGGTTCCGGTTGATGAACTGCGTCCGCTTGAGATCGATGACATCCTGATGGATGATCATGGGCAGCTCTACGCGGTGAGCGCGGCGCCTGAAGTCGTGTTCCATGTCACGGGCGATATGAATCTGATGCAGCAGGCGGGTTCCGCTCTTCTGATGCGCGGCTACCGCGTGTCTCAGACTGAGGATGGTTTCGGTGTCGCGGCGGACGAAGACCTGGGGCTTGCGCTGAAGCAGATCGGCCTCACCTATACCGAAGTCACTGAACCCTTCACCCCGATCGTTATGGATTCCTGCGGCTGCGGGTGTGGCTGCGGCGGCCATCACCACCATCACGATGACGACGATGAATGCGGCTGCGGCTGTGGCGGTCATCACCATCACCACGAGGAAGAGGAGTGTGGATGCGGCTGCGGCGGTCACCACCATGAGCACGAAGAGGAAGAGTGTAGCTGCGGCTGCGGCGGTCACCACCACGATCACGAAGAGGAAGAGTGCGGGTGCGGCTGCGGCGGCCATCACCATGAGCATGAAGAGGGCGAATGCGGCTGCGGCGGTCATCACCACGATCATGAAGAAGGCGAGTGCTGCTGCGGCGGCCATCACCACGAGCATGAAGAGGGTGAATGCGGCTGCGGTGGTCACCATCACGAGCATGAGGAAGGCGGCTGCACCTGCGGCTGCGGTTCCGAGAAGCCCGCAGCCAAGTAACGCCACCCTGGCTGCGACTCTGATTTTTTAAATCTGCACAGCTTTTTTGAAGGCACTTTTCAGAGTTTTTCTGTAAAATAGAGCCTTCGTGCGCGGGGATGGCGAAATTGGTAGACGCACCAGGTTTAGGTCCTGACGCCCGTTGAGGGCGTGCCGGTTCAAGTCCGGCTCTCCGCACCAGGTTTCAGAGCCCGGAGTGCTTCTAAGAGGCATTTCGGGCTCTTTTCTTATGTATGCGGGGTTGTTCCCCCCGGTTCCTGCGTTCCCGCCTTCCAGCCGAGCTTTCCATTCAGGAAAGATACCCGTCTCAGTCGGTTTCCTCTGTGATTTTTGAGTTCATCAGTATCCGGTCTGATACTGAAAAACGACAGAAAAATTCCTAATCGGGACCTGCTTTTGGATGAAATCCATTAGTCGTCTAACTATAATTTTGTGTTTCAATAAATATTTAATTGAAAATACAGCCGGCTCTCAGGGACATAAATCCTTCAGTACAAAAATCCTCACTAGCGGTCTCGGACTGTCTGAATAAGAACAGTTCTCAATACCTTCAGCTTAAGGCTGGCGTAAGGTCGGTTTACCTATATTAGGAATATAAATTAAAGAGTTAAGAAGGATGGAAAGCGCCAGGTGATGTTATGAAACTGGTTTGATTGAGAAATTTTCATTCTCATTGAAAAGCACTGCCGGGATACTTTCAGTGATTGACAATATTGAAATTAAGGTAATACAAAAAAATAAAAAAAGACTCACACTTTTTATGAAAAGCGAATAGAATGTTCATATCTGGTATGCCACACATTTGTCCCCGGGACCCCCAATCACCCCGGGTGGCAGACCGGATCATTTCTAATATCTAGGAGAAAGTAATGGCTGCTAATCGTTATGCCGGTACGAAGACCGAAAAGAATCTGTGGGAAGCCTTTGCCGGTGAGTCCCAGGCCCGCAACAAGTACACGTTCTTCGCAAGTGTCGCGAAGAAGGCGGGTTACGAGCAGATCGCCGCTCTTTTCCAGAAGACCGCTGATAACGAGCGTGAACACGCGAAGCTTTGGTTCCGTCAGCTCGGCCAGATCGGCACGACCGAGGAAAACCTCGCCGCTGCCGCTGCCGGTGAAAATTATGAGTGGACGGATATGTATGATCGTATGGCGAAGGAAGCCGACGAAGAAGGCTTCCCGGAACTCGCCGCTCAGTTCCGCGGCGTGGCTGCTATTGAAAAGACCCACGAAGAGCGCTATCGCAAGCTGCTGAAGAACGTGGAAGAGAAGAAGGTGTTCGAGAAGGCCGGCATCACGGTCTGGGAATGCCGCAACTGCGGTCACATCGTGATCGGCACGAAGGCTCCGGAAGTCTGCCCGGTCTGCTTCCATCCGCAGAGCTTCTTCGAAGTCCGCGCCGAGAACTACTGATAGACGCCGTGTTCCGCGGGTCCTCTGAGGACCTGCGGATCAGTCCTGATGGTTTTGTTCCGCCTTTCGTCTGCAGGCGGGGCAGATCCCTTGAAACACGGAATTCTGAAAGTCAATCAGGATTCCGTGTTCTGCATCCAGGTGATGCTTCAGTTCCTCAGCGGTACGCTCAATCTCTCCGCAATGAAGGTGAAAGAGCTTCCGGCAGACTTTGCACTGCACGTGAAACTCCGCCTCATCGTGACCCGGCGCGAATTCGAACACAATCGGGCCGCCTTTCTTGGTCAGAAATTTCTTCAGCTTCCCTTCCTCTGAAAGTGCGTTGACGAGCCGGTAGACCGTCGTGTAGCCGATCTTTTCACCGCTCGCGACGAGCCCCTCGTGAATTTCCTTCGCCGTCAGAAACTCCTCAGGATGCGACTCGAGAAAGCGGATAAGGGAGGCTTTCTGACGTGTTGAGTAACCGCTTCCGCGGGGGTTCTGTTTCGTTTCGTTTTCTTCAGTCATGACTGTCCGGTGATCTTCGCCCGAATTCTGAGAATAAGAATAACCGATAAGAGGATGAAAACCGAAATCAGGGCTGTGGCGCCCCCTGGCGCGACATTGAGCGCATAGGAGGCGAAGAGCCCGCCGATCGCTGAAACCACAGAAACCGCGATGGAAATGACGGCCGTCGCGCGGATTCCTTTACGGAACTGAAGCGCCGAGGCGACCGGGATCGCGACCATCGAGCTGATCACAAGAGCGCCGAGGATTTTGATTGAGGCAGCGACTGAGGCCGCGGCGATCACGGAGAAGAGGAAGGACACCGCCCGGATCCGGACACCGGCAAACTTTGCCGCCACTTCATCAAAAGCGACATAAATCATGTCGTAGCGAAGCAGGAACGTGAGGAGCACGGCGGCCGCCGTGAGCACAAGGATCGCGATCGCGTCGCTCCTGTCAACCGTCAGGATGCTTCCGAAAAGGAAGGATTCGGCGTTCGCGTGAAGGAGCCCCGAACTCATGAGGGTCACGGCGATGCCGGCAGAAAGCGCGAGAACGATCGCGAGCGTGAGGTCGGACCGTCTCGGGAAGCGGCTCTGCAGAAGGTCGATCCCGGCACCCGCCGCGACGGAGTACCCGATCGCGTAGAGAATCGGGTTCCCGCTGCAGAGAATCCCCGTCGCTGCGCCGGCAAGCGACGCGTGGGCGAGTGTGTCGCCGAGAAGCGAAAACCGCCGCAGCACAATAAAAATCCCGATCGTGGGGCAGAGAATGCCGATGCAGATGGACGCGAAAAACGCGTACCGCATGAAGCTGAAACTGAAGATATCGCTGAAAACCGAAAAATCAGGCATGAAGCGCCTCCGATTCCGTAAGACGGCCGTCTTTCAGTTCGAGAATCCGGTCTGAGTAGCGCCGCGCGGCACCGAGATTATGTTCCACCGCGATGACGGTGAGGTGATGTTTCTCATGAACGTGACGGATCAGTTCATAGATTTCCTCGGCCCGTTTTGGATCGAGTCCGGAAGAGGGCTCATCGAGGATCAGAAGAGCGGGGGATGAAATGAGGGCGCGTGAGAGATAGAAGCGTTTCATTTCGCCCCCTGAAAGCGTACTGACAAGCGCCTCCGCCCGATGGCCGAGGTCAACTGATTCGAGCGCGAGAAGAGCGGAGTCCCGAAGATTCGTTTTTCCGATCCTGAGAGACGCGAGAATGCCTTTCTCGGTCCGGGTCCGGAGCCGCTCATAAATGGTGAGTGCCTCAAGCAGCGTGATCGGGAAGTCGGAATACGCGTAGTCAGACGCCTGGGGGACAAAACCGATCCGGGTGCCCCGAGGAACGCGGATCGACCCGGCGGACGGCTTCAGCAGACCGAGCATCAGACGGATCAGAGTCGACTTGCCGCTTCCGCTCTCTCCGGTAATGGAGGTCCAGGAGCCGTCAGTGAGGGTCTCTGTGACCGACTGGAAGAGAAACGGCGCGTGCCCGGAGTAAGAAAACTTAAATTGGAAATCTCAACCATATTCATTCCGTTCGACAAACGGATTTGCTATTTATTTTGGTAAGCATGTATGATAGCGGATATTCTAAATTGAAAATGCTTTCCAAATTAAGGAGTGAGAGTGATGCAGAGAAGATCGCTTCTTGCGGCGATGGCCCTGATTCCCGTCTTCCAGATGGCGGTTCCGGGCGCAGCGATTGCCGCGGAGAAGAAAGTCAAAGTTGCGGCCACTTTTGACGCGATGGCGGAGATCGCGAAGGCGGTGGGCGGGAACCGGGTCACAGTCTCGACCCTGATCCCTCCGGGCGTGGAGCCGCATGAGTATTCGCCCCGTCCGGGTGATATGCGGGGACTCGCGGGCGCGGATCTCGTGATCAAGAACGGGCTCGGGCTTGAACCCTGGACTGAAAAGGCGCTGAAAGCGTCCGGCAACGGCCGCGCGAAGATCGTCGTGGCGTCTCAGGGCGTGACGCCGATGAAGATCGGGGCCGCGATCGATCCCCACCTCTGGATTTCGCCTTCAGGCGCAATCCTTGAAGCGGAAAACATCGCGAAGGCGCTTGAAGCCGCGGATCCCGCGGGAGCGGCGGTTTATAAGAAGAATCTTGCGGCTTTCGCTTCAGGCATCAAAGCCGCGTCCGACGCCTTCCGCAAGGCGGCCGCCGGATCCAAAAACCGCACGTTTGTTACCGGGCACGCGGCGTTTGGCTATCTGTGCCGTGATTTTGGTCTGAAGCAGGTCAGCGTTGAAAACGTTTACGCGGAAGGAGAACCCTCCGCGAGGCAGCTTGCGGAACTCGTGAGCTTCTGCCGGAAGAACCACGTGAAGACCGTTTTCGCTGAGGAACTCGCAAGTCCCGCGGTTTCCAGGACACTCGCCCGCGAATGCGGCGCCAAGGTGGTCCCGATCTACACGATGGAAAGTCCTGAAGACAAACTGAGCTTCACCGCCCGTATGTCTCAGAACCTGAAACACATTGCTGAAAGTTTTCGGTAACGACGCGAAAAGACTGCGGACCTGATCCGCGCGACACACAGAGTAAAGCGTTAACCGGGCTCTCTGCCTCTTCTCCGGGAGGCAGAGAGTTTTTTTATATTGAGTTCGGGGAGAAAAAGAGCAAAAAAATGGGAAGACTGAATGGATCAGCCTTCCCTTTAAGAGAATCAGGAAACTGGGATTCGTGCTTTTTCCCCCAATCCTGTTTCCTGATTCCGTGGGAGCCCGGCGCCCCCAGAGAGAGTGGATGCAGCGTTCTTTGTCAGACGCCTGAGGAGAGGAGGGCAGTGTCCGAAGTGTTTTCCGCGATGCCGGTTAATGAGGCGGATTCTGGAGATCCTTTGCCGCATGTCCGGTACGGGAGAACTGGCGTGACACACAGCTTTAATCCGTCACTTCTGTCTGTGAGTGACGCCGGCGGAATGACCTTTCTTCTTCTTTTCTTAGGGCACTGCCTGCGTCGGTGAAGCATTTTCAAGGGAGGTCAGATCGATCCTCCTTTTTCTGATGTAGTCATAAAAACTGCTTCCTTCTGTGTGTCGTTTATGTTGTTCTTTCTTGTGAAATCAATTCTATAAGTCATTGAATGTTGTATGTTTTGCAATTGAGATGAAGGGCGGTGAATTCAATTATTGCAATTACTTTCGCTTGAGACAGACTGATAAATTTCTGTAAAAGGCCCTCTCTGTTTCCCGGGATGAAACAATGCGGTGATTTCACTGTAAAAATGATGTTTTTACAGATGGTTGAATGAAAAGCACTGTAAATCTGACCCTTAGCCGTCTAAGTAAAGGCGGAAAGATAGCAATGATATCTAACTGAGATGAATTGGCAGTTCGTTTTCCTGTGGTTACGTAAAAGATTAACTTTTGGTTGAAAAAGTTGACTTGCAATAATTTTGATGTGTATCAAAAAAATAACCCCTTGGGGTATCGGGTTAAGCCGGTATCAGGCAGAAAGAAAGGGTTTTCGGAGGTTGACACAGAGTTTGCAGGGATGAACTTTGGAGCAGTTTTCTGAACCGGGAGTCTTAGAGCGCTGCAGATCTGAAGGCAAAAAAAACGGGAAGGTCAGGGAGGACCTTCCCGGTAACGAAACAGGGATCAATGCACATTCCCCCTTCCTGCTTTGCAGATTCCAAGGGGGCCCGGCGCCCCCTATGTCAAGCTGCTATGGGAGTGATTTATTTCAGCCGCTTCTGAATATCAGCGATCTGTTGCTTCAGCGCCCGGAGTTCCGCTGACTGGGAGTCGAGGCGGGTATTCGCGGCGGAAAGCTTCGTGTCAGCTGTGGCGAGGCGGGCACTGAGGTCCGTGTTTTCGGTCTTAAGCGACGTCACTTCGGCCTGCAGTTCCTGGGGCGACTTCTTCTTCATGCTGTTATCCCCGAACCGGTAAGAAACACCGAGGTTCAGCATGTGGTCGTTCGATGCGAAGGCACCGCCGACGTTAAACATCAGGTTTTCAGTCGGGCGGACAAAGAGTCCGACCGCGAGAGCCTGAGTGCCGTGATAGACACCGAGACCGAGGGAAGCGGAGACTTTGTGGTCTTCGTCATAATCCTGCGGATGGAGACCCGCGAGAGCGGCTGCTGTCGCTCCGGCCCGGTTGATACGGTCCTTCAGATCCCGCTGTCCGGCAGAGAACTGGTTCTGCAGGTTATTGATATCCGTGCGGTTAGCGGCGATGTTCGCCGTATTGTTGTCAATATCCCGGCGGTTCGTCGCAATGTTCGTCGTATTGTTCTGAACCTTGACATTGGTTTCGTGGAGCTGGGCCCCATTGATCGCCTCGTTCGACGTCGCAGAAACGGTGCCGGCAGCTACATTTGTGATCTTATTTCCGCCGTTATCGAGCCCGGCCGAAGTGATTGAAACCGTTCCGGAAGAGCCGCCGGTGATCGTTACGCCGTTCGTATTGATGACCGTCGTTGTGGGGGACGAGTCTGAGGAGAACGTGGCGCTATGCATATCCGTCAGGTCCTGGCTCAGCGTCACCGTGTAGGTGCTCGCGGGAGGCGAAGTGGAGGGATCAGCCGTGATCGGGAGACGCGTGGTGTCAACCGAGAGGTTCGGTCCCTTGGTGTCCACTTTTGTGGAAGAAGCAGCGGTAATGGCCTTGAGCTGAGCCACGTTGACCGCGTCGGTATCTTTCCAGCCAGCGGCGACACCCGTAATCTGACGCGTGATTCCTTCATCGGCGTCACCGACCGAGACTGCGGATGCGGTGGACATCCAGGTTGCGGATGTGTCTGTAGAGATCGTTTTGGTTGACGGATCATAGCCCTTCAGTCCGTACCAGGTATCAGCGACAGAACCTGAACCAATCGCCACGCCGCCAGTCGTGGTTGCGGTGGCGTTGTTGCCGATCGCAACCGAGCTCGCTCCTTTGGCGATCGTATTCGTACCGACCGCGGTAGCGTTGGCGCTGGACGCGGTTGATGTGTTGCCGATAGCGACACCGCCCATGGAGGTAGCCGTTGCCGTATTGCCGATCGCGACCGTATTCAGAGTAGCGGCCTTGGAATTGGTACCCATGGCAATCGCGTTGCTGCCAGAAGCTGTCGCTGTGCTGCCGATTGCGGTGGCGTTAGTGCCAGTCGAGTTCGCCGCGTTGCCGAGTGCGACGCCGCCCATGTAGGACGCTGATGCGGTATTGCCGATCGCAACCGTATTCAGCATAGCCGCCTTGGAATTGGTACCCATGGCAATCGCGTTGCTGCCAGAGGAAGACGCTGTATTGCCAATAGCGACACCGCTCTGGAAGGTTGCGAGGCTGTCGGAACCAATCGTCACACTGTTGTTTGCTGCTTTGACAGGAGTTGCGGTCGTGGCGTTTCCAATGACGACAGCGCCGGTAACCGTATCGAGATTACGGTTATCACCGATCACAATCGTTTTTGTGGCATGGGAAACCGAGTTTCCGGACCCAATAACGGTGACATGGTGCACGGAGTCGCCCGTGTTAGCGAAGCCTGTGAAAAGGTTATAGGCGCTCGGTGCGCCTTCACCGCCTTTCACCGTATTCCCGACACCGATAATTGCGGTTTCGTTTGTCCAGTCAGCCGTATTAGCACCGCCGATTGCAAGCGTAGAGCCGCCGCCGTTTGATTGGCTGACGAGTTCCCGGAGCGTGTCGGCGAACTCAACCGGGGAGGAGGGCAGAATCGGGGTCCGCGACAGCGTGTCGTCATTCTGGAGCGAATTGGTAATCTGGTTTGCGGCACCGAAAACCAGCGCACCGGAAGAATTGGAAACCCGGTTTGCTACGCCGACCAGACTGTTTGCCATCCCGGAGACTGCGGACTGAGAGCTTCGGGATTCGTTGCTGTTAAAAGAGCCAATGATCGTGGCACCGAACCCCTGGGAAACAGTGCTGTTTCCATTGACCGTGTTTGTTCCGCCCGGATAGTAATTGGCGGAATTGACGTTATAGGCACCGATCGACGTGGCGTACTGACCAGCGGTATAAGAGTTATAGCCTAAACTCGTCGCTCCGAACCCGTACTGAAGGTTTTCATAGGAGTTGGAAGCGTCTCCCTGCTTATTGACATTCACGTCGCCGATCTGACCGGTGTAATCGTGCTGACCAAGAACGGTTGAGCCGTTGTAGCCAATGGAATTTTTACCGATCGCGATACCGCCCGCGCCAAAGTTCCCAGTATGAAAGAGATAGGACAAGGGATCCATGAATACGACAGCTGCGCCTTTTCTGCCGACTTCGGTGATGGTCTTGGCGTTGGCGCCGATTGCGATACTGGCTTCGCCAGCGTTGCCGCTATAAGTACTGTCTGTTCTGGCGTTGGGGCCAACAGCGACCTGATTGGCTCCAGTGGTTGAACTCGTCGCGCCGACAGCGACGCCGGCGCCGCTGCCTGCAGTAACCATTCCTGCGGCCATGGCGGGGCAGGCTGCGAGAGCAATCGCAGCAGCCACAAGTGACACCGCGAAACACGAATGAGAAGTGTTTCCCGTGGTGCGTTTAGAAGGGCTGGCCTGTCGCCGGGCGGAGGGAGCCTAGTGAATGACATTGCTTGACATGAGATTTTCCTCTGTGTGTTTTTTGTTAAGTTTTGTGAGGAAAATTATATGAATGAGCCATAAGTTGTTGATTTAGCAATCATCTCATGTTCGTTATGCATTCATTAAATGCATTAAGAACGGGAAAGAGGATTTGATAAATCCAACGTTTTTTCGATAACTGACGTCCAAAAATCCGGGGATAATTCAACGTATATTGAAAAAATGCATTTAAACAAGGGATTAAATAGGGAACATAGGGGGTATTATTCAAACACTGGTGAAATAACGGTATACCATCATGCATAAAGAGCAAGCAGGAAATGGCAGTTTTTCTGATTGCAAAAAGTTCAATAATTCAAATAGTTGCATGTATATCAACAACAAAAAACGTTGATTGAAGTCAAAAACCGCCAGTGATCGGGACTGAAAAACGTGTTTTGGAACTACGAAGCCGCTCCAGATTCGTAGGAAAGAGAAAGATGATCCGGGAGAAACCGAAAACTGTAGGGGGCGGTTTTCTGTCCCGTGCCGCTAAACGAAAAAAGGGAAGGTTTTTTCAAACCTTCCCATAAAAGGGCATCAGAAATCAGGACTCTGTGCTAATCCCCCATCCTGTTTTCTGGTGCCCGGGGAACCCGGCGTTCCCCGGAACCAGTCCGATGGACTGTATTAATGAAGATGCTTCTGGATGTCCGCAATCTGGGCTTTCAGGGCTTTGAGTTCCGAGGCCTGAGAGTCAATGCGGGCATTCGCGGTAGCGAGCCGCGCGCTGAGGTCAGTGTTTTCAGTCTTGAGAGACGTCACCTCTTCCTGCAGCTGCTGCGGAGACTTCTTTTCCATGCTGTTGTCACCGAAGCGATAGGAGACGCCGAGGCTCAGCATGTGGTCATTCGACGCGAAGGCACCGCCGATGTTGAACATCAGGTTTTCAGTGGGCCGCACGAAGAGACCGACCGCCAGAGCCTGGGTTCCGTGGTAGAAGCCAAGACCGAGAGAACCGGAAACCTTATGGTCTTCGTCGTAATCCTGCGGATGAAGTCCGGCAAGAGCCGCGGCCGTTGCGCCCGCCCGGTTGATGCGATCTTTCAGGTCCTGCTGCCCGATGTTGTATTTGTTCATCAGGTTATCGATGTCCGTCCGGTTAGCGGCAATATTCGTCGCGTTCTTCTGGACGTTCACATTCGTTTCGTGGAGCTGAGCCCCATTGACCGCGTCGCTCGAGGTTGCTGAGATGGTGCCAGGAGCCACGTTCGTGATCTTATTTCCGCCGTTATTGAGGCCCGTCGAAGTAAGAGAAACCGTGCCTGAAGTACCGCCAGTGATCGTCACGCCATTCGTGTTGATGACGGTCGTCGTGGACGAGACATCAGGATTACTGAAGGTGGCGCTGTGCATGTTCGTCAGATCCTGACTAAGGGTTACGGAGTAATCCTTGCCAGAGGCTTCCGCAACCGGTGTGGGATCTTCACCCTCAGAGGTGATAGGAAGCTTTACGGTTTCAGACTTAACCGAGAGGTTGGGGTCATCGGTAGTAACGGTAGTGGTATTAGCGGACGTATTAATCGCCGTCAATGTCGCAGCCCGCAGCTGAGCCACGTTGACTGCATCCGTGTCCTCGGAACCGGCGGCTACGCCAGTAATCTGACGCGTCACACCTTCATCGGCATCACCAACAGCAACCGCAGCTGCAGTAGATGTCCAGGTGGAGTCGTCCACCTTAGTCGAGGTAGTCTTCGTGGAGGGGTCGTAACCGGCTACGCCAGCTGCGCGGTTAGCGACTGAACCAGCGCCGATTGCAACGCTACCGCTGACAGAAGCGGTGGAGTTTGTACCCAGAGCCACAGAGGATGGCGAATTAGCGGCCGAATTTGTGCCAATGGCTACAGCATAAAGCCCATTCGTTTGAGCCTGTGTGCCAAGCGCTACAGTCCCGCCACCAGAAGCTGTTGCGGTGTTACCTAATGCAATGTCACCGATAGTGGATGCTGTTGTGTTGTAACCGATAGCTACCGAGTACGAACCTTTGGTTTTCGTGTAGCTGCCGATAGACACACTGGACAGACCAGCGATTTTGTTATCCGCCCCCAGAGCTCCAGCCACAGCTTTGTAGCCAAGAGCAACCGATTGACTGGCGAGAGCCGTATTTTGCGAACCAATAGCTAAAGAGTCCACACCATACGCTTTGGATATGTAGCCAACAGCCAAGGAGTCTGATGCGTTAGCGAGACTCTGGAAACCAAAGGCAGAAGAGAAAGGCCCCTTCGATATTACCTGATAGCCAATGGCATTTGAGCCATCGCCCTGAGCGCTAGCGGTGTTTCCAATTGCCAATCCGCTCTTCCCACTGGCGACTGCAGAGGTTCCGATAGCATAACTGTCCTGGGCGGTTGCGCTGGCAGAGGTGCCGATTGCGACGCTGTCCTGTGCAGTCGCGTTGCTGGACTTTCCAATTGCGACAGCATCAGCAGTGGTCGCACTGGAGGAGGTACCAAGTGCAATTGTGTCTGTGGCACTCGCATTGCTGTCAGTGCCGATAGATACAAAATTATCAGCGTCAGAAATTTCTGTCGTCTCAGTAGCAGATCCCAGTACGACCGCACCGGTTGTAGAAGTTAAGGTGTGGTTGTCGCCGATAACAATGTCGGATGTTCCTGTCGAAACGGTATTGCCGGAACCAATAACTGTGACATGAGTGATCTCGTCAGCGGTGTTCGCAAAACCGGTGATCAGGTTGAAAGCACTTGGGTTTTCTGCCGAACCTGTTACGGTATTTCCGACACCCAGCAGGGCCGTTTCCAGAGTCCAGTCAGCCGTGTTGGCACCGCCAATTGCAAGGGTAGAGCCGCCGCCGTCCGAATTTTTGACGAGTTCACGAAGTTTTGCAGCAAAATCCGAGGCATTCCAAGGCATGCTTAAAAGATCCCATTTGCTAGTTGGCAAAACTCCTGAGAGCGTGTCGTCATTCTGCAGAGAATTTGTAATCTGGTTTCCGGCACCAAAGACAAGCGCGCCGGAAGCATTTGAAACCCGGTTTGCAACACCAACAATACTGTTAGCCATACCCGAAACAACTGACTGGGAATTCCGGGATTCATTACTGTTCAGCGAACCGAGAATAGTAGCGCCGAATCCTTGGGAAACTGTGCTTTTACCGTTGATGGTATTTGTATTGGCTAAGAAATAATTTGTCGAATTAACGTTATAGGCACCGACCGAGGTTGCGAACTGCCCTGCGGTATAGGTGTTATAGCCAACACTGGTTGCGCCTACGGCGTACTGCAGGTCTCCATACGTATTGCCTGTGCCTGTTCCGTTGATATTGACGTCCCCCAAGGCCCCGGTGTAGTCATGCTGGCCAATAACCGTTGATCCATTGATTGCGCTTGAATTTTCCCCGATCGCAATCCCGCCCGAACCGCCAGAGAAATCAAACGAAACAGCGATAGCCTTAGTGCCGCCTTCGGATGAAGTTGTAGCATTCTTGCCGATAGCGATGCTGGAGTCGTCATTGTTGCTACTTGAATACATAGTCGCCGCGGCACCGCTGCCAATCGCGATCTGATTGGCTTTTGCCGTGGAGCTGTTTGCTCCTACAGAAAGCCCCGGGCCGGTACCTGCAGCGACATCAGCCGCAAACGCTGTTACTGACGTGGTCGCCAGGATTGCTGCGGCGAGAATGGAGAGGGAGAACCGGAATGCGTTCTTTCCGGTGTGATTCTGCATACTGACCTCCTGCCGGGAGGGGGGAGGCACATGGAACGCTTTTTTAGTAATTTTGCTTGTCATGGCTGGTTCCTTCTGTGTTTACGTTATTGTTAACTTCTGTAATTTCAGTATAGATAACCCATTGAAATTTGTGATTTTTGCATTTACCAACTTCGTAAATAATTTCAATAAATGCAATCACTAACGCTGAGAGTAACTTGATAATTTTCAAAACCAGCAAAAAATTGTTACGTAAATTGAAACAATCAAAAAAACAGAAAAATTACGTAAATAATCATTCTGTTAACTTTTGATATCAGCGATATATGAACAGAATCTGCGCAATAAATTGGACAAATAGCAAAGCTATAAGTTTGACAGGAAATGTATTTTTGTTGATTGCATTGTTTACAACAATGCAACGAAAATCAACTAAGTTGAATCTGATGTTTTATTGATATAGGTCAAATTAACGAGGTCCGTATACGTTTTTTGATCTAGAAGTTCACACTATTGACCTACTAGTTATTGTTAAAAATTTAATCTAAATAACGATAAATTGTGCTGTAACCAGAAAATTCGAAAGAAAAGTCAAATCTGGAATAGGAAGAGGGACAGCAGAGGGTTGAATCGTTAACCTACGCTTAACTAACCTTTAGTTGTAAATCGATCAATAGCGGTTGGAAAAAAGAAAAAATTACAAGATAAAAAATAAGGGAGAAGCATTTCTGCTTCTCCCTAAATTTTCTGTGCCGCCAAGAGGGCACAGAGAGGCTTTTTACCAGCCGCAGCCGTGTCCGCCGTTCATCATCGGGCCGGGACCAAAGCCGCCCATATGGGGGCCGTATCCGCCCATCATGCTGCCGGCGTGATGGCCGAACTCATACTGCAGGAAGATTTCCTTCTGATCCGCGGAAAGCGAATTCATCAGGTTCTTGCGGGCAGAGGCGAGAGCCGAGAGGTTATCCGACGCTTCACGCATGACCTTCGCGCGGGCTTCAAGCGCCTGCTGACGGCTTTCTGCACCGAGCATGGCCTGGCGGGCTTCGTAGCGAGTGTTCGCCATATTGGTCACCGCTTTCATCCAGGCGTCAAACACCCCCTGCTGGGCGCTCGTGATCTTGAGCCCTTCGGCGATGTGCTTGGAAATCTGGTTCATATAAGCGGGATCCACTTTACCCTGAGCCCCCTGAGGCATCACCGGGCCCGGTCCGAGCATCGGGCCGCCTGCAGGGCAGGGGTACCCCGCCTGAGGCTGACCGCCAGCCGGGTAGGCCCAGGCGGTGGCTGCCGCGGCGAGAACGCCGGCTGAGGCGAGAGCGCTGAGAATGATCTTGGAAGACTTCTTCATGGTTTTGCTCCTGAGGTTAATTGCATAACTGGAAGTCTATAGAAGAGGCGTGCAAATGCCGCATTGTCTTTGTAACGGGGAAGGTGCGGTGTTTACAGAGTATTTCAGGGGTTTCACGGAGGATATCTGATACCGCCTGTGGAACCGGAAGGCAGGGTCAGGTGAGTGTCATCCTCAGAAACAGAAACACCCCGAAGTGCCGGGCTTCGGGGTGCTGTCATGGGGGATGTGGAGAAGACCGGTGCTACTCAACTTCTTCCGGCATTCTTGTCGAATGCCTCTCCAACAGTGTCGAGGAACGAGCGCAGCCAGTCTGCGCCGCCAAGCCTCAGAAACATCTCTTTCTGCTTGGGGGTGCAGCGGATGTGAAGGACGATGTCCTTCGCATGCCCTGACAGCGGGCGGCCGCGGCGCCGTTTCTCTCCGCTAAGGGGTTGGGGCATATAAGTTCTGGTTTGAATTTCGGGCATTTTGTTTTCTCTCTTATTACACACACTATATTACATCGTGTGTTTGGAATAGTCCAGTACCCTAATGATTTGCTTACACTTTTTTCCGGTTAAGTATTACAAATTTGGAAAGTTGTAAACACCGAAGTTGTCAAAAAAATCCCCCGGACCGCTATTCAGCGCATCCGGGGGATTGCGTTTTCAGTCAACCGCGGTTAACGAAGCGCGAAGCTGATGCCGAAGAGCACCGCGAGAACGCACATCGTCGGGTTGATATCCTTCCAGCGGCGGGTGAGAACCTTGACCGCGATATAGGAGATGAAGCCGATACCGAGGCCGGTCGCGATGTTGAACGTGAGCGGCATCGAGATAACGGTGAGGAAAGCGGGGAGGGCGTCCGTGAAGTCATCCCAGTTGATGGCGCGCAGCGTCCCCATCATCATGGCGCCGACGATCATGAGGGCGGCTGACGTGGCGTAGACCGGAACGATCGAAAGGATCGGAGCGAGGAAGAGAGAAAGGGCAAAGAGCACAGCCACCGTCACAGCAGTGAGGCCGGTGCGGCCGCCAGCGGCAACGCCTGAAACGCTTTCGAGATAGGTCGTCGCGGTGGTGCAGCCGAGGAGACCGGAACAGAGCGTACCGATGGAGTCCGACATCAGGGCGCGGTCGATGCCGCGGATCTTGCCGTCAGCGGACACGTAGCCTGCCTTTGAACAGACACCGATCAGCGTGCCGAGGTTATCAAAGAGGTCAATAAAGCAGAGCGTGAAGAGTATGACCACAACCGAATGCTTCATCAGACCGCCGAAATCCAGCTGGAACGCCGTTGCGGTCGGGAAAAGCTTGATCGGTTTCGCGAATTCAGCGGCAAGGTCCGGGAGCGGAGTGGCGCCGAAGACGAAACCGACCACGGTGATGATCGCCATACCGATAATCATGGCACCCTTCGTCCCGCGGGCAATCAGAGCGCCGATGATGATCACGCAGATCACGGTGAGGAAAACCTTCGGATCCCAGAGGTTGCCAAGCGTCACGAAGGACGTCTTATCCCCCACAATGAGACCGCAGTTCTTCATGCCGATGAACGCGATGAAGAAGCCAATACCGGCCGGAATCGCGGACTTCATGGACATCGGAACCGAATTGATAATCAGCTGCCGGATGCGGGTGAAGGTGAGGAGAGAGAAGATGATGCCGGAGATGAGCACCGCGGCGAAGCCTGCCTGCCAGGTGAACCCCATCGGTCCGCAGACGATGAAAGAGAAGAAGGCGCTGATGCCGAGACCCGGGGCGACAGCGACCGGGAAATTAGCCCAGAGGCCCATGATGAGCGTCGCGATCACGGTGATCCATACCGTTGACACGAAAGCGTCGCCGAACGCGATGCCTGTGTTGGACAGCATGCCAGGGACAACGGCGAGCAGATAACACATCGTCACGAAAGTCGTGACGCCTGCGAGAATCTCCCGCCTGACGTTCGAGCCGGCAGCCTCGATTTTGAAATACCGGTTTAGAAGCTCATTCACTTGTGGTGCCTCTCCGAAGAGAAAGTTTGAGGATGGTTTTATAGGAAATCGGTTACCGCGCCCGGCGGGTGAGTGTCATGCGGGTGCGGTTATATTCGCCCCAGGAGATCTTCCCGGATATCAGGGCATCCTGATTCGCTTTCACTTTGGGGTCAATCTGGGCTTCGCTTTGTTTCACCGCGGCTTCATGTGCGTCAACGCCGGAGGCAATCATCATCTGCCGGGTCTTGTCGTTGATCGCGGCAATCTGCTGGAAGACACGGTTCGCGGCTTTCACTTCCGCGGGAGACGCTTTGGCGGAGTCGGAGACCTGAGCGTCAGTGAGTTCAGATGCGATACAGGGGGTCTTGCTGAAATAAGCCTGATTTGAGGGCTGCTGGCAGACCCGGAGCATCAGACCGCGGACGTCGCGGAATCGGGCTGCCACGGTTTCAGGGGCCACTTTGCCGCCCTTGAAAGGAGCCTCGAGCTGGAAGGCGTCGTCCTTCGGATTCACTTCGACATCAAGAAGCTTCTGCTGCAGCGCGGGTTTCGACTGCGTGAGAGCAGGCGCGTCCGGCACGCTCACCGTTGCCCGGTCGGAGTGGAGCAGAAATTCAGTAATAGGATCAGCCGCAAAGGCGAGTGTCGCGGAAAGAGCGGCCAGGCCAGCGGCAATAACAAAATAGAGTTTTTTCATCGGGGGGGATCTCGCGGTTGTGCTAATGATAAAACCGGGGAGAGATTTCGTACATTGCCCGAACAAATTTTTTTTGACGGAAGTCCCATTCAGCAGGGGATCCGGTGCGTTTCCTTTTGAAAATTTCGGCTCTCTGGTCTAACGTATCCTTCAGTCTGGCTAATAAGAAAGGTCGATCAGATGGCTAAAACCTTCACGCTCCGTGACGCGGGGAATTCTGCGTTTGTTCCTGGGTTCCGGCTTGTGGATGCCGAGCTTCCGAACGGCATCACTCTCAGAACTGCGATCGGCGGTCCCCGCTATTCCAGGAAGCGGCCGCTTGTGATGCTGCATGGGCATCCTCATACCCACGTGATCTGGCGGAAGGTCGCGCCGTTCTTCGCGAAGGACCGTCTGGTCATCCTTCCCGATCTCCGCGGGTACGGTGACAGTTCAAAGCCTGAAAGCACGCCGGATCACCGCCCGTACTCAAAGCGCGAAATGGCGTCCGATATCGCGGAACTCGCCCGTGGCTTATCGCTCCCTCCATTTGATCTCGTGGGGCATGACCGAGGGGGACGGGTCGGGCACCGTTTCGCGCTCGACTACCCTGAGATGCTTTCAAGCGCCACCTTTATCGATATTGCGCCGACCGCGACAATGTATGAAAGAACCAATAAGGAATTTGCGACCCGATACTTCTGGTGGTTCTTTCTGATTCAGCCGGAGCCCTTTCCTGAGAAACTGATCCTCTCGGATCCGGAGTATTTCCTCAGGCGTCATATCGCGGGGCAGCTGAAGACCGAGGGGGCGACAGAAGAACCGGTGATGCAGGAATACCTTCGCTGCTACCGGGATCCCAGGACGGTGCACGCGATCTGCGAGGATTACCGGGCAGCGGCAACGATCGATCTCGAGGATGACGCGTCTGACAGCGGGAGGCGGATCCGCTGTCCGCTTTTCCTTGTCTGGGGCGCGAAGGGCACCGTGGGGCAGCTTTACGATGTGCCGGAAACCTGGCGCGGGAAGGCGCTCGATGTCCGGGGCACAGCTCTTCCCTGCGGTCATTCCCCTGAGGAAGAGTGTCCGCATCGGTTTGAAGAAGAGCTCGACGCCTTCCTGATGAGTGTTCCATAAAGAGAAAGCGCAGACTCTCGTTAAGAGTTATCTGGCTTCCTCTATATATAAGATATAAGAGGACAGTTTCTTTAGAGGAGCCCAAGAAGGCTCAGCACCGCAGGCAGCGTTACCGCGGCAAGAATTGTCGTGAGAAGGAGCGAATTCGCGGTCGGCCCCTGAAGCACATTGAATTCCTGCGCCATGATGTAGACATTCACACCGACCGGGAGGCAGCCGAGGAGACACACGGCCTGAAGTTCCGGCCCCGTGAGCCCCATCAGGTGCCCGAGAAGGAATACAACAACCGGCTGCACGCCAAGCTTCAGAACCGTGATGAGGCCAGTCGTTTCAAAGTGGGACCGAAGCTTATATTGAGTAAGACCGACACCCACCGCGAAAAGCGCGACAGGGGAGGCGGCGTTTGCCATCAGATCGACAGTCTTCTTCAGCGGCACCGGCATTTCGAGTCCCGTGAGACTCCAGAGGAGACCGAGAATAATGCCGATCACAATTGGGTTCCGAAGGGATCGCATCGTACCCTGATAGATCGTCCTGGAGAGTGACGGACTGCGGCTCCGGCTGAACTCAATCTGCACCGTCGCGAAGGTCCACATGAGGAACGCGTTGAGCGCGAAGATCACGGCAAGTGCCGGCATCGAAGCCGGGGAGAGAAGCGCGATCGAAATCGGGACCCCGAGCTGGACGTTATTGGAAAACACCGTTGCCATGCCAAACACCGTCTGTTCGTCTGTCGTGAGGTGGCAGAGTTTCTTCGCGAGAATCCGGCCGAAAAAGTAAACCAGAATGCAGGAGCCGAAAAACGCGAAGGGCACCCCGAGCTTCGGCGCGGGAAGCTGCGTGATGTTACTCATCAGACGGAAGAGGAGCGTCGGGATCGCGACCGTGAAGGCGAATTTTGAGAGCGCCTTTCCGATTTCCGGTGTGACAAGTCTGAGAGAGGCGAAAAGGTAGCCAAGACCGACCAGCGCGAAAAGCGGAAGCGCGATCAGAAAGTTATTAAGAAAGACAGTCATGAAAGGAGCCGGTTTGAATTTTTCCTGACTCTACGCCGCTTTGGATCCGGGCGCAGTTACGCAAAGCTCCGAGGATCCCCCGATCGGGGGATCCCTGCGGAAAGTCTGAATAGATCAGAGTACCGGGCCTTCCATGAAGACCTCGAGCTGCTCCTCATAAAGGAGCGTCTCCATTTTCGTAACGGTTCCGGACGCGATGTCTCTCAGATGGGTGAGAAGCGCTTCTCCCATTTCTTCGATTGACGCGTTGCCTGACATGACGGGAGAGGCGTCAAAGTCAAAATTATCAGGAGACCGCTCAAAAGCTCTGGCGTTGCCCGTTACGTAGAGGAACGGTGATACAACGGTTGGATTGATGGCAGGCATTGCGGGATTTTCAGGCATGGCGTTTCCGCCCATCTGATAAATCATGATCGCGGCGCCGGCAGCGGTGAACCCGAGGGGAAGCGAAAGCGAACTCATCCAGGCGTCCATGAAGTAGAGCCCATGACCCGACGGGGCTTCACCGTAGGTGAGTACATCCTGAATCGGGCGATGACCGGATTTGGCGATCGCGCCGAGCGATTTTTCTTCAAGGGTCGATATACCCGCCGCGATATTCGCCGGTATCGGATTGATCGCCCGGATATCTTCGCCGGTGGAGAGCGCTTTTTCTTCCCAGCGACGGGCTGCGGTGAGAATTTTCCCTGCTACGGTGTCATTTACGGCACGGGCAGCGACCAGCTTCTCCGCGCCGATGATTTCCGTGGTTTCTGAGAACATCGCGGTTCCGCCGGCGTCGATCAGCCGGTCAAAAGCGTTGCCCACCGTGGGATTCCCCGCGATGCCTGAGGTGGCGTCTGACGTTCCGCATTTTACGGCGAGTGTCAGCGCGGAAAGCGGGCAGGGCGACCTTCGGGCCCTGGAGACTTCGACCGCAAGGCTTCGGGCTGCCTGAAGCGCTTTACCGAGAAGGCCATAGCTTCCGCCGGACTCTGTGAGGTAAAGGATCCGGAAGGGTTTACCGGACTGCTCTGCCGCGGCAGCAAAGCGGCTGTCGCTCATATTGCGGTAGGCGCTTTCGCCGGACGGTTTCACCGCGAGGAGCAGTGTCCCGCCGACATTCGGATTCCGGATAAGACCTTCCATCACACGGGCAATCGTTTCTCGGTCTTTCGCGGGGCGTCCCGTTTCTGCCGGAATTTCAAAGTGAACCGCGCCCCGGATCATCCGACAGACATTGGTCGCGATGAAATTGAGCGACCGGTTGATCGGAAGAATGAGAAGCGTGTTTCTCGCGCCGGCATGCCCATCGGGGCGCATGAACCCCAGAAACTCATTAGTCATTTGGCGTTCTCCTTCAGGTCACCCCGGCCGCGGGCCCCCTCAATGTTATGAATATGGACGAGTGAACCCGGAGCGATGTCGCGGCTCGCAACGCCAATCGGCAGACCGTACTTGATCACGAGGCTGCCTTTTTTCATCGGTGACACCGCAATCTTGAATCCGAAGGGGACCGCGTCCAGGGCTGTGACTAGGCGGCCGGTTTTTTCGCGGCCCAGGATGATTTCAGCGGTATCTCCGGCCGCTGCGTCAGAAAGCGCGGTGGCCACCGTGTCTTCCGGATTGAGAAGCAGAGCAAGCATCGATTCTTCTCCTGATATAAGAGACTTCGCGAAGCGCAAAGCGATCCAATTATCAGCGGTTTCCCGTGTTTCAGAAATGCCTAATAGGGGGAAGAGGGAGGCGAGGCTTCACGCCTAAAGGTGTGAGGTTTTGTGAGCCGGGCGCCGGAATCGGGAGCAAGGCCCGGCAACTTGAAATATAATCGGCAGTTTACCGGGCCTTGAAGCGGGTGAGCCCTTTTGTTCCCCGTTTCCGCGGTCAGTCCCGAGATGGGCAGTGCTGTGTCGCGGTGCTGCCGTCTCCCGCCGGAATTTTTAGGCCGTATCCGTTCTGGAGCCGGCCCCTTTTTAAAGTAAGCAAAATGACTGAAAAAGCTGAAGAAGTAAAGAATGAAGAAACCGAGGTTAAGGCCACCAAGTCTTCCGAGGTTACCGATAGCTCCCTCACCGCTCCCGTGAACCCGCTCGCGCGTTCCGTTGAGGTCACTGTCTCCCAGGATGCCGTCTCCGCCGGCACCGAATCCCGCCTGAAGGGCTATGCCAAGAAGGCCCGCGTTGACGGTTTCCGCCGCGGCCACGTCCCGATGAACATCGTGCGCAGCCTCTACGGTCAGGAAGCCTACAGCGAAGCCCTGAACGAAGAAATCGGCAAGGCTGTTGAGAAGGCGATCACTGAAGGCGGCTTCCGCATCGCCGGCACCCCTGAAGTGGTCCCCGCGAAGGACATGCCGACTGACGGCAAGTCTGATCTCAAGTTCGAGGCTCACTTCGAAGTGATCCCCGAGGTCGAAACGCCTGATTTCGCTAACCTCGAGCTCCATCGTTTCGTCTGTGAAGTCACCGATAAGGAAGTGACCGACACGCTGAACGTCATGCTGAAGCAGCGCGCTACCTATAAGGATGTCGAACGCGCTTCCCAGAAGGACGACGAAGTGACGGTTGACTTCGAAGGCAAGATCGACGGCGTCGCTTTCGACGGCGGCACCGCTAAGGACTACGCCTTCATTGTCGGCGCCGGCCAGATGCTCCCCGAGTTTGACGCTGCCGCCACCGGTCTCAAGGCTGGCGAGACGAAGGAATTCAAGCTCACGTTCCCGGTTGACTACGGTGCGAAGAACCTCGCCGGCAAGATCGCCGACTTCACCCTCACCGTGAAGAAGGTTCAGGAGCCCGTGCTCCCCGCCCTCGACGATAAGTTCGCTGAATCCCTCGGCATCAAGAGCGTTGATCAGCTGAAGAAGGAAGTCGAGACCAACCTGAAGCGCGAAGTGAAGTCCCGCCTGACCGCCCGTACGAAGGAAGGTGTCTTCAACGCCCTGATCGAGCAGGCCAAGTTCGCTCTGCCGGTCGTGATGGTCCGTGACGAAGCCGCCCGTATCGGCAACGAATACCGTGAGCAGCTCGCTGCCCGTGGTCTCGATGTGAAGAACATGCCGAACCTTGACCCGCAGGTCTTCGCTCCCCAGGCTGAACGCCGCGTTCGCCTCGGCCTCCTCGTTTCCAAGCTGATCGCTGATAATAAGATCAAGGCGGAACCGGAACAGGTTAAGACGTTTGCCGCTGAAATGGCCTCGGCCTACGAGAAGCCTGAAGAAGTGACGGAATGGTACCTGAAGGACCAGAACCGTTACGCTGAGCTCTCCGCTGCCGTGATTGAGAACAACCTCGTTGACTTCGTGCTCGGCAAGGGCAAGACCTCCGACGAAGCGATCGACTTCGACGTTCTCATGGGCCGCAAGGCTGAAGCCTGATCCGGAAGGACCGCGGTTTCTCTGTTTTAGTGAAGAAGGAGCAGCATGACTAAGTTTGACGCAAACAGCATGGGTCTCGTGCCCATGGTGGTAGAGCAGAGCGGGCGCGGTGAGCGCGCGTTCGATATCTATTCCCGACTGCTTCGGGATCGGGTGATTTTCCTGACGGGCCCCGTGACCGATGAATCGGCGAACCTCGTCGTTGCGCAGCTCCTGTTCCTCGAGAGCGAGAATCCCGATAAGGACATCTCGCTCTATATCGATAGCCCCGGGGGCAGCGTTTACGCCGGCCTCGGGATCTACGATACGATTCAGTTCATCAAGCCCGATGTGAACACGATCTGCTTCGGAATGGCAGCGAGCATGGGTGCTTTCCTTCTTGCCGCCGGCACGAAGGGCAAGCGCTACGCGCTCCCGAACTCCCGGATCATGATCCATCAGCCGTCCGGCGGTTCCCAGGGCATGGCGAGCGATATTGAGATCCAGGCGAACGAAATCCTGTACCTCAAGAAGCAGCTGAATCAGATCCTTGCCGATCGTACCGGTCAGCCGATCGAAACGATCCAGCGCGATACGGACCGGGATAACTTCATGAATCCGAAGGAAGCGAAGGCGTATGGCCTGATTGACCATATCTTCGTTCGCCGCGGAGAAACAGACTAAGCCTGAGTCCAGAAAGGAAGATGAGGGGCACTGCCTCAGGCCGCCTCTCAGAACTCTTCTCTTTTATGGATCAGCAGGAAAGCCCGGCGGGTTCAATCATCCCTCCGGGCTTTTCAATTCCGGCGTCTGAGCCGGACAGAATTCACTATTTTTACTTTTGGAGTTCCTTCATGACAGATAGCCGTTCAGATCACGAGACCCGGAAATGCGTATTCTGCGGCCGTGGGGAAGGGGAGGTGAAGCACCTCTTCGGCGGCAACGGGGTTTTCGTCTGCGATGACTGCACGAGACAGCTCGCCTCGCTCCTCGCGGATGAAACGGGGGAAAAGGCGGCGGCGCCTTCCGTGGAAGAGGCGGAAGTCGAAGCGGCTGCCGCTGAGAAGCCGATCCCGGCTCCGAAAGAGATTTTTGAGCACCTGAATGACTATGTGATCGGCCAGGAACGCGCGAAGAAGACTCTCGCCGTTGCCGTTCACAATCACTACGTGCGTCTCCGCCACCAGGCGAAGGAAGACCGCGAGGTGGAGCTGCAGAAGAGCAACATTCTTCTCATCGGGCCGACCGGCTCCGGAAAGACGCTCCTCGCGCAGACGCTCGCGAAAGCGCTTGATGTGCCGTTCGCGATCGCTGACGCGACGACGCTTACCGAAGCGGGCTATGTGGGTGAGGACGTTGAGAACATTATTTCGAAGCTCCTCCAGGCGTCTGACGGCGACGTGAAGCGCGCGGAAACCGGTATCGTTTACCTGGACGAAATCGATAAGATCGCCCGTAAGAGCGAGAACCCCTCGATCACCCGTGACGTGTCGGGTGAGGGCGTGCAGCAGGCGCTTCTGAAGCTCGTCGAGGGGACGGTCGCGAATGTCCCCGCGCAGGGCGGCCGGAAGAACCCCGGAAAGCAGATGATTGCCGTAGATACGACAAACATCCTCTTTATCTGCGGCGGCGCGTTTGATGGGCTCGAGAAAGTGGTCCGGAACCGTACCGAGAAGAGCGGCATTGGGTTTGGCGCTGAGGTGAAGAGCAAGAAGGAAGAGCCGCTTTCGAAGCTCCTCCGGAACGTTGAGGCAGAGGATCTTGTCCGATACGGCCTGATTCCGGAACTCGTCGGCCGTCTCCCCGTGATCACGGTGCTTTCCGAACTCGATGAGGCGGCGCTCATTTCGATTCTCACGGAACCGAAGAACGCGCTTCTCAAGCAGTATCAGGTGCTCTTCGATGATGAAGGCGTGAAGCTTGAGTTCACGAAGGAAGCGCTTTCCGCGATCGCGAAGCGCGCCATCGCCCGCAAGACCGGTGCCCGCGGACTCCGCTCCATTGTGGAGGGGATTCTGCTTGACACGATGTTTGAAATCCCGTCCCGTAAGGATGTGGAAAAGGTCGTGGTGGGAGAAAACTGCGTGACAAAGGGAGAAGCCCCTGAACTCGTGCTTCGGAAGACGGAAGCCTGATAGTTTCCTCTGCTTCAGAGTACTGAGAAACGCTCGGGTCCAAAAAGGCTCGAGCGTTTTTTTTGACTTCGCTAGAATTAATTCAAAGCTGCGGCGGAACCCGGAATGTCCGGGACTGCCGCTTCCGTTTCTCGAATACCCTTGAAACTGCGTTAACCGCCCCCATATATGGTTTTAGGACTGCCGTCAGCCGGGACACACCCGGCCGGAAGATTGTTTTCTGACGGGCAGTTTCACATTTTTTGGAACGAATTGAATGACAGAAAAAACGCAAAACACCGCTCTTGAAGTGTTCCCGCTCCTTCCGCTGCGTGACATCGTGGTGTTCCCGCGTATGGTGATCACCCTTTTCATGGGCCGGGCGAAATCGATCCGGGCTGCGGAAATTGCGATGAACCAGGGTAAGAAGATCCTTCTTGTCGCCCAGCGGGACGGCCAGATCGATGAACCGACCGGACAGGATCTGTTTAAGGTCGGCTGCGTGGGCACCATTCTTCAGATGCTGAGACTCCCGGATCAGACGGTGAAGATTCTGGTCGAAGGCAAGGAACGCGTCGATGTGAGCGCGGTGCGTGAAGTGGACGGGTATCTCACGGCCTCTGTGTCGCCGCGCCCGATGAAGGAATCGGATCCGGCGGAAACGGAAGCGCTGCGCCGCGCGACCATCGAGTCTTTCACGGCCTACGCGAAGCTGAATCCGAAGATTCCGGAGGATCTCGCGCGCAGTGTCAACCAGACGACAGACGCTACGCGGCTCGCCGATATCGTGGTGCAGCAGCTCCCGGTCGCGGTGGCCGCGAAGCAGAAGCTGCTCGAGTCTGATGACCTGAACAGCACGCTTACCGAACTCCTCAGCCTCCTTGGCGGCGAAACCGAAATCCAGAAGATGGAGAAGCGGATTCACGGCCGTGTGAAGCAGCAGATGGAGAAGAACCAGCGAGACTACTATCTGAATGAGCAGATGAAGGCCATTCAGAAGGAACTCGGGCAGGGGGATGACGGGAACGACGTGACGGACGACTACGAGAAGAAGATCGAAGCCGCCCGGATGAGCCCGGAAGCGAAGGATAAGGCGCTTGAGGAACTGAATAAGCTCCGTCAGATGAGCCCGATGTCCGCAGAAGCGACCGTGGTCCGCGCGTATCTCGATACGCTGATCTCGCTCCCCTGGAGCAAGAAGACCCGTGTCTCCTCCAATATCCCGAAGGCGAAGAAGATTCTCGACGAGGATCACTACGGTCTCGAGAAGGTGAAGGAACGTATCCTTGAGTACCTGGCGGTTCAGGGCCGTGTCACGAAGGTGAAGGCCCCGATTCTCTGCCTCGTCGGCGCGCCGGGTGTCGGCAAGACGTCGCTTGGCGAATCGATCGCCCGCGCAACCGGCCGCAAGTTCACGCGTCTCGCTCTCGGCGGCGTGCATGATGAAGCGGAAATCCGCGGTCATCGCCGGACCTACGTCGGCTCGATGCCGGGCAAGATCCTGCAGAACCTGATCAAGGTCGGTGTCCGCAATCCGCTCTTCCTGCTTGACGAAGTGGACAAGATGGGCATGGATTACCGCGGTGACCCGGCGAGCGCGCTGCTTGAGGTGCTCGACCCTGAGCAGAACAGCACGTTTGAGGATCACTACGCTGAAGTGCCGTTCGATCTGTCGGACGTGCTCTTTGTCGCGACCTCGAACTCCTACAACATTCCGCCGGCGCTCCTTGACCGTATGGAAGTGATCAGCCTCTCGGGCTACACCGAAGAGGAAAAGGTTCACATTGCGGAAGAGCACCTCGTGCCGAAGCAGATGCGTCTTAACGGCGTGAAGAAGGGTGAGCTCGTGATCGACCGCTCGGCGATCGTCGCGATCATCCGCTACTACACCCGTGAAGCCGGTGTCCGCGGACTTGAGCGCGAAATCAGCAAGATCTGCCGCAAGGTTGTCATGGCGAACATGATGAAGGAAGGGACGAAGAAGAGCGCGAAGACTGAAACCGTTACGGTGAATGAAGAGAACATCGGCAGTTACCTGGGTGTTCGCAAGTTCACGTTCGGTGTGACGGCGAAGAAGCCCCAGATCGGTCAGGTGAACGGTCTCGCGTGGACAGAGGTCGGAGGCGATCTCCTTTCGATCGAAGCCGCGGTCTTCCCGGGCAAGGGCATGGTCCAGCGTACGGGCAGCCTCGGCGACGTGATGAAGGAATCCGTGGAAGCGGCCCGCTCGGTGGTGCGTGAGCGCGCTGAGTCTCTCGGCATCAAGCAGGACGTCTTCTCGAAGACCGATCTGCACCTCCACTTCCCGGAAGGCGCGACGCCGAAGGATGGTCCGTCCGCGGGCGGCGCCATCACGACGGCGATTGTTTCCGCGCTCACCCGGATTCCGGTCCGCGCTGATGTCGCGATGACGGGCGAAATCACCCTCCGCGGTGAGATCCTCGAGATCGGCGGTCTGAAGGAGAAGCTCCTCGCGGCTCTCCGCGGCGGCATCAAGAAGGTGATGATTCCGGAGGACAACGTGAAGGATCTCGCTGAGATTCCGCAGAACGTGAAGGACGGTCTTGAGATCGTTCCGGTCCGCTGGATTGAGCAGGTTCTGGAGCAGGCTCTTGTCCGTATGCCGGAGCCGCTTCCGAAGGAAGATCTGGCTGAGTCGCTCGCGGCTGTACCCGCTGAACAGCCCGGCCTGCCTGAGATCGTTGCTCACTAAGCCTCAGATTCGGGCTTGATTTAATTGACGGGGATCAAAGAAATTTGCCCCCGTCAATTTTTTTATACGGAAATTCCTAAATTGTTTTGATTTTCCGCGCTCTGCGGCTAAAATCGCTCTATCCCCCGCACACAGGGGAGATTAGAAGAAGTTCATGCCCCCCACGGGGTAACAATGAAGAAGGAAATTCGATATGAATAAGTCTGAACTCGTTGAGCTCATCGCTGAAAAGGCTGATATCTCCAAAGCCAAGGCTGCTCTTGCCGTTGACGCTTTCACGGCTGGTGTTGCTGACGCCCTGGCTAAGGGTGACGAAGTCGCCCTCGTGGGTTTTGGTACCTTCACGACCGCTAAGCGCGAAGCCCGCAAGGGCCGTAACCCGGCGACCGGCAAGGAAATCACGATTGCTGCTGCCACGCTGCCGAAGTTCCGCCCTGGCAAAGCTCTGAAGGATGCTGTAAAACAATCCTTCCACTCTCGGAAAAACTGAGCAGTCTTTATAGATCCCGGTTTTTCTGAAGAGGGCGCTTAGCTCAGTTGGTAGAGCAACGCCTTTACACGGCGTGGGTCAGGAGTTCGAGCCTCTTAGCGCCCACCAAGATTCAGCCCCGGATGCCTCAGGCATCCGGGGTTTTTTCTTATTTATTCAGCCGCCGGGCGGCAGTTTAAAAAGATATTTTTGCGGATCCTCTGATGAACCGGGATAGACTGAAAACCATCAGGAGGTACACAGCGCCGGGAAACAGGCGTGAGCCGGTCCTCCTCTGTCTGATTCAATCCGGCTAAAGGCTGATCTGCACTACAGAAAATAACCTGATAGGCGTATAGGCTTAGCCGGGTGTTTGCCGTATATTGAATCGTTGACATTTTCATGACCCGGACGGATTCCGTTCGGTCAATCCAGGGTGCAGCTATGAAGAATATCGGGATTTTCTGCTCGTCTTCCTCTCAGATCGATCCAAAGTACCTGAATGAAGGCAGGGCGATCGGTGAGGCGATCGGAAAAGCCGGAAAGACGATGGTGTATGGCGGAACGGATTTCGGTCTCATGAAGGCTGTGGCTGACGCGGCTCACGAGACGGGAGGCCGCCTGGTCGGTGTGGTGCCGAAACTCCTTGAGGAGCGGGGCCGCGCGCATACGGCGCTTGACGAGAAGATTCTCGTTGATGACCTGTCCGAGCGGAAGCGGGTCATGGTGGAACGATCGGATATCCTGATTGTGCTCCCCGGCGGGATCGGGACGCTTGACGAGGCCTTCTCCACGCTCGCCGGCTATACGCTCGGCTATCACCATAAGCCCACGTACTTTTACGACATGCAGGGCTTCTGGAGCCCGCTCGTTGTTTTCATGAGGCGGCTTGGACGCGATGGCTTCGTGAAGCCTGAGGGGAAGGAATCCTGGCATGTGATCGCGACGCACGCGGAGCTGCTGCGGATCATCGCCGAAATCTGAGCGCCGGGCGTTGAGTCGCCTCATAAGAAAAACCCTCTGCGCGAAGGACAATCCTTCAGACAGAGGGTTTTTGCATTCCGGGCAGAACTCACCGGAGAGCCATCGGCTTAGTGGCGGCGGCGGTTGTTGTTGCCGTGAGCAGCGCCAGGAGCCGCGGAAGTCGGAGAGCGGCCTTCGATATAGCGGAAGGTAATGCGGCCCTTCGACAGGTCATAGGGCGAGAGTTCAAGCGAAATCTTGTCGCCGGCCAGAATGCGGATGTGGTTCTTGCGCATCTTGCCGCTCGTGTAGGCGATCAGTTCGTGACCGTTTTCAAGCTTCACGCGATAACGGGAATCGGGCAGCACTTCAAGCACGTGCCCGGCCATTTCAATAAGGTCTTCCTTTGCCATAGTCTGAAAACCAGAACCACAGGTGCTCCACCTTCCTATCCGATTCAAGTATTTCTGAAGTGGATACCAGGTTGGGTTCTGTAGAAACTGAGTTCCTTTACTTCCTCTGCTGTAATGAAGACTCAATTTTAACTGAAAAAGCTGATTTGTCATCCCTTTTTGATGTTTTTTTTGTGGCACACAGTCTAGGAAGTTACCCTTGAAACGGCGGATCCCGTGATTTCTTTGCGGCTGGGAATCGTTCTTCCGGGGAAATGATGGGGGAAAGACGGAAAAAGGCCGCGCTGAGCACAGTCAGTGCGGCCTTAAAAGTCAGCCTGAAGACGATCAGAACTGATGACGGATACCGAAGAAGACCTGCTGCACATCGTTCCCCGGCGCGCTTGTCGGGTAATGGAACGAGCTGTCAGGACCGTCTTCAATCGAGAACTGCGCGTTCGCCTCCTGAATCAGCGCCACGGTGCCCGCGTAAAGCATCGTGCGTTTTGAGAGGCTGTAGTCGTAGCGGATGCCGAAACTGTAAGCGTCAGCTTTCGAGAGCGTCTGATTCTTGTAATACGCCGCGGTCGTCCCCAGCCGGCCTCCTAAGAGCGGTGTGCTGGTTCCGATCTGAATAAGGAAGAAATCCTGACTCCAGGGCTGATCGTTTCCATTTTTATACTCAAACTGTATCGATGGCTTCGTGAATCCGAAGTCGTAGCTTGCGGCGAGTTCGTAGTACGTGTCGTGTCCCGTCGGCCGGAATCCCAAAGCTGAGTTTCCAAGGTTCTGGTACAGAACGCTGCCCATGACGAAGAGCGGTCCTTTTCCGTAATTCACGCCGAGGTTATAGATGTTTCCCTGCGTGCTTGACTTCGTGCCGTCAGAGCGGGTGTTTTCGCCGAGCGCCGCGTACGCCATCACTGTCACGCCGCCGAGATTCGGCGAAGCCCAGAAAATAGAGTTATTGGCCCGCACGAGATCATCCTGCGTGGGGTCAGACCCCCCCATAGCGTTCCCCGCTCCCGGGTAGAAGAAGGGGGACCCTGCGGTCCCGAGTGACAGAGCGTTCGCGTCTGTCATCGGCCAGAGAAGAAAGTGAGGAGAATACTGGCGGCCAAAAGAAATCTGGCCGAACATGGGGCTCCGGAGCCCGACCCAGGCCTCACGGTGAAAGAGCCGGCTCGTGTTCCCGGCGAACGACTGAGCGTACGTGCCGTCATCAGAAAGGAACCCGGACTCAAGCTTGAATACCGCCTGAGCGCCGCCCAGAACTCCCAGATCCTCTTCTCCCTTGAAACCAAAGTAGTTGCCGGATGAACCGCCGCTGTGAAGTCCGGAAGAAACGGTTCCGCTGTCGTTATTGACGGACACGTATGAATCAATCAGCCCGTACACCGATACCGAAGACGCGGCGTCTGCCGCTGAAGGAATTCCGACGGCTGCCAGTAAGGCCGCAATGGCCGTGAGTGACTTTCTCAATTTGTTCTCCTTTGATTTATTGGCGTCTTCGCTTACAGATAACCTGTCTCTATAAGCCATCAGACGTAGTTAAAAAAGATAGAGAAACGAAATTGGTTTCTCCGTTGTCCGGACAACACTTTGGAGACAGGGCGGCAAATCTCGCGGCGGAAAACGCTGATAATTCAGACTTATTTTTGCAACTTGCTAATTCAAAATAATTTTTTCAGAATAGAGGGGCTCTGCCCCTCAAAAAAATAAAAATGGGCGGGCTTCAAAAAATAAATTGATTTAATGAAGGAGAGAGAGGTGAGGCAGGTTTTTCTGAACGCGCCGTGGGTTCACGATGCGGAACCCCCTCAGCTGAAGGCGATTTTTGAGCAGCATGGGGTGCTTCGCAAGTTCCCGAAAGGGTTCATTTTCAATCATGGCGGAACCCAGGGGAATGTGTACTACATCACTAAGGGGCTGGTTTTCTTTACCTTTCCGGACCCCAAGGATAAGTTCCGCGTTTTTGGCATTCTGCCGCCGGATCGTGTAGTGGGTGATCTTGACGCGGTGACGCAGTTCAGCATCAATGTGTTTGCGACGAGCGCCCGGCCGACAGAGTGCCTGGTGGTTCCGGGGCGGGTTTACCGGGAAGCGCTCGAGGCGGATCCGGAACTCATGAAGCTCTACGCGATCAACGCAGTCGCTAAGGAAGAAACCCATATGGAGGGGATGATGGCGGTCTTCACGCTGCCCGCGGAAAAGCGCCTGATCGCGCTCGCGTCCTCTGTCATCAATTCCTACTATCCCCTGAAGCCGGACGGCTGGAATCCGATGCCGCTTCAGCTCACGACGTTCGAAATCGCGGACACCACGTCCTCAAACCGCTCGACAGTCAGCACAATCATCAATCAGTGGGTGGATAAAGGCCTCGCGAAGCGGGACGGGAGCTGGCTCGAACTTCACGGGAAGCTTTTCCGGGATGAGTACGACTGGCTCAACTTCAATTCCCGGGGTAGCCGGACCCCGTAATCCGGAATTTTTAGATCCTTATACCTAGGATTGTTGGGCAGACAACATCAGAGATACGGAGTTCAGATTACTCTCCAACTAGTTATTTCGAACAGAGAGCGCCGGAGAGACGGCGTCTCGATATAGCGGAGAGAAACAGATGACACTCAAGCATTTTCTGACCCGTACGGCGGTCGCGGCCGCGGTTGTCGCTATTGCGGGAGCCGCAGGCGCTGCTGAGAAGCAGATGACGGCGGATATCGTTGTGGTGGGCGGCGGTGCGGCCGGCATGGCGGCTGTGACTCAGGCGGTGGACGCCGGCAAGAAAGCGATCCTTCTTGAAAAGAACGCGTTCCTTGGCGGCGGCGCCTCGATGGCGGAAGGCCTTGGCGCGGTTCAGACCCGCTGGCAGCGTGATAAGAATTATTCGCTTGCCGTGGAAACCGCATACAACCGCATGATGAGCTATACCCATTACAAGACGAACGGCCCGCTGCTGCGCCGCTTCCTTGAAGGGTCTGCGGAAAATCTTGACTGGCTCTCGAAGCATAACCTCACGTTCCATCTCACGCAGATGTCGCCGACCGAATGCATCACCTGGCACGTGGTCGGAAAGTACAAGAATTCCGAGCACGGCGCGGCATACATTGAAGCTCTGAGCGACTGGGCAAAAGAGAAGGGCGCCACGATCCTCACGAGCACTCCTGCCAAGTCTCTCCTCACGGAAAACGGCCGTGTGGTCGGCGTGAAGGCTGCGGATAATCAGGGCAACACCTACACGATCCGCGCGAAGGCGGTGATCATTTCGACGGGCGGCTTCAATAACAGCCCGGAGCGAGTCCGCGATTGGGGTCACTATGACCCGGCGGTTTATCAGGGTCTCGTACCGCTCAATAAGACCGGTGACGGTATCGCGATGGCTGAAGCCGCGGGCGCAGTGCCTGGCAATATGGCTCTGATGGCGCACCCCGGTACGCGCGCTTCCAACGTGAAGCTCCTCGGGAACATCTGGGTGATGTCCTGGCAGCCGAAGCCCGTCTGGGTGAATGATTCCGGTAAGCGCTTCGTGCGTGAGACCGTAACGCATGAGTTCTCGGACGCCGCGAACGCCCTCGGTCAGCAGCATAACGGCTACGCCTGGGCCATTATCGACTCCAATATGGTGGATTACTTCGAGAAGGAAGGCCTTGATCTTGGTGTCGGCGTGCTTGTTCCGGTGGGCGCGAAGATGACCGATATGAAGAAGGAAATCAAGGACGTTCTCGCGAAGGGGTCTGACGGTTTCAAGTCCGGTGCGACGATCGCCGAACTCGCGAAGCAGATCGGTGTTCCTGCCGCGACGCTTGAAGAAACGATGAAGCGCTACAACGAAAACGTAGCCTTCGGCTTCGACCGTGATTTCTATAAGGAACGCGAGTGGCTAACCCCGATCAACAAGGGCCCGTTCTACGCGATCAAGATTGCTCCATATTCCTTCACTTCAATCGGCGGTATCAAGATCGATCAGTACATGCATGCGCTCGATAAGAATAACCAGCCTGTGAAGGGACTCTACTGCACGGGTATGGACGCGGGCGGTATGTATGGCGACAGCTACCCGGTGTGGTTCTCGGGTAACGCCTTTGGTTTCTCCTCCTGGTCCGGCCGTCACGCCGCTCTCCAGGCGATTGAGGACGAGAAGCTTTAACTCTCTCTCCTCTGATTCATGGGAATGAATCAGCGCCCCGCCTTTCTCTCCAGAGGGCGGGGCGTCATTTTTTTGCAGTGTGTAAAAAGCGATTCCGGAGATGGGTTTTGCGGGTCTATAGTGAAAAGACAGATTAAAAACCCTACGGAGCCTCTTTTTATGAAAATGAAAAAAATCCTCCTCGCGATGAGTCTTGCCGCGGTGGCTTCGGTGCCGGCGGCCGCGTCAGCCGCGGATCTCACGGCGGCGCCGGACGCAGAAATCACGCTCTCCACAACCGTGACCCGTACGGTGCCAAACGATGAAGCGGTGCTGACACTCGCGGTGACCCGTCAGGGCGCTACGGCGAAAGACGCTCAGAAGGCAATGCTCACGGTGCTCAATCAGGGTATGAAGGCACTCCGCGCCGCGCTTCCCGCGGGGAAGGCTGTGCTTCAGTCGGGGAGCCTCTACACAAACCCCAATTACTCCCAGGCGAAGAAAGGGGAAGGCGTGAAGATTCTCAACTGGACATCCCGCGAGGAAGTCCGGGTAACGCTGAAAGATCCGTCGCTTGCCGGTGAAGCGATTGACGCCGCGAACCGGTATTTTGAATTCTCCGGGCTCCAGTTCCGGGTATCGCGTGACGCCTCGCTCAGGAACCGCTCCGATCTGATGGCTGACGCGATGGCGGATCTGGGCGCGAAGGCCGCGGTTGTCGCGAAGGCTTTCGGGATTCCCGCGAGCGGCGTGAAGGTTTATAAGCTTTCCTTTGGCGGTCAGACCGGGAACTATTACCCGCAGGCCCCGATGCTGATGGCGGTCCGAAAAGCGGCCCCCGCTGCGGATTCTGTCGAAATGAGCCCGGGAGAATCCGATGTGTCACTCTCCGCAAGCGCGGTTTTCAAGATTAAGTAACACTTTAATCAGATATTTCTAATATTCTGAATTAAAAATAAAATCCCGCAGAAAATTTCTTCTGCGGGATTTCTCTTCTGAATCTTTGAGAGAATCAGAGACTCATCCGTCTCACCTTACGCCGGGACGCCGAAAGCGAGCGGCGGGGGAGTCGTCATGCGGATCATCTTGCGGTTGATGTCCTTCACCTTTGCCGCGCCAGTCAGCGTCATCGCGACAGCGAGTTCATTCCGGATCGTGTTCGCGAAGAGTTCAACGCCGTCCGCCAGTGCGCCGTGAGCGCCACGGACAAAGTGACGGCCCGCGAGGCAGGCATCAGCGCCAAGGGCAATGTATTTTTCCACATCAGTGCCGCGCTTCACGCAGCCGTCGACAAGAATCATGCAGCGGCCGTGAATCGCGTCAGCGATGGCGGGAAGCACTTCCGCGGTCCCGGGTTCATCCGCAAGCACCCGGCCGCCGTGGTTCGACACCACGATGCCGGCAGCGCCCGCGTTGAGGCAGAGAAGTGCTTCATCGGTCGTGAGAATGCCCTTGAAGAAGAGCGGAAGCGGGCTCGCCTTCACGAGTTCACGGAGCTGCTCGGGGGTCTTCGGCTCAACGGTCTGGCCCTTCGTCGCGCGGGCCGCACGGCCGGCGGAATCCAGGTCGATCGTGAAGGCGACAACACCGGCGTTCGCAGCGATCTTCATGCGTTCAATGATGTCCTGCTGGCGGCGGGGTTTCAGGCCAACGATCGCTTTGAATCCCTTTGACTTCAGTGTCTGGAGCCGTTCCTCGAAAACATTCAGAGGGTCGCCGATACCGTCAGCCACAGCGCCGAGCGTTCCGGCCGCGGTGCAGCCGCCGCAGATCGCGGTAACGAACTCGGCTTCTGTCAGATGGCCGCCCATGTTATAGGTTGTGCCGCCGGTCGGTGCCGCCATGACCGGCATCGAAAGCTTGTTCCCAAAGAAATCGAATGAGGTATCTGGCACATGGACCCCGTGCACCACGCGGCCATTCAGACGGATTGCAGCAAGCGCATCGTAATTCGCCTGGAAGGAACGGTTCGCGCCCATGCCGCCGAAGCCTGGCACCTGGCCGATGCAGGGGCCGCGGCCGTTGCACTCCGCGCAGACGTAGCAGCGGGGCATCATCATTTCGCGCGCCCGGTCAAGCACGTCTTTCATTTTGAGATTCTTGCCGGTGAGGGGGCGGATCTTCTTTTCGGGTTCTTCCGCAGCCTGGGCAACAACCGGAATGCTGCTGATCGTAGAGGCGGCGGCGATAACGGCTCCGGCCTTGAATAGACCGCGACGGTTGAGGTCGATAGTTGACATGTTCTGCTCTCCTATATAAGACACTGAATTTCTCAGGCAGTGTCATTTTTTTGTCAGACGGTTTTCGCGCTTCCTGCCGTCTGTTTTTATATTATTCGAAAGGCTTAGTTCTCAGAAAACAGTATTCATATAATGAAATCTGATTATTCAGCAGGTGAGTCTGAAAAACTCCATAATGCTGAAAAAGCGGCAGATACTCGGTTTTTTGAATCACGCAGATAATTGAGACTGGTTCTCAATTAGTTAAATTATGAATAAATGATATCGGTCGTTTCTCTGAGTCGAAACGGAGCAGGGCGTTATGGGAAAACTATTGGAAGAGACACTGACGGACGATACCCCGGGGCGGAATCCGGCGCACGCGATCCTGCAGGACGGTGCCCGGGCCTTTGTGGCTTTCGGTGCGACCCGGAGCCTTTCAGAAGCGGCAAAGCGTGTGGGGAAAAGTCAGCCCTCGGTGTCCCGCGATGTCGCGGGGCTTGAAGCGGCGCTTGGCGTCACGCTGCTCGACCGCTCGACGCGGCCGATCCGGCTGACCCCGGAGGGGGATGCGCTGCTTCGTTTTCTCGATTCTGAGCAGACCGAACTCACACACCTTCTGCAGGGGCTTCGCGAAGCGAACGCAATCAGGCCCTCTTTAAGGATCGGAATCTGTGAAAGCGTCGCCTGGAGCTACGCGGATGTGATTGCGTCACGCCTTGCATCCCGCCTCTCCGATATCCGGATCGTTGTCGCTTCAAGCGGCGCGATGCTTCCGGAACTCGATGCCGGCGAGCTCGATATGCTTTTCTGCTCAAATCCGTTTGCGAACCGGAATGACCTGAACCGTATCCCGGTGTTTGAGGAACCGTCGATCCTCATTTTCCCAAAGCCGTTTGATCTCGCGCCGCTCGGGACCCCGATTACCTGGGAGTCGCTTCGCACCTGCGGTCTGCCCCACATCCGCTGCTCCAAAATGAATGCCGCGGGGCAGAGCGAAGTGAATTACTTCAACACCCACGCGCTGGAGTTTCCCGGACGGATCGTCGTGAACGAAAATTCCCTTCTTCTTAAGCTCACCGCGGAGGGGCACGGCTGGGCTCTTGCCCGGCCGACCACGCTCGCGCAGTATCCGGACCTTGCGCGCGAGGTGAACGCGGTTCCGATGCTGCCCCCCGTGCTGCTCAGACGGGCATCCATTATTACGAAGAAGGGAGCCCGGCCTTGGGTCGCGGATGCCGTGGCAGGTGTGATCCGGGATCACTACGAGGCGTCCGTCGCGCCGGCTATCGCCCGTCTGGTTCCCTGGGTCCGGGATTCACTTTACACAGTGAAAACCGGTGACTTTGGAAAACCGGTGCGGCACGCCGCTGTCCGGTTCGCGGCGGTCTGACGGGGCTGATGTATCCGATGCGCTAAGATCTCAGGCTACAGACGAACCAATTGCTCCGCGGCAGAGCCGCTTTGGAGTCCGCACTCATGCTTTCCTCCCTTTGGTCACTCGCGGCCGCCGCCAGTTTTTCTCTGATGGCCGCGATCGTGAAGCTTTCATCCGGTGAATTCGGGTCACTCGAACTGGTGTTCTACCGGTCGGTTTTCGGCATGGTGCTCATGATGTTTCTTGCGGCGTCCCAGCACGGGTCCATGCGGACGGAGCATTTCAGGGAGCACATGATCCGATCGGGGCTTGGGGTGCTGTCCGTGGCGCTCTGGTTCTTCACGCTCCGCGATATGACGTTCAGCACCAATATGACGCTGATCTATACGACCCCGCTTTTTATGGCTGCGAACTTCATCGTGCTCGCGAAGATGAAGCACGAACGGGCTCCCTGGGCGATGGTGGCGTCTATTCTCGTGGGGTTCATCGGTATTACGCTGATTCTGCGGCCGGAATTTCATGAAAAGGATTTCATTCCGGGGCTTGTCTGCCTTTTCATCTCAGCGATTGATCTTCTCGTCTACTGGCAGATGCAGAAGATGGGGAAGCTGGGTGAACCTTCCTGGAGAATCGTGTTCTACTTCTCGCTGCTAGGTGCAATCTTTTCCTTTATCGGACAGTGGGTGTTTTCTGACGGTTTCCATTACCCGAGCCCGCATGGAGCGCTCTGCATTCTGGGAATCGGTGTGTTCGCGACACTGGGTCAGATATTTATGACCCGGGCCTACGCCTACGGGAACCTGCTCCTTTCATCCTGTCTTGGTTTTTCAGCGATCCCGTTCTCCGCAATTTTCGGCTACTTTATCTTCGATGATCCGATCACTGTGATGTCACTGATCGCGATGTCGCTGGTGCTCGCGTCCGGTGTCGCGGCCTCCGTGACAACGAAAAAGATGGAGGCAACGCTCGTTCACGGGAAAAAAGGCTGAGCCCGGCATTTAGGAGAAAAAATAATGAAAGTCATTGATTTTGAAAACTTTCTGCTTCACCCCGATCTGGCGGTCGCGGAGGCCGCCATTTCGGGAGGCCCGATTCTCGTTTCAGGCTGCCGGGCGGGGACCGCGGTGATCCTGTCGCTGGACGCCTATAACGAACTGAAAGCCGCGGGGTTCACGGCCGGAAAGAAGGGTGAGGAGCCCCCCGAAAGTGCCCGGGATCCGGGCACTAAAACACCATAATTCCGATATCTTTCCGCTCATCCCGGCGGTAGTATTACAGAAATGGTGGATACCGGACGGAATCCGCCGCGTTCCAAGAGAAAAGGGATGGAGAGCATGGCGAAGGTAACTTTTGTCGCGACCGGCGACAGTTTCATCACGCGTCATATTTCAGAGGACGGATACGATGGCTTTGAGAAGCTTCGCAAACTGATCCGGGATCATGATGTGCGGTTCGCTAATCTTGAGATGACCTTTCATCGGTGTGAGGGATCCCCGGCCGCAGCGTCCGGCGGAACCTGGGCGATGACCGATCCCTCCATGCTCGACGATATGCGGCGGTTCGGTTTCAATCTCTATAACACCGCGAATAACCACTCGGGTGACTTCGGTGAGGGTGGGGTGACCGCCACAATCCGGCATCTTGAAGAGCGCGGGATGATTTTCGCAGGGACCGGTAGGACGCTTGAAGACGCGTCCCGCGCGGCGTATCTCGAAACCCGGCATGGAAGAGTGGCCCTGATCGGCGTGGCGTCAACACTCGACCCGGCAGCAATTGCGGGAAGCCAGGGTGTGGATATGCCCGGGCGCCAGGGACTTAATCCGCTTCGGTTCCGCACAATTCACCATGTGAACGCCCGGCACTTCGCGATGGCGGAGGAACTCGCCCGGGTGACCGAAGTGAATGCCCAGAAAGACTATCTGATCGCGACCGGATATTCGTCACCGTACCCGGAAGGCACGATGCCGCTCGGAGGAATGAATTTCGAGCTGAATGATCTTGAAACGGATCCGGAGCGGAATGAGACGGAGCCGCTTGCCATCGACCTGAAACGGACAGTGGCTGAGATCCGCGAGGCGAAGCGGCAGGCGGATATCGTGGTGGTTTCTGTTCATACCCACGAAATGAAGGGGCGCGACACGATGGTGCCGCCTGAATTCCTCGAAACCTTTGCTCATGCCTGCGTGGATGCCGGAGCCTCGGCTGTGATCGGTCATGGACCTCATCAGCTGCGGGGACTTGAAATTTATAAAGGCGCTCCCGTTTTCTACAGTATCGGAAACTTTATCTTTGAAACCGAGACAGTCGCGCGGCAGCCCGCTGACGCTTTCATCGGAAAAGGCATGCCGGCTGACACCAAGGTTGGTGCCTATATGGATGTTCGAAGCGCGAACGGAACGCGGGGTTACATTGTGGATCCCCATATCTGGGAAGCTGTGGTTCCGGAGTGGATCGTAGCGGATGGTAAGGTAAGGGACCTTGTGCTTCACCCCGTGACGCTCGGCCAGAAAGATTCGCGCTCACAGCGGGGACTCCCCCGTCTTGCCGAAGGGGACGAGGCGAAAGCGATCCTCAGCCACCTCAAAGATCTTTCTGAGCCCTACGGGACGAAAATCCAGGCTGAAAACGGAGTCGGCCGCGTTAAGCTCGGGATTAAAGAGTAAAAGAATAATCAAAGAAGCATTTTCAGTACGTACATCTAACCTCAGGATGAATCACTATGAAGATCCTATTGCCAGTCGATAACAGCCCGCTCAGCGAACATGCGGTGAGTTTTGTAGCGAGCCGCGCGTCGCTCCTCGGCGAGAATCCCGAAGTCACGCTTTTCAACGTTCAGACTCCCTTCTCCAACCGGAGCGCGCTGCTCGGGCAGGAAAAAATCGACGCGTATTACCATGCAGCTGAAGAGAAGGCTTTTGGCGAAGCCCGTAAGAAGCTATCCATGGCGGGGATTTCAGTCCGCGAACGGACCGCGGTCGGCAATCCCGCGGAAATGATCGCGGAAGAGGCCGATAAGATTCATCCGGATCTTATCGTTATGGGAAGCCGCGGCCGCGGCCGGATCGCTGAGATGCTGCTCGGCTCCGTGACGACCGGAGTGCTTGCCCGCACCCGTGTGCCGATTCTGATTCTCCGGGGTGACAAGGCTCCGGAAGGAAAAGAACTGAAGATCGGTCTCGCGGTTGATGGTTCCGCCTACAGTGAGGCAGCTGCCCGATACGTTGTGCGGCACCGCCATCTCTTCGGACCAGGGAACCCCTTCACGGTCTTCACGGTGGTGAATGACTATTCAGGTCACGACTACTCGATGCTTTACGCGATGACGGAAGGCCGTCTGACAGGGGACGAAGCGGAGAAGCTTGAGGCTGAGGAGTTTGATGAGGCCATGCGTTCGATCCGCCCGATCTTCCAGGAAGCGGATGTGCCGGTGAAGGAGGTCTGTCTTCACGGGAACCCCTCGGAACAGATTTCGGAATTCGCGAAATCGCAGCAGTTTGACCTCCTCATCATGGGGTCTCACGGATACAACAAGTTTGAATCCGCGGTGCTGGGATCCGTTGCGGCCCATGTCCTCGCCGCCACCACGATTCCGGTCATGGTGATCCGTACGGCAGCCCGCCTCGGCGATCGTCCCTGAACGGATTCCTGATTCTGACTAAGAAAAAGGGAGCGACCCTGAAAGCCGCTCCTTTATGCTGCCGGTCCGCCGAAGAAAGCCTTCGGCGTGAATCTTTCCGTTCAGTGCTGCATATGCATGTGATCGTGACCCTGCATGTCAGCCGGGGAGGACCCCATCGGCATGGCGGCAGCGGGGGAAGAGGCGGAGACTGAGGTCATTCCGTCAGACGCGGGCTGGGACGCGGCAGCGTCAGACCCCTGGGTATTCGGTTCCTGCTGCATCGGGGCGGCGTTCGAGGGGCCCATATCCATACGGCCGGAAGAGGGATCCATCTGCATCGGGGCGCCGGAATTCATTTCCATGGCGGCGTGGTCATGCATCGGATGCGCGTCGCCCGTGAGAGCGGGGTCGAGCATGCCGAACACCATCGCGAGATGGGCGATGATGAGGTAGCTGATGAGCCAGATGAAGTGATGCTTGATCTGCTTCACGCTCAGGTGACGGCCGGAGAGGGCAATCAAAACCGCCGGAATAAAGGCGAGGAAGAAGAACGCGATCGCGAGGATGTCAATCGGACCCTGCCACTCAATTCCCGGTACGACTGCGACGAGGAGATACACGACGAGGCAGGCGTAGTAAATTGCGAGGAAGAAACCGAGGTACTTCGTGAGCTTCTCGGCGAACGTCGACTGGGCAGCGTCACCGTGGGTGGCTTTCCCGTAGAGAACAAAGAATTCGCTGGCGACGAGGGTTTCCGCGCACGCGACCGGGATCACCATGAAGAGAATCAGATTCCACGGCTGATTGGCAGCGAGCAGCGCCATATAGGCGGTCATTGACATAATGTTGTCCTTCTGGCTTTTTCTCCGATTGGGCGGGGTTCACAGAAATCGGACAGCGCCTCGGAGATTGAAAAGTGAGTGATAGCCTGCGGGTATGGATGGCTGAAACTGATCGGTCAGGCTTCCCCCGCAGAAGGCGCTATTTTCTGCTCTTTTTTGTGTCTTTGAGAGAAATGCAGGGGGTGAGAATCACTTCGTTACATTTGTCTCAGGGCAGAAAAAAAGAGCCCGGAAATACCGGGCTCAAAAAATACGGAGAGAAAAGACAGAGACAAACTGCAGAAACTTACCAGGCTGGGAAAGTGGAATCCCCAAACCGTTTTTCGATGAACGCCTTCACGTTCGGCTGGTGATAGGCCTTGATGAAGGTCTTCACCCAGGGCTTATTTTTGTCAGCCGTACGGACGACGAGAACATTGGCGTAAGCGGACCCCTTGGCGCTCTCAACGAGAACACCCTGCTTCGCGATCGAGAGACCGGCTGGGCGGGCATAGGTGCCGTTCACGGCGGCGGCTGCCACATCAGGCAGAGCGCGCGGCAGCTGCGGAGCCTCGATTTCGACAAACTTCAGCTTCTTCGGGTTCGAGACGATATCGAGCGGCGTCGCCTGGAGACCGGAACCCGGGCGGAGCTTGATGTAGCCCGCGTTCTGAAGGATCAGAAGCGCGCGGCCTTCATTCGTGGCGTCATTCGGAATAGCGATCTTGGAGCCATTCGGAATGTCCTTGAAGCTCTTGTAGCCCTTGTTCGTGAAGAAGACGAGAGGCGAAATAATGGTCTTCGCGACGCTCTCAATCTTGTAGTGACGATCCTTGATCTGACGGTCAAGGTAGGGCTGATGCTGGAAGCTGTTGATATCGATGTCACCCGTGTCGAGCGCCACATTCGGAGCGATGTAATCGCTGAACTCGAACACCTTGATCTGGAGACCCAGCTTCTCGGCGTTCTTCTTCACGACTTCCATGATCTCAGCCTGTCCGCCCGGGTTGATGCCGACACGGATCACGGGGGTGGAGGAGGCGGCGAGGGCGCCGGAGGCAAAGAACGGAGTCGAAAGAGCGGCAGCGGCAAGGGCTGCGAAGAGGGAACGGCGATTCAGCATAGTATTTCTCCAGAACTTGATTTTGTCTTCAAGGGGTGGCGGCCCTCATAGCCGCGCCCCGTGAGAACAGTTGTACCTGAGAGAAAAAAAAGATGTTCCGGGAATCCTGTGCTCCGTGAGGTATTACCAAAGATCCTCTGGAAAACTCCTGTGGAGGATCAAAAACAGTAATACCGGCGGTGCCAAAGCCGCGTCGTGACAGCGTTCCGGAAAAGCAAAGATATAATTAATGGAACACAATCAAGGAAAGCGTCCTCGCGCTTTTCAAAGAAACGGGGTTTTTATGAAGATTCTTCTTCCGGTCGACGGCAGCGTTTACAGCCGTTCAGCGATTGATTTTGTGGCTACCCGGGCGTCTCTCCTCGGGAAGCATCCCGATATTGAGCTCCTTAACGTTCAGACTCCTCCCACGTTCCTGCAGAAACTGTTCTCGCGGGAAACGCTCGATGAGCACACCGCGAAGGAGGCCGAAAACACGTTTATTCCTATCCGGAAGATCTTCAAGTCCGAGGGCATGACCGCCCGTGAAAAAGTGAAGGTCGGTGTCCCCGCCGATACGATTGCCGAAGAGGCCGCTGAGTTCCAGCCTGACCTCATCATTATGGGATCCCGGGGGCTCAGCGCCTACCAGGGGCTTTTCATGGGATCCGTTACCACGGGTGTTCTCGCGCAGACTACGACCCCGATGCTGATTCTCCGAGGGAAGGAGACTCCGGCGAAGGAAGACCTCACGGTCGGTATCGCGATTGACGGTTCAACCTACGGGGTCGCAGCGGCCCGATATGTAGCTGAAAATCCGGATCTTTTCGGACCGGGAGCGGAATTCCAGGTAATCAATGTGGTGTCCGATATGCGGGACGCGAAGTATTCGGTGATCGCCGCGGTCGATGGGAAGCAGCTGTCAGACGATGACTTCGAGAGGCTTGAAAAGGAAGACTTTGAAGCCGCGATGAACCAGGTAAGACCGATCTTCAAGGAGAATGGCCTGAAAGTAAAAGAGGTGATGCTGACGGGTGACCCGCGGGACGAAATTTCTGATTACGTCGAAGATAAACACCTCGATCTTCTCGTGATGGGGTCCCACGGCTATACAAACTTCAAGAGCGCCGTGATGGGGTCGGTTGCGACGCATGTGGCGGCCGAAGGCAATGTGCCGCTTCTGATTATCCGTGAGGGCAGCGACGCACCGCAGGGTGTCTGATAAGAATCGGCTGTTTCAGGAGAAAATTCCCGGGGAACCGGGAATTTTTTTGATTTTGGTCCCTAATAAATACCAAGGTAGAGTAATTTAGCCGCTTAAAAAAATAGGAATAGAGAAAAATACAAAAGAAAAGTCTCTAAGGAGGACAGGCTTTTCTATAGCTCAAAAATAAACCGCCAGGGGGTTAGCCTGGCGGTGCGCGTATTAAAAACCGGTATTACGGATTAACGGTCTTATGCGAAGGATCCAGTCCCTTCCAGCCGCCTCCCAGCGCTTTGATGAGTTCGACACTGTTCACGAGTTCCTGCGACTGGAGTGATAGCAGCGACTGTTCGCTGGAAAGCCTTGTGGCTTCGGATGAAGAAACATTGGTGTAATCAATCATCCCGGCCTTATAGCGATTCATCAGAATGGAAGCGGTCTCAGTCGCCGCGGAGAGGGATTTCCGCGTGTTCGCCACCTGAGAGGCAAGGCTCGCCTGTGAGGAGAGCGCGTCTTCTGTCGTCTGGAACGCCTCGAGCACGGTTTGACGGTAAGCGGCGACAGATTGCTCATAAGCCGCGCGGGCCTGAGCCACCTTGGCCCGGGTGGAACCTGCGTCGAAGATTGTCTGCGCGGCTGACGCGCCAAGTGACCAGAGAAGGTGATCCGCGCTGATCAGCTGGGAAAAATGTCCGCCGCTCCAGCCGCCGGAACCGGAAAGGGTGATGTCCGGGTAGTAGCCGGCAATCGCGATGCCGATCTTTTCATTGGCAGCGGCGACCGCACGCTCGGCGGATGCGATATCCGGACGCCGTTCAAGAAGCGTACTCGGAATGGCTGCAGGAATTGCCGGAACAGAAGGCAGTGCTGTGTCCTGAGGCAGGAGCGTAAATTCAGCCGGAGCCTTGCCAATCAGAACCGCGATCGCGTGTTCATACTGAGCCCGGGAGGACTTCAGGGCGTCACGCGATGCTTCCGCCGAGTAGAGTGACTGCTCAGCGGACGTCAGGTCGGATTTCGCGATCTGGCCGCTTTCGTACTGATTCCTCAGAGTTTCGACATTCTTCTGATAAACCTTGATCGTTTCGCCGTAAACCGCGATGCGGCGGTCCAGAACGCGAAGCGTGAAATAGTCTTCGGCGAGGCTCTCCTGAGCGGAAAGACGGGCATTTGCGAGATCCGCTGCGGAAGCTTCGGCGCTTGCTTCATCGGCGGTCCGGGCCCTGCGGAGTTTTCCCCAGAGATCCGGTTCCCAGGAGAAATTTCCCTGGAAACTGATGGTGTTCTTGGTGACACCGGCAGTCCGTCCGCGGGATCCGGATGCGCCGGCCGTAATGGACGGGTAAAGGGCGGCGTCAGACTGCGCGACCAGGGCGACAGCCTGCAGGTACTTCTGGGCGTACTGCGCGACGTTCTGGTTATTGATTTCGACCTGGGATTCCAGGCTGTTCAGCACCGGATCGCCATACATCGTCCACCAGTCTCCCTTAAGGGCGGCGTCATTCGGCGTGGCCGATTTCCAGCCGGCAGGAGCCTCTTTGAACTGCGCGGGCATCTGGCTCACGGCGGACGGCCGGGTGTAGTTCGGGCCGACTGCGCATCCGGAAAGGATGAGGAGGGCGGCTGCAGCGGCCGCCGCGAGTTTCAGCGGTGTCCGTACAGCGGTCTGGGTACTTTCAAAAGTCTTCTTCATGTTTCTTTCCTCTTACTTTCCGGCGGTAACGGCAGCAGCCGTACCGTTCCCTTTGAAGAACCGTCTCCAGAGTCGTTTGGCCCAGGAACCAAACCGGTCAAGATAAACATAAACCACAGGAGTGGTGTAGAGCGTCAGAATCTGACTCACCACAAGGCCGCCGCAGATCGCGATGCCGAGCGGCCGATGGAATGACGCGTTGCTGCCGGTCTGAAGGAGAAGCGGCACCGCGCCGAAAAACGCCGCGCAGGAGGTCATCAGAATCGGGCGGAAACGCTTACGACAGGCCTCAATAATGGCTTCCTCCGGGGTCCGTCCTTCTCTCTCCGCGGCAATCGCGAAGTCCACCATCAGAATAGCGTTCTTCTTCACAATGCCGATAAGGAGAAGAATGCCGATGAACGCGATCACAGTGAACTGCGTACCAGTGATTTCCATCAGGAGCAGGGCACCGATGCCGGCGGAGGGCAGTGTCGAGAGAATCGTGATCGGGTGGATCCAGCTCTCATACAGAATGCCCAGCAGAATGTAGATCACGAGGATCGCGGTCAGGATGAGAAGCGGAATCTGCCCCATGGTTTTCTGGAACGTGGCGGCAGTCCCAGCGAAACTTCCGTGAACCGAGTCCGGGAGACCGAGGGACGCCATTGTGCGATCAATCGCGGCCTTGGCGGTGTCGAGTGACACACCGTCAGCCAGATTGAAGGCAATGGTCGTTGTCGCGGTCTGATCCTCATGGTCAACCGAAAGCGGTGTGGTCGAATATTCAATGCGAGCGAAATTCGAGACCGGAATCTGCTTTCCGGCAGAAGTCACCACGAAGAGCCGGGTGAGGACGCTCGGATCCTGAGTCCACGAGCTGTCGAGCCCAATCACGCTGTAGTACTGATTCAGCATCTTGTACTGCGTCGCGATCTGGCGCTGCGCGAAAGCGTCATTCAGGAAAGTGTCGATTTCCCGGGCATTGAGACCGTAGCGGGTAGCGGCTTCGCGATCCACGATCACCTTTACTTCAGAGCCGCCGGTTTCCGCGTCGCTGTCCACGCTTGTGAGTTCAGGAAGCTTCGAGAGCGCTTTATAAATCGGCGTGCTCCACTGACGCAGTGTCGCGAGATCGTCACTCTGAATACTGTACTGATACGTCGCGTTCGCGCTCCGGCCGCCGGTCCGGAAATCCTGAACCGGCATCAAAAAGAGCGACGTGCCTGGCATCCGCTTGGAAAGCGCGAAAAGCCGGTTCGCGACCTGGGAGGCGGTCTCAGTACGCTGATCGAGCGGCTTCAGCCGGATAAAGAACTGTCCGGTGTTCCGCGATCCGAATCCGCCGCCGCCCGTGGAGGCGAGGACATACTCAATGGCGGGATCCTTTTCCAGCATTTTGCTCAGACGCAGAATCTTCGGATCCATCTGCGTAAAGCTTGTCTGCTGATCAGCCCGAACCATACCGAAGAGAATGCCGGTATCCTGATCCGGGAATAGCCCCTTGTCGATCGTAATGTAGAGGAAAACGTTTCCGACGATAGTGAGGAGAAGAATCACCATCGTGAGGAGTTTGTGCTTCATCACGGTGCCGAGACTCGCGACGTAGGCCGTGTGAAGTTTCCGGAGACCGGAAGAGATCCAGTCAAGCACCACGGTTTGTGGCCAGCGCCGGCCGTTCGGCATCCGATGAGGTTTCGGAGCGTCTTTCCTGAAAAGACGGCTGCAGAGCATCGGAGTCAGTGTGAGAGACACAAACATTGAAATCGCGAGCGCGACAGAAAGTGTCACCGCGAATTCCCGGAAGAGCTTTCCGACAACGCCTCCCATGAGAAGCAGCGGGATGAAAACCGCGATCAGGGACGAAGTCATTGAAAGAATCGTGAACCCGATTTCGTGGCTGCCTTTCAGCGCGGCCTGCATCGGTGTCATCCCTTCCTCGATATGGCGGCTGATGTTTTCCACCACCACAATCGCGTCATCCACCACAAAGCCTGTACAGATGATGAGCGCCATCATGGAGAGAGCGTCCAGACTGTAGCCGAGGAAATACATCGCGCTGAATGTTCCGACCAGTGAGATCGGAAGGGCGACTGCGGGAATCAGCGTAGCGCGTCCCCGCCTCAGGAACACGTAAACCACCACAATCACGAGGAGGATAGAGAAGAGCAGGGTCTTCTCGGTTTCCTGGAGCGCGTCGCGTACCGTGCTCGAGCGGTCAATCGCGAGTGTGAGTTTCGTTCCCGCCGGCAGCATGGAATTCAGTTCCGGCATCAGAGCCTTCACCGAATCGATGGTTTCCAGCATGTTCGCGCCCGCCTGACGGGTGATGGAGATGGAAACCGAAGGCTTCGAATTGAAGTAACCGGAAGAGTACTTGTCCTGAATCGAGTCGTAGACGTTAGCGACGTCCTTCAGTCTCACCGGAACCCCGTTCTTATAGGTCACGATGAGGTCCCGATACTGGCTCGCCTGCGTGAGCTGACCGTTCGCCTCAATCCACCAGGTGCTGGCCTTTCCGGAAAGCAGGCCGCGAGGGGAGTTGGATGTCGCGCTGTCAACCGCCTTCCGGACGGTATCAAGCGGGATTCCATAGCTTTCAAGAAGCCGTGGCTTCAGGTCGATACGGACTGCCGGCAAAGCGCCGCCTCGGATTGAAACCTGACCGACACCCTGCACCTGGGCGATTCGCTGCTGGAGCTTAGAGCTTGCGAGGTCGTAAAGCTGACCGCGGTTCAGCCGGTCAGACGTCATCGCAAGCATCATAATCGGCGCTGAAGACGGATTCGCTTTGTGATAAGTCGGAAGCGTCTTCATTGCGGAGGGAAGGAGGCTGCGCGCCGCATTGATGGCAGCCTGAACGTCACGCGCCGCGCCATCGACGTCACGCGACATATCGAACTGGATAATGACGTGAGTCGATCCCTGGGATGAGACGGACGTCAGTTCCGTAATGCCGGCGATCTGCCCCATCGCGCGCTCAAGCGGTGTCGCGACGGTTGCGGCCATTGTTTCAGGAGACGCGCCGGCAAGCGATGCCTGCACAAAAATCACAGGCATATCGACCGTGGGGATCGGAGCGACCGGCAGGAACCGGAAGGAAACCGCTCCGACCACGGTGAGGGCGATCGAGAGGAGAAGCGTCGCGATCGGCCTCAGGATGAAGAGCCTCGATATGTTCACGGTTTTTCCTCCTCGAGGGCAGGTTCGGGCTCAAGCGCCTTCCCCTTCCTGAAGTGCGACGCAAGCCGCTCAAACCAGAGGTAAATCACCGGGGTCGTGAAAAGCGTGAGGAGCTGACTGAAGATCAGACCGCCCACAATCACAAGGCCCATCGGACGCCGCAGCTCAGCGCCGCTTCCGGTCGCCAGCATCAGAGGAACGTTGCCTAGGAGCGCAGCGAAGGTCGTCATCATGATCGGACGGAAACGCAGCAGACAGGCGCTGTAAATAGCGTCAAACGGCGTCTTTCCCGCACGTTCTCCGGCAAGAGCGAAGTCAATCATCATGATGGCGTTCTTCTTCACAATGCCGATCAGAAGAATGATGCCGATCAGCGCGATCAGTGTGAATTCCGTTCCGGTGAGCTTCAGCGCAAGGAGCGCGCCGATAGCGGCGGACGGCAGAGTCGAAATTACGGTGACCGGGTGAATCCAGCTTTCATAGAGAATGCCGAGCACGAGGTACACCACCATGACGGCCGCGAAAATGAGCCAGAGCGTATTGGCGTTCGCGTTTTCGTAAGCTGAGAGCGACCCCTGCGGCTTCAGGTTCATCGTGATCGGAAGTTTGATCTGAGTCTTCACGTCTTCGATCGCTTTCTTTGCGTCATCAAGCGAATAGCCGTCCCGGATATTGAAGGAAACCGTGGCAGCCGGAGTCTGTGAGAGACGGGCGTAGCCAGAGGGTCCCAGCTGCTCGGTCACCCGGATGATGCTTGTGAGCGGCACCATGGTGCTCGACGCAGGCGCGGCAGAATCGGAAGACGCCGAACTGGTTGTCGTCGCCGTACCGCTTTTCAGATAGATATGCGAGAAGGCATTGAGATCATCCCGGAACTGCTTACCCACCTCAAGCACGACGCGGTACTGGTTTGACTGCGTGTAAATCGTGGAGATAAGCCGCTGGCCGAAGGCGTTATAAAGCGCCGTATCGACATCATCCGCGGTGAGTCCATAGCGGGCCGCGGCCTCGCGGTCGATATCGACATAGGCGATGCGGGCGTTCCCCATGAGGTTCGTCACAACATCCTTCAGTTCAGGACGCTTCGAAAGCGCCTGCGTGAAGATCGGGACCCATTTTTCGAGTTCCGACTGGTCCGTCGTGTTGAGCGTCAGCTGGTACTCGGATGGCGTGACCTGATCATCCACCTTCAGATCCTGGTTCTTGATCGCGTAGAGGTGAATGCCTGGGACCTTCGCCGCGTCGGCTTCCAGCCGTGAAATGATGGCGTCCGCACTGTCTCGCTCTCCGAAAGGTTTCAGCGTGATCTGGAGACGGCCCGTGTTGAGGGAATTGTTGTTTACCGCGTCAACGCCGACGATCGAGCTCACGGACTGAACGCCAGGATCTTTCTGAATCAGGGCCGCAAGCTCTCCCTGGCGCTTCGCCATTTCAGAGAATGAAATATCAGCAGGTGCCCGGGTGATGCCCTGAATGAAACCGGTGTCCTGCGCAGGGAAGAATCCCGACGGAACCCAGATCCAGAGAAGAGCGGTGACAAAAAGCGTGCCGATTGCCACGAAGAGGGTCGCGACCTGATGATTCAGTACGACCTTAAGGCAGCGCTCATAGAGATTGAGAAGCCAGTTAAAGGCCTTGCCGAAATCCTGAGTGATGCGGCTGTGTTTCTCTTCCGGAATATGCTTCAGCAGATAAGCGGAAAGCATCGGCGTGAGAGTGAGCGACACGACCATCGAGACCAGGATCGACACCGCGAGGGTGATCGAGAATTCGCGGAACAGACGCCCGACTACGTCCCCCATGAAGAGAAGCGGAATCAGCACGGCAATAAGGGAGAAGGTGAGCGACACAATCGTGAAGCCGATTTCCTTTGATCCCAGAAGAGCCGCGTCGAGCGGTTTCATGCCGTCATCAATATGGCGCTGGATGTTTTCCACCACTACGATCGCGTCGTCAATCACAAAGCCTGTCGCGATGGTAAGCGCCATCAGCGTGAGGTTATTGAGTGAGAAACCGGCGAGATACATCACGGCGAAAGTGCCGACAATAGAGAGCGGCACCGCGAGACTCGGAATGAGCGTCGCGGTCGGCGTCCGAAGGAAGAGGAACGAGACCGCGATCACGAGACCTATAGCGATCAGGAGTTCCGTCTGGACATCATCGATCGACGCACGGATCGACTGCGTACGGTCTGCGAGAATCGTGAGTTTCACGGATCCGGGGAGCGATTCCTGAATGGCCGGGAGCGCCGCCTTGATGTCATCCGCGATATTCACAACATTCGTGCCAGGCTGACGCTGAATATTGATGATGATGGCGGGTTTGCCGTTCGCGAACGCTTCCTGATATTCATCCTGCGGCGCGAGTTCAACGTCTGCCACATCCTTCAGACGCAGCGCGTTTCCGTTCGAATATTTGATGACGAGGTTCTGATAGTCCTCAATCGACTTCAGCTGGTCATTCGCGTCAATCGTGACACTCCGCTCGGGCCCGTCGAAACCACCCTTGCTGCCATTGACGTTCGCGTTATTGATCGCGGTGTTGATATCGGAAAGCGCGAGACCGGCAGAGGCGAGTTTCACCGGATTCGCGCGGATACGGACAGCCTGTTGCTGGCCGCCCGCAAGGCTCACAAGGCCTACCCCTGAAATCTGGGAGAGTTTCAGTGCGGCGCGGGTGTTGATCAGATCCTGGACCTTGGTGAGGGGGAGGGTGTCAGAAGTCGCCGCAATGGTAAGAATCGGGGTATCTGCCGGATTCACCTTCTTATAGGTCGGCTTATTCGGAAGATCACTTGGGAGCAGGGCGTCAGCCGCGTTGATGGCGGCCTGAACTTCCTGTTCCGCCACATCGAGACTGAGATCGAGATTGAATTTCAGCGTGATCACCGAATTGCCGCCGGAGGTCACGGAGTACATCTGATTCAGCCCCGACATCTGGCCGAGCTGGCGCTCAAGCGGCGCGGTGACACCGGAGGTCATCACCTGAGGACCGGCACCCGGGAACTGTGTCGTCACCTGGATCACCGGATAATCCACTTCGGGCAGGGCCGAAATGGAGAGGTATCGGTACCCAAGCGCGCCCGCGACGACAAGCGCGATCATCAGAAGGAGCGTCGCGATCGGGCGATAAATAAAGAGTCGCGAAAGGTTCATTTGGTGGCCTTCAGCGCTTTAGGAATGAGAAGCGGCGGACGAGGCGGGAGCGGAGGCTGCGGGGGACGCGGCGGCGTCAGAGCCTGTGGCAGACGGTTTTCTCCGCCGCGGTGTGGCCCCATCAGAGGCGTTTGCCGCGGCAGGCTTCACCACGTTGACTTTTCCGCCATCCGTGGCGGAATCGACTCCGGATGTAATCACGGGATCGCCTGCCTTGAGGCCCGAAAGAATCGCGGTGAAACCATTACCGGCGTCAGGCCCCATTTTGATCGGAGTCCGGTGGGCGACAGAATCACTGTCAACCGTAAAGACAAACTGCCCGGTCGTACTCGTCTGAACGGCGGCAGTCGGCACAACGATGGCATTTTCAAGCACGTTGGTGATGAGTTTCACATTGACGAACTGATTCGGGAAAAGCCTGTCATCCGTATTCGGGAAATCGGCCTTCAGTTTCACCGTACCGGTCGTGGTATCGATGGAATTTCCTACCGTTTTTACGGTGCTTTGAGCGATCAGCGTTGATCCGCTCTGATCGTAGACTTCGACGCGAAGCGATTTCCCCGCCCGGATCGGTGTTACGACATCAGAGAGGTTAGCCTGAGGAATGGAAAATTCGACAGAAATCGGGCGGGTCTGGGTAATCGTCGCGATGGCGGTTGAGTCGCTCGGTCCTACGAGGTTCCCGATATCCACACCCCGGAGACCGATAAAGCCAGAAATCGGCGCTGTGATGCGGCCATAGCCCACCGAAACCTGAGCGCCTGAAATCTGGCCTTTTGCCGCCCGAACCGCGCCTTCATACTGTTTGACAAGGGCGGCCTGAGCGTCGTAATCCTGCTTTGAAATGGAATTCTGTGCGTAAAGTTTCTGATACCGGGAGAGCACCTGGCGGGCATTCGCAAGCTGAGCTTCGCTTTGAGCAAGAGTACCGCGGTACTGCTCGGTGTTTGCTTCGTATCCTCGGGTATCAACTTTGGCGAGAAGAGCGCCCCGCTTCACATACTGCCCTTCCTTGAAGAAAATCTGCGTGAGACGGCCTGTCACCTGGCTGATCACGCTGACGCTCTGCGCCGGAGTCACTGTGCCGAGAGCTGAAATGTAGACATCAACATTCTGGGTCTTCGCGGGAACTGTCAGAACCGAGGTCGGCATCCGGCGGCCGCGGCGGCCTCCGGCCTGCTGCGGCGCGGCGTTCGATTTTTTATTCTTCCAGTACTGGTATCCGCCGCCTCCGATTGCTGCGGCAGCAAGGATGGCAATGGCGGAGAAGACGAGTTTGCGGCGTTTCATGGAAGGACCTTTTAACTGTTTTTTGGCAGGGAAGGCGGCCAGAAATGAATTCGCGCGATCCGGGTACACCATCTCCGCCAGTCTGGATGAGACAAAGATACCAGTAATAACTGTTAAGCGAGCGTAAGGGAAAGAAACGATTTCTTCCCGGTGAGGTGACTCAAACATAACGATAGTCAGTCCCGGAAAAGTTTCTGCGCATCTCTCTGAACGAAATCAGACTGATTCTGGTGGACTACAAAAATGATTTCTATGCCCGCGGGTGCCGCCCATTCTAAGAGCTCCGGACGTGAAGGGAGATGCCGGAAATTGAGAGTTTCTGTATCAGAAAACAAAAAAATACCCTGCCTGATATCAGGCAGGGCGGGGTAAAAGCTATCTATTTCAGACGTCTTTCAGCGGGCCGCGCGAAAGAATCAGCATGAATAGAAGGGAGAGAACGGCGAAACAGGCACCGGCCCAGAAGGACGCCGATGCGCCGAGCGTGTCCCAGAGCGCGCCGGCCCCGATACCGGCAATCAATAGAGCGCCTCCTGACACGAGGTTATAGAGACCGAACGCCGTACCGCGGAGATCTTCAGGCGCGAGTTTCGCAATGAAAACGGAGAAAATGCCCTGAGTAGCGCCAAGGTGCAGACCCCAGAGGACCACCGCAGCCAGAACCCAGACAGGGGATGACGCCAGCGCAAGAGTCACCTGGGAGGCAAAGAGGAAAACAATGCCGAGCGTCAGGAGCCAGATCGGGTGGATCCGGTCCGCGGCTTTTCCGAAGGGATAGGACGAAAACGCGAACACCGCATTCATGAGCACCATTACGAGCGGCACCATGGCGGCCGAAATTCCGACATTAGCCGCGCGGAGCACGATAAAAGCGTTGGAGAACCGGGCGAGGGAAAAAACAGCCGCTGCCGCGATCAGCATCCAGAAGGCCGATGACAGCCTCCCCATAGCTTCGCGGGAAATCGGGTTCGTCCGGTGAGCGTTCTTCGGTTCCGGCGCTTTCACTTCAAAGATGATGAGTGAAAGGCAGATCAGACCCGGAATCAGGGCGCACCAGAAAATGAGCCGGTAGTTATCAAACGTGAGCCACATCAGCAGCGCCGCAATAGCCGGGCCAATAAAGGCACCGGCGGAATCGAGCGACTGGCGAAGTCCAAAACTCGCTCCCATCACGTCTTTCGGTGTAACGGTGGCAATCAGGGCGTCTCGGGGCGCTCCGCGGATCCCTTTTCCGATTCGGTCAGCAAACCGGCAGCAAAAGACCTGAAGCACGGTGTCAGAAAGGGCGAAGAACGGTTTCGAAATCACGCCGAGCGCATAGCCCGTGAAGACGAGTGCCTTCGTGTGCCCGAAGCGGTCAGAGATCATGCCGGAAAAGACCTTCATGATGAGCGCGACGGATTCCGCCGCGCCTTCCGTGATACCGATCGCTGTGGCCGAGGCTCCGAGTCCCACCGCCATGAAGAGCGGAAGAACCGCATGGATCATTTCAGACGAAATATCCATAAAGAGCGAGACGAATCCGAGGGCCCAGACCGTGCGGGGGATCTTGGCGCGGTCTGTTTTGGGAGGGAGCTTTGAAAATTTCATAGTTATGCCCTGCAAAAAGAAGACCCCTGGGCCGGGACCCAGGGGAACTTAAGGTTTTATGTGTCGGTTTTTGCTTACTTCGACGGCTTCCGGCACGCAGCCGTAATGTCCTGCTTCGCGTTGTAGGTCGAGCTCTTCACCTGGGTGAGAGCAAGAACCGTGCTCCAGATGTCGTCATGCGAAACCGGTTTCTTCGCGCCGGCTTCAAGGCACCCCTTCGCAATGCCAAGGCGGGACCGGAGACCGTCCGACACCCAGAGGATCATCGGAATATGAGTCTGTTCACTCGGAGCGATCGCATAGGGAGCGCCGTGGAGGAAAAGACCCTTTTCGCCAAGGCTTTCGCCGTGGTCTGACATGTAGATCAGAGCGGTATCCGCGTCCTTCATCGCCTTCAGTTTGTCAATCATGGAACTCAGCACATGATCCGTGTAGAGGATCGAATTGTCATAAGCGTTCCGGATCGATTTCGGGTCACAGGACCGGAGGTCAGAATTCGTGCAGACCGGACCCCACTTATTGAATTTTTCCGGATAGCGCTTGGCGTACGCCGGGCCGTGACTGCCCATCATGTGGAAGAAGAGGGCATTTACGGTACCGGGCTTCAGTTTCTCCTGATCAATATAGGGAACCATGCCTTTGTCATAGCATTCGCCATTCGGACAGACGGAATCGCGAAGCGCCTTCGGAAGAGACTTGACGGGTTCCGTGTACGGAGTCCCCTGGCTCGCTCCCTTATCACCGCCCTGGTTATCCACCCAAAGCGTCTTCACGCCGGCGCGCTGCAGGACCGCGGGAAGCGGTTCTTCCGTAATGATCTTCTTCCGGTTGTAGTTTTCTCGCCCAATCCGGCTGAACATGCAGGGGACAGAGACGTCGGTGCTCGTACCGCAGGAAGAAGCGTCGGTGTAATTCACCACGCCTTCCTTGCGGAGTTCAGGGGTCGTGTCGCGGTCATAGCCATCGAGTCCCCAATTTGCCGCACGGGCGGTTTCTCCCGTCACGACAACGACGAGGAGGGGACGCTCAGTCGCGGAAGGGGCAGGGGACAGGGTCGGAGTTTTATCCACGATTGTCCGGACTTTGACCGAACCCGGAGCCTCATCCGAAAACTGTGTTTTGACTGCGGAGTAAACGATATTGACTGGAGTCAGCAGATAGCGGGCGCTCTTCTGACCGCGGATGAAGTACGAGAATCCCTGGAAGTCAGCCAGCAGAGAAACAATGCCGAAAATAACGAGGGCAATTGCCGCCAGGAACCACATCGCGTGATCCTTAAGCGGCGCGGGTTTCAGCGGAAACTTCCAGATCAGAAGAATCGGCGGAATCGCGGCGCAGAGGAACGTGAAAATGAGCCCGGGGGAAATCAGGTCACGGGTTTCAGCCACATTGGTCGCAAAAGCGTTACGCAGCATGTCAGGCGACATCACCGCGCCGTAAAGAAGCGAGAAACCGAAACCGCCCGCGCCGATCAGCGAGAGGATGATGAGCAGCGCTTTATAGAGCCGCCGGTCCATAATCGCGGCGAGGAGCGTACCCAGAGCCGCAAAAAGGAAAAAGAGTCCGAGCCACGCTGAGGCGTAGAACTTCACGCCGGCGAGCGACAGCGGATTCGTACCGGTTGCGGCCGCAAGCTTCCAGAAGGGGAAGCTGTCCACCGTCAGCCACCAGGCCGCGACAATCAGCGCAAGACCGGTAGCGCCGGTCGCGAAATACCGGACAAAGCTCTTAAGGGAATGCAGAACGGACATAGAGAAACCTATCCATATTAAACGGTGACGAGTCTGCATTGCAGACTGTCAAATGAAGGTCAAAATACTTGCAATTCGAAACATTTGCAACTGAGACTCTTTATTTTTGTGTCTCACGCCGCTTTAACCGAACTCTGTCAACTCGGTATTATTAGATGGATGAAATGATTGGACCGGAGCCATGCAGGAAAACATTCTGGTTGTAGATGATAACGACGATATCCGCTCAAATGTCGCGGAATACCTGAGAGCCAAAGGCTGGAAAGCGGAGGAGGCTTCAACTGGTCCTATGGCAGTCGCTCAGGTGCACACGGGAGCCTTTGATCTCGTGTTGCTTGACCTTGGGCTCCCCGGGATGGATGGCATTGAAGTGTGCCGGAAACTCCGAAGCGAAGGTTATTCTCTTCCTATCATGATGCTCACCGCGCGCGATGAACTCGATGACCGTGTGGCAGGTCTTCAGAGCGGCGCGGACGATTATCTCGTCAAGCCTTTTTCACTCCGGGAGCTTTCAGCCCGTGTTGAAGCAATCCTCCGACGCAGCCAGGGGAAAGTGGTTAAGGATCTGAAGGTTGGGGACCTCGTGCTCCATCTTTCCACGGCATCCGCTGAACGTGAGGGAAAAACACTCCACCTGAGCCCCGCGTGCTTCCAGATTCTTCGGGTACTGATGTCAAAGAGCCCGAATATCGTGCCGCGCGACGAACTTGAGAAAGCTCTCTGGGGCGGAGACCGCCCGGATTCAGACAGCCTTCGCTCAAATCTCTGGCTTCTCAGAAATGTAGTGGATAAACCCTTTGCTGCGCCGATGATTAAGACGCATCCGGGATTTGGCTGGTCGATCGCACCGGCCGCGGCACCAGCCAAAGCGACAGAAGACAAATAAATTCCAGCAGCTGCTGCGGGGCGAACCAATAGGAGAAGCCGCATGAAACGTATCGGACGCTTTTTCCTGAGACTTGGGCTTCGGGCGAGGCTGATGCTGGTGATCGGTATTCTTGCCTTCGTGCTCACGGCCGGTTCTATTGCCGCTTTCTCCTACGCGATTGAATTCACGGAGGATCATCTGGTTTCTGAGAACCAGTACTACTCACTTCGCGGCTATATTGACAGTGATATCGCGCATGGGAAAGCCCCACGGCTGCTTCCGAATAAGAAGCTTTACGCAGATCCGAGCGTCGTCAATGGCGTAAAACTGGAACCCATTCCGCCCGAATTTCAGAATCTCCCTGACGGGTACACCGAGTACGAAGACGATCATCAGGCGGATTATGTCTTCAGGATGCAGCGTCACGGTGTGACCTATATCCTCACAACCGATCAGACTGAATTTGAAGAGGTGGAGCACAGTCTCGTCGCTGTGGTCGTTCTTTTTGGTCTGCTCGCGGTGATGGCCGCGGTTCTGATGGCCTGGCTGCTTGGCGGCACGGTTGTGCGTCCGGTGAAAAAGCTCGCGCGCGAGGTTCAGAGATGTGCGTCTGAAAAAGAATTCCGGCCGCTCTCGGTTGAATTGACGAATGATGAAGTCGGCTATCTCGCGAAGACCTGTGAGAACTCGCTCAGAAAATTGCATGAAACCGTGCAAAGCGAACGATTCTTTGCGTCTGATCTCTCTCACGAATTCCGTACTCACCTTTCAATTGTTTCCACGACAGCCGAGCTGATGCGGGAAATCGGCGACCTTACCCCGCAGCAGGAGCGGCAGCTGGCAAAAATCACGCTTGCCGCAGAGAGAATGCAGCGACTGATCCATGTGCTTCTCGCACTTGCGCGCGATAAGGATGTCAAAGCCGCGGATAACGATATCAAATATCTGCCTGATATTGCCCGTGAGATTCAGGAAGAGGATGAGCCTGATGCCCGCCAGAAAGGGCTCCGCATGGTGATTGACGACCGGTCCGGTACACCTCCGCCCCGACTTTCGGATAGTTTCGCTTCCTGCGTGCTTTCCAACCTTGTGCGGAATGCGGTGAGAAATTCCACCCGTGGGACTATCACGATCACGCTCGAACCTACACGGTTTTCCGTGAAGGACGAAGGGTGCGGTATCCCCAAGGACGAAATGGAAAAGATCTTTTTGCCCTTTACCCGGGGAAAACTTTCCCATGGTCAGGGTCACGGAATCGGGCTCTCGCTGGTCTCCCGTATCTGCACACGGATGGGGTGGAAAATTTCGGTGGAAAGTGAAGAGGGGAAGGGATCGCTCTTCACCATTACGTTCGCTGAGAAGAAAACTCCGTTCTGAGACACTGGCTCAGCCGGAAATGATTCTGACGATGATTTTCCCAAGCATAAAGAGGCCAAAGGCGAGGAAGAAGAATCCACCGATCCGGTTCACCCAAAGAAGCCCTCGCTTTCCTGTGAGAAGATGGCGGGCATACGCCGCGGCGGCCGCGTACCCGGCGTGGATTACGACGAGTGTCAGCGCGTAGAGGAGCGAGAGCAGAACAGACTGCCCCCAGAACGACCCGTCCTGGTCGATAAACTGCGGGAACATGGAGAAGAAAAAGATGATGAGGACGGGATTCGTAAGCTGAAGCAGAATGCCCCGGGTAAAAATCGAGGCGGGTGAAGCGCCAGTTTCCTTTTTATCCCTTTTCTCCGCGAGTGACATCAGATCAACCGCGGGCTTCCGGAAACTTTTGACACCAAGCCAGAGAAGATAAAGCGCGCCAAGCGCCTGAATAAAAGTAAATAAAGAGGGACGGGCGGAAAGAATGGCCCCGAGTCCGCCCACCGCGATCATGGCGAGAATAAAGGTCCCGCATGCCAGCCCACCGCTACACCATGGAGTCTTCCGGCCGCCTTCCTCCAGAGTCGTCATCACCGTGAGAAGCACCCCGGGGCCGGGAGAAGCGACCACTGTGATGCTGAGAATGATGAAAAGCGTCAGCGTATGGGACAAGATTCAGGACCTCCAGTGCTCTCGGTCAGAAGAAAACAACGTCAGACACAAGATTCCTGAGCAGCGCGATGACACTCCAGGCGGCAGAGGTGCTTGACTTGGGGTTTGCCGGATCCGGCTTCGACGCGATTGAAAGCTCAGCATGCATAAGGCCGTTTGAGAGGCTGATCCGGTGAATATTTTCGCGAAGCCCGGGGACGGTTCTCACAGTCACCCGGGCGTTCGGAGCCTCGGCGGCGATTGAGGCGGTAACCGCGACATTGACGTTTTTCGGGAAAGCCGCAATGGCGTCCCGGACACTGCCAGAGAAGAGAACTTCTTCCGCGGTTGCTGATGGGATACGGCCTTTAAGTCCCGGAGCGCCTTCAAGGCTTCTCGGAGCTTTGACATCCTCAATTTCGACCCGGGCGTCCCCTTTCAGGGCATAGACCTGCATGAGATCCAGTCCGCCGATCGCGCCAGAAGGGATAAAAAGTTTTGCCCCTGATTTCTTCGCGGCTGTTTTCAGCGTATTGAAGAATTCAGGATCGGCCAGAGCGCCGACAGAAGCGGGTATGAAATTGGCACCGGACCGGAGAACCGCTTCACCATACTCCCGGACCGCGGCTCCGCCCGCGAATTCAATAACAAAATCAGGCTTCAGGGCGAGAAGCGGATCAATCTCGGTAAAGAACCGGCAGTCCAGTGTGTCCGCAAAGGATTCCGCGCTCCCGGCGTGACGCGCCATGACGCCTGTAATCCGGAATTCACCGGGAAGAATCCGAAGCAGATTGCGGGCAAAAATGTGGGACAGGGCTCCGCAGCCGATCAGCGCGATGGTTTTCATACGATGGAATCTCCCGGATGACAGAAAGAAGACTTCGCCGGAAGCTGAAACGCACTGCTCAGATAAAAAAACGGAACCAGTCCAGCCGGACGGCTCCGTTTATTGGTTTCCGGCACTGCCCTCTATTTTAGAAGCGCAGTGCGCGTAAAACCATATTTTTTGTGTTCCTGCGCGGATTACTTCGCGATGCGGTGAATCACAGCGTCCATCGGGAGACGGCTCTTCTGCTTCGTGGCGTTGCGGTCTTCCTTTTCGTCGTGGTGTCCGATCGCGAGAACGAGCACGGAGGCGAGGCCTTTTTCAGCGAGCCCCAGGTTCTCGTCCATCTTCTGGAACTGAATACCTTCCATGATCGTCGTGTCGAGCCCCATCTGGGCGGCGGCGAACATCAGGTAACCCATGCCGAGATAAGCCTGCTTGGAGGCCCATTCGAAGAATTCACCGGAGGTGACAGCGTGCAGGCCGACAAAGTAGCGGCGGCCGGCGTCCATGTTTTCTTCGCCTTCGTGACCGGCGTAGCGGCCATCAGCGATTTCCTGCTTATAAACAGCCTGCAGGTGTTCTTCCGACGGACGGAAAGGCACAGCGCACACGATAGCGCGGGAGGCTTTGGTCACGCGTTCCTGATTGAAGTCAGAAACACCAGCCGCAACGGCAGCACGCTCTTCTTCAGTTTCAGCAACAAAATACTGCACCGGCTGATAGTTGACGGAGGTCGGGGCGAGACGGAGGATCTCGAGCAGATCCTTCCACTCGGCGTCCGTCACGGACTTTGCCGGATCGTAAACTTTGGCCGTAAAGCGGCGGCGTGCAATATCAAGAGCTTCAGTCATCTTTTTAAATCTCACTCATTTTCGGGGGGGAATGTGTCCCGATTGGAAGACTTCCGGCGGCGTTTTGATGGGCCGGCCTTGAAGATCGCCTGCACGAGGCGTGACTGTGCGATCACGACTCCCATGCTGTTATAGGCGATTTCCCAATCGGCGTACCACGTAATCATACGGACTCCGCAGATGAAGAGTGAGCCTATCCAGACCGCGGCAACAGAATTGACTCCGACATAGATAAGTCCGAGCGTGAGCCAGCTCCCGAGGAAAGCGGCGGAGGCGTAGGGCTTTCGATCTGAGAGGACCATTGGAAGCTTATTCATGAAGACATCGCGCAGCATGCCGCCCGCAGCGCCCGTGGTGACACCGAGAAGGGTGGAACTCAGCATCGGGACTCCGAAAGAATAGGCAAGCGCGGTGCCTGATGCCGAAAAGAACCCCAGACCAATGGCGTCAAGCCAGATGAACGCGGCGTAAGGAATATCGTGATGGAAGCGCTTGACGAGAACCGGGGCGAAGACCGTAAGAAGGAGCGTGAGCCACACGTAGTATTCGTGCGTGATGAACCAGAATGGACGGTTATTAATCACCACGTCACGAAGAATTCCGCCTCCGAACGCCGTCGTGAACGCGAGAACAAAAATCCCGACCGGATCCAGACGCCGTTCCTTTCCTGCCAGCAGCCCCGAAAAGGCAAAGGCCAGAATACCGATAAAGTCGGCGAGATTCGAGAAGAACTGAAGCATGGAAGGCACCCGGTGAAAGCGCTTTAAAAAGATAGATTAAACCGGGATATTACTTGGTGGAACAGGCAATGTAAAAGCGATTCGCTACCGTTTTCTTCTGACAGTGAAAAGGCTTAATACGAGCGGAGCGCGAAGCGCAGAATCCGCGTGAATTCCTGAGGATCAAATCCCAGACCCGCCAGTGCGAGGACCTGGAGTACAAGGAGTGCCGGAATGCCGAAAGCGAACAGAGGCTTTCGGGTTTTGTGGTGAAAGAAACGCATGCCGGCAAGCGCTCCGATTGAGCCACCGGCCGCGGCGAGCCCAAGAAGTGTGGCTTCGGGGATCCGCCACATATGCTGCTCCGCCTTCCACTTATCGATACCGAAGGTGATGAACGCCGCAATATTGATGAAGAGAAGCCAGAGCGCCATGAGAAATACCGTATTCGTTTTAAGAGATGCGAATTATAGGAGTCTCCGCGACGCTAAACCGCAGGCGGAGAATCTCCGCTGAAACAAAGAGTAATCGCACCCCGATACCGAAAAATCAGGCGACATTTCAGTCTTCCGGTGCTAATGTGACACAGAAAGGTGTTGAACCACTCTGAAGGAGACTCCCATGCGGACCAAAGAAGATGCGAGGGCCTTGATTGATGCTGTGAAGAAGGTGCCTCTTGGTTTTTACCCCACACCGTTTCATAAGCTTGAACGGATGTCCGAGCTTACCGGGGTGAATCTTTGGGTGAAGCGTGAAGACTTCTCGGGTGTCTCGCTTTTCGGCGGAAACAAGGTGAGAAAGCTTGAGTTTCTACTCGCGGACGCGGTCCGGAAAGGGTGCGACACCGTTTTTACCTATGGCGCGACAGAATCCAATCACGCGATGCAGACCGCGACTGCCGCTAGAAAACTTGGACTGAAACCCGTGCTGTGGCTTGGCGCGATTGTGGAGCCGAATCCCGCGGCGCTTCGCGCGAACATGCTGCTCGACAGAATTCTCGGCGCGGAAATCCATATTCTGGAATCCCGAGGGAGTACGCGGGAGACCATGGAAGCGAATCAGGAGCTCTTCGAAAAACGGAAGAATGAGCTCGAGAAAGAAGGGCACCGGGTATATGACATTCCGATGGGCGGCTCCCTTCCTCGGGGCGCGCTCGGGTTTGCCGAGTGCTGGATTGAACTTGCCGAACAAGCAGAGGCGGCGGGGATTCATCCGGATTATGTGTACACCTGTACAGGAAGCGGCGGAACCCTCGCGGGGCTTGCCGCCGGACGTACCCTGATCGGATCTGATCGGACCGTGCTCACCGGAATCGCGGTTGGAAAGAAAGATCCTGAGACGTATGGGAAAGAAGTCCGGCTGCTGGCGGACGATGTCCTGATGCTGCTCGGTGAAAAGAAGCTGACCAAACCGGATGTGTTCCAGATCCTTTACGACTATGTCGGCGCGGGTTACGAAAAGCCTTTTGGCCTCGCGAACGACGATATCCGGCTGCTTGCCCGGACTGAAGGCATATTCCTTGACCCGGTGTATTCAGGAAAGGCGTTCCACGGCATGATGGAAGAAATCCGCAAAAGAAATGTGCCCCAAGGGAGCACCGTGGTGTTTCTTCACACCGGAGGCGCGACAGCGCTCTTCGCGGAACCTGAAATTATTGGGGATCTTTCTGAAGAAAAGTAGAATTTTTGCTTGAAGTTTATTCAGATAATCGTCTGATTACGAATAATATTTGGCCGTCAGTCCTAAGCGGATCGGAGAGAGAGTTTCCGCGGTGGGACTGACGGCCAGACCTTTTAAATCGGCTGCTTAATTTCAGTGCGTCTTGGCGTAGTGAGCGGCATCTTCGCCAGCGAGACGGCCTGAGGTGTAGGCAAAGCCGAGCGTGCCGCCCTCGAAGTCGACGTACGCCTTGCCATACATGCCGCCCGCGTCAGCGCCGACAGCCCAGAGACCGTTGATCGGCGTGGCATCAGAGGTCACCGCACGGAGTCGGTCATCCACACGGATGCCGCCCAGCGTACCGAGGAGTCGGGAAGTGAAGCGGACAGCGTAGAACGGTCCCTTTTCAACCGGAATCAGGCGCTTTCCGTCAGCGAAGAAGAGCGGATCTTTCCCATCGTGATAGGCCTTGTTGTACTGCTCGACGGAAGCGGCGAAGTTCTTTTCGTCGACGCCGATAGCACGGGCGAGCTCAGGAATGGAATTTGCCTTGTAAACGGTTGCGGTATTTCCGACCAGCTTATCGAGGAACGCGGCCACATCCTTCGGCGTGTTTTCAGCCTTGGAGAGTTCATCCGTGTCGTTCGGCTCATTGAATTCCTGGAAGTACTGACGCTTGTCTCCCTTCCAGTTCGCGTACTGTTCTTCGATTGCGGCGAAACCCTTTGCCTTCACTTTATCGAGCATTCCGGAGTCAACAATCACGAATTCCGTCTGATGCGGCTGCATCGCGATTTCAGCGCCGTGAACCGAGTAGAGCGTCGCGTCCGTTTCGTTGCTGAAGCGGCGGCCATTGGTGTTCACGCGGAGATTCGGGTAACGCGTGAAGTCCGTAAGCGCGAACCAATCATCACCCACCTGCTTCGTGATCTTGCCCATTTCCTCCTGGCTGAACGTTTCCCAGAAATACTGTGCGACATTCTCACCGCGTTTTCCGGCACCGGCCTTCCACGCCATCTGGATACCGTCACCCGTGTTCTGGGTCACTTCACCCATCGTGTAGGGGACACCGATGTAGCGTTCAAGCATGTCCTTATTGCCGCCGAAGCCGCCGGAAGCAATCACAACAGCCTTTGCCGTCACCTTGCCGGGCTTCCCATCCTTGCCAATAATCCGGACGCCGGTCACATTGCCCTTTGCGTCCTTAATGAGTTCAGTGGCCCGGGTAGAGAAAAGCGCCTGGCCGCCAGCCTTCAGGAACGAGTCCTTCAGGGCGACGAGAGCCTTCGCGCCGCCATCCTGATAGCCATGGAGCGTTGCGGGCATTCCAATGTGAGCGTACGCGCCGCCAGTACCGGCGTCGACAAGCGTCATCCGGCAGCCGTTCGCGTTCAGCCAGTCAACCGTTTTTCCGGATTCATCAATGATGCGGCGGACAAGGAGGCTGTTCTGGAAACCGCCCGAGAGGCTGAGGTACTGATTAAAGAGCCACTTCTTATCAACAGTCTTTCCGGCAGCCTTCTGCTGGGAAGAGTCAGCGGCAAACATACCGCCCGCGAACGACCCGGCGCCCATCTGGAAGGGAGTCTTTTCGAGAAGAATGGTCTTCGCGCCGGATTGCTGGGAGGCGAGGGCGGCTGCGGAACCTGAGGCACCCGCGCCGATCACAACAACATCAGCCGTATAGTCAGCGGCAAAAGCCGGGGCCGTCATCGCCACCGCGAGGGTGATGGCGGAGATAGAAATCGCTTTGCGCATCCACTGCATGAAAAATGACTCCTTTGGTTATTTCCGTTATGCGTATATGAATTGTTCCCCGAACGATCTAGGGGCCCGATGATTCTGGCAAAGAAAATTCCGGGATAAAATTACACAACATTCGCTTCTATCCATTGATTCAGCTGACATGAAGAATCTCCATATCCTGAATGACGACATAATTCCGACATCCGTCGATCTGATTACGCAGCTCCTTACGAGTGAAGAAGCCCAGAAGCAGTTCTTCGCCGCGATTTACCATCAGGGCCGGGTTTCAGAAGCGGCGAACCGCCAGTCAGACCTTGAGCTGGCGGGCACTGTGGTCAGCGCCATCGTGGAAAGCGAACTGGTCGCGTTTCTGAAGCGGGAAAACAGCAAGCGGGGCGCAAAGAAAAACTATCGGAACGGCTATATCCCACGGGAACTTCACGTTGGAAAGGAAAAGCTTCCGGTGCAGATCCCTCGCGACCGGAACGGCGTCTTCCGGCCGTCATTTGTTCATACCTATTCAAGGGAATTCCGACCTTCAATTGAAGACATTCTGTCTTTCGCCGTAGCGGAGGGGTACCGAAGGGAAGAGCTCGCGATTCTGCTTTATCAGGCCTATCAGGATCAGCGGTCTGACGGTCTCATCATTGCGAAGCAGATGCCGATTCTTTTTGAGTCGCTTGAGAAGTGGCTGACCGCTCCCGCTCCCGGCACGATCCGGCTCCTCGTCGGGTGGGAAAAACGGGTAAGGCACTGTGCCGGAATCGAAAAGCGGATATGCGGCGTGAAGCAGCTTGAGCCTGACGGGACACTTTCCGGGATCTGTGCCTGGGCGTGCGACGCCGACAGCGATGAGGATATTGAGGCAAAGCTGATCCACTTCGTCAAGACGAAGTGCGGTGTCAACACGGTTCAGATGCTTTTCGCACTGAATCACTGTGACGCGTTCGAATCGGCGGCGAAGAAAGCCTGGCCTCAGGTGAAATTCCCGGCGGTTTGAAAAAAAGCCGGGAGGATACACAATCCCCCCGGCAGCTCACTGCAAGAGAAAGAAAAAATGAAAATGACGCCGGGATCAGAAGAAGTGCGTCATACCAACCTGGAACGCGGTGTAATTCGTGTCTGAACCGCCGTTATCCCAGGAGAGAGCGCCGCGGCCGATTGACTGTGAGACATCGGCGTACATCAGCGTACGCTTTGACATGTAGTAGTAACCGCCAAGCGCAAGCACATGGCGCTTGAACTTCGTACCGTCGTCCTTCACCTTGCCGTCCAGGTACTGATACTGGGCGACGACCTCGTACTGATTGATCGGCACGCGGATACCGATCCAGGCCTGGTCTGATGAAATACCCTTCTTCAGCGCTTCGCCTGACGCGGTGGTCATGGAGTAGAGGTTTTCGTTAAAGGTCGCGTAGGCGTACTGATACTGATGCTCGGCCCGGTTATAGCCGCCCATCACCTTGAATCGGCCGAAGTCGTAGCTTGCGGCGGCCCGGAATACGCGGCCGTCCTTCAGATCAGAATCCGTGCTTCGGATGTCGCCCTCTGCGGACACCATGGCGGAGAGTTTTTCATCTGAATAGCGAATGGCAGCGTTCCAGAAGCGGTTGTTCTTCGACTGCCGGGCGTTCTCCTTCGCGTCTCCCGAGAACGAATAGAAGAGACCTGCCTTGAAGCCCTTAAAGGTCGGCGTGACGTAGTAGAGGGAGTTGTCGTACGCGGCCCAGGTCGTCTGCTGCGTGGACTGCAGACCAGCATCCTGGTATCCAGCCTCAAACACGTCAAACGGGCACATCCAGCCCTGAGTACCAACGGATGCGGAGAACGGGCTCATGCGGCCCGCACCGATCAGACCGTACGGCCCCTCAACGTAGAGCTGGGACTCGTAATCGAAAAGCTTGTCCTGAGTCTGGAAAGCGCCGGTATCCGGGTTGAAACGATTACGCAGGGCAAAACCGACCTTCGTCGTGCCGGAGAGTTTCTCCTCCCCAAGGAAGTCAAAGCCTGAACCGATATAGTTGTCAGGCGTCATGGAGAGCGTCGTGTCGCCATGCTTCGCATGGGTTACGGTAAGACCGAGATCAATGACACCTCGGATCTGAAAGTCAGCGGCCTGAGCGCTGAAGGCGAGCAGAGCGGCGGCAATGCCGGCAGCTGCCTGCGTAAGTTTGAACATGTTTTCTCCTTTGGTCGTTTTCGCGCCTGGCAACTGAAATACCAGGCGTGCCGAAATCGTATGAAGAAAACAGGGAGGCGAAAATTACACAACTTTCGATCTAAGCCGTGTTAACTCCAGCAGTCTAGTTAGAAAGAAATATTTTCCTGCCGCGAAGGAGAAAAAAGCCCGTTACAAACGCTGAAAGCAGTTCCGCCACGCTGATCGAGAACCAGATACCGTTGATCCCGATAAGAAAAGGAATCAGAAAAACGCATCCCGTTTCAAGGACAAGCGTGTGGGTGAAGGAAATAGCGGCTGACACCGGACCGTTTCCAAGCGCTGTGAAAAAGGCGGATCCGAAAATCGTGATCCAGCAGAGAAGGTAGGAGAGGCCGTAAATCGTCATGGCATTCACGATCAGACCGTGGAGCCCGGCGTCTCCGGCATCAAAGAGTCTCGCGACGAAATCCGCGAAAACGGCGGACAGAATCGTCATCAGAATGCCTGTGAGAGCGAGGATCACCACGCTTTTCTTAAAGAGACTCTTTACTTCCCGATAGTTTTTGGCTCCGAAGTGGAAGCTGATCGCCGGGGCGACGCCCTCAGAGAAACCAATCATCGCGGACACGAAAACGAACGCGGTGTAGATCACGGCTCCGTAGGCCGCGACGCCGTCATTCCCCGCGTAGCGGAGGAGCTGCAGGTTGTAGCAGATGCCAACCACCGACATCGCGATGCTGGACATGAGTTCTGAAGATCCATTGATCACCGTATCCAGCACAACCCGCGGCATCCAGACTGGACGGATAAACCGAAGGAGGCTCGTGTTTGGGCGGGAGAAATAAAGCAGTGGGAAAAGCCCGCAAAGCAGCTCACTGATCGCGGTAGCGGCCGCGGCACCAGTGACACCCCAGCCAAAAACAATAATAAAAAGAGCGTCGAGCCCGATATTCGTGACCCCGGCAGCAATGGTTGATGCGAATCCGAGGTTGGGCTTTCCGGCCGTAATGTAGAAAGACTGGAAGAACGACTGAATCATGAAGCAGGGGAGAGCAGCCGCAATGATCCTGCCGTAAGAAATACAGTCCGGGAGAAGCGTGGCATCCGCTCCAAGAGCCCTTGAAATCTCAGGCATCAGAAGCCAGAGGATGACGGAAATCAGGAGTCCAACCCCCACCGCGATCGCGGCGAGAAGCGAAAAGATCCGGTTCGCCGTTTCCGGTTCTTTCCGTCCAAGAGCCGCTCCGACAAACGCGGAACCACCGGTGCCGAGCAGAAACCCAGGCGTTACGGCTGCCATCAGGACCGGGAACACCAGGTTAACCGCGGCAAAGGCCTCCTTACCTACAAAGGACGCGATAAAGAAACCGTCCACAATCGTGTAGCAGGACAGAAACACCATCATCGCGACGGTCGGAAGCGTAAATCTCAGCAGTTTTCGATAAGAAAAATGACGATCGAAAGCGTGGTTATTCAAACAAACACCTTTATTTCCGAAGGTTACGGCAAATTGCGCCAGGTTTCGAACAGAAAGCCCGGATGAGGGACCGTTACGGAAGATTTATACCCTATGGGAATTTCTGCCGCTTAAACACAACACTTCCGCCCATCCTGCGGGAAGCCATAAAAACGCTTCGTGGCGTACAAAATTGGACATTCTGATTACGAAACCAGCATGTTTTCTAGGTTTTTATGGGTTTTTGTGACGCAAATTACAAATTAATTGTGGCGGAGAATGGGCAATAAGTGTAAAACTATAGATATAGAAATTGATGGTGTTGGATTCAATAAAAAGTTTTTAACAGCAATTGCCTTCAGTTCGTTCATTAAGACCGGGCTGAAGGTGAATCCTCTACCTCGCTGCTTGCCCATAAAGAACGGAAGAGAGTTTACCCCAACCCCTAGAAACTCCCTTTTAGACAGGCAGCGGGGCCCACGCTTTGCCTGCTTCAAAACAGCATTATCCGAAACCCTATGGTTCCGGATTTTGGTCTTTCCCGAAAAGGTGGATCTATGAATCAGTTCGTTAAGTTTGCAGCGGCAGCTGCGGTGTCCCTCGTTTTCCTGAGCGGCTGCTCAGACCCGGTGTCTACGGTGAAGGACGGGACGCTGCCTGAATTTTCAACATCCATGAAGGTTGGGGACGCGCTGGGCAAGTATTCCGGCTGCGTCGAGAAGACCGCCAAGTGGTCGAAATTTTCAACCGATCAGATTAAGAGCGGAGTGGAATTTACCTGCGAGCTTAAGCCGAGCGCGGAGCTCTATGCCGGCATCCGTAAGGAAGCGGTTGACGCGAAGAGCGGTGTTCAGGTGCTGCAGGCCATGGCTGACGCGTTCCGCGCGGCGCTGGGTAACGGGGCTTCTCAGCAGCTTGATATGTCGAAGAATATCGACACGATGATCGCGGCGACCGGTGTCACGAAGAACGAACTGACCGTCCGGTTCGCGATTAATTCCGATGACAAGAAGAAATTTGATCTGAGCAGCGTTTCGACAAAGTTCTTCTGGGGGAAAGATTCCGCGAATCTCGCGAATCCGAAGGATAGCCTCCACGCGGTTTATGACAATGTACCGTTTGTCGCGAACACCGCGGGTAAGGAGAAGACTTTCCGCGAGGATCTCTTCAATCTCTATAACACCCGTACCGTGGCAGCAGGCTCTGCGCCGGCTTCCGCACCGGCATCGAGCCCAGCCAAGTAAACTTCTGAGACGCACAGAACCGAAGGCTGCGGAGGCTTTTCCCGCAGCCTTTTCTGTATTCAGAAAAAGTTACTCTGAAGCCTCACGGTTATTATCCGATCGGATTAATCTATTTACCGAATCCTATAGGTTCCGTAAGGAAATCAGAATGGCTGAAGAAAATAAGAAAACAATCCGACTCCTGATGCCTCAGTGGCAGGGAGGCGATTACGACCTGCCGCCAGTGACTGGTGAGATCTATCCCCTGGGAGCCCGGCTCCTTTCCTTCCTTGCCCCGAAGAGCGAGACCACGCCCGAGTTTGAGGTTCCCGTGGCTCCCTATGAAGGGAAGCACGGCTGGAAGACGAATGGTGTCTATCAGCAGGAGGTGGTGCTGAAGCAGCTTCACGCCGCCCGGGAGATTATTGACCGCGAGGCACCGGATCGTATTGTTGTTTTCGGCGGTGACTGCCTTGTGGATCAGGCTCCGTTCTCCTATCTGAACGAAAAGTACGATGGGGACCTCGCGGTTATCTGGGTAGACGCGCATCCGGATATTTCCACGCCTGAAGTCTTTGACCGGGAGCACGCGATGGTTCTCGGAAATCTGATGGGAGACGGTGATCCGGTTTTCGCCCGTGAGGTGAAGAAGCCGCTGACAGGCGAACAGGTTGCCATTGTCGGCCCGAGCCGCTTCAACTCTCCGAAGGAAAGCGCGATTGTTGAGCGTCTCGGAATGAAAGTGTTCCCGCCGGAATCGGTGTTTGAGACAAGCACCGCGGTGACTGACTGGCTGAAGACCAGTGGCCTTAAGCACGTTGCCATCCATTTTGACATTGACTCGCTTGATCCCCGGTTCTTCTACTCGCAGTTCCCGAATGATCCGAACGGCATTCCGTTTGATACCGCGCCCGGGAAACTGAAGATCGAACAGGTAACCCGTCTGATTCTTGATATCGGGAAGACCGCGGACCTCGTGGGTCTCGGTATTGCAGAACATATGCCGTGGGACGCCTGGAATCTGAAGCGCATGATGGAAAGCCTTCCGATTCTGAAGTGATTGATTCATTCCTCAATCAGTCAAATGCCCGAAGATCGGTTTCGACCTTCGGGCATTATTTTCAGAAAGAGTCCATCAGGGCTGGGACTTATCATCCGCCGCATATCGTTTTTCCAGCTCACGATAGCGATCAAGACCAATGAAGTGATTGAATTCACTGAAGTCAATCATTCTGCTGAGAAACGCGTCACTGGTTCCGTCTCTTGCCAGTTCAGTGAACGCGTCTTTCAAGGTCTTCGCAACCAGATAAAGTGAAGCGCAGGACCAGAACACCCCCGCGTATCCCATTTCCTTCAGTTCAGAGGCCGGAATAATCGGCGTTTTTCCGCCCTCAATCATGTTCGCGAAGAGATAAGTGCCGGTTCCCTCGAATTCGCGGGCCAGCCTTTCAACTTCCTCCCGGTCCCGAAGCGCCTCGATAAAGAGGATTTCAGCGCCGGCATCCGCGTAAAGATGACCCCGCCGGATGGCGTCATCGACCCCATTGATCGCCCGGGTGTCAGTTCGGGCCATGATAACTGTGTTCTTATCAATCCTGGCGTCACACGCCGCGCGGATCTTTTGAACATGGATTTCGGCCGGAATAACCTGTTTTCCTTCCATATGACCGCAGCGCTTGGGCCATTTTTGATCCTCAAAGAAGATGCAGGAAGCGCCAGCCCGCTCATACTCATTTTCAGTCCGGATGACATTCAGGGCATTGCCGTAGCCGGTGTCCCCGTCTCCAATCACAGGAATATCAGTCGCTTCACAGATCTGCTTCAGCGATTCCCGCATCTCGGTAAGAGAAAGCAGCCCGACATCCGGCTGTCCCAGACGGGTAGCGGAGATGGCATAACCGCCCATCGCGAGACAGTTAAGACCTGAAACTTCGGCTATCTTCGCGGACAGCGCGTCATAGATGCCGGGGGCGATCATGAATGTTCCCGTCTCAAGATTCCTTCTGAACTCGAGACGTTTCGCTTCAGAGGTTTTCATGCCTTTGCTCCTTCGGTAAGACGGGAAAAGACCCGAGCGGCACGCTCCCAGTTAAAGACGCCGCAGAGGCAGCTCGCCGCAATTTTTTTAGCCGCCTGTTCCGGTGTCGTAAAACCGTCCTCTATATCCCGAACGAGTTTTTTGATGACTCCGAATGAGACCATGTTGTGACCGCACATGGAGGCAATTTCGAGAACACCTTCCTTTGGCAGTTTTTCGGTTTTGCCGAAGATCCCAAGCGACACATTGGCCGTGTGAGGAGTCAGTCCAGCGCACCGACAGGAGGCCTTGACCTGATCAAATAGCCCTGAAACCACGATGGAAATACCGAGGTCTTCTTTTTTCAGGTCCTGGAGCACTGCTGTGACATCCTCAATATCCCTGAAAACGGCGTGAGAGACTGTGTTGTCACGCGTAAGAGAGACCATTTCGGACAGCGTCCGCGTGAAGGAATTTCCGGCCACGTTTCCGAAATTCACCGGATTATGAGCGGCGAAAATTTCAAGTGCCCGGGCGAGTTTCGGTGCGGCTCCGTCACGGTTGACACCCCGGGCTGCCATTGCGAGAACCACATAATCATGCGCAAGATCTGACTTTGAGCCGCGCCGATGAAGAGTATGTGTCATGATGCCGCCTCCACTGGAAGAAACGGTTTGCCAAGTCCGACATTGGTTTTTCCGTTGGAACGATAAAAAATGCCGTTCTCTTCCAGAATCTGAATAAGTTCCGGTCCGATTCCCCCGGACGGATCGGTTCGGCGAGGGCGGCGGAAAAAACGGTATCAACTGTCTTTCCCGCTTCTTCCAGCGCTTCTACCAGTTCAGGTACCCGGCTGACGGGAATCTCAAATTCAACGAGTGCGGAGAGTACCCGCTCCCCCAGTACCTCAGGATTCAGATCTCCATTTCGATCGTTTGTGAAGAGAGAAGTGACTGGATTTTCTTTCTGGAACTCGACGTCAAGGCGGGCGAGGGCTCTGGTGACCGTCTGGACATCTTCGAAACTTGCACTGATTCCGGGACGCCCGAGTTCCACCGCGACGTTGACGAAACCAGCCCGCAGCCGTCCCGTTACGTCGTTGGTTTTCATTTCTTCGGTTCCGCGGCCAAGAACCCCGGTTGATTTATGAGGACTCAAAACATCGGAGAAAGCCGAGCGCAGACTGCGGGGCCACGGCAGTTCCTGAGGCTCAAAAGCGTTGACGGGACAGACCCTGGAACGGAGACAGGCACTGCATTCGACACAGCGGTCCAGATTGACCTCTGAATGGTGCCCGTCAGCCGCAGCGCCAATAGCGCCGACCGGACACACAGGCCAGCATTGGCGGCATCCGATACATTGCTGATTGATATGCATTTTCTTCCCTTGTGAAACGGATTAGAAGGCGGCTACCACAGAGCCTTTGAACTTATCCTTCACAAATTGCTTCACTTCGGGGCTCTGGAACGAGGCGAGGAGAGTCTTGAATTCAGGTTTATCTTTGTCCTCAGTGCGGGTGACAAGAACGTTGGCGAAGTCTGAATCCGCGCCTTCGAGAATAAATGCGTCTTTCTCAGGGGAAAGCTTGGATTTCACCGCCCAGCTGCCGTTGATGACCGCGAACCCCACATCAGGAAGTGACCGGCCGAGGTAAGCGCTGTCAACCTCGCGGAAAACCAGGTGTTTCGGATTCTCAGCGATATCGTGTGTCGTCGCGTGAATTCCGACGCCATCCTTCAGTTTGATAATGCCGTTACGTTCAAGGAGCTGCAGACCGCGGCCGAGATTCGCGGGATCGGCTGGAACGGAAACGAGCATTCCATCCGCGATTTCAGTTTTGGTATGAATTTTCTGAGAATAAACGCCAAGCGGGAAGAGAACGGTTTTCCCAAGCGCAGTGAACTGATATCCCTTTGAGGACTTGGCCTTCTCAAGGAAGGGAACGTGCTGAAACGCGTTGCAGTCAATATCCTTCGCGGCGAGCGCTTCATTTACCTGACCATAATCGGAGAATTCGATAATCTGAACATTCAGTCCCTTTTTGGCAGCGACCTTTTTGGCTTCTTCAGCGACTTCAGCGTGAGGCCCGGACAACGTTCCAAGCTTGATCGTCTTTTGAGCAGAGGATGAATCGTTCTTGCTGCAGCCGAAGAGAGCGATTGCGGGAGAGGCTGCAATAGCAGCGAGAAGGATGCGGCGTTTCATGATTTGTGAGTCCCTATAGCATTAAGCATTGTTACCGTCAGTTTTTTTGTGATCAGATTTGACGGGCGTTTTTTGATTTTTCCGCATCTCAGGGACTATGGATGCTGAGCTCAGGGAACTTATTGGGGTATTACCGGCTGATTTTCTTTAAATACGAAAAGTCACCGTAATATGTCAAAACCAATAAGGCTTTTGATTTGCCGAGAAAATAATTCACCTCAAATAAAAATGCCCGGACATTGCCGGGCATTTTTAGATCAAGCGAGGATTTCCTCAGACTCCGCGGATCATTGTCACAATGACAAGCGCCGCAATGATGAAGAAGAAAACCGCGCTTGTGCGCCGCAGGATGAGAGATGCCTGGGGTGACTTGAAGAACGTCCGGGCCCGGGCAACGGCAAATGTGTAGATCGTCATCACAGCGAAAACGAGGAAAGAGTAGACGATCGTCATGATCACGACCTGCGGAATATAGGCAAGTTTCTGATCGATGAACTGGGGAAGCAGCGAGATAAAGAAGACAAGCGGCTGCGGATTCGTGATCTGCAGCATAAAGGCTTCCGCAAACTGCCTGCGGCCGTTATGAGCCGGGATCGCTCCGTCAGCGATGAGAGACGTGGCAGGCGCTCTCCAGGCCTTGATCCCGAGGTAAATCAGGTAAGCAATACCGATAAAACGGAGAACCGTGAAAATCGTCGGGCTGTTCGCAACGATCACCCCGAGACCTGAAACCGAGGCGGTCATCAGTACCAGAATGCCGACAGCGAGTCCGACCCGACACCAGAAGTTTCCTCTTAGTCCGCCTTGAATTCCCGTTGTGATGGCATAAACAACACCCGCCCCCGGAGCAAAAATGTTGGCGAGTGAAATAACGATGAACATGCTGAAAAGGGAAAGATTAAGCATCGGGCGTCCTGTAAAACAGTTTCAGCCGGAATCTGAGGGGAAAATCCGGCTGTACGATGGAAATTCTAACAAAGCGTTACAGGAAACGCCTCACCTCCCGCACTCCCGGTAATGGGGCGTGCATGGCGGGTAAACAGCGGTTCTTCAGACTTCATTCCTCTGATAAGCTCACTTCCTCATTCTGAAAAGCAACGCATTCATGGATTTCGCCTCTTACTTTGGAAACCTCGGCCTGTTTGGCGTCGCGCTGAGTGCCTTTCTCTCGTCCACGATTCTTCCGGGAACGAGTGAAGCGGCGGTGATTGCCTATGAGGCGGCTTTCCCGGGACGCACGGCCGCGCTTTTCCTCACGGCAACGCTCATGAATACTGCGGGTGCCATGACTTCCTGGGCTCTCGGACGGTTTATTCCGGAGGGAAAGAAAGTGTCCGAACCGACGCTCGCGAAGCTCCGCCGCTTCGGAACGCCGCTTCTCTTTTTCTCCTGGGTGCCTGTGATCGGGGATGCGCTGTCGCTTGGCGCGGGGCTCATCCGGACACCATTTATTCCAGCGCTTCTTTTCACGCTTCTTGGGAAAGGAGCCCGGTACGCGGCAATACTTGGACTGTTTTCTCTTCTGAAGCCCTGAAAAAAACGGCAGAGATGAACTCTCTGCCATTTGTTTATACCGATTTCCTGTTTTACTTTATGAGGTTAAGCAGGGAACCGGTGTTTGGGATTTCTGAACTGTTTTCGACGGGACGCTCAGGCGCCGGAAGGTCGCCTAGCGGATCCGCGGGGACCTTGCTCTTAGCGGCTTTGGCGGGAACGGTCTTGTTATAGGCGGCAGCGACGCGTCTCACATCCGCGAGTCCCTCCGGATCTTTCGCTTCAGCCGCGACCCGGTACCAGTCATAAGCCTTACGAAGATCTTTTGCCGTTCCGGTTCCGTTTTCGTAGAAGGAACCAATCTTCTTGATCACGGCAAGACGCGGCGGGACATTCTGAGCCGCAATTTCAGGGGAGGGCGCTGCGATGAGGTACCACTCTAGCGCTTTCGCCGGATCCTTCTTGAAGTACACGCCGTTCTCATACATTTCGCCGATCCGGATAGCGCTTGTGATGTCACCCGCCATCACGCCCTTCTGATACCAGTCAAGCGCCTTCGGATAGTCAGGCTTCGCGCCGTTCGCGGTATCCGCTTCCATCTCAGCAAGGTAGCGGGGGGCCTTGAAGTTTCCGAGCGTCCAGGCCTTTTCATAGGCTTCACGGGCGAGCTTCAGATTATAGAAACCGGAATCGTGGTTTCTGTAGATATCACCCATCAGGACGTAGGCGTCATCATCGCCGCGGGCCGCTGCTTTCTTGAACCAGTCAAGCGCCGTCGCGAAATTACGGCGCATGCCTCGGCCTTCCATATAGATCCTGCCCACAAGGGTTTCCGCCGGACCGTAATTCTGATCTGCGCTTCGCTGCAGAAGATTCAGACCATCCTGTCCCTTAGCGAGAAGTGAAACACCGCCGAGGAAGAAGCGACCTTTATAGGTGTCGTTCCGGTTTTGTTCGAGGAGCCACTCACGGATCGCCGGGATTTTGTAGGCGGCGTCAAACCCGTACATATGGTCGCCGTACGCCTTTCCCCGGCTATCAGCATTGGCCGGGATCACAGTTCCAGCCGTAAACCGGATGAAATTGATTGGTTTCCCTTCGCTGTAGAGTGACTTCACAGCGGCGTTCTGCGAGGCAAGGGGGAGGCGGGCCGAAAACTCCGTCTCTCCGATATCCGCACCTTCTTTCTGAAGCACCGTGCGGAGCGCTGCCATCCCAACCGAGGCCTTCGGGTCTCCGGCGGAGGTCACATAGGTAAAGTGATCTGAGGCAAGCGGCTTCAGGAGATCCGCTCCCCACTGGCTCGACACCATCAGAGAACCCGCAAAGAGATCCGGGTTCACGGTGTTGAAATAGAAGGAGAGCATCCCGCCCATCGACTGGCCTGTCGTATAGACGCGGTCCCGATCGACGTTATAGCGATGCATGACGGTTTTCAGAAGCCGGTACGCAATCATCGCTTCAGGTGAAACCGTTGAATCATCCCGGGTTGCGGCTTCCGGTCCCTTGAATGATGGGACAAGGACAATGACCGGCCCCTTTGCCTGGGTTTCAGGCGCGGCCCAGATAATGCCGCCCCAACCCTGCATCAGAGGGGCTTTGACGCCCTTGCCGACAGTGCTCGCGTCCGCCATAAAGAGAACAAGCGGGCAGCGTTCCTTTTTGAGGCAGACTTCCGGAACGTAAACGCTGTAGTCCATTTGCTGGCCCGAGACACCGTCGTGGAAAGTGCCTTCCGTGAAGAGCGAGGCAAGAGAGTCGCGGCGGGAAAGCAGTTCCTTATCGAAGGACTTGTCCGCACCGCCCCATTCGCCTGACCAGGCGGAGCCTGAAGTCTGGGAGGCAGAGGCAGTGCCGGCAGCCGATGCAGCGCCGGATGACAGAGCAAGTGCGAGGCTGAGGACGAAAGCAAGTTTTTTCATCATGGATCTATCGTCTGAAACTCATATTCTTCTGAGTCTAACGCGGAAAAGCTCTGGCGAAGGCAGAAAAGCCGCTCGCCCAGCGGATAAAACCTCTCGTGGATCCCCTGAATAAGGCAGTCTTCAGCGGCTCGCCTGACAGATCTGAAGGAGATGACTGCTGAGCGGAGTCTTCAGCCGCCACACAATATTGATCGGAGCGGATCCCTGATGACTGACGTACACCGCTTCTCCGAGGCACGTATAGCTCATAGCGGATTTCGTCTCCGGATCCGCCCTTCGTTCACGGACAAAGAGGAAAACGCGGCTTCCCCTTTCCTCATGATGGAAATAGCGATCCGCTGTTTCGCTCGTGCTTCTCGTCTGAGACTGGCTCTGCCAGTGGAACTCCCGGTCGTTGATCGCGTAGTCCTCATACCGGGTAGAAGAGGTAAAGTCGCTTTCTGACTTATTGATTGTGATGAGGAAAACGTCAGCCTTCCGGTTTTTGAAGTACTTCACGCCTTCGCGCCAGGTGCAGAGCCGATCCATCGCGATCAGGATCTGGTTTCGGGTATAGGTGCAGCCCGTTTCAAACGGGATACCGTCCGGAGCCGGGTCGCAGATCACTGGAACCGCGTTTCGGCTGTGTTCTGAAATCGTGAGCAGATCAAGAAGTTCCGAGGCGATCACGGGGTTCTCTCTCAGTTCCTCTATCCGGGACACCGGATCCGCGGTGTCCTTTTGACCCGAGCGGAGGAGTTCCGCGAACATCTCTGTGAGACGCCGCTCCCGATCGCTTTCGGTTTCCACCTCCATCCGGAGATCCGGGGTGCTGAGAAGCAGCCTGATCTGTCGGATCAGTTCCGGAGAGTCGATATCGGCCCACCAGCCTTTCGCAAGAGCTTTATTCGCGGAAAGCTCAAAGTCGGTCAGCGGGAAATCTTCCCTTTTTCCAGCGTCCGCGCAGCATCGGGCAAAAGAGCGTTTTGCCTGAATGTAGAAGGATTTCGCGGTAAGACGGTAAAAACGCAGGAAATTCTGAAGTGTCAGCGCTTCGCCCGAGTCGGATTCGAAGTTCCGGATCAGAGACTGCATCCGCGATTCGCCGCGCCCAAAGAACTGCCGGATGTTTTCAAGAATGACCGCCTGAGCCCGTTTCTCGATTTCAATCACACAGCCGCTCGGGAGTCCCGGGAACCCCGTCTGGATCTGCTTCACCGTGCCGCCGGTCGTGACGGAGAGGAGAGCTCGGAACCGCTCTTCGAAGTTGTACCGGGCGTTTGCCTGGCCGACAAAATCGAGCACCGTAAGACAGTCCTTCTGATCGCCGTATTTCCTAAGTCCCCGGCCAAGCTGCTGAAGGAAAACTGTGAGGCTTTCGGTCGGTCTCAGGAACAGGACCGTATTGATGCAGGGGATGTCGACGCCTTCGTTAAAGACGTCGACCGTCATTAGAGCCTTCAGCTTTCCGGTTTCCAGATCAGACGCTGCACTCGATCGGATCCCGTCCGGGGTTGTGCCATCGATCACTTCAGAGGAGATCCCGGCCTCGTTAAATAGCGCTGCCATGGCGCGCGCATGGCTGACGCTCGCGCAGAAGGCAAGGCACTTCATCGAATTCAGGTCTCCGACCTGTTTCTCTAAAGCCTTCAGAATGACGTTATTCCGGAGGCCAGCCGCGCGTCCCTCGGTATAGAGCTCGGTGAGTGCGTTTGAGTCATAGCGGCCGTTCCGCCAGGTGACGTTCTCAAGCGACACGGGGTCATACACCACGTAGTACTGGAAGGGGCAGAGGAGACCTTCCTCGATTGCCTGAGGAAGGCGGATTTCAGCGGATATCCCGTGATCGAAATACTGCAGAATGTCCTTTCCATCCATGCGCTCAGGAGTCGCTGTAAGACCGAGAAGAATATCCGGTCTGAAGTCACCGAGAATAGCCTGATAGCTGTCCGCTGCCGCATGATGGAATTCGTCGATTACGATGTAGTCGTAATAGTCTGTGGGAAAACGAGCGACCAAATCCCGATTCAGGCTTTGTGCCGAAGCGAAAAGCACGGACTCATCCTCCGGCTTCCGGCCGTTCACCAGGAGATCTCCGAACTCCGGTTTTCCGAGAACCGCCGCGAAGGCAAACTGGCTCTGCTCCAGAATTTCCCGCCGGTGCGCGATAAAGAGAAGGTGCGGCTCACGCCCCTTCTCTGAAACGAAGTGCCTCCGGTAATTCCGGAAGTCAAACGCCGCGATCAGTGTTTTGCCGGTGCCGGTGGCCGCGACGACGAGATTCTTCCGGAAGCCAAGGGCCCGCTCGGACTCGAGTTTCTCGAGAATCTGTTTCTGATGCTCATAGGGCTCAATATCAAACTTCATACTGAGCTTCAGTGGTTTCCCTTTTGAGAGACTCCCCGCGTCTGAGAGCGCCGCCTCGACTGCCGCGTCATCCTCTTTTGTTCCCCGGTACGGCGTAAAACTGCCGCTTTCCCAGTAACGTTCAAAGTTAGACGCGATCTGACGGAAGGTGTCCCCGAGCTCAGTCTTCGTGATTTTGACGTTCCACTCACGGCCGGAGTTCACGGCTACCCGGGTGAGGTTTGAAGAACCGATATAAGCCGTGCTGAACCCTGTGTCGCGGTGGAAGATATAGGCCTTCGCGTGAAGCCGGGTAAGGCCGGGGTTCAGCTCAATCCGGATATCCCCGCCGATTTCCTGCAGCCGCCTGATGGCGGCGAGTTCCGTGCAGCCGGTGAAGCAGGTCGTGATCACGCGGAGTTTCTTTCCCGCCTGGCAGAACGCGGTGAGTTCATCGAGCATCGGACCGATGCCGGAAAACCGCACAAAGGCCACGAGAAGGTCAATCCGGTCCGCGGTCTGGATTTCGGCCTTCAGTTCATGAAGGAGATTCGCGGATCCCCGGTCAGAATCGGTGATCAGCGTCGCGTACGTGACGGAGGTGGAAGGACGGGGAAGGGCAGCCCGCTTTTCGGCGATTGGATGCGCGGGATCCGCTTTCTTCTGAAGGGAGAGCAGTTCTTTTGGCGGGATTGCAAGGAGCGCGTCGTCCGTGACTGCGGGTGTCGAGTCGGAAAGCATCCGGATCAGACGGTTCGCAAGACTTACCTGACGCTCGGCCGCGGTTTCGCCGATAGCCTCGTCATCGTTTGCCGCGTCATCCGCCGCGGCCTGCAGAGCCTTTTCAATCAGCTCTCCAAGGTAAACACGAAGGAGCCTCGGGATGCCGGCCGGGTCCGGCGCTGTTTCTTCTGTCAGGTACGCCCCGCTGCTTCGGATTTTCTCCTGCAGCACTTCAGTCATCAGGGATTCATAAAGCCCGCAGGGCAGGGCGGGAAGGAGTGGCTTCGTATCCGGCATGGAAATTCGTAACGTCAGGTTTTTCCTGCAGCTTACCAGGGGGACAGGGGACAGGATCCTCCAATACGGGAAATCCAGGAGACTGCGCGCAGAAAACCCGAAACTCTCTGAAAAACGACTGAAAAAATGCCGGGGCAGATTAAAGCCGGATAAAGTTCAATACCAAATACTTCAATAATCGTTATTGTCACACGCTGAAATCAGTCTAATGCCGTGCGGATTTGTGGGGAACGTCGGAAATCCGAAATTCTGAAACACGTTTTAACAGAATTGAAAATGCTACCCTCTCCAATCCGCTAAAATTCTGCACAATCCGCAGGAACAGGCCCTGCGGCTTTTTGTGCTGAATAAAAGGCATAGCGGACAAAAGCTCTGAAACGCGTTGCGAGGAAGGAAGCAGTGGATATTGGTAAACAAAAACTGAGGAAATGGGCGTCGCTCCTGCTGGATACGGGAAAACGGAGCAACCTCATCAGTTTCAAGGATTCGAAGTCCTCGACCGTTGAAGTGCTTTCGCCGTCGCCGGATGAATTGTTTGTGAAAATTCAGAAGGACGCGACGTTTGAGGTGTTTGATCCGCGGCTCTACGGACAGCTGCTTGAAGAGCCGGCAGAAGAGAATTCGGGTGAGGACCTCTTCTCCGAAAACCCTGCCCCGGCACCGGTAAAGAAACCCGCGGACCGCAAGACCGCTTTTATGGAGCTCTATCAGAAGAAGAGCGAGACCGCGCGGAAAAACGAAATCCTTGTATGGAGCAACGGCTCTCCCTCTCCCTTTACGGCGCTCAAAAATATCCGCCGCAAGGCGAAGACCCTGCTTGAAGAAACCGGCGTTAACGTCGCCTACATGGCGTTTGGGTTCATCCACTGGCGGGAGAGTGAGTCATCGTCCGAATTTTTCCGGGCTCCGGTTCTGCTGGTTCCGATCCAGCTCGATCAGTCGTCAGCCGTTTCACCTTACGTTATTCATACGACCGAGGATGACGTGATCGTGAACCCCACGTTCGCGTACAAAATGCAGGAGGAGCAGGGGATTCCGCTCCCCGAGTATGACGAGGAGACCTATAAGTCGCTCTCGGACTATCTCGCCGCGATCAACGAAATGGTTACCCGTCTCGGCTGGACCGTGACGTCAGACTGCCGCATCGGGACGTTCTCGTTTCAGAAGATCAATATGTATCGGGATCTCTTTGATAACGCGGACGAAATCCTCTCGAACGACAACGTGAGGATACTGATTGGAGAGGGCGGCTCATCAGACGGCACCGCAGCAGAAGAGGAGCCTGAAGACGCTGATATCAAGAATCCGCTTACCGAACTCACAACGGTGCTCGACGCGGACTCAAGCCAGATCGGCGCGATTGAGCTCGCCAAATCCGGCCGCAGCTTTGTGCTCCAGGGGCCTCCCGGCACCGGAAAAAGCCACACGATTACCAACATCATCGCGGAATGCCTGAGCGATGGGAAGAAGGTGCTTTTCGTATCAGAAAAGCTCGCCGCTCTGAATGTCGTCTATGAAAAACTCCGCGCGGCGGGTCTCGGTGACTTCTGTATTCAGCTTCACAGCCAGAAAGCGAATAAGAAGGACTTCATCGGTGACCTGAACCGGACACTTCTCACGCCGAAAACCGAGGTGCCGGCTGAGGCGGCGGACGAAATCGCCGTAAAGGAACAGGCGCAGAAGCAGCTTGACGCCTATGCGGAAGAACTGCATAAAACGCGCCCTGTCATTGAAAAGACCCTTTATCAGCTCTACGAGGTCTACGCGTCGCTCCGAAATGCGCCGAAAGTCTTTTGGGCGGTGCCTGACCTGCAGACCAAAGGCCGGGACTTCCTCATTGAAACCGTGCCGCTTCTTGAGCAGTTTGTGGACTTCGCGCCTTCGATTGGCTATCGCTACCGAGAGAACGCCTGGTTCGGCTACTCAAAAACCGATACGACTTACCAGGCGAAGGCTGAGACGCAGAAGAACCTCGGAGACGCTTCCAAAGTCCTCCGGGCACTCGTGCCGCTTGCCGAAGAAATTTCGAAGAAGTATGGGGTCGCCTGTTCGTCAATTGAGGATGCCCGGTTCTGGCAGGAGTTCTTCGCCTTCGCGTCGAAGTCTGATGCCATTACCCCTGCGCTCTTCCAGAAAGAAAACTTCCGGAAGGTGACAGAAGGACTGAAGACACTCGAAACGATCAGCTCCGATATCAAGACCCGCCGCAAAGCGCTTGATACCAAGTTCGATGCCGGAATCTTTGAGCTCGATGGCGCGGCTGTCAATGAGAAGCTGATCACTCAGTTCGATGGATTCTTCTCGCGGCTTTTTAATGGCGAATATAAGTCCATCATCCGGAAGCTCAGAAGCTGCCGGAAGGACGGCGCGAAACCGTCTTTCGAAGAAGCGGTGGCGCAGACTGAGGCGCTTGAGGTTTATCAGCGAAAGACACATGAATTCAAAACCGCGGAGACTGAAATCCGCCCGTTCCTCGGGACTGCCTACGCGGGGCTCGACACCGACTGGGCCTATTTTGGAAATCAGCTTGGGACTCTGAAGGAAGTCCTCTCCAAGGGAGTTTCCTTTGGGAATATCGCGACTTACAGTGACTTCCTTTCCGAAAGGAAGGCATTCGCGGACTTCGCATCAGAGCTTCAAAATGTTCTCAGCGCGGAGGCCGAGACTGCACTTTCAGGCGTATCAGACGCTTTTGATCCGAAGGTCTTTGATCTTGGGAAAACGGATGGACCGGCAGCCCTTGATAAGCTGAACCGCTGCCTGGCGTCTGCATCCCAGCTCGACAACTGGTGCCACTTCCGGGCGCTTCTCGAACGGCTCTCGACGCTTGGCATTCTGCCTTATGTCGATCTGGCGATTGAAAAGCAGATCGAGCCTAAGGATCTCGTCAGCGCGTTTAAGCGTCTTTTCGTCTTCCAGTGGATTGATTCGATTCTCGCGTCAAGCCCGGTTCTCTATTCCTTTAACCGGATTTCGCAGGACAAGGCGATTGAGGTCTTCCGTGAGAAAGACACCGAACAATTTGAACTGAATAAAGAAATTATCAAGGCGAAGCTTTCCGCTGAACGCCCGTCGCTTGATCGGGTGCCGCGCGGAAGCCCGGTTGCCATCATTCGTCATGAGGGCGAAAAGAAGCGCCGTCTGAAGAGCATCCGAACGCTTCTCACAGAGGCTGGCGACGTGATTCAGACGCTGAAACCTTGTTTCCTCATGTCGCCTCTCAGCGTGAGCACTTATCTCACGAAGGGATCCGTGCATTTCGATGTGGTGATCTTTGACGAAGCGTCGCAGATCTTCCCGCAGGACGCTGTCGGCGCGATCTACCGCGCGAAGCAGCTGATCGTGGTCGGTGACTCGAAGCAGATGCCGCCTAGCAACTTCTTCAACGCCTCGATTGAGTCTGATGATGACATGGATGAGGAGACTGAAGACGTCACGAACTTTGAGTCGATTCTCGATCTCTGCTCGACCTCCATGCGGCAGCTGCGCCTCCTCTGGCACTATCGCAGCCGCTACGAACAGCTGATCGCGTTCTCAAACAAGAATTTCTACGATAATCAGTTGATTACGTTCCCGTCAACCAAGACTGACGCCAAGTGGATCGGTGTTGACTACTACCACTGCGACAGTCTCTTTGACCGCAGGTCTCACACGAACCGCAAGGAAGCGGAGTTTATTGTCGACCTGATCTATAAGAACTTCGAGAAGTTCCCGGACCGGAGTCTGGGTGTGGTGGCGTTCAGCGTCGCGCAGCAGGAACTGATTGACGATCTGCTTACCGCGCGCCGTCAGACGCGGCCCGAGATGGAGCCCTTCTTCCGGAATACGGAAAATGAACCTTTCTTCATCAAGAACCTCGAAACGGTGCAGGGTGATGAGCGCGACACAATCATCTTCAGCGTCGCTTACGGCAAGGACGCCCAGGGGCGGCTCCTGCTCAACTTTGGTCCGCTTAACCGGGCAGGGGGAGAGCGCCGTCTGAACGTCGCGGTGACCCGCGCGAAATCGAATGTCCAGCTCGTTTCCTCGATGCACTACACGGATATCGATCTGAAGCGGACAAATTCTGAAGGCGTGAGGCTGCTCCGCGAATATCTCGACTACGCGGAGAATGGCGACAAAGCGCTGGAGCGTTCGATCAGCGTTCCCTCTGACGACCAGTTCGACTCTGACTTCGAAATGGAGGTCTGTGAGTTCCTGCGATCCAACGGCTTCTCGGTGGACTCTCAGGTCGGGTGCTCCGGATTCCGGATTGACCTTGGGCTCCGGATGCCGGAGAGCTCGGACTATGTGCTCGCGATTGAGTGTGACGGCGCGACGTACCACTCCTCGAAGAATGCCCGCGACCGCGATCGCCTCCGTCAGCAGATTCTTGAGCGGATGGGGTGGAAGTTCCACCGCGTCTGGTCAACGGACTGGTTCCGGAACCGGGCAGAGGAAGAACGGCGCCTCCTTGAGGCGGCCACAAAGGCGGTCCGAAACGGTGCGTCCTACGATCCCCTGAGTGTCCGGGATTCAGCGGACACTTCCGCCAATCAGAAAATCGACACGGAGAATGCCGCAGCCTGAAGTCTGGCCGATTTTCAGAAAGCAGAATTAGGTGCTTCCGCTTACTTAAGACAAATTGTCTGAAACAAAAGATCCGGGGATATTCCTCCCCGGGTCTTTTTATATATAAAAATATTAATCAGACGGTTAGATATATTAACTTCAAGCTTTTTCTTAGTTGCAGGAATAAGAATCCGCTTAGGTTCAGTTACAAATTTAGGTCTCTCTCTGAGATTTTCAGACAAGTTCATGATAATTTTTTGATAACCGGAAGTAGTATCGGTACTTAAACTAAAGTCGTAAGTTCAATTCAGTTCAGGAGAAGCTGAAAATGACGATTTCCAAACGGACGCTGCTGAAGAGCGTCGGGGCGCTCTCAATTGGCGCCGCTATCAGTTCGCTCGACCCTGTGGAAGCTGCCACAAAGTCGCTCGAACAGGCTCCGGTTGTTGGCATCAAGCGGGTTTCTGCCGCCCAGGCTGACAAACATACGGCCAAGGTTTATTTCACGAGAAAGATCGATGCTGAGCATCTGATCAAGCTCTATCACCTGGTGAATCACGACATCACCGGCCGTGTGGGCATCAAGCTCCATACGGGCGAACGCCACGGCCCGAATATCCTGCCGCGCGATATGGTGAAAGCCTTCCAGGCTCAGGTGCCGAACAGCACGATTGTGGAAACGAACACCCTTTATGAAGGTGACCGCTACACGACGAAGGATCACCTCGAAACGCTGAAGGTGAATGGCTGGACGTTCTGCCCGGTTGACATCATGGACGCGGATGGCGCCGTTGATTTCCCGGTGAACGGAAAGCACCTGAAGAAGGTGACGATGGGCGCTCGACTTCCGAATTACAACTCCCTCATTGTGCTCACTCACTTCAAGGGACACGCCATGGGCGGCTTTGGCGGTTCGCTGAAGAATATCGCTATTGGCTGCGCGTCAGGTCAGGTCGGCAAGCGTCAGGTGCATGGCGTTGCCGGTACGCCGCCTGCGGACTGGAACGCCTGGCCCGCGAAGGACCACTTTATGGAACTGCTCGCGGATTCCGGCAAAGCGGTCTGTGATCACTTCGGCCGCCACATTACGTTCCTTAACGTGATGCGCCGCATGTCGGTTGACTGCGACTGCGCCGGTGTCCGTGCGGCGCCTCCGACCATTCCGGATATCGGGATCCTTGCCTCTACCGATCTGCTTGCGATCGATCAGGCCTCTGTGGATCTCGTTTATTCGCTTTCCAAGAAGCAGAATCATGACCTTGTCGAACGTATGGAATCCCGCCATGGCCTCCATCAGCTCGACGCCATGAAGGCGCTCCATATGGGAGCGAAGACGTATCAGCTGATTGAAATTTAAGTAAATCTGGAATCGACCCATATGAAAATACCAGCATGAAACATGCTGGTATTTTTTTCTTCAGAGGTTTTGAAAGAACCCAGAACCATCCTGGAGCACAGGTGTGAGGAGAGAGTTTGCCCATCTGCGTTAGACAGGCTGATTCTGGGAATAGATTACGGAACCTTGTATACAAAGCTGTGACATTGGGCACAATAATTAACGCTGGCCTTATGTCCTTTATGGCATTCTGTGCAGGGGAGAGCGCCATCATGCTGTGCATGAGGGTTTGGCTGTCCGCTGTTTTTGTATTTGGCGTCAGTCTTTTTGATCATGGCGTTGTAGTCTCCGTGGCAGGTAGCACAGACACCGTAGTCGGTATTCGCCGCTTTTAAAGCGCCTCCCTTTGCATCCACGTGACAGGCTGTACATTTCATGCCTCTGGCTACGTGCCGATCCGCGAGAGTATGCCCAGCGGGAGTTGAATCAGCAGCAAAAGCCATAGTTCCGGAAAGAGAAAGGAAACCGGTAATACAAGCGAGAGCAGCAATTCTCAATAGATGCTTTTTGACAAGTGTTTGGCGCATGAGACTTGTTCTCCTTAAATTCAGGCCGATCCGAAGATTTCCTCGAATCGGCCTTTTATTATTTTCTGAGATACAGCGCGGAAGACCTATCAGGCCTTAAGGTTTGGAAGTCCAGCGACTTCTTTGCCGACGCTGCGACCGTAAACCAGACATTCAGTCAGGTTGCCACCGCCCTGATACACAAACTTCAGAACGGAGGAGATCTCACCAACCGTGTAGAGACGCGGAATGGGCTTACCCTCCCAGGTCAGGACACGATGACGGCCATCAAACAGCAGTCCACCCTTGGTGTTCGGACCGCCAGCAACCAGCGGCATGGCATAGAACGGTCCCTTGTCAATACGGCCCAAAGTAACTGCACGGCGGCCAAAGGCTTCGTCCTTCTTCTCGTCACAGAACTTATTGAACTGCTCGACCGTCTGAACCAGATTGTCAGGAACCATGCGCATCTTATTTTCCTCGATGTGCTTGATCTTTTCGCCCAATTCCTTAATCGAATCGGCTTTAACAATCAGTCCGGAGTTCAGTGCAGAGGTATTGTCCTTGCTCCACTTGGTCAGGCCATAGCCAACCGTCGAAATACCAAGGCCAACCAACGGCTTGGACTTAAAGAGTTGGTCATCAAAAATCATCCAGGACGGCGTTCTCGGATAAGAGAGCGTATTGATGTCGAACTGGACAGCTGCCTTGTAGAAGAAATAACGGCTCGGATTATCCGTTACCTTCGTTTCAGCTTCATAGCGCTTGCCAAAGTTATCGACCACAATGGAATGAGGAGAACCAACAGACGGGGTAATAGAACCGATCCTCATACCGTTGCATTTATCGAGCGTCGGGACAATGATTCGTGCCGCTGATTTGCCGACTTTTTCGAGACCTGCGCCGGCAGCCATGCCCATGGCGATACCGTCACCGGTGTTAGAAGTTGTGCCGTAGAAAGCCCAGCCCGTCACGCCCGGGCCTTCGAGGAAGGCCTGACGCATCGGCTTGCTGTATTCGTATCCACCTGAGCAGATCACAACAGCTTTACGTGCGCGGACAGCAACTGTCTTGCCGTTATGTTTGCCGAGAGCACCAATCACATTTCCCTTGGTATCCTTCACCAACTGGAATGCAGGTGTTTCCCAAAGAACCCGAATCTTATTTCCCTGTTTCTTAACGCCGGTTGCAAGGCAGAGCCAGAACGCTTCACCAGAGCTCGTCTGATCCTTCGGAAGACCATAGGAAACGTCATTGAAAGTCTTCATACGCTTCAGGTAAGTAGACCTGTATGCGTTGTACTTGCATTCCTTTGCTCCCGGGAAGTTGCCAAAGGATGCCTTATTGAACCCAGGCTGAGTGCCGCCAATAAAGGTCGGATCCAGACTCTTTAGGAAGTCCAGATTAGTCGGAGTCAGATCAGCCCACAGCTGGGCAAGAGGATCTGAGTATTCAGGAATTTCACCTTCTTCTTTCCACGGAATGTTCTCACCGGAGAACATCGCCTTTGCATAAGCCTTCAGGGCAGCCTTGTCACCGTCTTTGTCTGGGCAGTGGAAGATGCCGCCTGACATGCGGGTATTACTGATGTGATGATTTTCGGGATTCTTTTCAAGAACAACAACATTTGCGCCATTCTGCGCGGCTGAAATAGCGGTGGTAGCACCAGCGCCACCGAAGCCAATGACGACGACATCTGTTGTGACATCCCACTTCTTAGGCGCCTTTGCCGCCTCTGCCGGGATAGAAAGTGTTGCTGCAGCAGCGACAGCAGCGGTGCCCACAGCACCTTTCAGGAATGAACGGCGTGAAGTTTCCATAATCATCTCTCCTCTAAGTACAGACTAAATTGTCTGAAACTAAAAATAGATCAATAGAATTAGATCTATTGAATTAGATTTTAAAAAGGTGATTTGAAACTTCATCGGCGCTTTGCATGTTGACAAAAAAGAATTTTTGTGGTTAAAAAATTACATCTTTGCCACTCCTGCACCAGCAAGTCTACCAAAAGTTACAGCATTATTAATCCCGTTTCCACCGAGGCGGTTAGCTCCTTGAACATTGCCAACCGCCTCTCCAGCGGCCCACAGCCCGGGGATTGGCACTCCATTGGAGTCAACACACTCGGCCTTGCCATTTATAACAAGTCCGCCAAGTGTTGTATGAATTCGGAGATAAACGGGAGCAGCCCAAAAGGGAGGTGTTTTGATATGCCTGCTCTGAGAAACCGAGAGCACTGAACTCCTCAGAGAGGCAGGAGGAACTTGAATTTGTTGTGCCAATTTCTCAAGAGTGTCTGCTCTGAAAATATGGCCGGCAAACAGATTTCGATAAAGGTTTTTCTGAATAGTAACGTCAAAACTGGACACTGTATCCGAATCTGAAATTGACCAACAATGCTGTTCGGGTAAAGAAAGAATTGCTTCTGCTATTTTGCTTCGATAGCCGCTCTCATCTACAAAACGCTTCCCTTCAAGATCAACCATAATCATTCGGTTTGGCCGGATATCAAGTCTCACCATCAAATCACTTCCTGGCAGACTGCCGGGGGTGCATTCAACAAGGTCCATGTTTTGCAATGGGGCACCAATTTCTGCCGCCGCATGGATCATTTCACCTGTCGCACCACTTTGGCTGTCACAAGGCAGTGTGGCAAACCGCGGCGCAAATCTCTCCAGCATTTCCTTATTCGCGCCATATCCCCCTGAAGCAAGAATGACTCCTTTAGAGGCCCGTAATGACTTCAATCCTTCTTTTTGGATAATTTCTATACCAATGATTCGTCCCTGATCATTTCTGAAAAGACCGGTTGCCCGGGATTTCAATTGGATATCAACCTTTTTCTTCAAGCAAGCTGAAGAAAGGGTTCTGATATATCCCTCTCCCCGGGGAAAGACTGGCTTATGCGCTCTGGGTGATGGACTGCCAAAGACATTGAAAATATCCGGAAGAAAACGCATTCCATGTCTCTCCAACCACGCAAGGGAGACACTAGCTTCTTTAGCAAAAACTTCTGCAACCTGAGGGGAATTCTTTCCTCCTCCAGACTCAATAATTTGCTTTTTGAAGAGTTGGACACTGTCCCTTATACCCATAGGGGCTTGCCGCGAAGGATCCACCGCATTGAAGTATCCACCTGAAATAAGAGTATCGCCCCCCAACGCGTCATTCTGTTCAATAAGAATCACGCTGGCACCAGATTCCGAGGCAGAAAGAGCAGCGGAAAGCCCAGCGGCACCTCCTCCGACGACAATTACATCAGCGGAGGAATCCCAGGCATCAGGCAGAGCAGAACCTTTATAGCCGTTTTGTCTTACTAAGGAGTCTTTATCCTTTAGCCAGTAAAAACTGCCTATGGCTGCAGAAAGTCCAACTCCTGCTAACAAAACCACAGATCGTCTTTTCATAGCGGTAATCAGGTCTCACTGATTTGTTGGAGTTTTTCCATCTCATGAATGAAATCAGAAACCTCTACAGCGTTTTCAGTATCCAGTTTCTGATTAACCATCGATCGATGGGCTCGGATTGTGTTTTCGCTGACGCCCAGAACAGAAGCTATAACACTGTTAGTCAGGCCCTTTGCAACAAGTCCAGCGACCTGTTGTTCAGCCGCCGTAAGAGTATTCCATGTTTGTTCTAGCGTGGCGAGGTCGGCTACGGCCCGGAGTAATTCAACATGAGCTTGAACAGCCTCTTCTATAGAAGACAGCAATTTATCGGGTTTAGGAGGTTTCTCGAGAAAAGTTTTTGCCCCTTTTCGTACAGCATCTACAGCCAGCTCAATATCACCGTGAGCAGAAAGGAAGATAACAGGCAACGGAATGTTTTTTTTCTTCATTAAATCCTGAACTTCCAACCCTGACAGTCCCGGCATTCTGACGTCTAGGATCACACAACCTGGCTCTTTACCCGGTGTATGCAAAAAATCTATGCCAGATTTAAAGCATCTCACCTGCCAGTCATCCATTTGCAGGAATGTTGTCAGTGCCCGCAGAACTGAAGGGTCATCATCAACGAGCCGAATGACTGAGTCGCGCTTTAGCGTGTTTATTCCCTGCGTATCGTGAGGGTGATTGTTCTCAGAATTACTCATGCTTGATGATCTCCACTTACCTGCTTTGTATCGGGATTGATTCTATTTGTATTTTTCCCAATAATAAGCGATGCCTCTAACCCTCCAGCCCGGGGCTGGTTGTATTCAAGATGGCCGCCGTTTCTTTCAGCCAGCATCGATGCAATTGCCAGTCCAAACCCAAGTCCATCAGTTTTCGAACTTTGTCCAGCCTCTCCTTTCCTAAGCCGTATAAGGGTTTCATCCGAAATTCCCGGGCCATTATCAGAAACCGAAACTTTCCAGGACTCTCCTAAATCTGAAATTCGGACCTGGATTGCGCCATCTTTTTTTCCTTCAATGGCACTCAAAGAGTTTTTAATAAAGTTAGCAATAATGAATTGAATCTCAAAAGGATCCGCGTGCACTGGATAGTGACCGGATGCATCTACATGAACACATGGGGGCAGTTCCGGAAACGTTTTCAGAGCGTCTTCAATCAGTTTTTCAAGCGCAGTGTCTTTTCTCTCTGTTGGTCTGCTCTTCGCATAGGACCTGACGTGCTCTACAATCGCTGACGATCTTTCGACTTCAGATTCAAGAGCCTCCAATAGTTCAGCGGGTTTCTCTTTCAGTATTCCAGCTCGTTTCAGATACATTTTCAGAGCAGCCGCATAAAGGGAAATATTCATGATCGGCTGCTTGATTTCGTGGGCAAACATGGAAGACAGCTGAGACACGATGCTGTTTCTTTCGAGGTTGAGAATCTTTTGATGTGACTGGCGTCTCTCGTTGTAAAGACGCCTTGTTGTTTCCAGAGCCTGAGTCAATTCCGCAGTGCGGCGGCGTACCAGAATATTAAGTGTCACTATGTGGAAAATTACAGCCAGTAGCAATGCGACTGTCAGAAGAATTTCTGCTTTGTACCGCTTCCAGATTCCCTGAGGACTCATATCCCTTAGGTAACGGTAGGGACCGATTTTCAGGCTTTTCAGCAGATCCATTGTTGGCTGAAAGTCACTTTCCACCACCCAGTCGAAATTTCTCCCGTTTCTAGGCATGGAAAGGATGGCGATTGTCATATCGCGCATCACGTCTGAGGAAACCCATGGCATTGAGGAAATCACCACGTCCGGGTATTGGTCGGTACTCCTCAGACATCCCGAAATTCCTTTTCTTACTCCAATTAAACGGAAATCCTGCCTTTTAATCTGCCCCTGAGCTTCCATGGATTCAAATTCGCAGGTGGAAAGAACACCGACATCCGCAAATCCCTGGGACACCAAAGTAGCCACGTCAGGAATTCCATAATGCGTTTCGTAAACCTCTGAAAAAAATCGATCTGGGTCCTGGCCATGTTTTGAAATTTCTCCCTTCGCTATCTGCCATCCATCGAAGCTTTGAGAGTCAGTAATTGCCACCGTCCGGCCATGCATCTCCGCAAAATCATGAATAGGGCTAGCTGCTGGAACAATGAATAGAGAAGAAAGCGAATGAGCTGCGTCTTTTTCCTGTGCGCTTTTTTTGGTTGCTACCTGATGAGCACCCTCAAAAGCACCAAGTTCGCCAAAAGTAGAAGCTGAAGAAAAAAGAAAATCAGGATGAACGTTCTTAATTCCGTCATCCACGTCCCGATAATCTATTTCCTTGATTCTGAATTCGTACTGCGGGAGATGAGTCCGAAGATAGTCGACCGTAGGAACATAAGTGTGAAGGTAGAAATCAGGCGAAAAGGTATCAACCAGAGCAATAGTGATCACAGGTTTTGATCCCATTGCCGCTGTACGAGCGGCCATCACCCCCTGCGAAGTCATCAGAATGCAGCCTGCCAGGAGCAGGGGAAGAAGTTTGAATCCCTTGTTCCTGAATCCGACCATCGCTAGAGCACCCTTACGATCTTCACCCAGCCGTTCCGGTCAGACTGAAGGAAGAAAGCCTCATCCTCGAGCATCGCGCGGGTCATAGCCTTCGCGTGCAGATGCTGGGATATAAAGTGGCAGGCGAGAAAAGCGATCAGCCCAAGCGGAATCACCCACCAAAAAAAGAAGAAGGCAAGGATCAAAGAGGCCGGAATACAAAGGAGCCCGAAAAACCAGACCATAGGCGCGAGCGTATGCGTAACGCCGTTTTTCCAGGCATCCATCGCCTTAAACGGATCCACATGTACAACAATCCGGTTATTTTCCCAGTCATCACGGAACCGTTCCCAGTTCTCACGGTCTTTTCTTGCGCTCATGAGATTTTCTTCTCCTACCCATTTCCTTTATCGGGTTCTGTGAGTTTAAGCACGGCGGTGGCCAGACGACAAACCATCGGAAAAGGGCCGGCCGTACCGATCCGTTAAAATGAAAACGTTATTGCCAGAGTTTCATTGAGGAAAGGATGACGGATTTAAAGGGACTGACGAACAAACGTTCAGGAATCGCGGCTTACCCGCTCACGGAATCAGACATCGCGGCAGCAAACCTCTGCATGCAGGAGGCGTTCCCACCCGGTGAGCAGTTCCCGATTGAGCAGCTCCTTCGCTTCGCGGCGGCCGATCCCGCCCGTTCCTGGCTTGATCTCTGGTTCCTTGATCAGCAGTTTGCGGGGTTTACCTACACCACGAAAGTGCCGGGAGACGCGGACCGGACGTATCTCGCGTACCTCGCGATCAGCGGGGCGCTCCGGGGCCAGGGGCTGGGGACTGAGATTCTCCGCCGCGTGACCGCGGAGAATACCGAGACACTCTGGTGCCTCGGAGTTGAGCGGCCGATCGCGGCAACGCCGGAATATGCCGCCCGGACCCGCCGTCTTCGTTTTTACGCGAGAAACGGCTGGATAGATACCGGTATTCACGCGATCGACTGCGGTGTCGATTTTGAGCTCCTCACACGCCGCCGTCCCGTTCCTCCTGGAACACAGATGGACATCATCAAAGGGTTCTGGGAATCACTCGCAAAGGCCTAAGCATATTCAGAAATATCTCAATTCTGTTATGCTAAGTACCCTATTTTCGAGGACACAGGTTTTATGGCTGCAAAAGAAGAGAAGCCGCTGAAGATTTCGGCTGTTTCGGTTGACAAATCGCTGGAAGACTGGAAGAAGGTAAAGGCGCTTTATAAAGAGTCCTTTACCTCGGCCCAGAGAGCGCCTTTCCGCTCGCTTATGGCCCAGCCCGAAGAGGGTGAATCCGCTCTGACCGCATATCTGACCGATTCACGCAAAATCCTCGGGCTTTCTTACGCCTATACGAAAGGCGACATCACTTACATTCCGTACATTGCCTTCAAGGATTGCCCGAAAGACGCGGAAACCGTGATTTTCAGCCTGCTTCTTGATGCCCATAAGGGAAACCGCATTGTCCTTGACGTAGCCCGCACAATTTCTGAGGATAAGAAGAAAGCCCGCCAGAAGCGGCTCGACTTCTTTAAGAACGCCGGTTTCACCGAAACCGGGATTTCCGGCAAGGACTTCGGCGTTGAGTACGACTACTATGCGCTGGGCGGCAAAGTGACCCGAGAGGAACTCACTGAATTTACAGAAGATTTCTGGAATTCACTCGACGCCTGAACGTTGCCTGTTTCAAGACGTCACAAATTCACGTCTGCCAGAGCGGAAGAAAAGATTCAGAATCTCTCTTTTTCCGCTCTTCATTTTTTCTCATGGAACGCAAACTCCTCTCCTTCCGGACCTCGGTGATCGCGGCGCTCGCCGCTCTGACGCTTGCCGGCTGCTCGTCCCTCAACCCGGACATCCGGGCCGTGAAGGATACGGTGATTGAGGAAAATCACTCTTTCTTCACCGTTGGCCGGGTTCTCGACTTTTATCCGGACTGCAAGGACACGAACTGGGATGCCTATAAGGACCCTCAGGGACACCGCTGGGTGCATTACACGTGCGCCACGAAGTCGATTGATGACTTCAGAACGAACGCTCTGAAGACGCTCTCCGACAAGCGAAAGCCAAACGACCCCTTCCGTATCAAGGCTGAAAAGGCGCTTGGATACAGTGACGCCGAACTTCTTATCAAATTCCGTTTGCTCGGCGTGAGCGATAAGTGGAAAATCAACTCAACGTCGCTTGAACTCACCTGGCCTGACGGCGCGACACGCTCTGTGTCGCTCCCGGTCTACCTCGTGCTCGCCGCTATGAAGAAGGGCGAACCGATCAAGCCAGAGGAAGTGAATGAACGGCCGGGGTTCATCTCCCGGATGTTCGGCAGCCTGATGGAAAGTGTCGAGCTTCACTTCATCATGTCGGCGTATGACGACGCGCATAGCGCAAAGAATTTCCATCCGAAGAAGTAATCGACAGGGATTGACCATCATGAAGCCGGGGAGACGCCTAGAAAGATACAGAATCGCTTTTCTGGGTCTTCTTTTGGCCCCGGCTTTTCTGATGCCTGCGGGAGCCGCGGGACTTCAGAACCTTCCGATTCCGGACAGCCGACCTGTCGTGAAAATCGGTGTTTTCGACACGTTCGGCACGAGTTTCGTGAACGAAACGGTGGATCCGACACTTGCCGTGATCCAGGCGAAGCTTCCGCGCTACCGGTTTGAGCTCGACGTGATCGCGGCCTCCAACCCGGAGGATGCCGTGAAGTCGAGCGGTGTTGATTTCTTTGTGTCGTCTGCCGGTGTCTACAGCACACTTGAACGGACGGTCGGCGCCCGGCACATCGCGACCCGCCGTCAGGCAGGTGTCGCAGACCCCGCCCGGAGTGTCGGCGCGGTGTTTGTGGTGAGAAGTGACCGCAAGGATCTGAAGACTCTCGCTGACCTTAAAGGGAAATCCGTCGTCGCGAGTCAGAAGAACGACTTCAGCGGCTGGCAGGTCGCGATGGGAGAGATCGCGAAATCGGGATTCAACTGGCGGGACTTCTTCGGAAAGCAGGACTTCGTGATTTATCAGCTCCCGGACGTGGTGACGGATGTCCTTGCGGGGACTTCGGATGTCGGAATTCTCACGACCTGCGCGCTGGAAACGCTGGAGAGCGATGGCTGGATCGAGAAGGGGGCGCTCCGCGTCATTAATGAAAAGGCGGATCCGCACCCGAGCGCTTACACCTGCCGCCGGAGCACAGACCTGTATCCGGACGCGGTTTTTGCCTCGGTCGCCGGCGCGAAGCCGGACCTCGTGCGCGATGTCACCGTCGCGCTCCTCACGATGCCGCCAGGGAACCGCAGCTGGGACTGGAGCGTGGCTTCTGACTACCTCGCGGTGGATCACCTCTATAAAGCGCTCATGATCGGGCCGTACGCCTATCTGAACGACATGACGCCATACGGCATCTGGAAGCGGAATCAGGAAATCATCATCCCGATCATCGCGCTCTTCCTCCTTCTGATCGCGTATGAACTGCGGCTTCACTATCTTGTGAAGAAACGGACATCTGAACTCTCCACCGCATTGAAAGAAAAGGAAGCGGCGGAGGATGAGGCGAAGCGAAGCCGTGAGCGGCTTTCGCGGCTTGAGCGATCCGGCGTCATATCGCAGCTCTCCTCCATGATCGCGCACGAACTGAAGCAGCCGCTTGCCTCAATCCTTAATTACGCGAACGGCCTCGCGCAGCTTGCGAAGATGGGCCGCTCAACCCCAGAGCAGACGGGGTTCGCCGTAAAGTCCATTAAAACGGAGGCTACCCGCGCGAACGCGATCGTGGACCGGGTCCGCGCCTACGCGAAGCATGAAGAAGGGCCGCTCACAGAACTCGATCTTTCAGACGTTTCGCATAAGGCGATCCGGACCTTTACCCGAAACGCGCTGACGCCGGTTGCGGTCTCAGACGCAATTGAACCGGGGATCCGCGTGATGGGGCATGAACTGGAACTCGAGCTCCTGACGCTTAACCTCATCCGAAATGCCGGGGACGCCGTAAAGGATGTGGCTGATCCCCTGATCCGCGTGACACTCAGGCGGGATGGCGGCAAAGCCGTGTTCCAGGTCCGGGATAACGGCCCCGTGGTGACAGATGCGGTGCTTGAGAAACTCACAGAAATTGAGGAAAGCGTGAAACCTGGGGGGCTCGGCCTGGGACTCGCCATTGTGCGGGACATCGCGGACCGCCATGGGGCGAGCCTCAGCTTCAGGCGGAATGACGACACAGGGCTCACCGCGGAAATGCGGATTGATATGGTGGAGTCAAAACCACGCGACACTGAAGAAAAGACTGGGCCGAAAGGAGATGCCTCATGAAGAAACTGACCCGCCGCACGCTGATCAGCCTTGCCGCGCTCCTTCCGGTCATTCGGGTGAACGCGGCCGTGTCCGGGCGCTTTGACGTCATTGTTGTCGGAGCCGGCATCGCCGGGCTTGCGGCTGCGGTGTCCGCAGCGGAGAACGGCGCGAAACGCGTTCTGGTGCTTGAGAAGGGACCAATGATTGGTGGGCACGCGATTTACGCTGACGGCACAGTGAGCGCGGTTTATCCGCGGCTTCAGAAGGTCTTCAATATCAAGGATTCGCCTGAACTGATGGCGAAACAGATCTGGGAGTGGGGCGACCGGGATGGGGATCTCAGCCTAATCCGCGTCATGGCGCGCGAGTCGGGTCCCGCGATCGACTGGCTTCGCGGCATGGGCGTTCATTTCCGGGACTGGGTTTTCGTTCCGTATCCGTCAAACTTTCCCCGCGGTCTCACGTCACACCCGACCCGGGGCGGCTACGAATATATCCGGGCTTTGAACCGCCGGGCGAGAGCGCTTCATGTGGAGGTGCGCCTGAATACCCGCGTGGTGCAGCTCCTGCGGTCCGGCGGCGCGGTCACCGGGGTTTCCGCGAGCGGCCCGGAGGGGGTCGAGCGGTTCTACGCACCCTCTGTCGTCCTTGCGACAGGCGGTTTTTCCGCGAACCCCGACATGATCCGGCGTTACAGCCACATCAAAAACCCCGGAACGCACTCATCCGCGAACCCTGGCGGCCGGCATTTTGACGGGGCCACGGGTGACGGCATTCAGCTCGGAACTGCGGTCGGCGCGGCTCTTGCGGAAATGCCCTATATCGAATTCATTCCATTTCGGGGCGGCCGGCTGCTTGAATACGTGGGCGGCGATATCTTCGTGAATTCGAAAGGCGAACGGTTCGTGGATGAGGGGGTCAGCCACCCGAAACTCACCGAGGCGCTCTCGCATCAGCCGGGCGGCACGATGTGGGTGATCACGGATTCCCAGTCAGTCAAAGGCACCACGGTGACTCATAAGCTGATGACAGGGCAGGTGAGGAAGGCCGCGAATATCGACGAAATGGCACGCATCATGGATATTGATCCTGAGGTGCTGAAGAAAACGATTTCCCGCTACAACAGCTTTGTCCGGAAGGGCCGCGACGATGATTTCGGAAAGACGATCTTCACGCAGGAAATCAAGGTGCCCCCGTACTACTTCGGCGTGGAGTACCAGGATCCTCACTACACGAACGGCGGGATCCGGATCAACACAAAAGCGGAAGCGCTGAACACCGCGGGGCTGCCGATCCCCGGGCTCTTCGCGGCCGGTGAAACCACGGGCGGCATTGAAGGGAAGGAGCGTGAGGGCGGAATGGCCTTCACGGACTGCCTGGTTTTCGGGCGGATCGCGGGGCGGGAAGCCGCGCGGCGGGTCATTAAAAAATAAACGCCGGACTTATCGAATAAGCCGGCGTTTGACGCAGAAGTGCGCGGCTGATCAGACCAGCCACTCGGTCACTTTCTCACCCATTTCCTCGATCTTCAGCTGCTTCCCGTCGTAAGACAGCACCGCGATGGAGCAGTTCCCCACGGGAAGCTTCCAGAAATCGTCGTAAGAGAAACCGCCGACCCGGGTCAGCATGTCGCGGATAAAGATTCCGTGCGAGACCACCAGGATCGTGGCGTCCGGGTTCTTTGCCTGGATCATATCCAGCGTGGAAAGCTGGAACGCCTCGGCGCGAGCCGAGAGATAGTTAAGGGGTTCACCGCCGAATTCAGGGACGTATTTATCCGGATGAACGAAAAGTTCGTGAAGCGGCTGGGATTCATCCGTTCTCGCGTCGTTATAGAGTGTCCCTTCAAGCGGTCCAAACCCAAGCTCACGGAGCCGGGGATCCATCTGAACCTCAATATCGCGGCCCTTCAGAATCGTTTCGGCGGTCACCTCCGCGCGTTCCAGATCCGAGCAGAAAGCGTCATCAAAGTGAACGTTTTTCAGTTTCTCCGCAACCTCTTCAGCCTCTTTCACGCCTTTCGCGTTAAGCGAAATATCCGCCCAGCCCTGCAGGCGCTTTTCATTATTCCAGTCCGTTTCGCCATGGCGCACGAGATAAATTTTCATGATTCTGAAGCCTTAGCCTAAATTTAGAGATTGAAGAAAAAGAGTCCGCATCCGATGAGGACGAAGACCGTTCCGAAAACACGATTCATCCGGGTGACGTTCCGGGCGCCCTTCATCCGGCTCGCAACAGCGGCAGCGGCAAGCGACACGCCTGTCATCACGCAGAAATCCGTAAAGCCGCAGGTGAGACCCATTTCAAAGTACTGAAGCAGGATCGGCGCGTCGGTATTGATGAACGGGGTCAGAAGCGAAATAAAGAAAACCAGTCCCTTCGGGTTCGTGATGTTGACGAGAAACCCCTGCCGGAAAAGCTGCCAGCCGGTTCTTTCGGGGGCTGCCTCGTGCTCCTCGATGATGACCGCGTGCCCCTTCGCTCGAAGAAGCGAAATGCCGAGCCAGACAAGGTATGCGCAGCCAAGAAGCCGGATGATAAAGAAGAGGGAAGGTGACGCCGCAAGGATGGCCCCGATTCCAACTCCGACAACCATAACGAGGCCGAGAACCCCCAGACCCAGCCCGAGACTCTGCGGAACGCATTTCTTCCAGCCGTAATTCAGAGCCGCGGAGAGCGACGCGAGCTGCGCGGGACCAGGTGAGAGACTGATCCCCCAGCAGAGGGCAAAAAACGAGAGCCAAGTTTCGAAATGCATCAGATGAACGGGGAATACAAATGAATGAATCAGTGTGGCTCGAGTCTAAACGCTTCTTTTCGCCTTGTGAAAGCGGGAACCGCGGTGTCTTTTGTGACTCCGGCAACGAGGGGAGGCGAGTGGTACCCCCAAAGAAGGATACCGTGTGCGGCACGAGCCATAACGGAGAACTGATTCTACAATAGCCTTACAGCGATACCTTCTGAATCGCTTGATGAGGTGCGTATGAAAAGAAGAACTCTGCTCACGCTTGCGGCCGGGCTTCCAGCCGCTCTCCTCTCAGGCTGCGTCATTCCGCCTGATGATTTTGGTCCTGGATCTGGTCCGAAGCCCCGCCCCGAGGGTCCCGGCTACCGTGAGAACCCAGGGAATCCCAATAACCGGTCCGTAAACGGCCCGAATAATCCCGGCAACCATTACGGCAATCAGCCGGGCGGCCCCGCCAATCGCGCGAGTAATGGCACTCCGGGCAACGCGCCCAAGGCGCCGAATGGCCCGCAGCCCGGTAACCGGAACGCGCCTGATGGTCAGAAAGGACCTAATGGCCAGGGCGGCCCGGGGGATCCGAATCCCAATCACTGATCCGTATCGGAACACAAAAGGGCTTTTTCCTCTAGGGAGAAAGCCCTTTTCATGTGATTCACGACCGAAAATCAGGTAATCTTTCCCCTGCATGTTTATTCCGAGACCCGAGGCTTTGCCAGTATGAAGAAACGCGACGAAGAGTCCGCATTCAGCGCGATCTGCAACGCGCAGAGAATTGCCTGCGCGCCGTTTGAGTTTGAGGCGGCGAGATCGCTCCGGGATTTTGGAATTCTCGCGGCTCTCGATAAAGCGGGAGACCCGGGCCTGACAGATGAGGAAATCAAAGCCGTTTCAGGGCTTTCGGACTACGCAGTCCGCGTACTCCTCAACGCCGCTGAAGGCGCCGGAATCCTGAAAACGGAGTCCAGCAGAACGTCACTCACGAAAACCGGCTGGTTTCTCCTGAATGACCCGATGACGAAGGCCAACTTTGACTTCGCGGCGGATGTCTGCATTCCCGGAGTCGCGAGGCTCTCTGACTCCCTCAGGGAAGGGCGTCCCGCGGGCCTCAGCACGCTTGGCCCCTGGGACGGAACGCTATACCCGCACCTCCGGGAGCTCTCTCAACCCGCCCGCGAGAGCTGGTTCGGGTACGACCAATTTTTCTCTGACAACGCTTTTTCAGATACGGTATCCCGCGTCACCGCGCTTCACCCGACGCTGCTCTGCGATATCGGCGGAAACACCGGAAAGTGGGCGATCCGGCTCGCGAAAGCGGACCCCTCGATCCGGATCCGGATAGTCGACCTCCCGGAGCAGTGTGAAACCGCGGCAGCCAATATCGCGGCAGCCGGTCTCAGCAGCAGGGTGGCCTGTTTTCCGGACGACGTGATGTCGGGTACGAATCTCCCGGGCGACCCCGACATCTGGTGGATGAGCCAGTTTCTCGACTGCTTCGGTGAAGCCGATGTCGTACGGATTCTGAAGAAAGTCCGGAACGCCATGAGACCCGGAAGCCGGATTCTGATTCTGGAGCCGCTGATCGGGAATCAGAAGTTCCCGATCGGGGACCGGTGTCTCGCCGCGTTTTCGCTCTATTTCACCGCGATCGCGAATGGCTGCAGCCGGTTCTATTCCGAAGCGGACTTCAGACGGTTCGCGCTTGACGCGGGGCTTGAAGTCGAATCGGTCGAAAACGGACTCGGCATTGGGCACACGCTGATCACGCTCACCCGGGGTGACAAGTCATGAGTGAACGGGGGTTCTCGATTCTCTCGTGGACCGCGGCAGCGCCTGGGTTCGCGGATCCCGCGTCCTGGCTTTCATGGGCGGAGAGCGACGCTGCGATTGACCCCGCCGCGCCTTTTACCGTCCCGAAGACACTCCCCCTGATGACGTCACGGCGTCTTTCACCGGGCGCTCGGGCCGGAATTGAATGCTCCATCGCGGCGGCGGGAAGCACGGTCCCCGATTTTATTGTGACAGCGAGCCGCGATGCCGAACTTCCCCGCTGCGAAAAGATTCTCACGGGACTTGCTGACGGGGACCCGGAGTCACCCACTGACTTCACAATGTCCGTTCATAACGCCGCGGAAGGCACGCTTCTTATCGCGAAGCACTGGAAAGTGCCAGGGACCTCTGTCGCGGCCGGCCCGAGGACATTCTTTGCCGGCTGGACCGAAGCCGCCGCGGCGCTCGCCTCAGGAAAGAAAACCGTACTTCTCACGTTTTTTGAAAACGCGAGACCGACTGAAGCCCGGGCGGCGTATCACGATCATCTGCTGACCTTCCCCTACGCGCTTTCCGTTCTTCTCGCGTCAGGTGGTCCCGTCTCGCTTGTCCCCGTTTCGGCTTCCGATTGTTCTGAAGGAACACTTCCGCCCGCGCTTCTGTTTCTCCGCGCCTATCTGAGGAAGGTGCCTGCCATCACCATCGCGGCCGGCCGTACGGCCATCGAATGGAGGTTCACGGCATGACCCGCGAACCGGATTCGTTCCTGAAGCTTCAGATCCGGCGCCTCGCGACCGGTTTCTGCTGGGCCGTGTTTGGGATCGGAGGGCTTACGCTCTCACTCACGGCATTCCCGGTGATCCGGGCGGCGACAGACTCAAAAGAAACCTCTGTTCTCCGGACACGCCGCCTGATTTCGGCGTCCTTCAGGCTTTTCTTCCGCCTGACCCATCTTCTGGGGGTTATGGAAGCGGACACCGCTGGAATTCAGTGTCTTAAAGATAAGAAGGGCGTCATTCTTGTCGCGAATCATCCGACACTGATCGATTACGTGCTGATCGCGTCCGTCATTCCTGAGACCGACTGCATTGTGAAATCGGCACTCACCGGTAACTTCTTCCTGAAGCGGGTGGTCCGCGCCGCGGACTATATCGTGAACAGCGAAGATCCCTCGGATCTCGTGCGGGACGCGGAGGCGCGGCTCGCGAAGGGCGGTGTGCTCCTCATCTTCCCCGAAGGCACCCGGACGAAGCCCGGCATAACACCGACTCTTCACCGCGGAGCCGCTCAGATCGCGGTCCGCACCGATACCCCGATTGAGGTCATTCAGATAGAATCTAGTGACCCCTGGCTCACAAAGGGAGCGCCCTGGTACGCTGTTCCGCCGCGGAAACCGATTATCCGGCTTTCCTACGTTGGACGGCTGACCCCTCAGCCGCTCGAGGATCCGGAAGCGGCGCCCGCCGCCGCCCGATCACTCACAGCGAAAATCTTCGCCTCCCTCCGCTTCAGCTCTGAGCCCGCTGGGAATAACGGAAAGACACACAATGGAAACGCTTGAAAATCAGATCCGGTCACTCATTATTGAGTCCCTTAACCTTGAAGGCATGTCGCCGGAAGAAATCGCGGATGACACGCCGCTCTTCGGGGAAGAGGGGCTGGGGCTAGATTCGATCGACGCGCTTGAGCTCGGCATGGCCGTGAAGAAGCGTTTCGGCGTGAACCTTTCCGGTACGACTGAAGAGAATCGCAGCCGCTTCGCGTCCGTGAAGACGCTCGCGGACTATATCCGCACTCAGAAGCCGGAGGCCTGACCGCCATGGAAAAAATGACCCGGGAAGAGCTCTATCAGGAAGTGACGGAAACGCTCGCTCACCTCTTTGAAGCGGATCCTGAATCCATTAAGCCCGAGGCGAGGCTTGCCGAAGACCTCGAACTCGATTCAATCGACGCGATTGATCTGATTGTCCATATGCAGAAGAAAACCGGCGAGCGGTTCCGCCCCGAGGACTTCCAGCACGTGAAAACCGTGCAGGACGTGGTGGATACGCTCGTGCGGCTGACTTCTGACGACAAAGCGGCATGACTCCGGCCGAAGGAGTGAAGCGGGCCGCGCAGGCGCTCTCGCTTCTCTGGCCTTTTGCCGTGATTGCCGCGGTGAGTTTCGGCCGGATGTCACTCCTTCTCGCGGCAGGACTCCCGCTCTTCGCGTTTCAGGCGATCTTTACTCTGAGAAAGGGGATCCGCGGAGCATCACTCCCCGCGCTTCTCATTTCGGTTATCGGCACCGCGGTCTGCGGTCTGGGGCTCCTGCTTTCTGAGGCCTCGCTCGCGTTCTGGTACCCGGTGTTTGTGAATCTCGCTCTCCTTCTCGCGTTTGCCGCGTCGCTCTTCGGGACCCCGGTCGCCGAGGCGGTCGCGCGTAAACTATCAAAAGAACCGCTCCCCGACGCAGGAATCCGCTATTGCCGTAAGGTCACCGTCGCCTGGTGCATCTTCTTTATCGCGAACGGCGGCGTCGCCGCGGCCACCGTGCTTTCCGGAAACCGCGCCGCGTGGCTTCTCTGGAATGGATGCCTGAGCTACGGAGCGATCGGGCTCATGATGGGGATTGAATATCTTGTCCGCCGCCGGGTGATGCGTCATGCTGCTTAAAACATCAGACTGGATGAATGGGGGAAGCCCGGACGATGTCCTCTTTCTCTTGCGGGACACACCGATTACCCGGAGTGAAATCAGACGCCGGGTCTCGGTGCTCGCGGCGCGCCTCAGTGTGGTTCCTTGCCGCACGGTCGGGATCGCGGAGCGGGATCCAGTGAAGTTCCTCACGGAACTCATCGCGACACTCGCGTCACGCCGGACACCGGTGCTCGCGGGCGGGAACCGCCTCGCTTCTCTCGAGCCGGCCCCGGACGCGGTGTGGGCCGCGGAAGGCGCCGCGGCACCCGCTGGATCTGCTGTCATTCCGTCAGAGGACGGAGGTGACGCAGCCATGGATCTCCCGCCGATCAGCCCCGACGCGGAACTCCTTCTTTTCACGTCCGGCACCACCGGAAAGCCGAAACCTGTGCGGAAAATCGTGCGTCTTCTCGATCGGGAGGCTGAGATGGTGTCCGAAATCTTCCCGGACCTTCGGCGCCTCGCTGTTGCCTCAAGCGTCGATCCCCTGCATCTCTACGGGCTCACCTTTACGGTCTGGGTTCCGATGGCGCTCGGCCTCACGCGGATTGTTCCGCGGCTTGAGGTACCGGAAGACCTGGCGTCAGTTACCGTGCCCTCCGCTATTATTTCCTCTCCGACCTTCCTTCGGTACCTCGACCCCGCGGTGCCGCATGACGCAGTCCGCTTTATCCTTTCCGCTGGCGGAAAGCTGGGGTCGGAGGCCGGTGCCCGTGTGAAAGAGATATTTGGAATTCCGGCTTCCGGAATCTACGGGAGCACCGAGACCGGTGTTGTCGCCTTTACGCGCGAAGCGGGGAGGGGAGACGCGGAACTCGCGCCCGGAGTCTCCTTTATTGGCGACCCGAGGGACGGACGGATCCGCACACCGCTTACGGAAACCGGTGAAGCGTCGCTTGACGACAGGATCGAGCCAATCGGCCCCCGGACGTTCCGCCTTCTCGGGCGGCGCGACCGGATTGTGAAAATCGCGGAAGAGCGGGTCAGCCTCGATGAAATCGAAAAGACTGTTCTGGGGCGCTATGATTTCCATACGGTCACGCTCGCCGTTACCCTGAAGGGACGGCAGGCGATCGGCATCGCGGTTGACCAGAGCCGCTCGCCCGGATACGATCCGACGCGCGTGAGGCAGTATGAGCGGGAACTCCGGAAACTCCTGAAACCCGCCGCGGTCCCGCGGTTCTGGCGCTCTCTCGCCGTTCTGCCGCAGAATACGCAGGGCAAGACCGATATGGATGCAGTACGAAGCCTATTTGAAGAAACCATGACTACTGAACTTCTCCCGAAAATCAAAGAAAGCACGCCGTTTGAGAACGGCAAGGTAAGCGTCACGTTTGATCTTGAGCCGGAACTGGGCTGGTTCAAGGGACACTTCGACGCGCAGCCGATTCTGCCGGGCGTGGCGCAGCTGGAACTCGTGACGCGGTTCGCGTCTCAGTTTGCCGGTCCCGCGGCCCTGAAAGAGGTCGTTCAGATGAAGTTCACGACACCGATGACGCCGGGCGACACCGTGCGCCTCACGCTCGCGTCGCTCGACCCCGAGTTCAGCGCGAACGTGAAGTTCGATTACCAGGTCTATCGGAACGGCTCATGGCGTCTCGCGTCGATCGGACGCCTGAAGCTATGCAAGGCCGCGTAACGGAGTCTCCATTCCGTCTCGCCGCGGTCATTCCCTGTTACCGCCAGGCGGACACCCTGAAAGGGGTGCTCGAGTCACTCCGTGCTCTCGGAATCCGCTCTTATGTCGTGGATGATGGGAATGCGCCTGAGGAGTCCGAAGCCATCCTGGCGGCGACGAGATCCGTTCCGGGAACCTGTTATCTCCCCAGGTCGCGGAATTCCGGGAAGGGCGCCGCGGTGACCTTTGGGATCGAGGCGCTGAGTCTCGGGGGCTACACGCACGCGCTTCAGATTGACGCCGATGGGCAGCACGATATCGCGGACGCTCCGAAACTGATCGAAGACGCGAAGCGTCACCCGGACGCACTGATTTCGGGGCTCCCGCAGTATGACGAGTCGGCGCCCCGGGGCCGCGTGATCGGGCGCTACATCACTCACTTCTGGGTCTGGATCGAGACACTGTCATCAGAAATCCGGGACAGCATGTGCGGGTACCGCGTGTACCCCGTGCAGGAGTTCCTCACGCTCGCCCGCAGCTACCATATCGGCCGCCGGATGGATTTCGACACCGAAATCATGGTGCGCTACTTCTGGGACGGGAAGCGGATCCGTTTTATTCCGACCCGGGTCCGGTATCCGGAGGGCGGAGTCTCGAATTTCGACTACTTCCGGGATAACGTCCGGATTTCGCTGATGCATACGAAACTCGTGCTGGAGTCACCTCTTCACTGGCTCGCGCGTCTGAGGAGACCGCATGACGGGCTGTAGCGACGGATCCTGGGATCAGACCCCGGAGCAGCCGGGAAGCCGCTGGATCCAGCTCCTTCTCTGGATCTCCAAAACGATGGGAAGGAGGGCGTTTGAGGTGTCCCTTTCTCCGGTCGTTGCCTGCTACGCGGCGTTCGCGAAGGGGGCCCGGCAGGAGAGCCTCCGGTATCTCGCGCGGGTAAAGGCCGCGAGGAAACAGGCGGGGCTCCCGCCGGCTTCTGAGCCCCTCACGCTTTACCGTCACTTCCGGCACTTCGCGCTCTCGGTGTACGACAGGCTCGAAGCGTGGGATCCGGACAGGAAGCACCGTATTCACCTGCTCATGACAGATGAGGCGCGCGCCGCTTTGACCCCAGTTCCCGGCGCCCCCGGGAAACTTGTCCTCATGTCGCACTTCGGAGCGGCAGAGGTCTGCCGCGCGGTGGCGGAGCGGGACGTGGAAGCGCGGGTCATCGCGCTCCTCTACGAAAAGAACGCCGAAGGTTTCACCCGCGTCATGCGGACCGTGGCGCCTGAAAGTCGGATTGACGTGGTCCCGGTTGATAAAATGGGGGCCGAAACCGCAGTGCAGCTCTCAGACGCCATTCAGTCCGGTGCCTGGGTCGCGATCGCGGCGGACCGGACGCCGGTCACGTCTGACCGTAGGACAATAAGAACCGTAACGATCCCGTTCCTCGGGACCCCGGCCGAATTTCCGGCCGGACCCTGGGTGCTCGCGTCGCTTCTCGGCTGCGAGGTGTGGACGCTTTTCGCGTCGCGCGACGGAGACGCGTTCCGGGTGTCGTTTGAGAAACTCGCGGACCGGGTGACGCTTCCCCGCGCGTCGAGGAATGACGCGATCCGCAGGTACGCTTTGGATTTCGCGGAAAGACTTCAGCGTGAAGTGATCCATTCGCCGCTTGAATGGTTCAACTTTTATGACTTCTGGCAGGGTGCCGGACGCGATTTCAGCCGCGGGAAGAATTAATGGAGAGCTTTATCTTATGAATGCTAAAACTCTGATTTTTGTACCGCTTTCGCTTGCGTTCGCGAGTGCCCCGGCGCTCTCTCTCACGCTTGACGATATCAGTACGAAGCTCTCCGCGATCAAAACGGTCAAGGCGAATTTCACGTCAGAAAGAAATCTGAAAGGCGCCCCGAAACCTCTCGTCGCGAAGGGCAGGATGACGCTCATCGAAGGGAAGGGGGTTGTCTGGGAACAGACATCACCGTTCGCTGAAGAAATCCTCGTGAAGGACGATCAGGTCGAAATCCGGCGCGGGAAGTCGAAACCCGAAATCATCACGAAGAAATCACAGCCGCGGGCGTTTGCTTTCGCTAGCCTCATGCGGAATCTCGCAGGAGCCGACGCGAAGACCCTCGGAAACTGGTTCACGGTTTCCTCGATCAGCGGAACCGCATCGGGTTGGACCGTGACGCTTAAACCTTCGCGCGATCCGCTCCGCCAGGCGTTTGATACCGTCACGATCAAGGGCGGTGACGCCGTAACGGGCGTCTCTTTCCTCTCACCCGCGAAAGACCGGACCCGGATCCGGTTTGATGATGTCCATGTGAACGAAGGGGGGCTCGCCGATGCCGAAGAACGGCTCAGCCGCTAAGGCGGTTCTGAACGCTCTCGATTCCCCGAAAGTCCGGGCGTTTCTCTGGCTCTTCATCGTTTCGGTGATCGCGGTGTTCCTTCTCATCGCGGTGCCGAAGGCTGAAGTGTCGAGTGACGTGATGGAGCTGCTGCCGGAAGAAACCTACCGGGCGGTCCCAAAATCCGTGACAAACGGACTTGCGGACAAAATGTCGCGGCAAATGCTTTTTGCGGTCACCGGAGGCGAAGGGGCGGCGGAACTCTATTTTGAAAAACTGAAGGCGATACCGGAATTCCGGCGCCTCGCAGGGCGCCTTTCTGATGTCAGACGCCGGGAGTCGGCCTCTTTCCTCTTTAAGAACCGCGCGGCGTTCCTTTCTTACGACACCCGTTCGAGACTGAAGGAAGGAGAGGACGCGGAAGCCGAATGGGTGCTTTCGCAGCTTTATTCACCGGTTGCCGGTGTGTCCGCCCCTGAAATCAAGAACGACCCCCTCCTTCTCATGCGGGGGTCGACACTTTTTGATTCGGGCACCAGCCGCATGAGCACGTCAGGCGGCTGGCTGACGGCGACAGATGATAAAGGCGTCACCTGGCGCTTTATTTCGGGTGAAGTGAAGAAGGGGACTGCCTCCGCGGGTTCTGTCGGACCGTTCCTCGATAAAGTGAAAGCGGCTCAGAAGGCCGTGAAGGACGCCTATCCGAACGTGCGGTTCGCGAGCGAAGGCTCAATCTTCTACTCAGGGTTCGCAGGGGATTCGGCGAAAAACGACATCTCAACACTCGGCACCGTCTCCGCGATCCTTCTCTTTATCGTGCTGGGGATCGCGTACCGGTCACCGCTTCCCTTCTTCCTCGCGCTGCTTTCCGTCGCCGTAGGCGCTGCGGCCGGCACAGCGGCAACGCTCCTTACGTTTGGCGGCATCCACATGGTGACACTCGTGATGAGTCTCTCCCTCATCGGCATTTCAACGGACTACACCACACACTTCCTCACGGCCCGGATGACCGCGAAAGAGGGCGTCTCAACCTTCAATACCCTGCAGACACTTTCCCCCACGATGCTTCAGGCACTTGGGACAACGTGTCTCGCATACGCCGCGCTTCTTATCGCGCCGTTCCCGGGGCTCCGCCAGCTCGGGGTTTTCAGTATCGCGGGGCTCGCGGCGTCCTGTGCCACGGTTTTCGCCTGGTACCCGTTCCTCTCGAAGCGATTCCGGCGTAAGCCCCTCATCGGGCGGAGCTTCCTTCGCCGCTATATCGCGGTGTGGGGCGGGCGGAATCGCTATCCCGCAATTCTTTTCGCCTGCCTCGCGGTGTTTGCCGCCGGCGGCCTGATGCTTGCGGGAACGAATGACGATATCGGCGCGCTGCAGACGGTGCCCTCCCACCTGAAGGCGGACGAAGACCTTATCCGGACACTTACGGGGAACGACATGACGCAGCGCTGGTTTGTCGTAACAGGATCGTCCCCGGAAGAAGCCCTTCAGAGAAAAGACGCGCTTGGCGAAAAGCTTGCGGCGCTTAAGGAGGAGGGGCTGATTACCGGCGCGACACTCATTCCGCTCAACTCCCGGGCCACTCAGCAGTCTGACTGGGAACTCATCAAAAAGGCGTCGCCCGCGGTGCTCGCGAAGCTTCGGGAATCCGGGATTGCGGCGAAACCTGAGAGCGAGAATCCGACGCTTCCCTTCGCGGTCTGGATCCGGGATTCTGTGAGCAGCAACTGGGGACGGCTGGTCCTCGGTGGTGGGGGCGGTGTCGGAGAAACTTCCCTTATGATCCCCGTTCAGGGAGACAGGAGCGCGAAAGCGGATGCCGCGCTTCAGAAAGCGGCCTCTTCTGTCCCTGGCACAGTCTGGGTGGACCGCCGCGCGGACCTGAATCACCTGTTCTCCGGTGTCCGGACCATGATTGAGGCGCTGCTCGCCGCGTCGCTCGCACTGATCTTCGCAATTTACGCCTGGCGGTACGGTCTGAAGCGCGCCGCCGGCATCATCGTCCCCTGTATTCTCTCCGTCGCCTGCGGGATCGCCTCGCTCGGCTGGGCGGGGCTCCCCGTGAACATCTTCTCGCTCTTCGCACTCGTTCTCGTCCTTGGGATCGGGATCGACTATTCGCTTTTCTTCGGTAACTTCCAGAAAGAAGCGGATTCGACGCTCTTCGCGGTTTTCACCGCTATGGTGACCACGATGATTTCGCTCGGTATTCTCGTTTTCAGCGGCACGGCGGCGATTTCAAACTTCGGACTCGTTCTCGCGGCCGGTGTCTTCACGGCGTTCCTCGCGTCGCCTCTCATCCTTCGGCTTGACCGGAAAGAGGAGAGTGTCTGATGGTCTATATCCACGCTGTGGCGCTTGACTGCGCGCTTGGGGCCAGGCCTCAGGACATTCTCGCGAATCTCGGGAAAAATGAGGCCCCCGGATTTACGCCTGACAGTCACTGGCTTCTTTCAGGAGAACCGCTCGCTTTCGGTCATATGACGGGAGACTTACCGGCGGTTCCAGAGAATCTCGCAAAGCATCAGAGCCGGAATAACCGCGCCCTGATGTCGGTCTTTAATTCGGAACCCCGTTTCCGGGAACTGCTGGACCGCTCGGATCCTTCCCGTGTCGGAATTATTCTCGGGACCAGCACGTCGGGATCTGAAGAGTTCGCGGACTATATCCGCGGTTTCAGAAAGGGGGAACCCGACCCTGATTTCCGCGGTGAAGCGCAGGAGCTCGGTGACCCGTCTGAATTCCTTTCCGCCTGGCTGAGTACTACGGGACCCGCGTACACCGTGTCGACCGCCTGTACGAGCAGTATCCGGGCCATCATTTCAGGAGTGAGGCTTCTTGAAGCCGGCATGATTGACGCCGCTATCGTGGGCGGTGCCGACACCCTCGCGAAGCTTCCGATCAACGGTTTTGACGCGCTGCAGGCGCTTTCCCACACCCGCTGTCTTCCGTTCTCCGGGATCCGGGACGGGATCGCGATCGGAGAGGCGGCTGCGCTTCTCTGGCTCAGCCGGGAACCGGGCCCGATCGCGGTCCGGGGATTCGGTGAATCGTCAGACGCTCACCACATGTCGGCTCCTGACCCAGAGGGAGAAGGAGCAGAAGCTGCGATCCGCGAAGCGCTTCAGATGGCAGGCGTCACGCCTGACGCAATTGATTACCTGAACCTCCACGGGACAGGAACAAAACTCAATGACTCGATGGAAGCAAAAGCCGTTTACCGGGTGTTTGGCGACCGGGTGACCGCGAGCTCCACCAAAAACCTGACCGGGCACACACTCGGCGCTGCGGGAGCCGCAGAAGCCGCGCTGATCGCGCTTCTTCTTCAGAATCCGGGGTCCGTGCTTCCGCCTCAGCTCCCGGACTCTGTCCCTGCGGACCCCGCATTACCCCCAATTTCACTTGTGAGCCGATTTACCGCCGTCTCAGGCTCCCTTATGATGAGCTGTAATTTCGCGTTTGGCGGCAGCAACGCGGCTTTGATTCTAGGAACAGATTGACGATGTCTCAGATTCTTAATCCGGGGAAACCGGAACTCTTTTTGCCCCAGCGTCCTCCGATGCTTCTCGTGTCCCGCATCCTTGAATTCACCGAGGATGACGTGATTGCTGAGGCGGATTCCAAGATCCTTGAACCCTTCCGCCGTCCGGACGGCCGGCTCCCTGAAACGCTCTGCATCGAAATGATGGCGCAGGCGGTGGGTGCCTGGGCGGGTTACTGGCGTCAGCAGGACAAGTCGGATAAGCCTGAGGATGAGAAGGATGCCCCGATCGGCTATCTCCTCTCGGCCCGCAATCTGAAGATTGAGGTTCCGGTGATTCCGGAAGGAAAGACTTTCCGCATCACGATGCACCGCGAAGTGTATGAAGGACCGATTGGTTCTTTCGCGGGTGAAATGAAGGATGGCGACACGCTGATCGCGACGGGCCGCGTCTCGGTCTATCAGCCGAGCAACAAAGAGTACCGCGAGCTTTTCGGCGGAAAGGCTGCCTGATGACAGAGGCCTCTGGTAGATCGGTCCTTATTCTTGGGGCGTCCGGCGGCATTGGTCGGGCGACCGCGGAAGCGCTTTCGTCTGACGGCTTCAGGGTGGCGCTTCATGCGTCCTCGCACCCTGAGCGGGCTGAGGCGCTGGCGGAGGAACTCCGTTCAAAAGGGGCAGACGCCTGGACGGTCGTCTTTGACGCTGCAGATCCAGCTGCGAGCCGCTCAGCGATTGAAGCGGATATTGAGCATCACGGCGCCTACTGGGGTATCGTGCACTCAGCCGGCATCACGCGCGACGCGGCGTTCCCCGGGATGACTGACAGCGACTGGTTTGATGTCATCAATACCGATCTCAATTCGTTTAATAACGTTCTGAAGCCCTGCGTGATGCCGATGATCGGCCTTCGGGACGGCGGCCGTATTGTCGTGATTTCAAGCGTCTCAGGGCTCATCGGAAACCGCGGTCAGACAAACTACAGCGCGGCGAAGGGCGGTCTCATCGCGGCTGCGAAGTCACTCGCTCTTGAGCTCGCCAAACGGAAAATTACCGTGAACGCTGTGGCGCCGGGCCTTATTGACACCGATATGACGAAGATGGATGAAACAGCACTCAAAGCGATCACCGGCATGATCCCGATGAAGCGCGCCGGGAAACCGGAAGAAGTGGCGTCAGTCATCCGCTTCCTTATGTCACCGGGGGCGAGTTACGTGACGCGGCAGGTCATCGCGGTCGATGGAGGCCTCGCATGAAAGAGAGACGGGTAGTCGTTACGGGGGCTGGCGGAGTCACCGCCTTCGGGAACAGCTGGGACGAGATCAAACCGCGTCTGCAGCTCTGCCGGAACGCTGTCAGGCGGATGACAGACTGGGATGTCTATAAGGGACTGAATGCCCGGATAGCGGCCCCGGTTGAGGATTTCACGCTTCCGGACACCTATACGAGGAAAAAGACCCGCTCGATGGGCCGTGTTTCGAAACTCGCGGTCCGATCCTCCGAATTCGCGCTCGAGTCAGCCGGTCTCATCAATGACCCGGTGCTCTCTTCAGGCCGTATGGGTGTTGCTTTCGGCTCCTGCTGCGGAAGTCTGGACGGTGTCATGGAGTTTGGCGGCATGCTGCTGCAGCATGACACGAATTTCGTAAACGGCACCACGTATGTCCGCATGATGCCGCATACGGCGGCCGTGAATGTGAGTCTCTTTTTCGGGATCACAGGCCGCGTCATTCCGACATCGTCCGCCTGCACTTCCGGAAGCCAGGCGATTGGGTACGCTGCTGAAGCAATCCGCTACGGTCAGGCAGACCTCATGATCGCGGGCGGCGCGGAGGAGCTTTCCCCCGCGGACACTGCGGCGTTTGACGCGCTTTTCGCCGCCAGCACCAAAAACGAGACTCCTGAACTCACACCATCTCCGTTTGATAAAGACCGTGACGGTCTTGTGATCGGTGAAGGGGGCGCGGCTCTCGTGCTTGAGGAGTATGAGCACGCGAAAGCCCGCGGCGCCACGATCCTCGGTGAAGTGGCCGGGTTCGCGACAAACTGCGACGCGACGCATATAACGAGTCCGAATCGGATCACGATGGAAGCCTGCCTCAGGATGGCGCTCGAGTCAGCCGGAGTGCCGGCGTCCGAAATCGGCTACGTCAACGCACACGGTACGGGTACTGCACGGGGGGACGAAGCGGAAAGCTTCGCGACCGCCGCGGCCTATGGAAGCCACGTTCCGGTGTCGACGCTGAAGAGCTATTTCGGCCACACGCTGGGGGCCTGCGGAGCGATGGAAGCCTGGCTCTCCCTTATGATGATGCGGGATGGATGGTTCTCGCCGACTCTGAATCTGGTGCACCCGGATCCGGCCTGCGCGGAGCTTGATCACATCACAGGGAGCGGCCGGAACCTGGATATCAGCTGCTTCGCGTCGAACAATTTCGCGTTCGGCGGCGTCAATACCTCACTGCTCTTCAAACGCGTTCCATAAATGCGGTTCCCTAGAACAAGCGAAAGCCCGGGAGATTTAACACTTCCGGGCTTCTTTTTTGGATCCTCTGCCGGGGCTCAGACCCCGGCAGAAAGCTTCAATACATCAGGAGACGATGTAGAGGCAGACAAGCAGGATCACCATCACAGGAGCCGTACGGCGGACGATATCCATCGGGTTGACACCCGCGATACCGGCAACCAGAATCAGACCGCCGCAAAGCGGGGAAGCCTGACGGCCGAAGGCACCGGCAAAGGCCGCGAGAACACCGAGGGACGGAATCGACATACCGAATTCAGCGGCATGAGGCGTCACAGCTTCGTTGAACGCAAAGGCAGCGGCGTCACCGGAACCGGTAATCAGGCCGAGAAGGAACGGGCCGACAGAACCGCCGAGCTTAGCGACCGACTGCGCGTGCTTCAGGAATTCAACAAGGTCGCCGACCACACCGGCAGCCGTCAGACCGGATGCAAAGACACCGGCCGCGATGATGATGCCCATGATCTTCGCGTAACCTTCACCCATACCGTCGAAGAACTTCTTCGAAATTTCAGCAGGATTCGCGCGGGTCACGAGGAACACATAGATCGTACCGAGCAGCATGGCCGTGCCGACCGAAACCTTCAGGTCCTTGAACCAGATTGAGGCGACAACCAGGATCACCACCGGGAGAAGCGGAGCAATAGCCTTAAGAACATTCGGATGCTCAGGCAGTGACGCGTTGCCGGCAGTACCGCCAAGCGCCAGATTGGCTTCCATTTCCTCTTCTGTCTGGTTCTTGTTGTAGTCCTTATAAACCACGCAGACGACTGTCATCAGGATGATGGCGAGAATGCCAAGACCCACTGTGCGGGGAGCGGAGAAAGCAATCAGCTGCATCACATCCATGCCGGCCATTTTCGCGATAAAGGCGTTATGAGAAACACCAGGATTCAGGAACGGGGATGTCGCGATACCGCCGCCGATGATCATGGCCGCGGCGATCGCCGGCTTGAAGCCAGCACGCACGAGAATCGGAATTAGCGTCGGAGCAACAGCAGCGGAGCAGCCTGCCGTACTGGGGAGCGCAACAGCGACGACAGCGGTTACAAGACCACAGGCCGGGAGAAGGAACAGGCCCAGTTTCTTCAGAGGCTTCGTGAGAAGCGAAACCAGATGCGTATCGCAGCCGGTAAGCTTCACAACCGCGGCAAAGCCCATGGCCGAGCAGATGGCGATGATCAGATTCGGGTTCGTCATTGACTTATCGAACTGATGGAACGCAATCATCGGCTTAAAGGACAGGAATGCCATGACGAGGCCGCCGGTAATCAGCACCAGCCGGGTTTCATACCGCTTTATGAGACCCCAGATGACGCCGATCACTGCGACAATGGCAACGATTGTTGTAAATGTCTGCATTGCGCTAAATCTCCAAACGTGAAAACTCTCTCTGGCGCGTGCCAGGGGAATTTCTTTTTTATCTCCGAAGTGGGATGCCGACATAACCCGAAAGCAGAGTGCGTAACACCTTCGAACTGCCGACGTAAGGATTTTGGTTTAAAAAATTACAAAAAAACACCCCAATCCAAATTCATATACATGACTTGGAACAAAAGGAATCAAAGAAAGAAGCCGGGAAATAGGGCGTAGACGCTAGAAAATACGATAGTTTGCCTAGAAGACTGAATTCATTCACATGACTTTTTAATCGGGACCGTGGGGTCGCTTCAGGCAAAGAAAAAGCCCGGATCGACATCCAGGCTTCAGGAGAAAAGGAAGAAAAAGCGATCAGCCGAAGAGTTTCGAGAAGAATCCCTTTTTCTCATAAGGCTCTGACTGATAAGAGGTGGTTTCATATCCCGTCGCATCAATGGCGGCGCGGAGTTCAGTTTCCGGAATCTCACGCGCTGCGATCACGACGCAGTTTTCTTTACCCTTATCGGCTTTCACCTTTTCGACTTCAAATTTGTCCCGCACGGCTCCGGCGACATGCGACTCGCACATCGCGCACATCATGCCTTTGACGCCAACCGTCATTTTGACCATGAATACGCTCCTTATTTCTGATAAACGTAATCATACTCATTTACAACCACGGTCATAAGCGATCTTCGGGGAATTGCGAAAGTCTCAGTTGATAGGAGGGGTCACGAATGTAACCGCGAAAGAAATTGCGTCAGGCCCAGACGATACGGAAGAGGCGATAGGCCGACCGGCGCTGAACCGGAACATTGCTTTCACTTTCCGTAAACCAGATGTTGCCCCGGGAATCAAGCGAGAAACCGTCGGCCCACCGGATCGGGGTCGGGGTTTTCATTTCAGAGACACGGTGCGTCATCAGATGAAGCGACGCAACACGGTCATGACGGACATCTCCGAAATAGAGCACTCCGGAACGTTCAACCATGCCGGCAGACGGGAAGGCATCCCGCGCTTCTGTCATGATGTAGCGGGCCCGGTCATGGGAGCGAAGACTGCGATCCCGAAGAATATGAGTCGGAATCGAATAAATCTTGGTTTCAATGAGAGGCGTGAAGTAGAGCGTGCGGCGGTCTTCTGAAAGGGCAAGCGCCGCGATGTTCGGCATGATCGGGTAGTAATTGCCGGTCGGGAGCGCGAGGAACTTCGCGTTCGCGCGGGTCTGCTGAACCGAGCGATCAAGCCCGAGCCATCCTTTGCCGGACTCCAGGTCAAGAACAATCAGACCGCCCGCGCCGCCGTCCGAAATAAAAGCGATATTCTGCTGGGAATCCACCCGGACATTCGCGAGCGTACTGTTGCTCTCAAGGAGTTCCGAAGGAATCCGAAAGGTCTGGAGCACCATACGGTGCGTGATATTGACGCAGATGAGACGCGCCGCGCTCTTGTTAACCGGTCTTCCGGCAAGCTTTCCGGAGTCCAGAATCCAGAGTCTGTCAGCGTCATCAATGAAGATATTGGAAACGTTGACGAGAGACTCGTTTACGTCACGGGGAAGGAATGAGACGGTAACACCGCCCCGAAGCTCCCCGACATGGAACGATGGAAACTCATTCCGGGTAGGAAAACTCGTAAAAACACGGCCGGTTCTTGAAACCGCCGTGCTGTTCCATTGGTACTCCGACGTTGCCACTTCCTGAAAAACAGGTCCCCGATAAGCCGCTCGCGCTCCGGCTTTGGCTGCCAGACCGGAAGCTAGGAGAAAAGGGACAAAAAGGGCAGTACGTCGTTGCATGATTGAAACCAGCCGGAGAGAAGCTCCGGAACAGGCATTTCCAAAGTTAAGATATATTACCTACTCATTATAGGGGCTTTTAATTACTGTATTCATAAATTCATTTCATTTTTTTAGCAAAAGGACAGTAATGAAAAGTCATGATTCACGGTCAGGTTAGGACAGAAACGTTGTTTTTCTTCTGTTTTGTCAGAAGGCAATAAAAAATACCCCCGAAGGGGTATTTTTAAAATTCAGGATGGATTGTCAGAGATCCCGGCGAAGCAAATCGGTAGGGGCAGGTTTCCCGAACACGTTCAGGCGTTCTGAAACAGTGAGCGAAGGGTTTTCGGAAGCCTCTTTCCTGAACCACCTGGCGAGCTTCTGTCCCGCGTCACTCGGAAACCGGGACTGTGGGCGCAGGAGCCACATGACTTCGGGCTCAATCTGCCAGTCAGGAAGGACTTCAATCAGGTCACCTGTCTCAAGCTCTGACTCGACCAGATAGCGGGGAACCGCAATACCGATGCCGCCGCCTTCAAGCACCCGGTTTTTGAGAGCCAGAACGAGACCGGAATCTCCCGCATGACCTGTGGGAACTGTGTAAGAGCGGCCCGTCCCGGTTTCATGAAGTGTGACCGGAAGCTCCATTTCCCGGCTGGACACCCGGATCAGGTGCCGTAGCAGGTCTTCCGGAGACTCTGGAGTTCCCGCTTTCGCGAGATAAGCCGGTGCCGCTACGCAGACGAGCGGTACACTGCAGATCCTCACGGCGACCAGGGTGTCATCAGCGGGTTCCCGTTCAAGCACCACCTGATAATTGAAGTACCCGCCGTTCTGGCCCGCATTGGGGTCCCGGATCCGGGAATTGACCCGAACATCCGGGTTCGCTTCAGCGAACCTCGCAATCCATTTCTGAAAGAGTTCGGTCCCTTCTGTAATAGGGAGGAACAGGTTGATTTCCTGGTCCGTTTCCCGGATAAGCGATTCTTCCAGTGTGTCAAACCGCTCTATCAGAGGAAGGATCTGCTCCGCAAACTTGGCTCCCTCACGGGTGACCCGGATCCCGGTCGGAAGCCGGGTAAAGAGTTTTACATGAAGCTCCTGCTCGAGCTTCGCGATTTCGCGGCTCACCTGCGGCGTGCTTTTCCCCAGGCTCTCAGCCGCCTGATTGAGACTCTCTTCATTCAGGACTTCAAGGAAAAGTCTGGTCCGGGAAAGAAAATCACTTTTTGCCATGTTTCACCTTTTCCGCGAGTTTCTCGAGCGCCTTCTGTTCCTCTGAAGAAATAGCCTCAAACCGCTTTCGTATTTCTTCCGCAAGATAGAAGAGCAGGTACTTTGAATGCTGTAAGGCATGGACTGTGACTGAGACCTGAAGCGGCGGCATAAGCCAGTCTGATGGAACCGGAATAAGCTTCCCCTCGCGGATCAGATCTTTCGTAATGCAGTAGGGCACCCCGATCGCGATACCGGCTCCAGCCTGAGCGCCGCAGATTGCCTGACGCGGAGTCCGTCGGACGGGACCGGTTCCTAGCGGAACGGAAATGGTTTCAGCCCCCCGGGAGAAAGTAAACCGTCGGCTGTAGCTTGAGAGTTCAGAAAAAATCAATGTGTGTTCTGTCAACGCTTCAGGGCTCTCAGGGGTACCGTGTTCCGCGAGATAACCGGGAGACGCGACACATACCAGAGGCAGCAGAGAGACAGGGCGTGAACCTGTTGGGATCATGGGACTCACCTGAAAGGCAAGCCCCGCTGGATCATCCCCGGACCCCGGGGGCTCAAGATCGAGTCTCAGTCCGGTGTTCTCAAACTCAAGCTGCGACATCACTTCCCAGACCGCGTCTGTCTGAATCGGTTCCGGAATACTCACCCGGATTCGTCCGCGGACTCCAGACACACTTTTTGCCAACCCATCTCTCACGGCGAGAATATCGGTCAGCACATCATGCATCTGGTTCATGACCTGGCGGCCGGCTGCTGTAGGACGGAGACCGGTGCTCTCACGATAGAAGAGCTGCATCCTCAGACGGTCTTCCAGTTTCCTGAGACGCCGGGACACTGTGGAGGGATCCACATTCATGGCGCGCGCCGGCTGCAGGTAGCTCCCGGACTCCATAACAGCCATAAAGAGCTCCCAGGTTTCGAGTTCGATATGTTCCGCTGCGCCCATAGACTCTCCTCAATGCTGAATGCTCTTTCATAATCCCGCGAAGATGGAGTCAGCTGTCATCCACATTCAAACAAATATTAACTGGTTTGCAACCGCAATTGACTCGGCAAAAGACGTAGATACCTATAAAGAATCTACCTACACGGGTCATTATCTAGTTATTTATAATTATAGCAACCGTATGATAGTTAAGACAAAAATCAAAGCCTGCCCGATATTTCCATCAAAACCGTGATTCATAAATAAAAGTATTTAGTTGATTTTTATGGAATTGCATTTTGGTTAAAACCTACCGACTTTTTGGATCATTACGAAATCCGCACCTCAAGGCGATAATACAAAAGGACAGGGGGACATAGTCCCCGTGCAAATCGGGAAAAGGGGTCAGCCCCGATTCCCTGTCTTATGTTCGTATGAACAAATGAGGAGAGTAATGATGGAGATGAACCGCAGAAACCTTCTGAAGGGATCAGTTGCTATGGGAGCTGCTGGTCTCGTTGCCAGCAAGGCGGCTGTTGCTGCGGTCCCTGCGAAGTGGGATGAAACGGTCGACATCGTCGTGATCGGCTCTGGCTTCGCTGGACTGGCTGCTGCTATTGAGGCTAAGAAGGCTGGATCAAACGTCATCGTGCTCGAGAAGATGCCGACTGCCGGCGGAAACTCGATCATCAATGGCGGCATTCTGACGGCTACGGGCTGCCCGCAGCAGAAGATGCACCACATTAAGGACTCCGTTGAACTGCTGGAACACGACATTCTGAAGGCCGGCAACTACATGAACGATCCGAAGAAGGTTCATGAAATTGCCAGCCACGCGCTCTCGAACTATGAGTGGTGCGTGAATGAACTGGGCGTGGAATTCCTCCCGGACGCCATCGGTCAGGAAGGCGGCCACAGCGTTCCGCGCTATGTGACGACGAAGAACGGTTCCGGCTCCGGCATTGTGCTGAAGGAACTCGAGATGGTGAAAAAGCTCGGCGTGCCGATTCGCCTCCGCACCTATGTCGATCACATTGTCCGCAGCCAGGAAAACGAAGGCCCGGTTCTCGGCGTTGTCGTTCATGAAGGCTATCGTTTCCCGAAGGCCGGCAGCGGCAAGCAGAAGGCCATTCGTGCCCGCAAGGGTGTGATCCTCTGCTACGGCGGCTTCTCTGCTGACGTGAAGTTCCGTACCTTCCAGGATCCGAAGCTGAACGCTACGCTTGATACGACGAATCAGCCGGGCGCAACGTCCGAACTCTGGCGTGAAACCAGCGCCATTGGCTGCCTGCAGGTCCAGAACGACTGGATTCAGTGCGGCCCGTGGGGCAACCCGAAGGAAAAGGGCATGGGCATCGGCTGGGAATACAACCAGACCGCTGCTGCTGAGTATGGCCTCTGGGTCAATCAGAAGGGCAAGCGCTTCGTGAATGAACTCGCGAACCGCAAGGTTCGTGCTGACGCCATCATGGTGCAGCAGCAGATGGGCAACAAGTGCTACGCCATCTGCAATGAGCCCAATATGAAGCCGCTCGAAAAGCAGCGTCCGGGTCACCTGCAGCGCATGCTTGATATGAAGATCATCGCCAAGTACAACACGCTTGACGAAGCCGCGAAGTCCGTTGGCATTGATCCCGCCACCCTCCAGGCGACTGTGAAGCAGATGGACCAGGCTGTTGCTCAGTACAAGGACAAGACGGAACCCGAGTGGGGCACCTACATCAACCACGACCGTCAGCCGCTTGAACAGGGCCCGTGGTACATCGGTGAACTGCAGCCGAAGGTTCACCACTGCATGGGCGGTCTGGTGACTGATGAAAAGGGCCGCGTCCGCGATGTCCGCACTGACAAGGTGATTCCGCATCTGTGGGCTGCCGGAGAATCTACCGGTATGGTTCACGGCGCTGTCCGCCTTGGTTCTGTCGCCATTCTGGACTGCCTCGTGAACGGCCGCATCGTTGGTGAAGATGCTGGCAAGTCCGCTGCCTGATCAGCAGTACAGCGTAAGACAATCCGGTAAATAAATTCTCCTGAGCCGGATTGATGAAACGCCCCTTCGGAATTCCAAAGGGGCGTTTTCTTGTCCTTAAATAACTGACTAAGCGGTATGGAGTCAGAAGATTTTGGAACCCATCCAGAAAACGAGAACCATCAGAAGGCAGGCAAAAAGCTTCTTCAGCGGTTTCGTGTTGAGACGCTTGGCTGCCGCGGCTCCGAGCGGAGCGGTCAGTATCGTGGCGCAAGCGACCGAGGCAAGTGACGGCAGATGAATATAACCCGCGGTCCATGCGGGCATCCCCGTGAGATTCCATCCGGCGTAGATATAGCCAATAGTTCCCGCCAGAGCGATTGGGAATCCAAGCGCCGCGGACGTCCCTACCGCGTGATGCATTTCCACGTTGGAACGGACCATGAAAGGCACTGAGATAAAGCCGCCGCCCGCGCCCACAATGCCGGAGAGACCGCCAATCACGGTACCCACCGCGAAAAGCCCTGGCTTTCCGGGAAGCGTATTGGTCGGTTTCGGCTTCAGATCGAAGAACATCTTTACCGCGGAGAAACCCACGAAAATAATGAAGATCAGCGTGATCCAGAAGGTCGGAAGATAGCTTGCGATCTGAGCGCCGAGCGCCGCGCCCACGAGAATCCCAGGGGCGATACCCCAGAACACATTCCAAAGCACAAAGTGATTCCGGTTATGGGCCCGGGCAGACGACATCGAGGTAAAAAGAATGATGGAAAGCGATGTAGCGATCGCTGCGTGCATCGCATACTCTGCCGGCACCCCCTGCATCGTGAGAAGCACGGAAAGGAAGGGGGTAATAATCATCCCGCCCCCGATTCCGAGAAGCCCCGCGAGAAAGCCCGATCCAATACCGAGGGCTATGAGAGACAGAAAAATGAAGAGCGTCATGCTGTGCTGACCCAGAGAAAAATACGTCCCGCAATACAAAAATGAAGGTCGCGAAGATTTTGAATCAGAGTGACTTCGCAAACTTTTGCCGCATGGGGCGCTAGCTTAAGCGAAAAAGGCGGTTCCTGTGTGAAATTGCAAAACCGTGTTTCAGAAAAGGAATTCAGAAGAAGTCAGAGGCTAAGATAAAGAAAGTGCTTTCATAACGGAGAAGGAGGATCTGCCCATGACAATCGTTATCCATCCGGAAGACCTATCTGAAGATGCCGCATTTGCGGTTCCCGTGCGGGAAGCGCTGCATTCGGATCCTGAGATCGGTCTTCACCTTCCGAAAACCGAAGCGAGAATACTGGCCGCTTTGAAGGCGCTGAAAATCGATGACGTGCACACGAATATTGGGGGCGGGGCGGTAAGCGGCATTGTGGCCATTCTCCGCGGAACCAAACCCGGGCGGACAATTGCGCTTCGGGCGGATACTGACGCTTTGCCTATTGAGGAGAAAACAGGAAAAGACTATGCAAGCCGGACTCCAGGCCGCATGCATGCCTGCGGCCATGATGGTCATACGGCCGCTCTTCTCACTGTTCTCTCCTATCTGTCACGTCACAGGGATTTTGCCGGCACTCTGATCGCTGTATTTCAGCCTGGAGAAGAAGGCTTTGCCGGGAGCCGATACATGATAAAGGACGGACTGGTCGAAAAGTTCGGGATTGAGGAATTCTATGCGCTGCATGGAGATGCATCGGTAGACCTTGGTAAGGTCGCATTCTTCCCGGGGTACGCCATGGCAAACGCAGACGCGTTTGAAATTGTTTTCGAAGGGAAGGGCGGTCATGGCTCGAAACCTCAGCTGACGCATGATCCGGTTGTTGCGGCAAGTGAAGCTGTTCTTGCGCTGCAGACGATCGTTTCGAGGAATGTGAATCCTGATGACGCGGCAGTGGTTTCCGTCTGTTCCATTGAAGCCGGAACACGCGAGGGGACGAGCGTTATTCCTCAGTCCGCCACGCTCCGCGGCACAGTCCGGACATATGAAAAGGATGTGCAGGACCTGATTGAACTCCGGATGCATGAGATCGCGAATGGAATCGCGGTGATGTTCGGTATGAACCCAACAGTGACCTATAACCGGCTTTACCCCGCGCTTTATAACGATCCTGAACGCACCGCCGAAGCGAGATCCTTAGCGGAAACCGCGCTGGGTAAAGAAAACGTGATCGATTTCCACCGGATTCCTGGCGGAGAAGATTTCGCCTTTATGCTTCAGAAGAGGCCGGGGTGCATCTTCCGTCTTGGGATCCGTGACCGCGATCATCAGTCCCCGGTTCATACCGATACCTTTGACTTTAACGATGAGGCAATTGAAACAGGGGCCGCAGTTCTCCTCACGGTCGCCCTGAATCGGATGGCTGAAAACAATTAAGAAATCATTTTGTTTTCACTATCTTGCCTGACTGAATGTCAAGCAATTCTCTAAGCAATGAAGAAGGCTCTCAGAATGAACTGAGAGCCTTCTTTTTCATCTGAACCGCACCGGAATCCATTGGCCAGAAGGGGGGGATTCCTGCGCAGAGTTCAGAAATTACGGTTCAAAGACGATGATGGCCTTCGGATTCTTGACCCGAGGCATGACCGTTTCAAAGACGCGGAAATCGTGATTCAGCTTGTTTGAGCCCAAATACCCGGTGATCATATCCTGGCCGATCACAAGGTCCATATTCTGGGTTGCTGCCGCAAGGAGAATAGCGGTCTTCTGAGGAAGGACCGGAGTCACAATCACCTGACCGCCAGCAAGAAGGTTCTTCACACGTTCAGCGACCAGAACGCCGGTACCCGGCTCAAGTTTCTGCATAGCAGCAAAGAGGTCCGGGCTGACGATGAGGGTATAAGTGCCATAGGCGTGGTTCGAAAGCAGCTTGGCAAGGCCGTTTGCCACTTCAGTAAACGCGGTATCTCCCTTGGTCCAATCGGAGATCTTGACATGCTCCACGCCTTTCGCGGTAGTGAGACCGTCATAACCCGCTTTCGGATTGCCAAGGTAAATCAGCTTATCTTCCGCAGTCGCGGTGAGCGCGGCAGACGCGGCAGCGCGCGAGAACGAAATAGGGCGGCCAGCCTGAGAGGCTGATTCAAGTTCGCGCCACGAAAGCGTGAAGTCCGAATAGAGAAGGGGAATCTGCTGAACTTTGCGTGTACCGAGTCCGGCAGCATTCTCGCCTTCGCCATAAAAATCTTCAGAAACCGTAGGCGTCGGAAGAGCATCTGTCGCAATGGCTTCGGTTCCAGCGCCAAGGGGTCCGTAAATATCGAGGAATTTACGTCCCGTCAGAACGGTCTTTGCGGTCTTCACAACGACCGCATCAAGTTCGGTCCACTGTTCAGGGTTCAGAATTGCACCATCTCTCATCAGGAAATCCATTTCTTATTCCTCCTCAAGCCTTCATGCTTCCGATAGTCAGTTTGGATTCCGCCGGGGCGTCATCACCTTCAGCTTCAGCTGTTTCCGCGGTTTCTTCCGTCTTAATGCCAAGCTTCTCAAACATCTCAGCCACTTCAGCCTGACCGCTTGCGAAATGCTTGGCTTCATCCGGATCAAGATAACGAAGCAACGTCATCAGTTCACCGATATGAGCTTTTTCTTCATCACGGATATCACTGAGAACAGCAATTGCCACCGGGTCATCCGTTGCCTGAACGTGCGCGTCGTAGCCATAAATAGCGTCAAGTTCCCCGGATATGTCAGCGCGAATTGCTTGGATCAATTCGCCTTTTGTCATTTTGCGTTCAACATTCGCCGCAAAAGGATCACCAAATGCCATAACTTTCCTCTCTTTCCTCTTATCCAGAGGGTCGTCAGAAGATTTGTCTTCCGGCTGAAAAAACTAATCAAAACTACTCAGTCATTGAGTGACACTATAACCTTAATCGACACATATGACGAGGCTTAATTAATAAAAATGGGAAGTTATTTATATTTTTGTATCATATAAATCCGACTTTCCTTAAAGCAGGGAAAGTGTCAATATCAGCTTTGCTATATAGCTCTAATACGAATGATTTTCTGTCCCGTGATCGGCTTGTCAGCACCTGCAGACACCCGGTATCTGGCAACGGGAAATAAAGAGTAATGTTTTACAAAAATAAAAATCCCATCTTTCCTTAAGGTTTGAGATCTGCGGAATATCCAGAAAATTGAGGGAAAGATCCAAGTTAGGGATTAAAAAAACGATTCATGTGATTCTTATACGTGTTACTGAATCCTCTTCCGGTCACGGCCTGAGGCATAGAATGAATGTTATAAGGACGCATCTATTTCCAGAACCCAAGGGGCGGCAGTCCAGCGCCTCAGTCTCAGCTTCCTAAAGAAGGCGACTGCTATGACAGAACTTAAAAGCCTGATACTTAAGACTATGGCGGCCGCAGGCGCTTTGCTGGTTATGACGTCTCCGGCCTCGGCTTACGAACCGACTGCTCGGGATTTGCAGCAGGCAGCCTATGCCTTCCTCATGGGCGATTGGGATTACCAATTTCCAATGGAAGGCGGCGAAACGCACCTCTTTTTCAAGAACGGTGCTGGAAGTACGTATTACAGCCTTGTATCTCTCTATCCCTCTGAAAGAACAGGAGTCTTCTGCGATCTGATGGAGGTGGACTCCTGCCGGTCGCGTTCTTTGATGTCAACTTTCACAGTGGACTGTGACAAGGGAACCATCAAAATGCGGAAGCTCTCTTTGTATTCGAGGGATTTCGGTATGGGAACGCCTTCCGTGGAAATCCCGGTTCCGCGCCGAGACCAGAAAGAGCAGATACCTGGACCTGACACGATCGGAGAGTTCATCGTTACGACGAAATGCGGCAGAACACCCGATCAGCCGCAGGGTTTCCGCCAGGTGAAACTCAATTCATTCTGAGCTTCAAAATTCAATTTCTCTTTGATGGGTAAGGGCGATCTGAAAAATGATCGCCCTTTTCGTTTTCTTTCTCCCGCTTCTGAAACATCTTTGCAGTGGAAGGGCAAATCCGGTTTTCTGACTTTTTTTCTCACTTTTTATGATTATGCAGATATAAAATAGTAACATTACATATACATTAATTATGGCAAAAACTGAAGATGAATTTAAAAGCCTTCAAAAATTAGAAGACGGTCAATTATTCACGTGACGTCTTTTATTTCGATTGGCGAAATTGCACAAAATTTCAGCAGAAATTAGAGCTCCTGGCATTAATCGGGTTTTGGAACGCGTCATTCCGCCAGATAAATCGGTCCTCGCCGAGCCATTACAGGCAAATCACAGTGATTTTTGGTATGGATAGCGGTTCGGGACAGCTGCCGAACAGTCATAAACAAAAATTCAGCTATAAAAATTTCAGAAAACAGAAGATAAGTCTTTATTTTTTAAAGAGTTCCATATTTTCTTCAAATTTCTTATTCAACATAATATAAGTTATGTTGAATAAGAACCTTAAAAGAGAGCATCTGACCCTTTCCTTTTACCAGCCCTCCGCAGCCCGTTTTTTTGCTCCTGGCTTGTTTCCAGGTCACTGAAATAACCAATGCAGAAGTACTTCCTACACTTTTTATTTGCATTTTTATCCATACCAGTACATTCATTGGATGTTTTTTATCACTTTCTGTATTGATTCGCTCCATTTTTTAGGGATTGAGAGACTTTTCAGACTGATTTTCCCTTCTAATCCAGCTAAATTTCAGTTTGAACTCTGATAGATCTTTATTGGCATGCTTTAGTTAACTTTAACAGCATAATAATCGCAGATATCGATTTCTATATTTAAAACCATAGATTTGATGCTTAATTGTCGCTATCTTTAACGACAAAAGACGACATATATTCACATCAAAAGTCAAGCACTTTTTTGTAAACATTGCTTGATAAACTTACTATAAAAATCAAATTTTTAAAAAATGTGCTTTATTAGGGTTTACTCTAACAAAATAGATGCTGTAAGACTTAAGTCTTATTTTTAATTAATTTTTGTATTATAGGATTCTATTTTTATATCAAAGTAGAAAAAATGCTTTTGGAATCGGCTTTATTGCCTGTCTGAGTGTGGTTTTCAGCGATTTGACCAATTTTCTGAGTGCTGGGCGGAAAAATTCAGGCTTCCAGTCAGCCTCAAACGCTCAGGAAGGCATTCCCCTTGGAAAAAACGCGGAAATAAAAAGCCGATCTGAACCCAGATCGGCTGAACGTTGACAGAACTCGCCTGCTTCCAGAAATCAAAGCCTGCAGCTATCTATATATAGAGGAGGATGCTCAGGGGACTTTCTTAAAACGGCTGAACAAAGCGCCTGTGACCTTTCTCACACCATTCTTTGAAGGCTTCACAGATTGAAAAGCGCATGTAATCAGCTGTTGGAGAAAGCTCCACCCCTTTCTGGCGGAAGAAAGAAACAGTAAGAGGCGGAAGCGGGAATCTCCTTGGGTCAAGCGCTTCAAGATGACGATTCGCGTATCTTGGATCATCCACTACACAGAGAGGTGACAGGCTTAACGCGCCGGAAGTTCCATTCAAAGCATCGACTGTGTAGTAATCGCATAGAGTGAGGCACCTCGGGGCGGTCACGCCAAAATCATGAAGACGCCGGATCAGGAAAACTTCGTCCTGGACGGTGGTCAGCCATTCCGCTTTACTGAGTAAAGTTTTGAGATCCGAGTCCGGAGCGAGGACAGGATGCCCTTTCCCTGCCACCACCCCTTGCGTCAGCGTGCAAAGAGGTTCTTCAACAAGCGACGTGAGTTCCTCATGCTGATGACGGCCTGCCATGACGAGCGCGAGGTCCAGTCTGTCAGTCAGGATCTTTGGCAGACAGTCTGAAAAGAAGCCGCTGGAAAAAATCAGCTTGACCGCGGGAAATCTCAGACGGAATCTCTGAACAGCAGCCGAGAGAACTTCTTCCGGCAATGTCGGAGTAATCGCAAGGCGAAGTGAGGTCACGCGGCCAGTCGCGCAGGCCGCAACCGCAGCTGCGGCCCGTGTAGCGTTGGACGCGATGGATTCGGCATAGGGGAGAAGACTCTGCCCCGCCTCATTCAGCCGCAGACCGAGCGCGCTGCGATCAAAAAGCGGGCAACCCAATTCGGCTTCCAGCTGGCTTATCGCTTTGGCGACCGCTGACTGCGTAATGCATAGACGGTTTGCCGCACGCCTGACACCGCCAGTTTCGGCCACTGCCAGAAACACTTCAATCTGTCGGATCTTCATGACGTCCCCTTCACTTCAGCCTTAGCGGCAGTTGGCAGAAAAGCACTGCTTTTTGCAATTATGCCGGTAAAACTTCCGGTTTATTGTGTCCCAAATCTCTACTTCGTTGTTTTTCTGTATAAAGCTTCGTTTTGTGGGAGTTCACTTTTAGTGAACGGGTGGAAAGATAATCCATCGTGACCGAAAAAACAACGATAGAGGCGTCCTATGATTCATATCAGGTTGATTTATGCCTTATTGGGTTAGTCCTTCATGACTACTGGCAATACCCCGTCGGTTATACGGAGAGAGGTTTCCCACGGGGATTGTCACAGGGGCAGTAGTCATGCTGGACGGCCTGATATAAAAACACTCAAAGGGATGTCCAATTATGAAAAAGACTCTTGTTGCGTTATGCGTTGCCGCCGGTATGGTCGGAACTGCCTCTGCTGCCGATGTTCAGCTCTATGGCCTGATCAATACGGGTCTCGGCTATGTCCACACGCACTCTGACGTGGCTGGTGTTGCGAACACCGACACGCTTTCCATGGATAACGGTCAGGAATTCGGTTCCCGCTGGGGCCTGCGGGGTGGAGAGAACCTCGGCAACGGCTACAAGGTGAGCTTCGTTCTCGAGTCTGGTTTTGAATCTGACACGGGTCTCTCTGATACCAAGCAGAATGGCCGCCTCTTCGGCCGTGAAGCTTCCATCAGCGTTTCCGGCGGCTTCGGTACTCTGTCGTTTGGCCGCCTGCCGATCTTCGGCAGCGTGCTCGGTGCCAATGGCCTCTTCCGCGCTATTGATCCGCTCTTCGCTAACTACACCTCTGCTTTTGGTTCCGGCGCTGCGACCGCTTCGATGTGGACCCGCACCGATAACTCGATTTCTTACCGCACGCCGACCTACGCCGGCCTGACCGGTTATGCCATGTACTCGTTCAAGATGAATACGGCTACCGACACCGGCACTGAAGGCAAGAGCTCTTCTGACCGTTACGCTTCTCTCGCTGCCCGTTACCAGAATGGCGGCCTGGAAGGCATTCTCGTTGCTGATACCACGATGTACGGCTCTTACCGTACCGGCACGGACATCCCCGATCAGGGCTACACCGTGACTCTCGGCGGCAACTATGGCTTCAATAACGGCTTCAAGATCATTGCTTTCGGACAGTACTTCCATGATCAGGAACTGACCGCCCGCGCCCGTGCTGGCGTTGGTTATGCGGGTCTGAACGCCATCACTGGCGGCAAGGGCTACGGGTATGTTGACGGCTGGGGTATCGGCGTTGGCGCTCACTATCCGGTCCTCGGCGGTACCGCCAAGGTTGCTGTGAACTATCGCGATATGGATAACCAGAACAACACCGACTTCAACCGCTGGACGGCTGCTGTCGGCTATGACTATCCGCTTTCCAAGAGGACTTCCCTCTACGCAATGGCTGGCTACTCGTCTGAAAAGGTCAAGACCCCGACCGGTTCCGCTACGCCGACTGGCTGCGAACTCGATATGGGCATCCTTCACCGCTTCTAATCGGATGAGGATTCCGGTTTCTGTCTGAAACCGGATCTGCCTGAAAAGAGTCAAAGGGCGCTGCACTCCGCAGCGCCCTCTTTTATTTCCGGGGCAGCTATTTCAGACCGTTCACTTCCTCAGCGAATCCAGTAAAAATCCGGAACGCAATCGGGAGACTGATTTCATCCTGAATCTCAAAATCCGGGCGATGGTGACCATGATGGTTGCAGCCATAGAGCACAAAACCGGCTTTACCGCCGTGCTCAATGACCCGTCGGATAAAGAGCGCGCAGTCTTCGGACCCCGCTCCCGAGTGGACCCTCGGTAGCAATTTGGTGCCTGGAATCTTAGCCATGACTTTTTCAAGCACCGGATAAATTTCCGGACACGGCATCAGAGTCTCAGACTCCCCTGCTTTCGTGACCGTGGACTTTACCCGATAGGCCTTATCGACACCGGCAAAAATGTCGTAAACATAATCAGCCATGAACTGGTTCACAGCCATTGTTTCGCCGCGCACTTCCATCTGCAGTTTCGCGTGAGCCGGAATCACGTTCCTCCCCTCGCCTGCTTCGAGTTTCCCGACACTGACCCGTGTTTCGCCGTGGCTGTTTCTGGGAATCCCCTGAATCATCAGGCTTGCGGCACACGCAGCCATCAGAGCGCTGTGCCCAAGTTCCGGTGAATTGCCGGCATGAGCCGGAGTCCCCTCAATCGACACATCAAATTTGGTAGACGCGAGGAATCCGCCATCCATCACCGCGATTTCTCCGAGCTTCGCGTCACCTCCGACATGTCCGCCAAGGAAATAATCCACGTGATCCACGAGACCAGACGCAGCCATAGCGCGGGCCCCCCGTACGCCCTCTTCTGCCGGCTGGAATATCAGAATAAACCGGCCGCAAAGTCTATCCTTATTCATCACCAGCCAATGTGCAACCGCAAGCCCCACTGCGGTGTGCCCATCGTGTCCGCAGGCATGCATGAAGCCCGGGCGCTCTGACGCGAAACCCAATTTATTGGGAAGATGTTCAGGATTATCTGTTTCCCGGACGAGCACACAATCAATATCACTTCTGAAAGCTGTGGTTGGACCTGGCTTCCCGGTATCGAACCTCGCCACAGCACCCGTGTACCCTTCTGTCGCTTTCAGAAAGTCTTCCGGGACACCATGTGCGGCAGCCCTCTTCATGGCATCGGATACGAGAACCGGATCCCGTCCCAGAACCTCTGATTCACAGATATTGGCTTTCCCAATCGTGACCTGGAGTCCCAGCGCCTTTAAACGCTTGGCAATAAACCAGGTTGTCTCAAACTCTGTCCACCCTTCTTCCGGACGCTTATGAAGACAGCGTCTCGCCTCCACCATTTCCTTAACGAAGTCCATCGCCATTCCTCTCCCCCCCCTGAGAGATCATCAAACGATATATCTGATTCTCCTACAGCTATTGGGAACCAGCATCCGCCACTCAATAATTAATAAAAACCGCTGAAAGCCCAAAGTCTTCCAGCGGTGAGAGAATCGGCTGACAGCGCGGAGAGTTACGCTGTCAGCCAGAGGCCAACAATCAAATCACGACTTTCTGTCCTGTCAGCAGCCTCCCTGTCACATATCCGGACGTATGAGCAAAGCCACAGGCGTCGCCTCCCAGATAGTGGGCTCCGTGGATACCGCCGACCGTTTCACCGGCCGCATACAGACCGCCTACCGGCTGATCATTCCACCCCAGCACCTGGAGGTGCTTATCCACCTTGAAGCCTCCCATCGAGAGGCAGACCCAGACATTGATTTTGGCCATGAAGAAGTGAGTGCCTTCAAACTTGCCGGCAAACTTCGTGCGGCCAAACTTAAGATCCCGGCCTGACGCGACTGTCTGATTCCACTCCGCGACCTGATCGAGCAGCCCCTTGGGATCCACGCCGATCTTCTTAGCCGCCTCCTCAATCGTGTTTCCCTGAACGATGACCCGGCCCTTAGCGAGTTCCGTATCCCAGCGGGCACGGGTCCATTGCGGTGAACTGAGCAGAGCCCCGAACGGATACTTCTTTGTCGCGCGTTCGAACTGATCCGTCGTCATCAGCAGATACATGCTCTTATCTGAATTCCGTTCCATAGAGGGAGAGATCAGCGTCGGGGCAAGCGATTCATTGACGAACCGCTTTCCTTCTTTATTGACGAGCATCGCGCCCTCATCCACGAAATACTGATAGCGGATCTGCGGTCCCCGGCCGGGTCCGGTCGCGAGAGCATACGGATATTCGGCAAAGTACTGCATGTGGGTAATGGGCGTACCCACGTCCCGGATTACAACCCTCATCGCATCGCCATTATTCGCGCCGCCGCCGATTGTCACAGCGTCAGAGAGAACAGGCGACCATTTTCCGACTTCGGTCGGGGAACCGGTCAATCCTCCAGTCGCGAGAATCACCCCCTTAGCGGCGTGAGCAGTTTCCGTGACTTTGCGGTTACCGCACGCGACACCCAGCACCCGATTGGCCTTTTCGTCATAAAAGACTTTCTGAAGCGCTCTGTCGTGGTGGATTTTGATTCCGCGCTTATTGCATTCACGCACCAGGACGTCGATATAGTCCTTGCCGTTATAGGTTTTCTGATGGACAGTTCTCGGATTCGTGTGTCCGTTATAGGGCTGCCACATACCAGGAGCCAGCCCATGATCCACCATCCAGTCAAACGCGGCACCTGAATTCCGCGCGTACGTCAGAGCCGGTTCTCTGAGTGTCATACCATCCCCGTACGCCGACATGTTGTCAACGAACGCCTCCGGAGAATCCTTGACCCCGTGCTCTTTTTGGATACGGCTCCCGACCGCGGCGAAACAGCCGCCATTCAGCCGGGTTGAAGTGTGGTACGGGCTCATGCCCTTATCGAATACAACAACTTTCGCGCCGCCATCAAACGCCTGAACCGCCGCCATCAACCCCGCCGCGCCGCATCCAATGACAACAACATCAGCTTCGTAATCCCAGTGAGCGGGAGCAGGCGTCCCCGAAGTTGACGCCGCAAACACACTGCCCGCACCGAGAGTTGCCGGAGCTGCTGCCGCCACACGAAGAAAATTTCTCCGATTCATCTTTTCAGTCATTTTTCTCTCTCCTATTTCATCTGGGTGCCGGGACCGGTAAAGGCATGGCAGTCGTTGCAGATCAGATGGCTTTCCCCATGCATGCTGTGGCAGCTGGTGCAGTCCTCCTGCCCTTTATGCGAGAGATGCGGATTGAACTGAGGATTCAGTTTCTCAGTGCGCTTGGCGAGATCGTTATAGGAACCATGGCACGCCAGGCATTGGTCCATGGTTGGCTTTTTCGTCGTATCGCCGCCTTTATGGCAGGTAGCGCACGGCAGATCCTTGTGGCTTCCCTTCGGAAGCGTCGCGGCGTTAGCCGCTCCGGCCGCGAGCATGAAGCCCGAGACCATCGCGAGAAGCAGAGCTGCTTTCGTCATACATTTCTCCTATGGTTGGCGGCAGTCTTTATTGATCTGACTACTCACTCTTGATGCTATGTGCATCGTTACCAAAGAAAAACAGACAGAAGTTTGTTTCTTTTTAAACTCGCAGTTGTATATTTACTCAAAGAAGGTATTCAAAATCCATAATCTGCCATTCACAAATCCAGGAGTTGTGAATCATGGACCGTCTTCACGGAATGAAAGTCTTCGAAAAGGTGGCTGACTGCGGGTCATTTACAGCCGCCGCTGAGGCCTGCGGAATGACACCGCAGAACATTGCCAAAATCATCGCGGCTCTCGAAAAGGACATAGGTGCCCAGCTGCTCAATCGGAGTACGAGGCGGCAGAACCTCACCGAAATCGGTGAAATGTACCTGGAACGGGCCCGGGTCATTCTGGCGGACGTTGAAGAAACTGACGCCCTGGTCTCCCATTTCACGGGAGAAGTAAAGGGGACACTCCGGGTTTCCGTTGCCAATACCTTTGCTATCTATCAGCTCTCACACAAACTCCCCGGCTGGCTGAAGGAAAATCCCGGTATCCGCCTCGATATGACGGTTACAAACCGAGAAGTCAATCTGATTGAAGAGGGTTTCGATGTAGCGGTCACGGATGAGGAGCCTCCTGACAGCTCTTTGATCCGGCATAGAATTTCCGAGCTTCCCATCATTCTCGCGGCCTCCCCTGCCTATATCGAAGCAAACGGAATGCCCGCTTCCCCCGAAGATCTTTCGCACCATACCCTGCTCGTCCGTCAGGATCAGACATCCTGGACCTTCAAGGGGCCTGATCGGAGCCTGATCACCATCCCGACAAGCGCGAAATATCTCGCCAATAACTGCCAGATTTCCTGCGAAATGGCGATCGGAGGACTAGGTATCACAAAGCAGCCCCTTTTCAGGCTCCGCCCTCACATTGAGCGGGGAGAACTCATTCAGGTGCTCCCGGATTATCCAATTCCGTCAAAGACGCTTTCCGCGGTCTACCCGCAGCGGCGCCTTATGACGCTTAAGGTAAAAAAGTTCCTCGATTTCCTTGATCAGGAATTCGGACACGGACAGCTTATGTAAACAATTTCGCTTTTATGCGTAAAAGTGTTTAAAGCAATGCTGACGGATCGAGGCGATTTTTTTGAACTTTGTTCAATCCGGACCGTAACTTGTGTCATTTAGACACATTTATGCAGTAACGCTTTTCGTAAATTTCTTGATTACGTCCATCCTATTGGCGCTAGAATGGTCAGTGTCTGTAAACATTTTTGGGGCTACGCTCCGATTGGGCCAGAAACTATGAATTTGAAACTTTCAGTTATTCTCATGTCTGCATTTGCCGCTGCCTGCGCGAATGCCGCTGTTACGGATTTCACTGTCAATGGGACGAAGGTTACGGCCGCCCAGCAGGAGCAGATTCTGAAGAATCTGACGGCCCGCGGCCAGCAGCGTACGCCTCAGCTTGAAAATGCCGTGAAGCAGAACCTCGTGACCGAGATCGCTGTGCTTCAGGAAGCCCAGAAGGCTGGTCTCGCAAACGACCCCAACGTCAAGATCGCTGTTCAGAACGCCACGAACAACATCATGACTGAGGCTCTCCTTAACCGCTATGTCCAGCAGCATCCAACGTCTGACGCTGATCTGCAGAAGATGTATCAGAAGGACAAGGCCGCTTACGGCAACACCGAGTATCACCTCCGTCAGATCGTGACGAAGACCCAAGGTGAAGCCCAGAACGCTCTGAACCGCGTCCTGAAGGGGGAAAACTTCGCCAAGGTCGCCTCTGCCGTGACGATTGATCAGCCTTCCAAGGACCGCGGCGGTGACATCGGCTGGTTCGCTCCGGTTCGTGTTGTTCCGCAGATTGGTCAGCTCCTCCCGTCCCTCAAGGCCGGTCAGGTTTACTCGAAGCCCGTGCAGTTCCGCGGCGGCTGGGCCGTATTCCAGGTGGTGGCTACGCGTCCCGCGCAGCTTTTCCCGACCTTTGAACAGGCTAAGCCCCAGCTTCAGCGAATTGCTGCCGCTCAGACCGCGCAGCAGTACGTGCGTGACATCACCTCCCGTGCTGTCGTAAAGTAAGCTTTTCTGATTCAAAAAGAGAAAACATCAAATGAAGTTCAAGAAGGCACTCGTATTTGCCTGCGTGATCGCGATCCCGTTTGCTGCCAATGCGGCATTCAAGGACGTGACCGTTAACGGCTGGAAGATCACCGCGGCTGAACAGGAGCAGATCCTGGCTGCCGCTACGGCCCACGGTCAGAAGCGTACGCCGCAGCTCGAACAGGCAATCCGCGACAATCTGATCGCCCGTACCGTCGTGCTGCAGGAAGCGGAGAAGGCTGGCGTAGAAAAGCGTCCGGCTGTTGCCGCCGCGATTCAGAATGCGAGAAAGCAGATTGTCTCTGACGTTTACCTCGGCGACTATCTGAAGAAGAACCCGGTCACGGATGCTGAGGTCCGCAAGGTTTATGACCAGCAGAAAGCTCAGTACGGCAAGACCGAGATCCACATCAACCATATCGCTGTGAAGACACAGGACGAAGCGCAGAAGATTCAGGCTCGTCTCGCCAAGGGCGAATCGTTCCAGAAGATTGCCCGCGCGGAGTCTCTCGATCCGACTGCCAAGCGGAACGGCGGTGATATGGGTTGGGTCAACACGGGTGCCCTTCCTCCTCCGATGGTTTCTACCCTTCAGGGACTGAAAGGCAATAAGACCGCTATCGTGACCGGCCCTGCCGGTTACGAAGTGGTTATGAACCGCGGCACGCGTAATGCCAAGGCGGCTCCGTCATTTGATCGCGTGAAGCCTGAAATCCGCCGCGCGCTGGAGGCTCAGAAAGTTAACGCCTACATGCGTGACCTCGTGAAGAAGGCGCAGGTTAAGTAATTTCTGCCTTTCCTCCTTAAGGACAGCCCGGCTCTGCCGGGCTTTTTTATTTGTTTGGTCGCTGGCCGACCTTTTTTTATGTTAGTGGCCCTGTTACTCTACCTTGGTATATATTGGCGGATAAAAGAAAACAAGCGATACTGTCGCCTGTTTTCTGCAGGTCTGAAAATCAGGCCCCCGGAAAGCTCACATTCTGAAGTACGGCGGCGACGATCGGATCCATCTTGCCCTTGTCTGTCAGAACCTGAACGGTCTCATAAACAATATCCTTCGCCGAAATTCCCTCTTTATCCGTGAGACGGCTGAGGAGTTTCTCAAGCTCCGCCAAACCGGCCTTTCGGCGGGCTTCAGCTTCCGCGTCCTCTGCGGACAGGGGTTTCGGTGCCGGCGCGGCTGCAGGAGAATCAGCCTTCTTTTCAGGTTCCTGCGGCGGAACCTCCTCATACTTCCCTTCAGGGGGCAGCGGCACAGGATCAGGTTCTTTCCGTTCGCCCAGCACCAGTGTGTGGAAATCGACGACACCGTTCAGATGAGGCCAGCGTTTGAGCCCCATATCGAAGAGCGGCCCCATATATTCCGGGACCGGCGGCGTTTCCTGAAAGTAAATCGGCACAGACTCGTATTTTCCGAGATGCTCCTCAACAGCGACCCACGCCGGATCGTCCATCGATTCCGTGTTCACGAGGAGCGCCGAGGCGCCGAGAGAAAGTGCGAGCCGCTTATTTGAAAGCCGGTCTTCAATTGAACGGCAACCAAGGAACGGATCCAGAGCGGTCATGAGAACGAGCTTCCTGGAATCCAGCAGCTTCTTCCAGCCCGGCTGCGCAGCGAGCGACGCGAGCGGCTTATTCGGCACCTGGCACGCGGTCCCTCCTACCTTCAGGGCGCCGCGAAGCGCTCCGCTTTCTGCCCCCTCTTCGCCCGACGCGACAACGAGAAATCCGGCATAAGAAGCCATTGTGCCGTTTTCGTTACCGATCCGGTCATAGTGCTTGTTTTTGGATCCGGTACCCAGTACTGAAAAGGCATCACTCTGCAGAAGCTTCAGATTGCCACAGCCCCAGACAGCGGGAGGCGTATCTTCTCTCAGATGCGCTTTCAGGATTTTTGGATAATCCCGGTCCGCCCGCGTACAGCACCAGATACCAAGAGACCGCCAGGCCGCCCGGGCGCGGGACAGCTCCGCCTTTCTTCCGAGCAGCGCTTTAAGACGCTCCGCGTCGACCAGTTCGCCGCAGGAGTGGATCAGTTCGGTGTTCTCCGGGTTCAGGAGGTCGGATGGCTTTCTCTTCATATTGAGAAGCTGCCGCGCGAGGAATCCATATTCCTCAGTCGACAGCGGTTCGATTCCTTCCTGCACTTCGCCCCGTACGGCGAGCGGCGCCGTGAGAAGCAGTATCGCGTCGGAATTGGGAGAAATCGTTTCAGTCATCGGGGCGTCTCTCTTTGCGTTCAGTTGTTTTTTCAGACAGAGAAGTCAGTTTAATTCCTCTCCCACCTGAGCAACAGCCCTGAAGCTCCCTTTCCGTCCATCAGATCCTGTTCTCTTTCTCTCTATTTTCTGAATCCTTTTAGAATTCCACCCGCAGAACCCAGTTCTTATGGGCTCCCTTATTTTCAGGAGTGACAACACATGGCTCTTCTTATCCGCAATGCCCGCGTTTACGCGCCGAAGGATCTGGGCATCACCGATGTTCTGATGGCAGCCGGGAAAATTCTCGCGGTCGGCAGCAATCTCACCGTCTCGCTCCCCGATCTTGAAACCGTTGATGCCAAGGGAAAGATTCTGACCCCGGGATTTTTTGATCAGCATATTCACGTGAATGGCGGCGGCGGTGAAGGCGGTTTTGCGAGCCGTACGCCTGAAATCATGCTTTCCGAACTCGTGAAGGTAGGTACGACTTCGATCGTCGGCGTCTGCGGAACGGATTTCATTTCCCGCTCGATTGAAAACCTGCTCGCCAAAGTCCGGGCCCTTTCGATCGAGGGCGTAAGCGCCTGGATGTATACGAGCAACTACCGCTTCCCCTGCACATCGATGAGTCAGAGCGTCGCGCAGGATCTGTTCCTCGTGCCGGAGTGCCTCGGTGTCAAGATCGCGCTCGGCGACCATCGCTCCTCCTTCCCGCGGCCGGATGAAGTGCTGCACCTTCTCTCCGATATCCGTCTCACCGGCATGATTACCGGTAAGGGCGGTGTGCTGCACGTCCATATGGGCGACATCCCCGGGATCTTTGATATGTTCCTGTCCTTCGAGAAGGGCGGCTTCCCGATCCGTCACATCCGTCCGACGCACTGCTCAAGAAAGCGCGAAGTGTACGAGGGGTCGCTTGAATTCGCCCGCCACGGGGGCTTTGTTGACTACACGGCCGGATTCTCCTGCAACGGCTCCACGGCAAACGACATCACAGAGGCCATCGCCTCCGGTGTTGATCCCACCCGGATCACGATGTCGACTGACGGTCACGGCTCAATGCCCCGCTTTAATGAGAAGGGTGAAATGATCGGACTCGCCACGGGCGGTGTCGGCGGTCTGCTCGATACGGTCCGCGATCTGATCGGCAACCACGGAATGGATCCGTCACTCGCGCTCACGTTTGATACCACGAATGTCGCGGATGCTCTTGGCCTCAAGGATCAGGGCCGCGTTGAAACCGGCGCCTGCGCGAACGCCTGCCTCTTTGACGAAAACTGGAACCTCACGGATGTGGTCTCCAAGGGGCGCTTCCTTATGCGGAACTCTGAGGTGATCGTCAAGGGGACGTTCGAGGAATAAGTCTCTTCCCTGAACCGGAGGCGGTGAAGCCCTGCCGCCTCCCCCTTTCGAGCAGTTCCCATATTCCGTGTTTTCACCCTATGATTAATGTATACGACGGTTTTTCAGCGGGTGAATATATGAAGAAAAAGATCCTCCTCGCACTTCTCGCCTCGGCCGCAGCGCTCACAGGCTGCGCCAATATGGAGTCGCTCGGTTCCGATCAGGAAGTCGTTGCAGCCGCCAATCAGAGCTGCCGGCAGATGGATCAGAAAAACACCATTACTCACCAGTATGACGGCCGCATGGCCATCATTCGGCAGGGACTCCCCACACAGGTCGGCGGGCAGACACTGAATTATCAGGTCTATAAGACCAAGGACATGAATGCCTGGGCGATGCCAAACGGCTGTGTCCGCGTGTATTCCGCCCTGATTGATCGTCTGAATAACGATGAGGTCCGAGCCGTGCTCGGTCACGAAATCGGACACGTGGCGCTCCGTCACAGTGTGCAGCAGTACCGCACGAACCGCGGCGTCGCGATCGCGCTCAGCGCGGGCGGCGCGCTGGGCTCCCTCGTCGGTCTCGATGGCACCGGGTCTGACCTGATGCAGCAGGTCGCCTACTCCGCGATTTCCGCCCAGTACTCTCAGGCGCTTGAAACCGAAGCAGATAACTACAGCGTGGATCTGCTCCTCAAGGAGCCGAATGGAAAACAGAAGGCGCTCGCCATGGCTTCCGCCCTCAAGAAGATTTCAACCGGCGACGCGGATTCCGGCATCATGCAGAAGATGTTCGGAGACCACCCCGATACCTCGAAGCGAATCAAGAACGTTGAGGACCGGGTCGCAGCTGCCGGAAATGTTAAATAACCAACGCTTAAACCAACAGAAAACCGCGGACGCTTGGCAGCAGTTCCGCGGTTTTTTCTGTTTCCGACAATCTCGGATCAGATCGTCTGAAGGACGGCAAGCAGAAGCTTTGTCCGCTCGTAAAGCGTCTCTTCGATCGCGTACTCACGCTCGGTGTGATTAAATTCGCCCCGGACACCGAGTGAGCAGATCGTGGGAACGCCGGCCCGCGAGAGGAATACGGAGTCAGATCCTCCGCCCGTGCTGATCGGTTTCATTTCCGGCAGTCCGCAGGAAACCGCAAGGTCATTCACCCGGGCGAAAAGCGCTTCAGAAGCTTCAGTCCGCTCCATTGCCGGAATATCGACCTTGAGCTCCGCCTTGGTTTCGGTGCCTTCGATATAGCGTTTTGTCTCAAGCTCCGCCATCGCGCGCTTCACGCGTTCCATCTCCGCTGCTTTCGTGAACCGTACGTCCACCGTGCACCAGGCCTTGTCAGGAATCGCGTTCGGGACCGTACCGCCTCCCATGACCCCCACGTTGATCAGGGTTCCCGCCTCATGGTCTGCAAGATCGTTGATATCGATCATCTTATGCGCGAGCTCGATAATCGCGCTCCGGCCGTCTTCGGGATTATTGCCGGCATGGGCGCCGACACCCGACACTTCGACCCGGTAGACCGCGTAGCCCTTTCGCCCAAGAACGACGCTCCCGTCCGCGAACCCCGTGTCAAGATTCAGACCGACAAATCCGCCGCTGGCTTCCTCAACCAGGTCACGCGCCGCTTTGGATCCGCGGTGAGCCGTTTCTTCGTCTCCCGAAATCAGGATCTTCACCGGATGCCGGTCCCAGCCCCGGGCAGCAAGAATCCGGATAGCGGAGAGCAGAATCGTGATGCCGCCCTTCATATCAAGGCACCCCGGACCCGTCACAATTCCATCCCGGATCGTAAAGGGCCGCTCCGCCGCTTCTCCGTCCGGGAACACCGTATCGAGATGCCCGACGAGACAGATAAAGGGTTTTGTCATGTCCCCCCGTTCGGCAACCAGCAGGTTCCCGGCTTCCTCATACTCATGGAAACGTACCGAAAAACCGCATTTCTTCAGCGTATGCGCGGCAAACGCCTGCAGGGCATCCACGGCGGCTTTGTTTTTTGATCCGCTGTCGTGATTCACGAGGTACGCCCAGGTTGCCCGCATATCGGGCTTTGCCTGGTCAACGTCGCGGAAAAGAGACTCAATTTCTGGGGTCATGATCATCCTTTATTCAGTTTCGGCTCTGTGTCTTTTTATTGTTGCCGGCGGATGGTCCTGCGGCTATCCGCCGGTTGGCTGATCAGGTCCTATGCTCAGATCGTGCAGAGGATCGTGATGAGGAGCTTTGTGCGCTCAAAAAGAGAGTCCTCCATCGCGTACTCACGGACCGTGTGGTTGAATTCCCCCTTCACGCCGAGCGCGCAAACTGTCGGGACTCCTGCCATCGTGAGCGCCGCGGAATCGGATCCGCCGCCAACCCCCTTGGCGGTCATCTCAGGGAACCCATGCTCCACGGCAATCTTATTCACGCGGCTGAAGAGTTCGAGAGACGATTCAAGCCTCGGCATCGCGGGGAAGTAGAAGAGTTCTGTCACTTCCGTATGCGTCCCGTCGAGATAGACCTTATCCGCGATCGCCTTAAGGCCTGCCCGGACACGGGTGATTCCCGCCTCACCCTTATAGCGGACATCGACCACGCAGAACGCCTTTTCGGCGCAGGCGTTCGGAACTGTGCCGCCGCCGATCACGCCGACATTCAGCGTCGTGCCTTCGTCATAGTCGGTGAGCGCATTGATGTCAGCAACCTTCGCCGCGATTTCTGTAATGGCGCTCCGGCCGCCTTTCGGATTATTGCCCACATGAGCGCCGATCCCCTGCACGTCAAACCGGAATGTGGCGACGCCCTTCCGTTCAATGACGACTGAATTGTCCTTGAAACTCGTTTCAAAATTGAGGCCGAAAAGCGCGCCTTTCGCCTCTGCCATCATGTCGCGCACGGCGGTCGACTTCTGATGGCCCGCTTCTTCGTCTCCCGCGAGAATCACTTTCACCGGGTACCGGTCCCAGCCGGCTTCGTTCAGAATCCGCATTGCGGAGAGGAGCACCGTCACTCCGCCCTTCATGTCGAGACACCCCGGGCCCGTCACAACGCCATCCTTGATCGTGAAGGGGCGCTTTGCCGCCTCGCCATCCGCGAACACCGTGTCGAGATGTCCGATCAGAGCGACAAACGGCTTCGTCGTGTCACCGCGCTCCGCGATGAGAAGGTTCCCCGCCTCGGGATACTCGTAAAAGCGGACTTTGAAGCCCGCGGACTCAAGAATCCCCTTCACATCCTGCCCGACCGCGTCGACCCCGGCCTTGTTTTTGGATCCGCAGTCGCGGTCGACGAGCAGCTTCCAAGTGGCCAGCATGGAGTCTCTGGATTCATCCACCCTGCTGCAGAGCGTTTCAAGATTTTCAGACATATCCCGTTTCCCCTTTCGGAAAAACGAGCCGCCGCGAAGGACGGATCTCCGACTTCGCGTTCCCGGCCCGTTCTGTTTTCTTTGTGATTCACAAATTATGCGGCAGAGGTCCATGGCACGCATGGAATGGGGGAATGAGAAACGCGTTCAGGCGGTATTAGTCACAAAAGGTAAGCTTTTCTACCTATTAAAACGTCTTGAACTTATTGTCTCTTGGGGCTAAAACAAACATAACGGAATGTTTTTGAGAAAACCATTCAGAAGGGAGAGCGCACTATGAAATTTCATTACAAGGCTCAGCTCGCTGCAGCCCTCATCGCCGCGGCTTTCGCAGGTACTGCGCTGGCCGGCCCTGTTCTCTATACGACTGAAACCACGGACATCACGTCGACCCCGGGCGCGAATGTAGCGGGTCAGGTGCTTGCGGGCACCCAGGTGGAGGAACTTGAACGCGTGAGCGGCAAGGCCCGCGTCCGGATCCGCGGCTGGTCCCGTGTAGCGGATCCCACGCACATTTCGGCAGAACCCGGAAAGCCCGTGATTGAAGCGGCATTCGCCTCTTCCCGCACCGTGAAGCTCGATCCTTCGGCCGGCACCGCGAAGATTCTCGGCGCGACCTGGAACGTGGCAACCGCTGAAGGCTGGGTTGACTCTTCGAAACTCACCGCTGACGGCGCCGGTCTCACCGCTCAGGCCAAAGCCGCGAAGGATTCCAAGTGCAGCGCCTGCCACGCGGCGCCTAGCCCCTCAAGCCAGACCGCGAGCGGCTGGTACTCGATCTTCCCGCAGGGCGGAAAGGCCGGTGACGAAAACTCTCAGGATGAGCTCGTCTTCCGCTATCTCCAGAACGGCGCCCGGAAGTAACGCGCCTCCTGTCCGCCTGAAACCGCGTGTCTGATCCTCGGTTTCAGGTCTGTCTGCCCGGATGAGGGTTCCGCCCGACTCCGGGCAAAGTTTTTTCCGCCGCACCTTTTCTCCCATCTGCTAAGATGTGCGCCCTGCGGGAAAAGGACTCTGAGCCCTCTCCCACGCGACCTCTATCTCATTGATTTGAATACTCCCATGCTTCTCACTCTGGCTCCCATGGAAAGCCTCACCGGAATTGTTTTCCGGCGGCGGCATCATGAATTTTTCGGCGGCGTCGACCGGTACTACACCCCGTTTGTCACCCCGACCGTGGAGCCCGAGTTTACGGAACGTCAGATGCGGGAGCTGTCCCCTGAAGCGAACCGCGGGATGAATGTCGTCCCGCAGCTGATGGCTAAAGACGCAGACCGCTTCCTCTGGGCTGCGAAGCGCCTTGCCGAACTCGGTTACAGCGAGGTGAACCTCAACCTCGGCTGCCCGATGGGCACGGTAACCGGGAAGGGAAAGGGATGCGGCTTCCTCAGGCATCCGGACGAGCTCCGGGAGTTTTTCGAATCGGTGTTCGCGGAACCTCTTCCGATCGCGGTGTCCGTAAAAACGCGTCTCGGCTGGAATACGGAAGAAGAGTTCGATGATCTCATTCGGGTGTACGCGGATTTCCCCATTTCGGAACTCGTCATTCATGCCCGGGTGAGAAATGACTTCTATAAGGGGGATCCGAGAACGGAGTGTTTCCTCAGGGCGCTCCCCAAACTCCCGATGCCGGTGGGGTTTAATGGCGACATTCACCTTGTGAGTCAGATCAGCGAGTGGGAAAAGACCCATCCTGAACTTCAGTCGCTCATGATCGGCCGCGCCTCAGTCGCAAATCCCGCGATTTTCCGTGAGGCCCGGGGCGGCGCGCCGGCCTCGGGTGAAGAGCTCGCGGCGTTTCATGACGCGCTGATGGCGGATTACGCCGCGGCGTTCGGAAGCATCGGAAACACCGTCGGCCATATGAAACAGTACTGGTTCTATATGAAGAACATGTTTGAGGGCGGCGAAAAGCTTTTTAAACAGCTTCTCAAAACCAAAAACGTGTCGGACTACGAGTCGCTCGTTCAGGAAATCGCGACGACACTACCGATCCGGACTGAACCCGCTTACGGCTGGTGGAAGCCGGTTTAAAACCCAGACCAGGGGTCCTTCAGACGGGATCCCTTTTTTATGCGCTCATAACCGGGAATCTATCTAAGCCAAAAGCGCTAGACTACCCACACCCCGGGACAGCGAGCCCCGGTTATTACAAACCGGATCCACTTACATCATGATTTCCTTCATTACCCTATTCCTTGTTGGTATCGGCGTCGGGTGCTTCGGCGCGCTCGTCGGTCTGGGCGGCGGCCTCATCATGGTTCCGCTCTTCATGCTTACGATGATGCCTCCTCACGGAACCACGTTTGAAACCGTGCAGCAGGTCATCGGCACGAGCCTCTTCGGTGTGCTGCTGAACGCGATGTCAGGTTCCTGGGCATACTGGAAATCCAACCTCATCATGTTCCGCGCGGCGATCCCGTTCGCGATCGCGACAATTCCGGGCGCGTGGCTCGGCGGCACGCTGTCCAACTATTTTTCGGGTCCTGGTTTCTCGATCACCTTCGGCGTCACGCTGATCCTGATGGCAGCCGTCATGTGGTGGAAGAAGAATTCGAAGCGCGGCTCAACGCCGATTGAAGGGTTTGACCCGAAGACCGCGAAATTCAATCTCTGGCTCGGTGTGTTCCTCTCACTCTTTGTCGGGTTCATCTCTTCGATCCTCGGTATCGGCGGCGGCATTATTCATGTTCCTATGATGATGTTCATCCTCGGCTTCCCGACCATCATCGCGACCGCGACCTCCACCTTTGTTCTGATGATCAGTGCGCTGATCGGCACGGTAAGCCACGCGATGCTCGGCCACATTCTCTGGGTCCCGGCGATCGCGGTCGGTGTCGGCGCTATTGTCGGTGCCCAGATCGGCGTGAAGCTCGCGAAGAAGAGCAAGCCGAAACTGATCCTGAAGCTCCTCTGTCTCGCGATGTGCCTCGTTGGCATTCAGCTGATCGCCCGCGCGATTTGACGGATCGCACATCTGTCAGATCCCACCCCGGAAAGCCCTGCCTGGCTTTCCGGGATTTTTTATCCGTCTTCCGGAAGTCATTTATATCAATTTCCCTTTCCGCGCCGCACACTCTCGCACCACCCCGGCGGAGCATCTCACCGACCTAGAATAGGATTTATCCGAACAGCTCTGACCTGACGTTGCATTCGGGTTATGGCTGTCCGGTCCTTTGGACCTTCTTATCGTGAGGTGAGTGATGCTGGACTGCATTCTGAAAGGCGCCCGGGTCGTGGACCCGGTGAATCATCTGGACCGTGTAACGGATGTCGGGATTGAGAATGGAAAGATCGCCGCGGTGGGCGATAACCTCGGTTCCGCGAAAGAAACCGTTTCTCTCGACGGTCTTGTTCTGACCCCAGGCGTCATTGATCCTCATCTCCACCTTGGATCCGAATTCGGGTCCCGGTACGGCCAGCGGATGACCGCCATGTCGGGCGTCACCACGTGCCTCGATATGGCGGGTCCGGTCGCCGGCATTGTAGCGGACAGCCATGAATTCGGTTGCGGCATCAATGTGGCGATGCTGGAAGGTTTCTCCCCCATGAAGCAGATGGGGACCAAGGCGCCGGACCGCAGGACGATGGACGCCTGGATCGGGAAGTCGCTTGAGGCCGGCGCGATCGGTGTGAAGATTCTCGGCGGCCACTGGCCTGTGGCGCTTGAAACCGAAGCGGCTCTCGTCGAGGAAGCCGTGAAGTGCGGCTCCTATATCGCCTGGCACGCTGGGTCAGATACTGCCGGGTCCAATATTGAAGGGGTCCGCGAAGTGGTCCGCGCGATCGGTAACGCCCCGCTGCACCTTGCCCACATCAACGCCTACTGCCGCGGCCGCGTGAACCCGGTGCTCGACGAAGTGAAAGAGGCGCTGGATCTTCTCAAGGCGCATCCGAATATCTGGTCCGAGGCGTACGTGAGCCCGATGAACGGCACGATTCTCACCTGCGACACGAAGACCGGCGCCTGCACGGATCACGTCACCTGCAACTGCCTCAGAACCTTTGGCTGCAGCGAGGACACGGCCGGAATTGAAAAAGCCATTCTCGCCGGGAACCTCTTCGTCATTTATGACGACGGCAATATCTCGTACCTGATCGGGGGGAAAGAGGCCGTGGACTACTGGAAGTCGAAGGGGACGGTGACCGCGGGATCCTTCCCCGTGAACCCCGCCTCCGCCCGGTTCCTGATCGCCGAGGCGAAGCGGGACGACGGAAGTTTCGTTGTCGACTCGATTTCAACTGACGGCGGCTGCATTCCGAGGAATGTCATTATCGATACCGGGCTCTCGCTCGTCCGGTTCGGTGCCCTCACGCTCTCCGAATTTGTCGTGAAAGCGTCAGTGAACGCCGCCCGCCATCTGAGACTCGTGAATAAGGGGCATCTCACTCCGGGCGCCGACGCCGATATCACGGTCTTTGACCTTGAGCGGCAGAAGGCGCTTTACTCCTGGGTCGCCGGGAAACCTGTCCTCTCAAACGGTAAACTCCTTGGGAAGAGCACCCACTTCATTACGGGTGAGCGCGGCGTGAAGGCGCTGACAGACGCGGGATTCACCGCGGAAGCCGTGTCCTTTGAGACGCCGGAACCCGCGCGCTTCGTTCCGTAAAGTCCGCGGATTATAAAAAAGCTCCGGAAGGATCATTTCCTTTCCGGAGCTTTGGTTTTCTGAAGGGGGATCACAGGGGCGTCTGCTCACGGACGGTTCTTTCCGCTGCCCTGATAGAACCCGTTCTTATCGTAGTAGCTGGTAGCGGCGAGTGCCGCTCCCGCTCCAGTGAGGAGAAGGCCGGCAATCACGGCGCGCCGGCTTAGGCCGCGTTCCTGACCTTTCTTCATGGCTTAACCTCGAAAAAACGATTTCAGGAGGCGTTACTGCGCCTTTCCCTGATAGGCGCCATAGCGGTCGTAATACTTTCCGTCCTTCGATTTCTTCCCATCGTAGGCACCGTTCCGGTCATAGTACTTGCCGTCCTTCGACTGCTTTCCCTGATAAGCACCATACCGGTCGTAATATTTGCCGTCTGAGGACTGCTTCCCCTGATACGCCCCGCTGCGGTCATAGAACTTCCCGTCCTTCGACACTTTGCCCTGATAGGCGCCGTAGCGGTCGTAGAACTTCCCGTCGTCAGTGCGCTTCCCCGTGTAGCTTCCATACCGGTCATAAAACTTGGTGTCGGCGAACGCGGCGCCGGATGCCGCGAGCAAGAGTCCCATGATGACGGCTCGGCGTGTTGTCCTGATTTCCTGACTGTCTTTCACCTGCGGCTCCTTAAAAAGGAGTTATTAATAGTGTTATTAGTCCGAATTTCAGGAAAAGTCAATAAAATCCGGTATTCTTGTTACCGATTGAGAGGACCGGAAACGGGTTTAGGGGCATTCTGCTGCCGGGCATAACTATCTGACCGCCCAACGTACTTTCCTGTCGGTCCATAAATCCGGCCGGAAGAATCCGCCCGTCCCACATAGTGCCCGGTGCTGTCATACGTTCTTCCATCCCGGCTCACCGAACCGGCAAACTGTCCGGTCGGGCCATACGCCCGCGCGTTCGGAGCCGGAGCGCGGGGTGCCGGCGGAACCGGAGCCTGATAGCCGGGGGTCTTCGGGGCTCCCGGAGGCGGCGGGACACCCGGGCCCCCGATCGCGGACGCCGGAAACGAAATCGCAGCTGAAAGCACCGCGGCCGCGAGAATCCTCATACCAATATTCATTTCGCTGCCTCCTCATTTTTTTCTTCAATATCAGTCTTCTCTATATTAAATCCCGAGAGAAAAACGATATGGTTCCGGTCCTACATCAAGCCCCGGTCACTATGCCTCACGGCCTATCAAGCCTCAGGATATGATTTAAAGCACCACGAAAAACAAAAGAAAGATTGGAACATCATGCAGCTCATCACTAATCAGACTTTCGGCGGCGAACGCTCCCTTTACAAGCTTTCTGACGCCAAACTCGATCACGTTACGATTCTCGCCGGTGATTCTCCCATCAAGCACGGCACGAATCTCACGCTGACCAACTGCGACATTGAGGGCAAGTATCCCCTCTGGATCAATACCAATACCGTGGTCGACAACTGCCTTCTCAAGGTAACCGCCCGCTCCGGTCTCTGGTACCTGAAGAACTTCAAGGTGACGAACACCCGGTTCGAGTGCCCGAAGTCCTTCCGCGATTCGGACGGCATTGAAATCCGCGACTGTACGTTCACGGACGCCCAGGAAACGCTTTGGTCCTGTCGAAACGTTCTCGTTGAAAAGAGCTCTTTCGATAAGGGCGACTACCTCCTCGCACACTCTTCTGACATCCGTCTGAAGAACATCAAGCTGAACGGCAACTACCTCGGTCAGTGGGGCCGGAATATCGAAGTCTTCGATTCCGAAATCCATTCCCGCGACGCCTTCTGGAACACCGAGAACGTCTCCTGCTACAACTGCACGCTGGACGGCGAATACCTCGGCTGGCACTCCAAGAACCTCCATCTCGTCAACTGCCACATCAAGGGTCAGCAGCCGCTTTGCTACTGCGAAAACCTGGTGCTGGAAAACTGCACGTTTGATCCGGACGCGGATCTCGCCTTCGAGTACTGCACGGTGCATGCGGATATCCGCGGCGCGGTGACGAGCGTGAAGAACCCGACGAGCGGCGAAATCGTGGCGGATTCGATCGGCGAAATCATTCTCGATGGCAACGCCCTTCCGCCCGCGAACTGCAAGATCGTCACCCGTAAGTAATCGACAGAGCAAGACACAACTGAGATGGCAGAAGAACAGTTTGATTTCGACGAGCTGATTGCCCGCCGCGGCACCCGCTCGCTTAAGTGGGATATCGACCAGGATCCGGACGTGATCGAGCTCTGGGTCGCGGATATGGATTTCCGCGCCGCCCCGGTGATTCTCGAAGCGCTTCAGAAGAAACTCGATTCCGGTGTTTTCGGTTACGGCCTCCCGACGAAAGCCTTTTATGAGGCGATCGTCAGCTGGTACCGGAAGCGTTACGGAGTGGAATTCTCGCGGACTTCGATTATTCCCACGACCGGTGTGGTGCCCGCGATTTCCTCGATCCTCCAGGGGCTCTGCCTCCCGGGCGATGAAGTCATCATCCAGACGCCTGCCTACAACTGCTTCTTCTCCTCAGTCCGGAATTCGGGCCTTGTGCTGAGCGAAAACGCGCTGAAGCTCGTGAACGGCCGCTGGGAAATCGATTTCGAGGATCTCGAAGAACGTGCTTCCAGAGAAAAGGCCCGCGCCCTTCTCTTCTGCAATCCTCAGAACCCGACAGGCCGCGTGTGGACGCGAGACGAACTCACGCGTGTCGCTGAGATCTGCGAAAAGCACGGGATCTTCCTGATTTCAGACGAAATCCACGGCGAACTCACGGCTGAAGGCTTCCGCTACACGCCGCTCGCCTCTGTCTCTCCGTGGGCGAAGGACCATGTGATCACGGCGTCCGCCGCCTCCAAGGCCTTCAATATCGCCGGGCTTCAGACCGCGTACATCATCGCGCCGGTCGCAGAGGCCCGGAACCGGATCGACCGGCAGATCAATATCAACGAGGTCTGCGACCCGAATCCGCTCGGAATTGAGGCGCTGATCGCGGCGTACAGCGACCGGGGCGCGGCCTGGCTCGACGCCCTGAATCACTACCTCGATGGCAACCGGAAGGTGATCGAGGAGTTTGTCCGCGAGTCACTCCCGGGCTGCTTCCTTTCGCCTCAGGAAGGCACGTATCTCCCCTGGATCGATTTCTCGTCCTTTGGGAAGACATCGACCGAAATTGAGAAAGAGCTGCTCCACGGCTATCACGTCCGCGTGAATGGCGGCGCTCACTACGGCGAAACATCCCCCGGCTGGATCCGGATCAATATCGCGACACCCCGGGCCCGGCTACGTGAAGGGCTTCGCCGGATCGCGCTCTGGGCCGAAGACGAACGCAAAAAGGGCTGACACCCTTTATATCGCCGCAACCCCTTGAAATACAGGGATCCTGTCCCCATATAAGGTGTATCAGCAGTCTTTTTTCAATACGGAACTCATTTATGGCAGCAGGTAACAGCGGCGATATCCAGATGAACGGCAACGTTGACTGGAACGCGATCGCCAAGCAGACGCTCAGGTATCAGTATGACGCGAAGCGTGCCTCCGTCTGCCTTTGGTTTATTCTCTTTTTCTTCAATGCTGAGCAGCGCCGCGAGGCGGCGAATCAGTGGGAGTCGCTCTGGCACGATCTCTCCTTTGTGGAGCAGATGGCGCTGCCGCAGCCGCCTCCCGAGATGAAGCCTGCTCCCTACCCAGTGGAGCAGATGAACGCCGATCTCGCGCTTCTCTTCAAAAACGGCGACGTGAAGATGCTTTCCGAAACCGCTCTCCTCAAGCCCGAAAGCCTCACCTTCGATGAGGAGGGTTTCCGCAACCGGCTGCTCGATCGCTATACCGATAACGGAATCTCGATTGAGCCTGGAATGGAGCGGCTCGCGGACACACTGCCCGCTGAGTTCTCGTTCCTTCAGGCGCTGATTTCGCAGAGAGCGGACGATAAGGAGCAGGCGAGGTTCTTCTTCGGTCATCTGAGACCGCTTGGCTATGCCACGATCAAGGTTCTCCGGGAAAAGGCCTCCGGAACCAACCTCGAACTTGTCGCCCAGGCCCTGCATCGTTTCCTCGTCGCTGAGGAGACGCTTTATAAGAACGGGTACGAAGGTGAGCCGCTTTCGGCCCGTCCGATCAATTGAAGACAAAAAATCGCGTCGCACGAAGGGGAGAAATTTTTATTTCTCCCCTTTTTTCTGCCCTTGGATCATGAGTACCGCGGGGCGGCTCTCAAAGACACGCCGGATAGCCGCGTTGACGTCAGAAAGGGTCAGCCCCTCAAGCGCCCGGAGTTCAGACACCGGATCAGTGACCCGGCTGTTTTCAATCGAATACGCCGCTTCTTCCCGCCAGAACCGCGAAGACGCGATCGCGTTCCTCATTTCAGACACGAGGGGCGATTTGATTTCCGAAAACTCAGACTCCGTGATCCCATGCCTCGCGAGGTCTGCCGCGATCGCGCGGATCCGCGTCCGCACAGAAGCGATGTCAGCGGCCTCGGTGAGGACTCCGGACTCGATATAGCTTTCCTCCGGATCCGATTCAACGCGGACAAGCCGGCACCAGGGACTGTAGGTGAGACCAAGTTCAGAGCGCAGAATCCTGCGGATCCGGGTATCGAGCGCGGCGGCCGCGGCTCTTCCGGCCCAGTACCCTGAATTTCCCCGCTCAGACGGAGAAAGCGTGTATCCCCAAGCCGTGAACACACCGGCGCGCGGCGTCGTTTCCTTTAGGGTTTCTGTCTTTTCCACTCCGGCCGGGAACCGGTAGCGGGATCTCGCCGCGGCGGGGCGGGGACCGCGGATGATTTCGTTTCCGAAAAGCTGTTCCGCGAGTTTCAGCACCTCTGCTTCATCAAAGGATCCGGTGACCAGAATCCGGATCGGCCCGGGATTCCGGGTGTCACGGAACCAGGAAAGCGCCGCTTCCTTTGTAAATCGCGCGGTATCCGCTTGCGTGAGAGGCGCAAAGGCCGGATTCCCGCCGTGGAAGAAATAGGAAGGCCGCCACGTCACCGCGCCATCCATCGTGTTCACTATCCGGTCTTCCGTATTCAGAACACCTTCTGCCGCACGCGCCGCGTCCCCTTCGCCGACCATCGGGTCCCGGTACTGCGTCCAGATGGCTTCAAAAAGCGTCCTGAGGCGCTGCGCGGGGGCTGTTCCCTGGATCACCGCGGTTTTCGCGGCGTACGACTCAGACACCTGGACGCCGAGTGAACCAAGAGACGCCGCGGTTTCCATGGGGGACATCCGGCCGACTCCGCGCTGAGGAAGAATGAGGGACGCGAACCGCGGAACCCACAGGCGGTCAGTCGGCAGGGCATCCGTTCCCGGGCCGAAGAAAAGCGATACGGTGACACCCTCCGCGTTTTTTTCAGGCAGCAGGCTGAGTTTTGCCCCGTTAGCGAGTGGCAGTGTTTTCAGTTCAACCCCCTGAGCCATCACCCGGGTTTCAGCTTTTCTCTCCGCACCCCTGAGGGCCGGTGTATCCGGAAGCGGCGGAAGCCTGAGATAGGGGAAGCGGATTGTACCGGTCTGAGATCCGACGGGCTCTCTCCCGCTCCCTCCCCGCTTCGCGCTCTCATACGCCCGGAGAAGATCAGACTCGGGCACCTTCTCTGGCGCCATGAGTTCAATTGTGACTGCACCGGTTTCAAAAGCTTCCCGAATAGCGTCTGAAATCGCTTTGCCAGTGATCGAAGACGCCGCAGCGTCAAAAAGGACGAGATCCGTTTCGGGGGACGTCATCACGCGGCCGGACGCGAGTTCGGTCTCCATCCCTTCCACCGCGATGTCCGGATCCGGAATTCCGGCTTTGACCGCGCTTTCGAGGGCCGTCCGGATTCTCCGCTTTGCGCGAGCCGCCTCCTCGTCCGTCACACCGGTTTCCGCGGATTTCAGTTCAGCGAGGAGCGCCGAGAGGGAAGCCTCCCAGGATGAGGATCCGCCATCTGCCCGAAGCGATGCCTCAGGCAGATAGGGATCCTGAATTCCGATATAAGCAGCCGCGGACACCCAAGGGGCGCCGCCCGCCTCTGCCCGGCGCGAGAGCCGTTCAGTGAGCACACTCTGAGCCGCGGCGATAAGGTATCCGGATTTTCTTAACGCTGCCGAGTCCTCGGCCGGAGACCGTTTCCGCATGACGCGGATCCGGATCCGAGCCCCGTTTCCCCGGATTACACCGGACCACGCTCTTACTCCCTCCCGATCCGGGTCACCCAGATAAGGGACCGGGGGCGGCGTACCCGCCTGAAGCGTTCCAAACGTTCTCTCGATCAGAGGAACAAGGTCATCAGGCCGGATGTCACCTGCCGCCGCGAGGATCATACGCTGCGGGACATAACAGGTCCGGTAGAAGCGCTTCAGGTTTTCGGGAGATGCCGCGGAAATCACGGCAGGATCCCCCGCCGGGAGAAACTCAAACTGGGTGCCGCCGTAAAGAAACTTTCTCAGATCAGCGAGCGTCCGCCCTTCCTCCGTATCCGCGAGCGCAAGTTCTGAAAGCACAACGCCCCGCTCACTCGCGACAGACTCCGGCGCGAAAAGCACACCGCCCGCGAAGTCACTGAGCACCTGCAGGGATTCAGAGAGTGTCTTCTGATCCGCTTTCTGGAGCGTGATCCGGAACACGGTCCGGTTGCCGGACGTGAAGGCATTCGCGTCACGCCCGAACTTCATGCCGTTTTCTTCAAAGAACCTGGCCGCGGTGCCTGATGGATAGTGAGTGGATCCCGTAAAAGCAAGGTGTTCCGTGAAGTGGGCGTACCCCCGCTCAGACGGCCGCTCGGCGTATGACCCGGCGCCGACAATAAGAGAAAGCGACACCTTTCCCTTCCGGGGAGCGGATAAGAGTGCGTATCGAAAACCGTTCGGAAGTTTCCCCTGAATGATCCGGGAGTCAGGTGTCAGGTCGCCCGCTTCACGCCACCCGCCGATCCACGCTGATTCCGCCAGTGCGGGAACCGCGGGTCCCTTCCCCTGAAACCAGGGGGAGGACGCCGTATAAGCCCCTGCCTCAGCCGCGATAGCGGTGAGGATCATTGAGAAAAGCAGACGGGGAACGCCTGACTGTCGCATGGGAGATGGAAATTCAGATAACGGATTCCGTCATTCTAAGAAAAAGAACCCATACCCACTGAAAAGCTTTCCAATTTGCGGCGCTTTTCGCTAAACTCTAGCGAATTAGCTTTCGGGTAAGAGCCCCAAAGCGATTGTTTCGTACAAAGGGTATTAGGAATATGGAACCCACCACGACTGATCAGGCAGCTGAAACCGCTGCCGCAGCGCCTGAAAAAGCAAAGACTGAAGAGAAGGCTGCTCCCGCCGCAGAAACCAAGGCTCCCGCCCAGGCTTCTGACGCCAAGCGTCCTGCCAAGGCCCCTCAGGGCAAGAAGGGAAATCGCCACGGCGATCATCGCGGAAACGGCGACCGTCATAATAGCCGCGGTCACGATCACCCCGCTCCCATGGGTGCTCTGCAGCAGGCTCTGAAGAAGACTTCCGGCGACTGGAAGGCGTTCCGTGACGCACAGATTGCTGAAGGCCGCTCGCAGAAGAGCTTCTGGCTGACGGAAAATGAAGCTGAGCGTGTCCGCCGCTTCATTCATAAGATCCGCGAGAAGGCTGAGCGCGAGGCTGCCCGTCAGGCTGAAATCGCCGCCCGCAAGGGAAAGGCCGGCTCGAAGCCGAAGCAGGCTGATAAGCCCGTTCAGAAGTCAGTTCCGAACCCCGTGAAGAAGGAAGCCCGCGCTGAGGCTGCTGCCGCAGTCGCCGCTCCGGCTCCTGAAGCGAAGAAGGAAGAGCCGAAGGCCTAAAATCCTCACTGGCTGATCCGATCAGAAAGGCAGTTCAGAAATGAACTGCCTTTTTTGTGTCTCGAATTTCACCCATCCCCGAAATCCTGTTCAGAAATCACGCAGTTACTTCCCCTTCAGCCCTACTCTCTGCGAGCCATTGCCCCATCCTTTCTGAGGTCAGACCGCCTCTATAGTGAGATACGTAGATAGTCAGATTGACCTAGGCGCCCCTATCCGTCTGACTTTAGGTATTTCCTTTAGTATCCCCTGTTTTCGGGGTTTTTCAGCAACCTCTGCCTATTTCATGGGCGTAAGCTCACGCGCCATACGCTTCAAAAAACCTTGGGAGAAGAGGGCCCGAAATGGACGATACATTAATGCGAGTTGTGCTGCTTCTGATTGATATCATCGGTCCGATATCGATCGGCTACTTCCTGAAGCAGAAAAATCTCGTCAAGCCGGCATTCAATGACTTCATGATCAAGCTGAATGTCCGGGGTCTCTTCACGGTCCTCGCCTTTGTCGCTTTCTGGAAGCTGAAGTTCACCGCAGAAGTGGCGCTGATCCCGATTGCCGGTCTCATCATTCTTTTCGTGCCGTATTTCCTCGGCATGGCAATCACGAAGAAAGTTGAGGATCCGCTGGAACGCGGCGCCCTCGTGGTGTCCTCCATGCTTGGCAACACGAGTACGCTTGGCGGTCTTCTCTGCTTCATGCTGCTTGGCGCCACGTCGTTCGCCTACGTCCAGGTGATCGGCGTGCTGCAGAGTATCGTGCTGATTCTCTTCTGCTTCCCGGTCTGCCAGAAGTTCCATGATATGGCGGATACCCAGCGAGGCCTTTCCAAAAAGCGCACCTTCCGCGAGATGTTCTTCACCTGGAATCAGGTGTCTATCCTCGGCATGCTCGCGGGCGCCGCGCTTTCTCTCGGCGGCGTGAAGCAGCCGGACTGCTTCGCCCCGTTCTTTGCCGCGCTCGTTCATATTTCGGCCTGGATCCAGTTCCTCCCGGTGGGCCTGCTCCTCAACTTCGCGGCTGCCCGCCGTCAGCTGAACCTCAATGTGCTGAAGCTGATTCCGCTGAAATTCATCGTGATGCCGGCGATTATCTGGCTCTTCTGCTTCTTCGTGTTCTCGGATAAGACGATTACGGCTACGCTCGTTATCCAGTCCGCCTGCCCTGTCGCGATCAACACAGTATTCTGCTGCGCGCTTTATGGTCTGAAGACCGACACCGCGATGGCCGCTTTCGTGTCCACCACGATCGTGTTCCTCGCGGTGCTCTGCCCGATCTTCTTCTGGCTCTACCTCTGATAAAGAACGGAAGCGATTCCGATCATAAGAAAGCCGCCGGTTCTTTTTGAGGAACCGGCGGCTTTTGTCAGCTTACAGGAGCTTCTCAGCGGAAAGACTTCATGCTTCGGAGCGTCTTGAAGGCTTCACGCATATCCTGCTTCACAAGCTTCACCTTCTTCATGAAGAGATCGCGGTAAAGCTCGGAATTCGCGGGGTTCGGGGCGTAAGAGGCATCGCGCACGATCGTGTCCTGTAGCGCCGGAATCACGTCCTTCACACCGCCCGACGCGAGAGCCGCGAAGACGCAGTTCGTGACGACCGCGCCGCCCGCGTTGCGGAAACGGACGACGTCAGACGCGAGCATATCCGCCTTGATCTGATTCCAGAGAGAGTCGCGCGAACCGCCTTCCGTCACCGTAATGCGCTTCAGCGGGACACCGGAGGCACGGTACGTATCCGTGATCTCCATATAGTCGTAGCCGATCGCCTCAAGCACAGCGCGCCACATCACGCCCTGATCATCATCCAGCGTGAGGTTGAAGAAGCAGCCGGAAGCGTTCGCCTCATCACCGGTGCCGCCCGTGAGATACGGAAGGAAGAGGACGCCATTGCAGCCCGCAGGAACCTTTTCCGCCATTTCGGAAAGCGGCACGTAGTATTTCGGATCGTCTGACTTCAGGCAGATGTTGTCCTTGAACCAGCGAAGCGCAAGACCGCCCGTGCGGATATAGCCCCAGTAGAAATAGGTGTCCGGAAGGGAGCCGGAATTGAAGATCAGACCGGAACCGGGTTTCGAGAGCTCGGGAACAATGCCGTCCGTCGAAACGCAGAACATCGAGCAGGTACCCGCTACGTCAACGCCCTGGCCAGACTCAAAGACACCGCTACCGAGCATCGACTGCATCGTGTCGCCGGCGCCCGCGCAGACAAGCGTGCCTTCCGCGAACCCCGTCTTCTCAGCCATTTCAGCGGTGAGTTTTCCGACAATATCCCAGGGCTTCAGGATCTTCGGCATGTACTTCGGATCGATGCCGAGAATCTCAAGCTGTTCCTCGCTCCAGACCTTATCCATCACGCGGTAGCCAAGGCCCCAGCCAGACATCGTGCCCCAGTCAATGAAGGCGTCCTCAGCCTTGAGACCCGCGAGATGCATGAGGATATACGGCGCGTCATGGACAAACTTCACGCCGCGCTCTTTGAACGCGTCGGAATTCTTCAGGAACCAGCGGGCGAACATCGCCGGGAACATACAGGAAGCTTCCGGGTTTCCGGTCTCACGGCCCCAGATCTCGCGGGGCGTGCTGTTGATCGCGTCAACGTCTTCCTTCGTCCGCGAATCCAGATAGTTGATGAAGGGAGTAATCGCGTTGCCGTCAGCGTCAATACCGGTGATACCGCAGATAATGCCGTCACCCATAATGGCAGCGACATCCGCCGGATCATAGCCCTTGCGGCGGAGTTCATCGCTGCAGGCCTTCATGCAGGTAACCGTATTCGCGACGTATTCGTCCGCATCCATCTGAACCCAGCCCGGATTCGGATACCCGAGGGTAGTCGGAAGACTGTGGGACGCAACCTTTGTCCAGCTGCTGTCATAGACCGCGACCTTGACGCTCTGAGTACCGGCGTCAAATCCGAGATAAAGCTTTCCCATAATGTTCTTTTAAAACCTCTGATTGAGGGAAGGGAAAAACTGCGGGGTGCAGGCAGGTGAGACCTGCAGACCGTAAAGTGCCATCTTCCGCTTCCAGTGATGAACTGATCGATTATACCGATCCGGAACCAACTACACACTAGTGGTTAGCACGTTTTTGTGACCAACGGGCAAAACTGTTAGGAATTATGAATTTGCCCACGGGTTTCCGTGTAAGCTATTCACGTAAACCATAACAAACAGCCCTCAGAAGTATCCGATATGTCCCTTTCAGCCGCCGTCTCGGTTTATATCAAGTTTTTCTTTCTGCTCACCCCGTTCTTCATTCTCGCGGTTTTCCTCGCGCTCACGGAAAAGGTTGAGACGCGGATGCAGCGGGCCCTTGCCGGCCGCGTGACGGTCGGTATCGTTCTCACCTCGATTCTGCTTTTTCTCTTCGGGGAAACGATTTTTGATCTCTTCGGAATCACGGTGGACTCTTTCCGAATCGGCGCGGGTGCCCTTCTCTTCCTTTCCGCGGTGTCGCTCACCCAGGGAAAGTTTTCTCTTCCGTCGACTGACAGCTCACTCATGAGCCTCGCGATTGTGCCGCTCGCCATTCCGATCACAATCGGCCCCGGCACGGTCGGCGCTCTCGTCATTGCCGCCGCGGAATCGCCCACCTATATCAAGAAGGCGGAGACGCTTGCCTGCATTGTGGCGGCGTGTCTTACTGTCGGACTGATGCTCTTTGTCGCGGACCGCGTGAAAAGCGTGCTCGGCGCGAACGGTATCGCGATGCTTTCCAAAATCACGGGACTGGTGCTCGCGGCCCTCAGCTGTCAGCTGATGTTCACCGGCATCGCGGCTTTCCTGAAATAAACGGAATTCGCTCCTCAAGTCGCAGAAAAGGCGGAATCTCAATTCCGCCTTTTCTTTTTACTTCACCACATATTTGGGATCCAGGGTTCCGCGGGCCCACTCGGCGATATTCCTCGCGGCTCTGATATTCATGCCGGCCGCGTTCCGTTTCGTGAAAGACGCCGTGTGGGGCGTCAGAACGGCTTTTTCTGACCCCATCAGAGGAGAGTCTGTGCAGGGTTCATGATCAAAAACATCCGCAGCCGCCCCGCCAAGCGTTCCCTGATCGAGATGCCGCCTCACCGCTGCGGCATCCACTACCGGCCCCCGTGCGATATTGATCAGCACCGCGTCAGGCTTCATCAGCGAAAGCTCCGCCTCGCCAATCATCCCCCGCGTAGCCGGAGTGAGCGGTACGTTTACGGATACCGCGTCGCTTTCTCTCAGGAGTTCATCCATCGGAGCGTAGGAGACCCCGAACTCCGTCTCCCAGGCAGGATCCGGATGACGGCAGGTATACAGAATCCTGACTCCGAAAGGCGCCGCGCGGCGCGCGATTTCCTTTCCGATTCCGCCAAACCCGATGAGACCGAGCGTTGAACCGGCGAGCCCCGGCATCGCCATCCGTTCCCAGTGCCCCGACTGCATGGACTGATTCTGAAGATCCAGACGGCGGGCGAAATAAAGAAGGTACGCCATCACATGTTCGGCAACGGCCCCTTCCACGGCTCCAGTCGTCCGCATCACTGTGATACCGCGGGCCCGGCAGGCGTCAATATCGACGGAGTCATACCCGATCCCGCGACGCGTCACGGCGCGAAGCTTGGGGAGCCTTCGGATCAGGCTTTCCGTGATCGGCTCAAGCCCCACGATCGCCGCATCCGCGTCCTTCAGGGCTTCAAAAATCTCATTCTCCGTACTTTGGGCACCGAACCCGGCAGAGGAAAGATTCACCACTTCGAAACCCGCCTCCCGGAGGATCGATTCGGGGTCATTGGGGGAAGAAGACCCCTGAAATTCACCTTTTTCCGCGAAGCCCCGCGACGTGATAACAACCCGCATGCGACCTCCCATCCCCTTATCAGGAGATAGTTTCGAAATTATTTTTTTCCTGTGTACAATGAATTTAGCAGATAGTGGAATCTTCGGTTCTTCTTTTGCGGCCGAAGTATCACAAATTAGGGAGCAGTCATGACTGATTCAAAAGCAGGCGCTGTCCAGATTTTCCTACTTCCACAGCTGGTAGAGGCACTCTCCAGCGCGCCGTCCGTCATTCAGACGGATCTATTCGCATTTATCTCCCGCTTTTCTGCCAATCCCGAAGAGATTCCCTATAAGGAAAGAAAGTCCCAGGAAGTGCCTGAGGGCTTCCGGATCTTTACTCTCAACTCCGCCTGGAGCGTCGTTGTCGCGGAACCCGCCCCGGATCTTAAGATCATCGCCCAAGCCAACTGGACGAAGGCAGCGTTTGAATGGGCGGCAGAACACGAATTCGTTCCGAACGATGAGGCAAAAACCGGCGGTTACTTCAGACTCTGCGAGAGACCCGGCGCGGTGAAGCATGAGGAAGAGGTCCCGCCTCCACCCCCTCCGCTTTTCGCGGATATCTCCGACGAAGAGCTGATTGCGATCGGGCTTCCCAAGTCGAAGCTGCCGCTCGTGCGTGATCTCGAAAACAAGGACGATCTTGAAGCCTCTCGAAGCGAAATTCCGGCTGAGACCTATCAGAGTCTCACCTGGTACGTGGATGGGGCTGAATGGTCCGCTGTGAAGCGTGAGTACGCGAAGCTCCACCACTCCGCCGAATCCCAGATGGGCAAGATCCGCCTCTACCTCAATCCCGAGCAGAAGAAGATTGTCGATGGACCGTGGAAGGGAGCGCTCCTTGTTCAGGGCGGCGCCGGCACCGGTAAGTCTGTGGTTGCCATGCACCGCGCGAAGCACCTTGTTGAACTCCCCGACTGGAAGGATGATGACCGGCTGCTTTTCGTCACCGCGACGCGTAACCTCGCGGTCGATATCGAGGAACAGCTGCAGAGGCTCGTCCGCGCGGACCGGATCAATACGATTGAGGTGACAAACCTGGATGGCTGGGTTACGGCATTCCTTCGCCGCAACGGCTATAAACCCGCGATCATCTATCCGGGGAAGCCGATTTATGAACTCGCCTGGAAAGCCGCGACCGAAACGCTTCCGGAAGGTGTGACCGAAGCCGAAGCGCGCGAGGAATTCGAGCGTCATGTGCTCCCGAATAACATCCGGATTCAGAAGACCTATATGAAGTCGGATGCCTCGACACTCACTGCTGAACAGCGCGAGGCGATCTGGCCCGTCTTTGAGAACTTCAGGCGCGAGCTTTTCGCCCGCGGCAAGGTCGCGGCGCCTGACGCCTACTACGCGGCGATCGGCCTTCTCACAAGCAGCAGCACCGCTGAAAAAGCACCGTACCGCGCCGTTATCGCTGATGAAATCCAGGACTTCGGTCCCGAAGGCCTGAAGCTTCTCCGGGCTCTGACGCCTGACCACGATAAGCACCCTGAACTCCGCGATGTCGAAGGCGACCTCTTCCTTGTCGGCGACAGCCGTGAAAGAATTTACGGCCGCGATGTGTCCTTTGCCGCCTGCGGCATCAATGTGAAGGGCGGACGGTCCCAGTTCCTCACGACAAGCTACCGCACGACCGCTGAAATCGCGGGTGCCGCGGACTACATCCTGAACGAAGGGAAGGAATCCGATAAGGATAAGGAGCGCGAGATCACCCTCCGCCACGGACCGCTCCCCGAACTCTATGTCGGAAAGGAATTCACGGACGAAGTGAGCTGGATCGTCCGTCAGATCCATCACCTGATCGATACGGAACGCGACCTCGCGCTCTCCTCTATCGTCATCGCTGCCCGAACGGACAGTCTGCTTGACGATTATCAGAGCGCGCTCTCGAAGCGCGGCATCAAGACGCTGCAGATTTCGAGAAACATTCCGGATGACCCGAACGCGGCCGGCGTCAGAAGCGCGACGCTGCATCGCCTGAAGGGGCTTGAATTCCGGGCTGTATTCATTGTGGGCGCCGATGAAGGAAACATCCCTGACGCGCTGACGCTGAATGAATCGCCGGATCCGGATGACCGGGAAGAAGCCGCGCGGTCTGAACGCGCGCTCTTCCACGTGGCTGCTACCCGTGCGGTTGACCGGCTGTATGTGTCCTGCAGCGACACGCCGGGAGAATATCTGAATGAACTCATTCAGTATGAAAAGGATGTGAAGGCCAAGGCGAAGAAGACGAAGTAGTCCGCCGAGGTTTCTGCAGACAGGGCTGGTTCCGCAACGCGCGGAATCAGCCTTTTATTTTGCTTCGGACTTTTTCCCGGGGCGGATAAGGAGAAGAACCGCGCCGATCAGAAAAATCACAATTCCCTGAATCAGAAGGGAAACAGAGAAGTGCTCATTGGAGTAGGCGCTGTAGGAATACCAGGCGGCGGCACCGAGCACAACAATTCCGTACCCTACTCCCTGAAGCACAAAACCGGTCAGCGTCTCCCGATCCGGATTCGCGAGCGTGAAGAGCAACTCCTCACGCGCGAGAAGCGCGGACCGCGTTCTTCCGAGCAGGATAAAGAGGATTCCCAGCAGCACCGGCGCGAGATTCTCAGCACTCAGCGCTCCAAGCACCGCTGCGGTGCCGATGGCGACTGAAAGCGCCTGACGGCTCCCTGTCGCGACACGGAGCGTGAACACAAGAATGGCGAGCGACGTCAGAGCGCACCAAACGGGGACCGGAAGCCCCGCATCGATCACCGGCTCAAACCCCGGCCCGGGAACCGTGACCGCGAGCCAAAGCGCGAGAAGGCATGAGAGCCAGAGTCCAGGCTTTGTCCGTGGTTTTCCCGTCCAGATACCAATAATGAAAAGGACGAGGCCGAGTCCCGACAGAATCTCCCCCACCACTTTGGCGCCCCGCATCAGCTCCCAGCCCGGCGCGCTCAGCGTCAGGCCATAGTCTTCCAGCACCCAGATTCCCATGACGGATGAGAAACCTGAAAGTGTCAGCACAGCAACGCCGGTTATGAGGAAATGGATCGCAATCCAGTTCTTCCATCGGAGAGTGGCTGCATTGGAGGCAGGCGGAACAAAAGGAAAATTCATATAGCAAACGTAATTGTTGTTTACCTCTTAGAGGGTAAACCCGTAAAAACAATTACTATAGTACGGGTAATCCTGAATTACATCCCCTGAAAGGCTTTAAAAACCCCCTCTATTCCGGTTTGTTTGATATCGATCAAGATTGAATACCCTGCCTTCTCTACACATTTTTATGGAACTTGTATCTTAAACAGACGATGTCTTGAGGCAGGGGCTAAGTACCCCAGGAGTCAGCCGTACGCCGTGTCAGCTTTCCGCGGTCGGCCAAAACAGTCATCTTTACAAGCACTCCTGTCAGGGCCACATTTCCCCCGGGCAGGCTTTAATAAGAAGGCAGGAATGACTCAAGTTTTTATCGACGGAAGTTCGGGCACTACCGGACTGCGAATCCGTGAGCGGCTAGAAGGCCGTCAGGAACTTACCCTTATCACGCTCCCGGAAGAATCCCGAAAGGACCCTGAAGCCCGCCGCAACGCGCTGAACAGCGCAGATGTCGCGATTCTCTGTCTGCCGGACGCGGCTGCCATTGAAGCGGTAAGTCTCATCACCAATCCCAATACCATTGTGCTGGACGCGAGCACCGCGCACCGCACGGCGCCTGGCTGGGCCTATGGATTCCCTGAACTCGGCTCCGGCCGGGAAGAAGCGATCCGGACCTCCCGCCGCATTGCGGTCCCCGGCTGCCACGCGAGCGGTTTCATCGCGCTCGTCTCTCCGCTTGTAGAAGCAGGAATTCTGTCGCCTGACGCGCGGCTCTCCATCACGTCGCTCACCGGATACTCCGGCGGCGGCAAAAAGATGATTGCCGAGTACGAGTCTGAAGGCCGGAGCCCGCTCCTCGACGCGCCGCGCGCCTACGCCCTCCCCCAGCACCATAAGCATCTTCCTGAAATGAAAGCCCTTACCGGGCTTCATACGCTGCCCGCTTTCCTTCCGATTGTCGGCGACTTCTACTCAGGCATGCTCGTTACCGTTCCGGTTTTCCGCGAGGATCTCCTGAACGGCGCCACCATTGAAGATATCCGACGAGTCTATCAGTCACGATACCGAGGCCCCATCGTCTCGTACCGGGAAAATGCGGACGAGTCCGGATTCCTTTCCGCACTTTCCCTCTCGGGACTCGACAGAATGGATGTGTCTGTTTTTGGTAACGAAGACCGCATCCTTCTTGCCGCGCGCTACGATAACCTTGGAAAAGGAGCATCGGGTGCCGCTGTCGAGTGTCTCAACCTTGTAATCGGCGCTGCGCCCGAGACCGGCCTCAGGCTTGTCTGATATACGCGCACCGGCTAAAAGCAACTTTATTTTCAAGCGGACCTCAAGCAGCCGCCCGGACTTCCGGGCACAGGCTGCAGGCAGGTCATACGCATACCCTTTTTTGCTAGAAGGATCACTGACATGTTGAAGATCTCTTCCGGAAATGTCTGCACGCCGCTCGGATTCCGGGCTAACGGCATTCACTGCGGCATCAGAAAGAATCAGTCGAAGCGCGATCTCACTCTGATCGTGAGCGATGTGCCCTGCACCGCAGCCGCGGTCTACACCCAGAACCGCGTGAAAGGCGCTCCGCTCCTCGTGACGCGCGATCACCTGAAGGATGGCCGCGCGCAGGCTGTTATCGTGAACAGCGGGAACGCCAATACCTGCAACGCCGATGGCGTTGAGGTCGCTGAGCGGATGACTGAAATCACCGCCGCGCAGCTCGGTCTCAAACCCGAGGACGTCTGCGTCTCCTCGACCGGCATGATCGGCAAGCCCCTTGACATCACCCCGATCGTGAACGGTCTCCCCTCTCTGATTGCCGGCCTCGCCCGCGACCAGGAGCATGGCGAATACGCATCCCAGGGCATTCTGACAACAGACACCCGCATGAAGCAGATCGCGGTTGAATTCACGGTGGGCGGCAAGACTTGCCACATCGGCGCGGTCGCGAAGGGCTCCGGCATGATTCATCCGAATCTCGCCACAATGCTCGTTTTCATCACGACGGACTGCGCGATCACTTCTGAAATGCTCCAGAAGGCCCTATCGCACGATGTGCAGAAGACCTTCAATATGACGTCCGTGGACGGTGACACGTCGACGAATGATCACGTGCTGCTGCTCGCGAACGGTCTTGCCGGAAATGAGCCGATCACTTCCGAGGGCCCTGACTTTACGGCTTTCATGGAAGCACTCAACACCGTCACGATCCATCTCTGCCGCATGATCGCCGGGGACGGCGAAGGCGCGACCAAGATGCTCGAATGCCGGGTGGTCGGCGCGAAGACCGATAAGGATGCCCGGATCGCCGCGAAAGCCGTGATTACTTCGTCGCTCGTCAAAACCGCCATGTTTGGCGCTGACGCGAACTGGGGCCGGGTGCTCTGCGCGATTGGCTACAGCGGTGCGGATGTTGACGTGAATAAGGTGGAACTCTCTTTCGAATCGAAAGCCGGCGTCATTCCGGTCTGTGTTGACGGAGCCGGTATCCCCTTCTCCGAAGACATCGCGAAGAAAGTGCTTCTCGAACCCGAAATCAATATCCTTATTGATCTTCATGACGGCGAAGGCAAAGCCACGGCCTGGGGCTGCGACCTCACCTATGACTACGTCAAGATCAACGGCGACTATCGGACATGATCAGCGGAGGAGACAGAAAAATGGCAACTGCTTTTTCGAATGCGGATCGGGCTGAAGTCCTGACCCAGGCACTCCCCTACTTCAAGAAGTACTACGGCAAGACCGTGGTCGTGAAGTACGGCGGAAACGCGATGCTGACAGAGGACCTCCAGCAGCAGGTGATGGAGGATATCGTTCTGCTGCACCTCGTGGGAGTCCGCGTAGTGCTCGTGCACGGCGGCGGACCAGAAATCACCGGCATGCTGAAGCGGGTCGGCAAGGAATCCCAGTTCGTGAACGGCCTCCGCGTGACGGATAAGGAAACGGTTGAGATTGCCCAGATGGTGCTGGCCGGCAAGATCAACAAAACCCTTGTCACCTATCTGGAAGCGAAGGGCGGGAGCGCGATCGGCCTCTCCGGCATGGACGGCCGCATGATCACGGCAAAGATGAAGGATCCGGCGCTCGGCTACGTGGGTGAAATCACGAAAGTGAACCCGGTTCCGATCCGGGATCTGCTCGAGCGCGGCTATATCCCCGTCATCTCGTCCCTCGGCTGCGACAAGGAAGGAAACGTCTACAACATCAACGCGGATACGGCTGCGGCAAAGATTGCCTCAGCCCTCCACGCCCAGCGCCTCATCCTGATGACAAACATTCAGGGGCTGCTGAAGGATAAGGATGATCCCACTTCGCTCATTCCGCTGATCGACATGGAAGAAGCGGAAGGAATGATCGGCTCCGGAATTATTTCCGGCGGCATGATCCCGAAGATTGAATGCTGCATCACAGCGCTGAAGAACAATGTTTCGAAGGTGATCATCATGGACGGACGCATCCCCCATTCCGTCCTGATGGAGCTCTTCACCGACACCGGTGCGGGCACGATGATCGTTAAGAAAAAGAAGGCTGAGAAAGACACGGCCAATAAGAATGATGAAAGGACTGATGACTGATGACGAATAACATTAAGACGCTTGACTCTCAGTACATTGCGAATACTTACTCCCGGTATCCTGTACAGATTGTCGACGGTGAGGGATCGATCCTCACGGATGAAAACGGCAAGCACTATATCGACCTCGGCTCCGGTATCGGCGTGAATATTTTCGGCCAGAAGGATCCGGCCTGGATTGAAGCCGTGCAGACGCAGCTTCACCGTTTTCAGCACACCTCGAACCTTTACTACTCCGCTCCTGACGCTGAACTTGCGGAGTTCCTCTGCGAACGCACCGGTCTTAAGAAGGTGTTCTTCAGCAATTCAGGCGCTGAGGCGAATGAATGCGCCATCAAGGCGGCCCGTGCCTATGCGGCAGCGAAGAAAGGCAAGGAGTGGAGCACCATCGTGACGCTTCGGGACTCCTTCCACGGCCGTACGCTGATGACTCTCGCCGCGACGGGACAGGACATGTTCCATCAGGACTTCCTGCCTCTGACGCCGGGTTTTGTCCACGCGGAGCCTGATGACCTCGAAGGGCTGAAGCAGATTGTCCGCGAGAACCGCGTGGCCGGCATCCTGATCGAATGTGTTCAGGGTGAAGGCGGCGTCCGGGCGCTTTCCGATGCCTATGTGAAGGGTGTCGCTGAACTCTGCGAAAAAGAAGATATCGTTTTCATGACGGACGAGGTCCAGTGCGGGAACGGCCGCACCGGTAAGCTCTATGCCTATGAGCACTACGGCGTCCTTCCTGATGTGGTGTCGACCGCGAAGGGTCTTGGCGGCGGTCTCCCGATCGGTGCCACAATGCTTGGAATGAAGGTTGAAAATGTCTTCACCCCCGGGAAGAACGGTTCCACTTTCGGCGGCAACCCGATCGTCTGCGCCGGCGCTCTTTCGATTCTGAAGCGTCTCGACGATAAGTTCCTCGCCGAAGTCACCCGCAAGGGGAACTTCGTGAAGGAGTATCTCGCCGGGAAACCCGGTATTGAGCGTGTCTCAGGCCTTGGCCTCATGATCGGCGTGAAGACCGTGAAGTCTGAAAATGAAGTCGTCGCGAAGATGATGGAGAACGGCGTTCTCGCCCTGACCGCTCATGGCGGCATGGTGCGGCTCCTTCCGCCGCTTAACATTTCGGACGCCGATCTGAAGAAGGCGCTTGACGTGCTGCTCGCCGCTGCGGCCTGAAGCCCCCACAGCGTCTGATTCCTTCAGTCAGACCAAAGCCCGCGGGAAAAATTCCGCGGGCTTTCTTTTTGCCTCCGGGATGAAAAAACGACCCCCACCCGTTAACGGGCGTGCTTCTTCACGGCGGAATCAAATTCCTCGAGCGCCTTCGCGACGCGGTCGAACGTCTTCTTTGCTTCGGCTGGAATCTCTGCTTTAGCCACCTTCTTCGCGGCAAGTTCCTTCTTCAGTTTCACGGCAGCCGGCCGCGGCGCTGCCTTGTCCCCGAAAGCCCCTGGAAGGCTGCCAGCATCCTGATCCATGAAACCGATATCCGGGAGCCCCCCGAGGCTCAGCTTCTTCTTTTTCACTTCTTTCGTACCTCTAAAGAGAATGGTGTGAGTTTACTAGAAAGAATTAAAAGAGGATTTTTTAGGAGGAAATTGCAAAAAATGCATTACCGTAATACAGAAAAAAGATTTATAGTGATTAATATCCCATCACCTCATAAGGAAATCTGGAAATGACGACCTACAAAATGATTGATATCGAAGGCGTTGGCGAAACTTACGCCAAAAAGCTGGAAGAAGCGGGCATCAAGGATTCTGCCGATCTGCTGAAGAAAGCAGCTACCCGTTCGGGCCGTGCGGAGCTGGAAGAGGCCACGGGTATTTCCGGAAAGCTGATTCTCACGTGGACGAACCATGCTGATCTATGCCGTATCAACGGCGTTGGTCCTCAGTACGCCGAACTGCTGGAAGCGGCCGGTGTTGATACGGTGAAGGAACTCGCGCACCGCGTCCCGAAGAACCTCGCCGAAAAGATGGCTGAGGTCAATGCCGCCAAGAATCTGACGAACGGCGCGGTTTCCGAAAAGGAAGTCGCCAAGTGGGTTGAAGAAGCGAAGACTCTGCCGGCCGTTATGACCTACTAAGCAGAAATTTCGTCTGGGATTTAAAAAAACGCCCGGGTCCATCAGGATCCGGGCGCTTCTTTTGCTCTGAAGCTTTTTATCGGCAGAACGATCAGAAGGCGGCGACGACAGCGCCCTTCAGGTTCTTATCGATGTATTCCTTCACTTCCGGAGACTGCAGAGCCTTCACAAGCTTCTGGATCTCAGGACGGTTCTCATCACCCTGGCGGACAACGAGGTAATTCGCATACGGGGACTTGGAGTCTTCAATGAAGAGAGCGTCCTTCACCGGGTTCAGATTCACGGTCAGAGCGAAGTTCGAATTGATGACAGCGAAGTCCACATCCTTCAGGGAGCGCGGAATCTGAGCGGCTTCCAGTTCCTGGAGCTTGACGTTATGCGGGTTCGAGACGATATCGGCCTTCGTCGCGTTGATGCCGGTGCCCTTCTTCAGCTGAATGATGCCGGCAGACTGCAGGAGGAGCAGAGCGCGGCCGCCGTTCGTGGCGTCATTCGGGATCGCGATCGTAGCGCCGTTCTTGATGTTCTTCAGATCCTTGCTCTTGCCGGCATAAAGACCGATCGGTTCGATATGGATCGGGGCCAGGGCGAGGAGGTGAGTCTTATGCTGCTTCTGGAAGTCATCGAGATAAGGCTTATGCTGGAAGAAGTTCGCGTCAATCGACTTGTCTTCCAGAGCCGTGTTCGGCTGGACATAATCGTTGAACTCGACAATCTGCAGCGTGACGCCTTCTTTCTCGAGGTTCTTCGCGGCAACCTTCAGAAGATCAGCGTGCGGGACCGGAGTCGCGCCGACCTTGATGGTGACATTGCCGGCAGCAGCGCTCGAACCCGCCGTAGCGGTGGCGGCAGCCGAAGAGGCGGCTTCTTTCTTACCGCAGGCAGTCAGGATGGCAGCGGCAGCAGCGCTGGAGGCAAGAGCCAGGAATTGACGACGCTTCATTATCTATCTCCTTAGAACTTTTCAAGCCGCCCGGTTTTAAGGGCGAAACAGAGTTTTGGTTTAGTAAATGTAGCGTTTTTTCAAAAAAAATCTCGCTGAAAAGCACGGGTTTTCGAGGTATTACCAAGAGAAGCGGCGATAGGATCAATGCTCTCAGAATTGAATTTAATTGTTAATTCTTAAAAACAAACTTATAACAAAATAGAAAAAAATCTATAATGGATTTAGGGGGTCGTATAGGGGTTGAACATTCTTCTTTGGTACAACTGTGACCATGGCAGACAAACCTTTCCAATATATACAGACACTTCTCGAGGCTAGCAGCTTTTCCAGAGCTGCGAAGCGCCTAAACATCTCTCAGCCCTCGCTCTCTCAGTTCATCATGCGTCTCGAAAAAGACGTCGGCGCTACGCTGGTTGACCGCGTGGCAAAGCCCCTGCGGCTGACACCCGCCGGGGAATGCTGGATTGAGGCCGAAAAGAACGTCAATAAGATCCGCGCGCTCTCGCGGGTTCAGATTCACGATATGGGGAGCGGCATTACGGGCCGGCTCGTTGTCGGTACACCTCAGTACTTTGAAGGGTACTTCCTCGTCAATGCCCTGCCTCCTTTCATGAAGGAATTCCCGGGAGTGGAGCTCGTGATCGAGCAGGGTTCCGGCGTGGATCTGGAAGAATCGGTCGCGGACGGGAGACTGGATCTCGCCATCGTTCCGAATCCGAGAAACCTGCCCAACATCACGACAGAGGAACTCTATTCCGAAGAGTGCCTGATCGCGCTCCGGGCAGATGATCCCATGTGCAGCCAGGCAGTTGAAAACAGGGCGTCGTCCTACCCTGTTCTGGACTTCAGGCTCTTTGACGGAAAACCGTTCGTCACCGTGAAACACGATCTGCGGATGCGCTCTGTCTTTGATGATCTCTGCGCAAAGGCTCACGTGAAGCCCAAGGTGATGCTGGAAACCGGCGATCTGGCGACCTGCCTTGCCCTGACAGACGAAAAGGTCGGGCCGACTCTGGTGACCAATACGCTCGCGCGGCTTTTCGCGCCTAAGTTCCCGCTTCGGTTCTTCTCGATCCGTCCGAAGATTCCGGATTCCGATATCCGCGTCGTCTACCGCAGCAACCGGTACGTTTCCAAAGCGGCCCGCGCGTTGATTGACTGCATGAAAAAGGAAGGCAAGGAACTCACTACGCTGAACGACGCAGCGGAAACCGCGTAGAGGTATTTATGAAACCCGAAAGAAGGGAGGAGCGAATGCTCCTCCCTTTTTTCATGTCCGGGTTTCCAAAAGCACATAAAACAAAACCCTCGAAAGAAAACTTTCGAGGGTTTTGAAAGGGGAGCC